>OHRQ01000446.1_pt1 | contig 21123 bp, 16 predicted proteins | sample 1578471 | NCBI WGS metagenome assembly OHRQ01 (sample SAMEA3879602, study PRJEB24766) | human gut metagenome | biome: human-associated habitat; feature: feces | place: USA | collected 1985/1987 | reverse complement strand
CTGTTTTTCGGCATAGGGGCCGCGTGCAAATGGACCTGCTTTTATGCCGGAGCCGGGCTTGCGGTCATATGGCTCGTCCACTGGCTGCGCAATTTTGAGGTGAAGGCGTTTTTCAAAAACTGTGCGTTCTGCGTCGTGTTCTTCATTATCATCCCTGCTGCGATATACTACATGAGCTATTACCCCTACGGCCGGGCAAGCGGAATGCATGGCATCGGCATGTATTTCACCTCCGACTACGCAAACCTCGTTCTGGACAATCAGAAGTTTATGTTCAGCTACCACTCCGGCGTCCACACCGAGCACCCCTACTCCTCTCGCTGGTGGCAGTGGGTGATAGATGAGCGGCCGATACTGTACTACCTCAAGTATTTTGAGGACGGCACGCGCTCGTCCTTTGGCGCATTTTTAAATCCCGTGCTGTGCTGGGCAGGGCTTATTGCGATGGCGCTGTGCGCCGTGTTCGCGATAAAGCGGCGCGACGATATTTCACTGTTTATCCTCATCGGCTACCTCGCGCAGCTCCTGCCGTGGGTGTTCATAACGCGCACAACGTTTGAGTATCACTACTTCCCCTCGTCGGTGTTCCTCGTGCTTGCGCTCGCGCGCATGTTCCGGCTCATGAAGGATAGCACGAAGGGCTGGAAATTCAACGTCTACGGGCTGACGGGGCTTGCCTGCGCGCTGTTTGTCGTCTTTTACCCGGTTTTGTCCGGATTGAGAGTCAACGCCCAGCTGGCGTCAAATCTGCTCAAATGGCTGCCGAGCTGGCCGTTTTGATAAATTTGCTTGTAATTATCGCTTTTTAGTGAGATAATAAAATGTAATATTTATTTGGAGGATCACAAAGATATGATCGCATTAGGTTCCGACCACGGCGGCTGGGCGCTCAAGCAGGAGGTCATGAAGCACCTCGACGCGCGCGGCCTTGAATACAAAGACTACGGCACTTACTCCGAGGATAGCTGCGACTATCCCGTTTACGGCAAGGCGGTCGCCCATGCGGTAGCAGACGGCGAGTGCGAAAAGGGCATCATAATCTGCGGCACCGGCATCGGCATTTCCATCACGGCAAACAAGGTCAAGGGCATCCGCGCAGCCCTCTGCGGCGACTGCTTCTCGGCCGAGATGACAAGGCTGCACAACGACGCGAACATCCTCGCAATGGGCGCAAGAGTTGTCGGCCCCGGTCTTGCGCTTAAGATTGTTGACACTTTCCTTGACACTCCCTTCTCCGGCGACGAGAGACACGTCCGCCGCATCAAGCAGATTGAGGACTGATTTAATTGGCAAACAACTCTGAATTTTACCGCGGAAAGCGCAAGAAAACCGCCCCGGCGCTGATAGCCACGATAATCATTCTGGCCGTCATTACCTTTGCGGTCATGCTTTTCTACGGACTACAAAAATATATAGTGGTGACAAACAGCGGTCTGCATCTTGAGATACCGTTTCTCCAGGATGACAGCGCAAAGCCCGTCGAGAGCGACGACGGCGAGGTCGTGCAGCAGAGCTTCGAGCCTGTCAATGCGCAGCTCGAGATCGGTCAGGCCGATTATTCAAACATAAAGGCCGTCGCCGGCGAAAATCTCGGCGCGGTCAAGCTCGTGTACGTCCCCGCGTCCTCGGTGACGGTTTCGGGCGTTGAGTCGTATCTGTCCAAGGCTCCGGATGCGAGCGGCGTTCTGCTCGACGTGAAAACCGTCACGGGAATGCTCGTTTGGGATTCGCAGGCGGATATCGCCAAGGGCTACGGCACGGCAGGCACGGTCGACCTTAAATCCATCGTGTCCTCGCTGAAGGAGCAGGATAAGTATGTTGCCGTGCGCATGTGCTGCTTTGTCGATAACACGCTCGCTTCGCGATACACGCAGCTTGCGCTGAAAACGACCGCCGGCCAGGCTTACTCCGATTCAAACGGCGCATGGCTCGACCCTACAAACGCGACCGTGAAGAGCTACATTCTCTCGCTTTGCAGCGAGCTTTCGAAAATGGGCGTTGACGAGATCGTCCTTTTGGGCATGCGTCTGCCGGAGGTAAGCGGCCTTGAATTTGCATTTTCCTCAAGCTCGGCCGTAAAGCCCACGCCTGTCACCGCCGTGTCAAGCTTCGGCATAAGCGTGACGCGCGCAATGCGCTCGTCCTCGACGAAGATGTCGGTGCAGCTTACGAGCAGCACAGCCCTGCAAAACGGCACGGACGAGGTCACAGGACAGAGCGCCGACATTCTGCTCAAGGTATTCGACCGCGTCTACTGCTCGGCCGAAAGCGCCTCCGCCGCCGACACCGTCACAAAGGGCGCAGATTACGTCAAGCTCGGCGAAGCCAAAATGCGCATCGTTCCGATGTGCTCCGGTCAATCCCCCTCCACCGACTGCTGGGTTCTGATGGAGTAATAAGTAAAATTATAACCGGCCGCGTTCGCGGCCGGTTATTTTTTGTGATGTGTAATTGCATTGCCGCCCGTCTGCCGCGTTACAAGTCCGCTGAGTGTCGTGTACTTATATGTCGTACTGCCTATGGTCTTGCTGCTGCGAACACCGGCCATATCGTAGGTATAGCTTATGTTCGTGCTGCCGACCTTGGCCGTTGCCAGTCTGCGTCCCTGCGTCCACGTGAACGTGCTGCCGTCGTAATACTTCGTCGGGTTGCCGCCCGAGTAGGTGATCGAGCCGCCGTTGTACGCCGTCAGCAGGTCGCGCCACGCGCTGTTGCCGTAGGTATAATTGGTCGTCGTGCTTCCAACTTTTTTGCTCTGAATGTTGCCCGCGGTGTCGTAGGTGTAGGTATAACTCGTTCCGCCGACCGTCGCCGAGGTAAGCTGCCCCTGCTGGTCATAGCCGTAGATTGCGCGGGTCGTCGTTGAGCTGCCCGAATCGAGGATCTTGACCAAACGGCCGTTGCTGTCGTAGTGGCAATTATCGCCATAGATCAGGTTGCTCGACGAGTCGCGGTAATTGACGTAATCCGGCAGCGAGGCTCTGTAGCCGCCATCCTCATTATAGCAGTAGTTATACGCCTTCGTCATGACGCTGCCGATGGCCTTGCTTCGCAGCTGATTCGCGCCCTGATACGTGTAGGTCACGGGGATGCTCGAGTTCTGAACAGTCGCGTTCAGGCTTGAGAGCAGGCCGGTAGTCGTGCTGTAGGCGTACGACATGGTCGTCACGCCCCCGGCGTTATACCAGCTTTGCTTCGTCAGGCGATTGGAAGTGTCATAGATATGCTCCGTGCGCTGCTCGAACGTGCCGTCGTTATACTCGTTACTGCGGATCAGGCGGCCGAGGCTGTCGTATTCGTAATTATACTCTTCCCCCGCCGTCGAGGTCTGCTTTGCGAGCTGCCCCGAGGCATCGTAGGCATATTCATATGTGACGTTATTATACTGCTCTTTTGTCGTCCTGTCAAATTTGTCGTAGGAATACTGAACGGTCTGGTCATTACCAAACGTCATTTTCTGCAATCGGCCGTTGTTCACGCCGCTTTCGTACTGGTATTTTGCGAGCATGATCGCGCTCGACGGTGTGCTCGCTGCGTTGTTGTCCGCGCCGCTGACGCTTATCTGCGTCATGTTGCCGAAGGGGTCGTACGCGAAGTGGTAGCTCTGCCACGTGAACGCGCCCGTGCCGACGCGGCTTTTGCGCGACAGCGCCGATAGCTGGCCGGTCGAGTAGTTATAATGCTGCGCGGCAAGGCCGGACATGCTCGTGATTGAAAGGCGCTCGTTCGTTAGATACGTGAAGCGCTGCTGCTTCATGCTGCCCTCGGTAATGCCGCTGATGTGATGGCCGGTGTAATAGCTGCGGTCGTAGCTCGTCGTCGTGTTGTTCACGTCCGTTGACGAGGTCTTTTGCCCGTAGCTGTCATACGTCGCCGACGTTTTTTGCTTCTGTCCGCCGCCCGTGCTCACGCTCTGCGTAAGCAGACCTGCCGAGTTGTACGTGTTCGTTGTCGTGACTCCCGCCGACGTTACGGTGTTCAGGTTATGCGTCGTCGGCGCGTAGGTGAAGCTCGAGGTCACGCCCGTGGACGCGGTGTATTTGGTCAGGATGCTCGTGCCGGACTGGTACTCGCAGTTCGTTTTTGCACCGCCCTCCTTGGCCGATACGGGGTTGCCCTTGTCGTCGTAGGTGTAGCTGCTGCACGGCTCCTTCGTCAGGCTGATGTTATCGAAATACGCTGTGCCGCCGTTGTTTTTGTAGATAAGGTAGACCTTTATCATTTTCACCGGCTTATCCTGCTTCGGAACAACGATGCCGCTTGCAAACTGCCAGTCCGTGTAGTCCTTGCTGAACGGGATGAAATGCCATTCCTCTCCGCTCACGCCTGTGTAATACACTGCCGCGAGCATGCCGAAGTAGGGCTTTTTACCGTCGTAATCCGTCGCTGTGCTGCCTACCGCCGTCGCTTTGCCCCAGCCCGACACGATGTACGTGCCGCCGCTTTTCTCGTTTATGTTTACGTTCACCGCGCCGAGCTTGTTCGTGCTGATGTCGCCGCTTATCTTGAAAACGCCCGCTCCGAACGGTGATTCCGACTGCGAGCTTGAATCGTAGGTCAGCTGGGAAAGGCCCCAGTATTCCGTTGAGTTGGGCTTGCCGCCGTTTACAAGGTTCTTGGAACCAGCGAGAGCGCCCGTGTCTATCTGAATGTCATCAACATAATAGCTTCCGCTGAAGCCGCCAGCCGATACGCCGATGTAGTATGTTCCCGTGCCGGGCGACGCAAATGTATAGCTTATGCGCTCCCAGCCGTCGTCAATATCGCTGCTTGTCTTCGTGGTAAACTGCTGCGAGGCTTCTACTTCCGTGCCGGACGAATTGAGCACCGATATCTTGCCGTAAGCGCCGCCACTCCACGTTGTGGAAGAGTTTTTAACGTAGCATGACACGGTGTAGGTCTCGCCCGACGCGAGGCTTGCTTTTACATAGCCCGCTCCGCTGTTTGTAATGCACAGCGATTTAAAGCCCATGTGAACTCTCGCATCGTCCGTCGTGGTCGTAGTTATGATCGAAGCTGTGCCGGTGGTCTTTCCAATGCTCTTGACTTCAAAGCCGCCGTCGGCCGACACCGCGGGATAGGTCATGCCCATCGCCCCAGCGCTCGTAAGGCGATTGTTTTTCCCGGATGTTTCGCTGTTTTGCGTATAGCTTGCTGCTGAAGAGCCCGTCACCTTGGTTTTGTTATGATTGGTCTCGTATGAGCAAATCGTGCGCCCTGCATTGTCAAAAGCGTAGAATACTACGATATCGTCAGCTGTGCTGTCGCTTTCATTGTCTGCGTCCACTTCATGATCAGGACCATAGAATCTGTAGGATGTCAGCTGCTCTGAGTTTTTGTAGCAGTGGAATGCATTTCCTAATTTGTTTGTAGAGCCGGAAAACTCCTGAACTTGGTATACTCGTTTTCCGCCGAATATACCATTCCAGTATGTGAACGTCAGTCCGTACAGGCTTTCATTGTCATATATGCGAGTTAGGTATCCACTATCGTATGAATAGTCTACCGTTGTTCCGTCAGCATATTTTATTTTACTCAGCACCCCACCGGAATAAGTAAATTCCGTGGTTCTGTTTAAGTTATCTACGATTGTCTTCAGATAATTATTTGAGTCATACGTTAGTGTTGCAACGGTTACGGTCGTTCCTCCGTTGGATTTTGCCGTGATAGAGCTGATATGGCTGTTTGAATAATTTATATTTACGACATTATTGTTGGAATCCGCGATTTTCGTCAGCAAACCATAATTTGAAAACGTCCATGTGTGATACTTATCCGTATCCGTCATGGTGTATCCGCTGCTGCTTTTGACGATCGTAAGCCCAAGGCCGTCCTCGTCCTTATAGGTACCGGAGCTGCCGCTGAAGTAATGCTCTGTGCCGTCGGCGTCGTTGTAGACGATGTAAGTGGTTCCGCTGAGCGACACTTCCTTCAGCGTCTGTGCGACTGACAGCTTCCAGCCGAGGCCTATTTTCATATAGCTCAAATCAGGTACATTCATACCGTCGCCCGAGCCGCTAAAGTTTCTGCTTGCATATGCGGTATTATATACAAGGCTTACATCTGTGCTGATCGCATCGGTATTGTAGCTTGCAATGGTATTCACAAGGGTAAGCTGGCTGCTGTAGTCCCCTATATGCACGGTTCCGCCGCGCGCTGCCGACACTGTCTGATAGGTGTAATAGTCCTCAAGGCCGACCGTGTTGCGGTAATTAACTATAAAATACGGGCTATTCTCATACCAGTCATGACCTATAAACTTTGCAAAACCGTGACTGGTATACTGGTTGAGAGACTCAAATATGAGTGCCCCCTTCTTAGCCGTACTGCTGTACCAGTTCTTCGCAGCACTCGTTACATCCCATGACACATATTTTTGAAGATCGTCATCCGTTATCTTTCTGTGATCTATTATCGTGCTATCGTATCCGATACCGGATGTGCCATGAACTCCGTTCCAGGTCAGGCTCTTAAGGTCGCTCACCGTGCGCTTGAGCGAATAAGCGCTGATAGTTATCTCAAACGGATCGGGTTCTACCGTCGTTGCCGCAAGCAGCATTGCCAACTGCGCATTTATCATAACGCAGTTTTTCGGGATTGACGGCAGTGACTCGACCTGCACGACCATCTTGCAGGCTCCGTAAGAATTAGTGTTATTTCTGCCGCACAGTATTTCCGCATACGACGGGCTCTTGCTGTCCGGCATGTTTTGCCGCAGGTATGTGGTCTTCATGTCACTGATTTTATAATGAAGATAAACACTCGGATCAATAACCACCGGGAATGCTCTGCCTGAGGCGTTTATCCACTCCGGACTTGCAATGAGCCCTAGTATGTATCCGTCATCTGTCTCAGCAAGAACATATCTCGCCTCCGTAGATGAAGCTCCGTCAGCATCTGTCATATACGGTGCGGGTATGGTGAATATCTCTGTGCCTTCCTCGTTTTTCAGTTCTACCGAGCCTTCGTCTGTCAACTCCGCACTCAGTCCCTTAGCCGTCATTTGGAATGCATAGGTGTATGAACTCTGCGGAGAATTGACAACAATGCTCTCTTTTATGTTATATCCGTGGTTTTTATATACTATGTCCGTATCCTTGTAAGCATCTTTATAGCTTATCTCGGAGCTGAGGCGTGCTGGGATTGGCATAGAGTCCGGTTCAAGTCCCTTAACGTTAACGTCCTCAGGATTTGCTACGCTTGCCTCGCTTTCGAGCGTCGGCTCCAACGGCTGCGAGATGCTCGAGCCTCCGGTCGACGGAATAGCTCCGTCGTCGGAACTGACCACCGACATGCTCAGGCTGTAGTCACCATAGGCGATTTCAAAGAGCTCACCTGAACTCAGATCTTTGGGAAACTGTCTTATGACTTCTCCCGCCTGCGCCGTATACACTTCCCCGTCAAGCGTCAGGGTGTTGTCTATATCCCGCCACTGCCCATCGGCAGCTTTGTAATGCACCGGCTCTGCGTACTGCGTCGCCACAAACGACCCGTCGCTCAACCGATAATGCTTTACGCTCTCGTCGCGTTCAGTCTCGACTTCACCGACAATGGTCGCCGGTTCTTCAGCTTCTGTCGCAATGACGGTATCCGCAGTCTTTCGCAACTCCTGAACGTCATTGACAACTTCTGCAAGAACACTCGTCGGCACAAGCTGCGTCATAAATATACACACCAGCAGTATGCACAGGAGCTTCTTCCATTCAAATCTTCTGTTGCTCATTCATTACCTCCTACATTATTTTTTCTCTGTTTAATGGTTTTTGCCCTTATACTTATATATGTCCGTAGATCGCCTTTTGGGGACATGTTTCTTGAAAAAAGTTTTTGATTCCCCTGATTTTTTAACAATATCTAAAATTGTCCGTGTCCTGTATGGTCGTAGATATGTAGAATATATAATACGCCCGATGAGCAGCTTCATATCGTAGGGAGAAATGGTGCTGTTAAAATCCGAGGGAAGGTTATCCCAAAAGGTTTCATCCTTGCTGGTATACTTGTCGCCAGTATCCTGCTGTGCGCCCGGCTCAATGCAATAACATATGTTACCGTCATATGAATGCATTGCTCGGACGATAGTGAACTTGGACTCACCGGAATTCCATCCGTTCATATAGTGGAGATTGGGATGTCCCCAAGTTCCGCTGTAATCAAGATTTGTATCACCGCTTCTCGGAAAAGAAACGAGATAAACTTCGGCCTGTTCCCCAGCTGCAAAAGCGGTGGTAGTACCAATCCCTACGAAAGTTGAAATGCACATCACGAGAGAAAGCAGTCCTGCCACTCCCCGCTTGATAATATTTGATTTCATTGTGTTAAATACCTCCTTGAAAACGAAAAACGCACCGTGCTTTGACGATGCGTTTCAGTGTGATTTGATTTTTTGTTATGCGTAGCCGATATACACCTCAAAGGAGCCGGTTCCGGTCTGCTCATACCAAATCCAAACATCCGTGATGTCTGGATCTTTGGCGTAGCGGTTCAAGTAACCCTCGATGTCCCTTTCGGTGTATTTACAATCTGTGCCTGCGGCAATGGGGTTGTCCCAGCAGTACACGGCTTCGCTGTCTAGCATAAGACCAACACTCTCGGCACAGCTTTGAGCAAAATTGATCCAATAGTCGATATCGAAGGCTGGCTCTGCGGGTTCTTGCTCTTGTTGCTCCGCAGGTTGTGGTTGTTCTGCCGATTTCTGTTTTTCCGCTATTAAAGATGAAGGCTGTTCTTTTTGAGATAACGCAGAGTATTCCGGCTCTGTACTTCGGGGTTGTTCAACCTCTGTTTTTTCTGTTGCCTGCGCCGTTTCCACTTGGCTAGGAGCTTTGTTGCTTCCCGAAGAAGAAACCGGGGCAGGCTGTTCTGCAATATGTGAGGTGTTGCTGCACCCCGTGGTCAGGCACAAAAGTCCGACGAGAAAAAGAACTGCGATTTTGGATTTCATGCGCTTCACTCCCTTCGACCACATTCTACCCGATGAGAACCGTTCAGACAAAGATGCGTTTTGAAGCGCAACTTTTTATTATATCGCCGGGAAGCACAATTCCAAACTGTGCGATCTCCGAGCTACTCTGAGATAGACTTTACTCAGGGAGATAGAGATAAAGTTAAGAGATAGATATTTATTCTCGGAAAGTCTGGTGGTTTTACAGGGGATGGAGTGTGAGGAAGGGGACGGCAGAAAACATACTCCGCCTGCGCTTAGCGGCTGTCACGCTCTGCCCGTTGTCGGAGGAAGCGGTTGTAATGCTCCAGCGCTTTGACCACATAATCCTCCGTCTGTGCCAGCGGGATATTTTTTGGAATCAGACTTCGCACCTTGTCGCCACGCAGGACGATCTTCTCCCGCTGATTGGGTTTCTCCTCGCTCATAATGGCGGAGATCACCTCCGGCGTGAGCTTGCCGTCTGTGAAGAACTGACGCATCCGAATGGTCTGTGCGTGGGAAGGTGTGGCTTGGTTCAGGTCGATTTCGTCCACCACGGCTCGTTGGCAATCCTCGTCGAGATAGGACAGCTCCACCGCAGGACGCATCTTGATCTGACCCTCGTCCACATAGTCACGCAGTTCCGGGACAAGGTAGGTCAGGCGGATATAGCGGCGGATTTGATCTTGGCTCTCGCCAACCTGCTCACCGAGTTCCTCGCGAGCTGTTTTCGACTTCTGTGCCACTGGCACAGAAGTTAAATCTGTACGCTGCCCTTGTCGTTTCATCGCTTCCAGCCGCATTTTGTATGCAAAGGCTTTTTCGCTGGGCAGTATCTGCGACCGTTGGAAATTGCTTTCGACCATAAGAATGGTAGCAGCGTCCCGATCAAGATCGATGACCTCGCAACGAAGCGTATCAAAACCAGCAAACTCACAGGCCCGTTTTCGCCTGTGACCGGAAACCAGCTCGTATCTGCCATTCTCTTTTGGACGAACGGTAGCCGGGGTGATAACCCCACGCTCCTTGACGCTTTCCACAAGCTGTATCATATCCTCGTCATCTCTGACCTTAAAAGGATGGTCGGGGAAATCGTCAATCAACTCAAGGGGAATATCTCGGATTTTACTGAGCTTGGCATCGTCCCGAAGCTCCTGCGTAGTGAACAGTTCATCGAGCGTCGGTAGAGTGAAGTCGCTCTTTCTTCCTGCCATCTGCGGACACCTCCTTTGCGAACTCAGCATAAGCCTTTGCAACAGGACTGCTCGGCTCATACTTATAGATGCTTACGCCCTTGGAAGCGACCTCTGCGGCTTTCACTGCCATAGGAATGGAAGAACTGTATATCTTTATAACGCTTCCAAAGTTCTTTCGCAGTGCGTCGGCAGTGCTTTTTGCAAGGTTGGTGCGGTTATCTACGATATTCAAAAGAATACCGTCGATTCGCAGGTTCGGATTGATGTACTGCCTGACCTTTCCAATGGTCTGCATCAGTTGGGTCATTCCCTTTGCCGGAAGGTATTGTGCCTGCACGGGAATGATTACGCTATCTGCCGCCGCCAAAGCATTCAGAGTGACCATACCGAGCGAAGGCATACAATCAATCAGTATATAATCATAATTGTCTTTGACCTTGCTCAGATAGCTTCTCAGAATGGTTTCACGGCTCATTGCGGTGACAAGCATCATTTCCATAGCGGACAACTCGATGTTGGCAGGGAGCAGATCGACATTTTCCTCGTGATGCAGAATACCGCTTTGCGGGTCTGTATGCTCCTCACGGATAACCCCGGATAGCTTATCGGTAATGGTCGTCGTAAGACTGTCATTATCTCGCCACCCAAGGCAAGTTGTGAGGTCGCCCTGCGGGTCGGCATCTACAAGGAGTACCTTCTTGCCGAGTCGTGCAAGCCCGACACCCAAGTTGACCGTCGTGGTCGTTTTGCCTGTGCCGCCTTTCTGATTGCAGATAGCAATGGTTTTACAGTTTGGCATTTCGTTTTTCCTCCTTCTTATTAGATTTGGATCGCTTGATCCACCAAAACACAGGAAGCGGAGTCCTGTGCTTTGGTGGTCGCATTTAACTCGATCTCATCCCCCAAATGCGTAAAAGGAAATCAACAGGCGTTCGGCTGCTGACCGAACTCATAGGAATCTCACCTCTGCCGGGTACTCCGCCAGCCCCATAGGGAAGTATCATTGTCCCTGATTCGTTTCATCGCCTTATCCGTAGCAAGCGGATATTTCAGAATGGTTCGGAATCGCTACCAACCTTGCTTTCCGTGATAACCCTTGTGGGCAGAAAGTTCGTGGCGCACCTTCATCCGGCTGTGGCTTTCGCCCCCGATCAGGAAAGTACCTGTTGAATGTGTATTCTGTTTTCAAGGTTCACGAGGGAATTCGTTTTGTCCCTCAATAGGTAGGCAGCGAGAAGGCTCATTTTTTAACCCCCTGAGCGAAAAAATTTCAAAAAATTTTTTGAGCACGAAAAAAGCCGCTGATTTCATAGTGAAACCAACGGCTTGATTTACGGTGTATTTAGCTGAAAATGGGCAAAAAAACTTCATGTCTGAGCACCGCGCCACGGAAATGCGCAAATGCCGGCGCATGAAGTTTTTGTGCATCATTTCTGGTTGCCCCACAGGGGCGAGGAAATAGCACATTTCTTATTTTTGCCATGCAAAAGCATGGCAAAAATACGGTCACACAATCCGAACGGACTGTGTGACCGTATTTTATATCAGTTATTTTTCCTACGCCACTTGCGTCAACTTTTTATTGGCGCTGTTCCTTGATGGCAGCCTGTGCGGCAGCGAGGCGAGCGATGGGAACGCGGAAGGGGCTACAGGAGACGTAGTCGAGGCCGACCTTGTGGCAGAATTCCACAGAGGAGGGATCGCCGCCGTGCTCGCCGCAAATGCCCAGGTGCAGATCGGGACGGGTTGCACGGCCGAGCTGGCATGCCATCTTGACGAGCTTGCCTACGCCGACCTGGTCGAGCTTTGCAAACGGATCGTTCTCATAGATCTTCTTATCGTAGTAAGCGCCGAGGAACTTGCCTGCGTCGTCACGGCTGAAGCCGAAGGTCATCTGAGTCAGGTCGTTGGTGCCGAAGGAGAAGAACTCTGCTTCCTTGGCGATCTCGTCGGCGGTCAGAGCCGCTCTGGGGATCTCGATCATGGTACCGACAAGGTACTTCATATCAAGGCCGCTTGCTGTGATCAGCTCGTCGGCATTCTTGACAACAACGTCCTTTACGTACTTGAGCTCCTTGACCTCGCCGACCAGCGGGATCATGATCTCGGGAACCATCTTCCAATCGGGATGGCGCTTCTGAACATTTATTGCAGCGCTGATGACAGCACGGGTCTGCATTGCAGCGATTTCGGGATAGGTGACAGCCAGACGGCAGCCGCGGTGGCCCATCATGGGGTTGAACTCATGCAGGGATGCGATGAGAGCCTTGATAGCCTCAACGGACTTATGCTGTGCCTTTGCCAGAGCCTCGATATCGGCTTCCTCAGTGGGAACGAACTCGTGGAGAGGAGGATCGAGGAAGCGGATGGTTACCGGGCAGCCTTCCATTGCTTCATAGATGCCCTCGAAGTCGGCCTGCTGCATGGGCTCGAGCTTTGCAAGAGCCGCAACGCGCTCTTCAAGAGTGTCGGCGCAGATCATCTCGCGGAACGCGGCGATACGGTCGCTGTCGAAGAACATGTGCTCGGTACGGGTAAGGCCGATGCCCTGTGCGCCAAGCTCGCGAGCCTTGCGTGCATCGTACGGAGTATCTGCATTGGTGCGAACCTGGAGGCGGCGGTACTTGTCGGCCCATGCCATGATGCGGCCGAACTCGCCTGCGATGGAAGCATCAACGGTGGGGATGATGCCGTCGTAGATCTTACCGGTCGAGCCGTCGAGAGAGATGAAGTCGCCCTCGTGGAAGGTCTTGCCGGCGAGGGTGAACTGCTTGTTCTCCTCGTCCATCTTAATGTCGCCGCAGCCGGAGACACAGCACTTGCCCATGCCGCGAGCAACAACGGCAGCGTGGCTGGTCATGCCGCCGCGAACGGTCAGAATACCCTGTGCGGCCTTCATGCCCTCGATATCCTCGGGAGAGGTCTCGAGACGGACGAGAACGACCTTTTCGCCGCGCTCGTTCCATGCCTTTGCTTCCTCAGCGGTGAAAACGACCTTGCCGCATGCAGCGCCGGGGGATGCACCAAGGCCCTTGCCCATCGGAGTTGCAGCCTTAAGGGCGGCAGCATCAAACTGGGGGTGCAGCAGAGTGTCAAGGTTTCTGGGATCGATCATTGCAACGGCTTCTTTTTCGGTGATCATGCCCTCGTCAACGAGGTCGCATGCGATCTTGAGCGCGGCCTGTGCGGTGCGCTTGCCGTTACGGGTCTGGAGCATGTAGAGCTTACCGTTTTCAACGGTGAACTCCATGTCCTGCATATCACGGTAGTGATTCTCAAGTGTCTTGCAGACGTTCTCGAACTGAGCAAATGCCTCGGGGAACTTCTCTGCCATCTGTGCAATGGGCATCGGGGTGCGAACGCCTGCAACGACGTCTTCGCCCTGTGCATTGGTAAGGAACTCGCCCATGAGCTTCTTCTCTCCGGTTGCGGGGTCGCGGGTAAATGCAACGCCGGTGCCGCAGTCGTCGCCCATGTTGCCGAATGCCATCATCTGAACGTTGACAGCGGTGCCCCAGCTGTAGGGGATGTCGTTATCGCGGCGGTAAACGTTTGCACGGGGGTTGTCCCAGCTGCGGAAAACTGCCTTGATAGCGCCCATAAGCTGCTCTTTCGGGTCAGTCGGGAAGTCCTCGCCGATCTTTTCCTTATATTCTGCCTTGAACTTGCCTGCAAGTTCCTTAAGGTCGTCTGCGGTGAGCTCAACGTCCTGAGTTACGCCACGTGCTTCCTTCATTTCATCAATGAGCTGTTCGAAGTATTTTTTGCCGACCTCCATAACAACGTCGGAGTACATCTGGATGAAGCGGCGGTAGCAGTCCCATGCCCAACGGGGATTATTGGACTTCTTAGCCATGACTTCAACGACCTGCTCGTTCAGGCCGAGGTTGAGGATGGTGTCCATCATGCCGGGCATGGATGCACGTGCGCCGGAGCGGACAGATACGAGGAGAGGATTTTCAAGGTCGCCGAACTTCTTTCCGGTGATGCCTTCCATCTTCACTACGTACTCCATGATCTCTGCCATGATCTCATCATTGATCTTCTGGCCGTCTTCATAGTACTGCGTGCATGCCTCGGTGGTAATGGTGAAGCCCTGGGGTACGGGCAGACCGATGTTGGTCATTTCCGCCAGGTTTGCGCCCTTGCCGCCGAGAAGCTCACGCATTTTTGCGTTGCCTTCGGAGAACAGATAAACATACTTCTTGCTCATTGGGTAATCATCCTTTCTATGCTTACGCGCGCAAAAGCGCGCGTTTTTTACTTTTTAAGTCTTGCCTCGAGGTCGTCGAGTTCCTGTGCAAGCTTTTTGGGCAGCTTATCGCCGAACTGTGCGTAATACTCGCGGATGCCCTTGCATTCCTCAAGCCACAGCTCCTTATCGACTCCGAGGATATCCTTAACGGTGTCGAGAGTGACATCAACGCCTTCGAGGTTGATATCTTCAGGCTTGGGCTCATAGCCAAGCTCGGTCTCGACTGCGTCCTTTTCGCCGAAGCAGCGGCCGAGTATCCACTCGACAACACGCAGGTTGTCGCCGAATCCGGGCCACTCGAAATTGCCCTCGTCATCGGTACGGAACCAGTTGACGTTGAAAATCTTCGGGGGATTGGTGAGCTTTGCGCCCATGTCGAGCCAATGCTGCCAGTAGTCGCCCATATTGTAGCCGCAGAACGGACGCATCGCCATGGGATCGCGCCTTACAACGCCGACCTTGCCGGTTGCAGCTGCGGTGGTCTCGCTTGCCATGATGGAGCCGACGAACACGCCGTGATCCCAGTCGCGGGACTGATAGACCAGAGGAGCGGTCTTTGCGCGGCGGCCGCCGAAGATGATGGCGGAGATGGGAACGCCGGTCTTGCTTTCAAACTCGGGGCTGATGCAGGGGCAGTTCACGGCCGGAGCGGTGAAACGGGAGTTGGGGTGTGCGCCCTTGCTGCCGTCGGTGCAGTCCCACTTTTCGCCCTTCCAGTTTTCCGCGTTCTTGGGAGGATTCTTGTCCATGCCTTCCCACCACACGGTGTTGTCGTCAAGATTGTGAACAACGTTGGTGAAGATGGTGTTCTTCTTGGTTGCGGCAAGAGCGTTGGGATTGGACTTTGCGCTGGTGCCGGGTGCAACGCCGAAGAAGCCGTTTTCAGGGTTTACTGCCCACAGTCTGCCGTCGGGACCGATGCGCAGCCATGCGATATCGTCGCCGACCGTCCAGCACTTCCAGCCCTTTTCACGGTAGGCCTCGGGGGGGATGAGCATTGCGAGGTTCGTTTTGCCGCATGCAGACGGGAATGCGCCGCAAACATAACGAATCTCACCCTGCGGGTTTTCAACGCCGAGGATGAGCATATGCTCTGCCATCCATTCCTCTTTCCTGCCGAGGGTGGAGGCTATGCGCAGTGCAAAGCATTTTTTGCCGAGCAGAACGTTTCCGCCGTAGCCGGAGTTGACGGACATGATGGTGTTGTCCTCCGGGAAGTGGACGATGTATCTCTTCTCGGGGTCGAGCTGAGCCTTGGAATGCAGGCCCTTGATATAGTCGGCACTGTCACCGATAGCATCGAGCGCCTTGGTGCCGATACGGGTCATGATCGCCATTGAAACGACAACATAGATGCTGTCGGTCAGCTCGATGCCGTACTTGGCAAAATCAGAGCCGATAACACCCATCGAATAGGGGATAACATACATTGTGCGCCCCTTCATCGAACCGTCGAATATCTCGTACAGCTTTTTGTACATCTCCCGAGGTTCCATCCAGTTGTTGGTCGGACCTGCATCCTCCTGACGCTTGGAGCAGATAAAGGTGCGATCTTCGACGCGCGCAACGTCGTTTACGTCCGAACGGTGAAGGTAGCATCCGGGGAGCTTCTCTTCGTTGAGCTTAATAAGCTCGCCTGTGCCCATAGCCTCGGCTCTCAGCTGCTCGAGCTGCTCTTCAGAGCCGTCGATCCAAACGATCTTTTCAGGCTTCGTAAGTGCGGCCATTTCGTCGACCCACTTGAGAATGTGGACATTATCGGTCAGTTTCATGATCTTTTCCTCCATATTTTCATAAAAATTATTACCAATAACACCTTAATTAAGACTACCATCTTTGATAGTTCTTAATCAATGCATTTTGCTTACAAAAATTAATCTAAAACAGCGCAAAAAGCATCCGCGATTTTTGCAAATTCACCAATTGAAAGTACTTCTCCGCGCACTTTTGGGTCAAAACCACTATCTGTAAGGCATTTTTCGACGGTTTCCTTACTCATTTCGCCAAATCCTGCACTTAAAGCGTTCAGCAAAGTCTTGCGCCGCTGAGCAAATGCAGCCTTTACGACGCGCATAAACATCGCCTCGCTTTTGACCTCTGCCGGCGGCTCGGATCTCCGCGTAAGACGTATTACGCTCGAGGTCACCTTGGGCTGCGGAATGAAGCAGCCGGGCTGCACATCGAAAAGAAGCTCGGGCTGCGCAAACCAGTTTACGAACACCGTGAACGCTCCGTAATCGCCCGTTCCTGGCTTTGCGCATATTCTGCGTGCCACTTCACGCTGGATCATAACGGTGACGGAGTCAAAGCAGCCGATCTCCAGAAGCTTTGATATCACAGGTCCCGTCACATTATACGGCAGATTTGCGCACACAACGTGTCGCATTCCCGGCATTTTTTCATCCAAAAGCGAAGGAATATCGACCTTGAGCACATCATCGAAAACTATCTCGACATTTTCACAGCCTCCGAGAGTCTCCCGAAGCACCGGTTTGAGTGCCTTGTCAATCTCGACGGAAACGACCTTGCCTGCGCGCATTGAAAGCTGCTCGGTGAGGCAGCCTATGCCGGGGCCGATCTCCAAAACGCCGGTGTCTTTGTCAATTCCGGCGGAATCGGCGATATCCTCCGGCACCCACGCGGCGGTCAAAAAATTCTGCCCCATGGATTTTGAAAACCGGAAGCCGTGCCGCGCAAGCAGCGCCTTTATATCGTTTATGTTCGTAAGATCCATCATTTTCTCCGTCAAAGCAGTTTTTCAAAGCACTGGCGCGCCGGGTCGTGCCCAGGCTCGGCCGAGCAGAGCATGTTTCCGCGATAGACAAAGCCGCTTGCGCGCAGAAGCTGCTGCATGGCCTTGTTTTTTCTGTGCGTATCGGTGCGTATAGACTCAGCCCCCAGACCTCTTGAACCCCATTCAAGAGCTTCCATGAGCTTTTGGCTCATTCCCGTTCCGCGGAATTCGGCGGCCACTGCCGCGCGGTGCAGCGTGCAGTATTTGCCCTCGCCGTGCCAGCGGCCGTCGGTTATGCCGTCGTAATCCGGCTCAGGCTCCTCGCCGAGACAGAAAAAGCCTGCTACCGCGCCGCCGTAGGTCATAACAAAGCACCTTCCGGCGTTTATATCCGGCAGGAAGTTTTCCTCGGCAGGATACTCGCCCTGCCACTGATCGACCCTGTGCTTTTTGAGGTAATTGCGCGCCTGGCGCACGATGAGCATTATCTCATCCATATCCTCCGGCACGGCCTTGCGGCACTCCACAGGCTTTGTAAGCTTCATGCGGCTGCGCTCTTTTTTGATCTCCTCAACAAGCTTCAAGTCGGTTTTATCCGTCAGCTCAAGCTTTGCAAACATATCTGGGCGCTTGTCCATAGTGCGCTCAAGGCTTTTCTTGCGCCGCCAGCGCGCAACGGCGGCGTGGTCACCGCCGAGGAGCACCTTCGGCACTTCCCTGCCCTCCCAGACCTCGGGGCGCGTATACTGCGGATATTCGAGCACTCCGTCCCAGTGGCTTTCGCCGGTGAAGCACTCCTCATCGGCAAGAACGCCCGGCACGAGGCGGCATACGGAATCGGCAACTGCCATCGCGGCAAGCTCGCCGCCGGTGAGCACGAAATCGCCCAGCGATATCTCCTCATCGACGCACTGCTCGATAAAGCGCTCGTCTATGCCCTCATAATGGCCGCACACGAGCACGAGATGGTCATAGTCGTTTTTAAGCCTCCTTGCCGTTGCCTGATCGTAGGGCTTGCCCTGCGGCGACATGTAGATAACGCGGCTGCGCTTGCCCTGTGCAGTTGACATAATATCATCAAGGCAGGACTTGAGCGGCTGCGCCATCATAACGCAGCCCCAGCCGCCGCCATACGGATAGTCATCTACCTGGCACTGCTTATTTTCCGTATAATCGCGTATCTGCACGCAATTTATCTCGATTATCCCCTTTTTCGCCGCCCGTCCGAGGATGCTTTCATGCATGATCGCATTCATCGTATCCGGGAACAGCGTCATTATATCTATTCTCATTCCGGGGAAGCTCTCCTTATCGTCAGTTAACATAATATATTACATACCCTCTATCAGGCGCACGGTTATTATCCCGTTTTCGGCATCGGTTTTGAGCACGAATTCCGGGACTGCCGGGATCATGTGCTCTGTTTCGCCGCGAACGATGTAAACAGACGACGCCGGCGTTTCGAGGATATCCTCAAGCGTGCCGACAAGCTCGCCGTTTTCGGTCTCGACGCGCGAGCCGATGATATCGCACAGGAAGTATTCGCCCTTTTTGAGCTTTGCATCCGCGCGGTCGATGTAAACGGTCTTATTCTTCAGGCTCATGGCCGCGTTTATGTCCTCCACACCCTCAAGCATGGCGATAAGAAAGCCCTTATGCGCGCGCGATGAGACGAGCCTGACCGGCTTTGAGTCGATATATAAAGTCTTAAAACGGCGCATGAACTCCGGACTGTCAAGCCATACCTGGATCTTGACCTCGCCGCGCACGCCGTGTGTATTCACGATTTTACCCGCTTCGATATACTGCTGCTTTTCCATGTGAAAACCTCCATAGTTGGTCAGTATATAATTTACCACAAAGGACGCGGTTTAACAAGCACGGCGGCGCTAAAAAAAGCAGAACGGTAATTTCCGTTCTGCTTTTTAATCAGTCCATGATATCGACTGAAACCTTTTTGCCCTGTCTCTGGGCGACAGCCCGCATGAGTATACGGATCTCTTTTACGATCCTGCCCTGCCGGCCAATGACCTTGCCCATGTCTCCGTCAGCTACGCGTACTTCATATACGGTCTCGCCGCCGTGAACGCGCTCGGTCACAGAGACCTCTTCGGGTTTTTCAACGAGGCTCTGTACGATATAGGTCAAAAGTTCTTTCATGCCGGTAGCTTCTCCTTGTTAGGCCTCGACTTTAGTAAGCAGGCCGCGTACGGTTTCGGTAGGCTGAGCACCGTTGGATATCCAGTACTTTGCGCGCTCGAGATCGACCTTGATGTTCTCGCCCTCTGCCATGGGATCGTAAGTGCCTATCTCCTCGATGAAGCGGCCGTCACGGGGGCAGCGGGAATCAGCGACTACTATGCGATAGAAGGGAGCCTTCTTTGCGCCCATTCTGCGAAGTCTGATCTTTACCATTTATCTTTCACCTCCATATTATTTCTTCATATATTACAAACGCATTTGCGAGAGTAATCAAAGCTTAAATCCGCCGAGGCCGGGGAAGCCGCCGCCTCCGCCCATGCCTCCGAAGCGCTTTTGCAGCTTCTTCATGTTCTTGCCGGAAAGCTGGCGCATCATGCCCTGCATGGCGTCAAACTGCTTGAGCAGGCGGTTTACATCGACGACCGACGTGCCGCTGCCGGATGCTATGCGCTTTTTGCGCGAGGCGTTGAGTATCGACGGATCGTCGCGCTCGGCCTGAGTCATCGAGAGGATGATAGCCTCGATGCGCGCCATTCCCTTTTCATCGACCTTTGCACCCTTGAGCGCCTTTGCGTCAACGCCGGGGATCATGCCGGCAAGGTCGTTTATATCGCCCATACCCTTGAGTGAGCGCATCTGGTCGAGATAATCGGAAAGCGAGAAGCGGTTTGCTTTCATTCGCTCGGCCATTTCCAGAGCCTTTTTCTCGTCAAAGCTCTGCTCGGCCTTCTCAATAAGCGTGAGCACATCGCCCATACCGAGGATACGCGAGGCCATACGGTCGGGGTAGAACGGCTCGATCTGATCGAGCTTCTCGCCGACGCCGATGAATTTGATGGGCTTGCCGGTGCTTGCCTTTATCGAAAGCGCCGCGCCGCCGCGCGCGTCGCCGTCAAGCTTTGTGAGCATGACGCCGGTGACTCCGAGCGCGTCGTTGAATGCGTTTGCGGCGTTTACGGCATCCTGGCCGGTCATAGCATCGACCACGAGCAGTATCTCGCTCGGCTCGACCTCGTCACGGATGTTCTGAAGCTCCTGCATCAGCTCCTCGTCAATGTGCAGGCGGCCTGCCGTATCGAGGAACACAAGGTCGTTGCCGTGCTTTTTAGCATGCTCGACTGCGGCCTTTGCGATATCGACGGGATTTGTCGTTCCCATCTGGAACACGGGGATATCGAGCTGCTTGCCGACAGTCTCGAGCTGCTTTATTGCAGCCGGGCGATAGATATCGCAGGCGGCCAGCAGCGGACGCTTGCCCTGCTTGCGCATGTAGGCTGCAAGCTTTGCGCCGTTTGTCGTTTTACCGGCGCCCTGAAGGCCGACGAGCATAACCACGCTCGGCGACTTTGAGCCGATGCTCAGGCGCTGATTTTCGCTGCCCATGAGCTTTACAAGCTCTTCATTGACAATTTTGATGACCTGCTGAGCAGGCGAGAGCGCTTCAAGCACATCTGCGCCCGAGGCGCGCTCCGTAACGCTTTTTGTAAATTCCTTTACGACCTTATAGCTGACATCGGCCTCCAGAAGCGCCATGCGCACTTCCTTCATGGCTTCCTTGACGTCTGCCGCGGTCAGTCTGCCCTTGCCGCGCAGCTTTTTAAAGGCAGCGGACAGCTTGTCAGACAATGATTCAAATGCCATGTTCTCTGCCTCCTAAATCTTAAGTTCCTCCAGCTGCTTGAGGATACCCGGCTCTGTGCCCTTATCCCTAAGCTCCCGGATTATTTCGTCTATCTGGGCGTTGCGCTCGAGAAAGCGCTTTATAAGCCCGGTTTTTTCTTCGATCTCGGTCATCGCGTCCTCGGCTCGGCGG
>OHRQ01000409.1_pt1 | contig 22621 bp, 22 predicted proteins | sample 1578471 | NCBI WGS metagenome assembly OHRQ01 (sample SAMEA3879602, study PRJEB24766) | human gut metagenome | biome: human-associated habitat; feature: feces | place: USA | collected 1985/1987 | reverse complement strand
TCGTGGAATGCCGTCTACCGGGGAACGGGCAATGCCCACAAGGTAGCTGTGCTGGAAGAAGGCATGAAGTACCAGCAGATCGGCATCCCACCTGAAGAAGCACAGTTCCTGGAGACGCGGAAGTTCCAGCTCGATGAGATTGCCCGGCTTTACCGCATCCCGCCGCACATGATCGGCGACCTGGAGAAAAGTTCCTTCAATAACATCGAGCAGCAGTCCATGGAATTTGTGAAATACACTCTGGACCCATGGGTCATCCGCTGGGAGCAGTCCATTCAGCGGTCACTCCTGTCCAAGGACGAAAAAGCCATGTATTTCGTGAAGTTCAATCTGGAAGGCTTGCTTCGCGGCGATTACCAGAGCCGCATGAACGGGTACGCCATCGGCCGCCAGAACGGTTGGATGTCCGCAAATGACATCCGGGAGCTTGAAAACCTCGACCGTATCCCAGAGGAGGACGGCGGCGACTTATACCTCATCAACGGCAATATGCTCCCGCTGCAAAACGCCGGAGCTTTTGCAAATATCAACACCGATAACGGAAAGGAGGAAAAATCCGATGAAGAAGTTCTGGAATTGGAAAAACAGGACAGTGACCAACGAGGAGACGCAGGAACAGATCCAAGAGAGAACCCTGTTCTTAAACGGCACGATCGCTGAGGAGAGCTGGTTTGACGATGATGTCACGCCGCAGCTTTTCAAGGATGAGCTGATGTCCGGCTCCGGGAATATCACTGTCTGGATCAACTCGCCCGGTGGTGACTGCGTGGCAGCCGCCCAAATCTACAATATGCTCATGGACTACCACGGCGACGTCACAGTCAAGATCGACGGTATTGCCGCCTCTGCCGCATCCGTCATTGCGATGGCAGGTACGAAGGTGCTCATGTCGCCCACGGCGCTCATGATGATCCACAACCCCTTGACGGTCGCTATCGGTGACAGCGAGGAGATGCAAAAGGCAATCGATATGCTCTCCGAAGTCAAGGAAAGCATCATCAACGCCTACGAGATCAAGACCGGTTTGTCCCGCGCTAAACTCTCCCATCTGATGGATGCCGAGACCTGGATGAATGCCAACAAGGCTGTGGAGCTGGGCTTCGCCGATGATTTGCTGTTCAAAGCAGACGGTGAAAGCGCCGCTGCGGAGGACAGCTTCGTGTTCAGCCGCAGAGCCGTCACCAACTCGCTCATGTCCAAGGTCAAGAGCCATCACACCCCGTCCGAACCTGCGAAAAGTGCAGGCACACCCATCTCCGAGCTCGAAAAGAGACTCGCACTTATCAAACCTTAAGGAGGATACAAACAATGAGTAAGATCAACGAACTGCGCGCACAGCGTGCAAAGACCTGGGAGCAGACGAAGGCGTTCCTCGACTCCCACAGAAGTGACAAAGGCGTCCTCTCTGCTGAGGACACCGCCACCTATGAGAAGATGGAACAGGAGATCGTCGACCTCGGCCGTGAGATCGAGCGCCAGAAGCGTCTGGACGCTTTTGAGCGTGAACTGAACACTCCGGTCAATACCCCCATCACCCAGAAGCCCGACACCGCAAAGGTAGACACCAAGACCGGCCGTGCTTCCGACGCCTATAAGAAGGCGTTCTGGGCACAGTCCCGCACCAAGGGCGGTATGCTGACCGCAGAAATCCGCAACGCTCTGCAGGAAGGCGTGGACAGTGAGGGCGGCTACCTCGTTCCCGATGAATTCGAGCAGACCCTGGTGCAGTCCCTTTCCGCAGAGAATGTGGTCAGAAGCCTGGCTCATGTCATCACCACTGCCTCCGGCAGTCACAAGATCCCCATCGTCGCCACCAGGGGCACTGCCGCATGGGTCGATGAGGAAGGCACCATTCCCGAAGGCGACGATGCTTTCGGTCAGCAGCTCATCGGCGCACACAAGGTCGCTACCATGATCAAGGTGTCCGAGGAGCTTCTGAACGACTCTGCCTTTGACCTGGAAGCCTACTTCCGTACGGAGTTTGCCCGTCGCATCGGCAACAAGGAGGAAGAGGCGTTCCTCACCGGCGACAGCAGCGGCAAGCCCACGGGTATTTTCAATGCCACGGGCGGCGGTCAGCTTGGCGTCACGGCGGCTTCCGCAACTGCCATTACTGCCGACGAGCTGATCGACCTGTTCTACTCTCTGAACAGCGCCTATCGCAAGAACGCCGTGTGGCTTCTGAACGACTCCACCATGAAGAACATCCGCAAGCTGAAGGACTCCAACGGTCAGTATCTGTGGCAGCCTGCTCTGCATGAGGGCGGTTACGATACGCTGCTTGGCAAGCGTATCTACACCTCTCCCTATGCGCCGGAGCTGGCGGCCGGTCAGAAGACCGTTGCTTTCGGCGACTTCAACTACTACTGGATCGGCGACCGCCTGGGTATTACCTTCAAGCGTCTAAACGAGCGCTTTGCGGAGACCGGTCAGATCGGTTTCATCGCATCCAAGCGCCTGGACGGCAAGCTCATTCTGCCCGAAGCTATCAAGGTGCTGCAGCAGAAGGGCACTGCCTCTTCCGGCACCTAATGAAAGGAGGCGGTGGTGATGGACGAGCTTCTCTCCAAAGTGAAAGCCAACCTCATACTGGAACATACGGCGGATGATGCCTTGCTGAAAAGCTACATCACCGCCGCTGTTTCTTACGCCGAAAGCTACCAGCACATCCCGGAGGGCTACTACAAAGAGAACCCCATGCCGCCCACCACGGAGCAAGCCGTCATCATGCTGTCGTCCCACTTCTACGAAAGCCGGGACGGCAGCACTGGCGGCTTCTTTGCGGATAACACCGGAGCGGCACAGCAGGTGTGGAACACGGTCAATCTGCTGCTCCGCTTGGATAGGCGGTGGCAGGTATGAGTTTCGGAAAGATGAACGGCTTTGCCGACATCGTGGAAACCCGCCAAGTCAAGGACAGCGAAGGCTTCACTCATTCCGAGGATGAAGTCCTCGCTTCCATCCGTGTGTACCGGGAAGGCCGGCACGGCAGTCAGCGTTGGGCGAACCTCGCTGCATTCAGTGAAGCGACCGACCTGTTCCGCTTTCGGTGTATTCCTGGGCTGACGGTCACTACCGACCAGTTTCTCATCTGCGATGACTGCCGCTACGACATTGTGTCCGTGGAGGATGTCAAAGGCCGTGGGATGTACATTGAAGTACTGGCAAAAAAGGAGGTGCCGACCGTTGGCAAAAGCTGAAATGAAAATGCCGGAGGAGTTCCTTCTGAAAATTTCCAAGCTCGGCAGCAACTTTGACAGCGTTGCGGATACCGTCCTGCAGGCCGGTGGTGAGGTCGTGCTGAAGAGAGTCAAGAGCAATCTTTCCTCCGTTATCGGCAGAGGGACAAAGTTCAAATCCCGCACCACGGGCGAACTGGAAGGCGCACTCGGCCTTTCTCCCTCCAAGCTGAACCGAGACGGCAACCACAACATCAAGGTCGGTTTCGCCGAACCTCGCTCGGACGGCGGCAGCAATGCCAAACTTGCCAACATTCTCGAATACGGCAAGCACGGTCAGCCTGCAAAACCCTTTCTGAAGCCCGCAAAAACGGCATCCCGGCAGGAGTGTATCGATGCCATGACCAAGGCACTGGATGAGGAGGTGGAAAAGCTGTGAGTCTTCTATCCGATTTACAAACCATCGCCGAGCATTGCGGTGTTCCATTGGAAACGGGTGTGTTCTCCGGCAAAGCCCCGGACACCTATTTGGTCATCACGCCGCTGTCGGACAGCTTTGAGCTCCACGCCGACAACGCCCCAGGCTGCGAAACGCAGGAGGCACGGCTGTCCCTCTTCACAAAGGGCAGCTACACCAAACTGAAAAATGACCTTGTCCGCGCCTTGCTTGGTGCGGACTTTTATATTACCGACCGCCGGTACATCGGCTTTGAGACCGGCTATCATCACTACGCCATTGACGTGGCGCAAATCTACGAACTGGAGGAATAAGTTATGGCGACTATCGGTCTTGACAGACTGTATTACGCAAAAATCACCGAGAACGACGCCGGTGAGGAAACCTACGGTACGCCGTCCCAGCTTGCCAAAGCCATCTCCGCTGACCTTTCGGTGGAACTGGCAGAGGCAACTCTATACGCCGACGACGGTGCTTCGGAGATCGTAAAGGAATTCAAATCCGGCACACTCTCCCTCGGCATTGACGATATCGGCTCTACGGCGGCATCCGACCTCACGGGTGCGACCATCGACAAAAACAAGGTGCTGATTTCCGCATCCGAGGACGGCGGCGACCCTGTGGCGGTGGGATTCCGTGCCAAAAAGTCCAACGGCAAGTACAAGTATTACTGGCTGTACCGTGTGAAATTCGGTATACCGGCGACGAACCTTGCCACCAAGGGCGACAGCATTACCTTCTCCACGCCGACCATTGAGGGCACTATTCTGCGCCGCAACAAGGCAGACGCAGGCGGCAAGCACCCGTGGAAAGCGGAGGCACTGGAGGGCGATGTGACCGCTGCGACTATCACGAACTGGTATAAGGAAGTCTATGAGCCGACCTATACCACGACACCCGAAAAACAAGGTTAACGGAGGTAACGCACAATGGATAACGAAAGAACCGCAGTTATCAACATCGGTGACGAGGAGTACACGCTGCTCCTCACGACCAAGGCAACCAAGGAGATCGCCGGTCGATACGGCGGTCTGGAAAACCTCGGTGAGAAGCTGATGAAGTCCGAGAACTTTGAAATGGCAATCGGCGAGATCGTGTGGCTCATCACGCTTCTGGCGAATCAGAGTATTCTTGTCCACAACCTCAAGGATAAAGAGCATCCCAAGGAGCTGCTCACCGAGGATGTGGTGGAGCTTCTGACCACGCCCCTCGACCTCGCCGGATACAAAACCGCCATTACGGAAGCGCTCTACAAGGGTACCAAGCGGAATGTGGAAAGTGAGAAAGACGCAAAAAACGCGCAAGTCGGGTAACAGTCTCCGATGCGGAGCTGTTTACCCGGCTTCTATATTACGGCCTTGCTCACCTGCATCTCAGCCAGGATGAGGTGTGGCTGATGCCGTTTGGCCTGCTGCTGGATCTATGGGAGTGCCACAAGCAGTATAACGGGCAGGTTATTCCTGCTCACGAACACTACATTGACGATATTATCCCGGACGGCATTTAAGGAGGTGACGGTACATGGCAGATAGTTTCGGACTGAAGATCGGTCTTGAGGGCGAAAAGGAATTCAAAAAAGCACTGGCGGAGATCAACCAGTCCTTCAAGGTGCTCGGCTCCGAAATGAAGCTCGCCACCTCTCAGTTCGATAAGAACGACAAATCCGTGGAGGCTCTCGCTGCACGGAACAAGGTGCTGCGAAAAGAGATCGATGAGCAGACAACAAAAATCGACACCCTTCGCAAGGCTCTGCAGAATGCCGCCACCTCTTTCGGAGAGAACGACCGACGCACCCAGAACTGGCAGATCCAACTCAACAATGCCGAAGCCGCCCTCAACGATATGAACCGTGAGCTGGACGAGAACGAGAAAGCCATCAAGGAGGGCGGCAAGGCTGCGGAGGAATCCGGCAGTAAGTTTGAAGGATTCGGCAAGGTTCTCAAAACCGTAGGTGTGGCACTCGGTGCCGTGGCTGTTGCCGCAGGTGCCGCCGCCGTGAAGCTCGGCAAAGAGGTCATCGCTGCCTATGCGGACTATGAACAGTTGGTCGGCGGCGTTGACACCCTGTTCAAAGACTCATCGCAGGAGATCCAACGGTATGCCGCCAACGCATACAAAGCGGCAGGACTCTCTGCCAATGAGTACATGGAAACGGTCACGGGCTTCTCCGCAAGTCTCATCCAGTCTCTCGGCGGCGATACCGAAAAGGCCGCAAAGTATGCGGATATGGCAATTACGGATATGTCCGACAACGCCAATAAGATGGGTACGGATATGTCCTCCATTCAGAATGCCTACCAGGGCTTTGCCAAGCAGAACTACACGATGCTCGACAACCTCAAGCTGGGCTACGGCGGCACAAAGCAGGAAATGGAGCGACTGCTTGCCGATGCGGAAAAGATATCCGGTGTCAAGTACGACATCTCCTCTTATGCGGATGTGGTGGAAGCCATTCATGTCATGCAGGAGAGCATGGACATTGCAGGAACGACCGCCAAGGAAGCGGAAGCCACCATTTCCGGCTCTGTCAATGCACTGAAATCCGCCGTGTCGAACCTCATCGTAGGCTTTGGTGATGCGGACGCTGACATGGAGCTGCTGTGCAACAGCATGGTGGATGCCTTCAAGACCGTGGTGGCAAACATCACGCCGGTCATTGAAAACATCGTGGCGGCTCTGCCCACGGCGCTGGACGCTCTGCTGACGGCTGTGGGTGAACTGCTGCCCACACTGCTGGAAGCGGTCACCGAACTGTTCTCGCAGGTGCTGGAAACGCTGCTTTCTTTGCTTCCGCAGCTTATCCCGGCGGCGGTGTCTGCTCTCATGACCATCGTGAACACGCTGATCGAGAATCTGCCCCTGCTTATTGAGGCTGCGGTTCAGCTGGTGTCTACACTGGTGACAGGCATTGCGGATGCACTGCCCACGCTCATTCCGGCAGCGGTGCAGGCTATCGTTACCATCGTACAAGGTCTGGTGGACAGCCTGCCGATGCTCCTTGACGCAGCCTTACAGCTTATAACAGGGCTGGCGCAAGGGCTTCTGGACGCAATACCCGTGTTGATCGCCGCCCTGCCGGAAATCATCAACGGCATCATTACCTTCTTACTGGATTCGATTCCGCAGATCATTGAAACGGGCATTCAGCTTCTGACATCCTTGGTGGCTGCGTTGCCGGAGATCATTATGGCAATCGTGGAAGCCATCCCGAAAATCATTGACGGCATTATCAACGCGGTGCTGAATGCGATACCGCTCATTATTCAAGCGGGCATTGATTTGCTAATTTCCCTTATTCAAGCCCTGCCGCAGATCATCACGACTATCGTGCAGGCGATTCCGCAAATTATCTCCGGCATCGTCAATGCCATCATCGGGAACATCGACAAGATCATCATGGCAGGTGTGCAGTTGTTCGTTGCGCTGATTGAAAATCTGCCCACCATTATCGTGGAGATCGTCAAGGCGGTGCCGCAGATCATTGCAGGTATCGTGAAAGCCTTCGGCTCTCTGATGTATAAGATCGTAGAAATCGGCGGCAACATCGTCAAGGGACTGTGGAGTGGTATTACCCAGCTTGCCTCGTGGCTGTGGGACAAGGTGTCCGGGTGGATCTCCTCCATCTGGGACGGCATCTGCGATTTCTTCGGTATCCATTCGCCCTCGAAGGAGATGGCGTGGGTCGGTGAAATGCTGGTCAAGGGTCTTGCAGGCTCCATTGACGACAACGGCGATGAAGCGGTCAAAGCCGCAGAAGGAATGGCAGAGGACATCAACGGTGTCATGGGCGACCTTGCCCACGATATGCAGACGGCTCTGCCTACCGACTTTGACGTGAACGGCTCGATCCGCTCTGCCGTGGACGGCGTGGTCGGCAAGGCGGCATCCGCTTTCACCATTGCCCTGAACATTACGAACTTTAACAATTACAGCAGCGAGGACATCCGTCAGCTCACCAATGAAGTCATGGAAACGGCGAACCAGTTCGCCCAGCGGAAAGGAGTGGTATTCGCATGACCTATTTTACCTACAACGGCCGCAGTTCCGCTGATTTCGGCCTGCATATCGAGAAGAAGGACGTGTTCTCCGCACCGGAGTACGATGCGGAGTTCATCTCCATTCCCGGTCGTAGCGGCGATATCATCAACCCCAACCGTCGCTTTGCCAACATCAAGGTGACCTACACAGTGTTCCTCGCTCGGAAGAATATAGCCGCACTTGCATCCGACCTGCGGGACATCAAGGGCTGGCTGTATTCCGAGCCGGACAGATACCATGAGCTTACCGACTCCTACGATACGGAGCATTTCCGCTATGGCGTCATCTCCGGCAGTCTGGACATTGAGGAGCAGCTGAACAAGGTCGGTAGTTTTACGGTTACCTTCAACTGCAAGCCGTATAAATACAGCTTTGCAGGACAGGAGACGGTGGCGGCTGACGCTTCCGAACTGACGATTACCAATCCGACCGCTTTTGAGAGCCGACCGTACATCAAAATATATGGAGGCGGCACAGTACGGCTTATGATTCAGCCGGAGGGCGAAGGTACGAACCTGTGGACGATTTCAGAGGTCGACGAAACCATCGAAATTGACAGCGAACTTATGAATTGCTTTAAGGATACCACCCTCAAAAATGATACCGTTACCGGCGACGGCTTTCCTATGCTCAAGCCGGGAACGACCACCATCGCCTGTGCAGGAAATGTGCAGCGGATCGAGGTCATTCCGAGGTGGCAGTGCTTATGAAAAGCGAACAATCTGCTTTCCACTTTCTAATTGTGTTTTTCGACAGTATATGGTATCATTTCTCTTGAAGTGGGGTGTTTTCATTGGCGAGAAAGATGGCACAGTATCAAAGAAATTTTGAAACTTCTATCGGTATGTCAAACAGAAACTTCCAGAAGATAGTGAGCTTCTATCTTTTTGAATGCCCTGTTGCAGGAAAAAGTAAAAGAGGAAGAAAGTTTGATGATTACGGGATAAAGGGGCAGGCCGCCTTTGCAAGATTAAAAAAAGCGATGTTACTCAACGCCACAACATCGCTTCAGAACAATTACTTGCCTTGCCGTCAGAATGAACTGTCATCTGCATTTGAGCGCGTAAAAAGCATTGCACCCACTGACGAATACTGTGTTTTTCTGAAATACGATGAAAAAACTGTAATGCAGTCACTCTATTCCGCCATACGCAATGCCTTTGCGCATGGAAGTTTCAGCGTAAAAACATATTCAGGAGTGCGAATTTATTTTTTTGCAAATTTTGATGGATATCTAAAGGCAGAAATCATCTTACACGAAGATACGCTATTGAGTTGGATTGACTGCATCAAATCTTTTGAATAGTGCAAATAAATAATACAATGTGATTTTTAAGAGTCGAGAAATCGGCTCTTTTTTTATGCCCGGAAGGAGGTGGCGTTCGTGATTCCTGTTCTTTATCCACCTAACACAACAGACTTTTCCTCATTCGGCCTTGGTGTGCTGACGGACACCATTTCCTGCGAAGTCACCGAGGAGCGAAACGGTGTGTTTGAGTGTCTGCTCAGATACCCGGTCAGCGGTCAGCACTACGGGCTTATCACCAAGGAGTGCATCATCAAGGCAAAGCCCAACGACACCGCCGCCGACCAAGCGTTCCGTATTTACCGCATTACAAAGCCCTTAAACGGTATCGTCACGATCTACGGTCAGCACATTTCGTATGACCTCGCCAATGTGCCGGTGCTGCCGTTTTCGACCGAGAGCCGCTCTCCGCAGCTGATTCTTTCGCAACTTTTGTCGGGAGACACACGCTTCACCGGCTGGACGGACTATTCGGATGCAAAGGCATTCTCGGTCACGCAGCCGAAAAGCGTCCGAGCTTGTCTCGGCGGCACGGAAGGCTCCATGCTCTCGCAATGGCACGGCGAATTTGAGTGGGACAACTTTACGGTGAAGTTCCACTCCCACCGTGGGCAGAAAACAGGCGTGGTCATCGAATACGGCAAAAACCTCACCGCTTTGGAGCAGAACGAGGATAACAGCGGCGTCTACACGGCTCTGCTTCCGTATGCGGTGTACACACCGGATGGCGCGGATACCGAGACCGTGGTCACACTACCGGAGGTCACGCTCCCCATTGTGACCTCGGAGATCGTCCGGGCGAAAACGCTCATCATGGACTTTTCCGACCAGTTCGACGGAGTTGTGACCGAAGAAGCCCTCAGAGCCAAAGCCAACAGCTACATCAAGGCAAACCCTCTGGGAGCGACCATCCCCACCGTGAAGGTGTCTTTTGAAGCGCTCTGGAAACAGCCGGAGTATTCGGCACTCCTGGAGCGGGTCAATCTCTGCGATACCGTCACCATCCGGCACTCGGCTCTCGGTGTCAGCGCGTCAGCTATGGTCATTGAGACCGTGTACGACACCCTCGCTGAGCGGTATAAGAGCATTTCCCTCGGTCAGAGCAAGTCCAGTATGATTACCACCATCTCCGAGGTGCAGTCCACGGTCGACAAGGTGGAGTCCACGGTGGGACGCTTTCCGAAGCTGCTCCAAACCGCCATCGGCAAGGCCACCGGGCTTATCACCGGCCAGAGCGGCGGCTATGTGGTAATCCATACTTCCGAGGAAACCGGACAGCCCTATGAGCTGCTCATTCTGGATGCACCATCCATTGATGAAGCCGTGAATGTCTGGCGGTGGAATGTTGGCGGCTTGGGCTTTTCCCATAACGGCTACAACGGCCCCTATGAAACCGCCATCACGGCAGACGGACAGATCGTTGCAGACTTCATCACCTCCGGCTCCTTGGTGGCAAATATCATCAAGGCGGGTGTCATCCAGTCGCAGGACGGCTCGTCCTGGTGGGACTTGGAGAGCGGCGAGGTCGTGCTTCGCGCTTACGCCACCAGCAAGGAGGTCACAGAGGTCAGCGACCGTATTACCACCATCGAGGAGCAGAAAATGCTCCGGCTCGTCATCGTCTCATCCAACGGGAACATCTTCAAAAACGGCAATGTGAAAACGCTGCTTTCTGCCAAGGTGTACTCGTGGGATGAGGACATCACCGACACGCTGGACGCCAACCAGTTTATCTGGACAAGAGTGTCGGAGGATACGGAAGCGGACAGGGTCTGGAATGAACAGCATTTCGGCGGTGCAAAGTCCGTGGTCATCACTGGTGCGGATGTCAAAGTCCGCGCCACTTTTTATTGTGACCTCATCGACACCACGACCAGGCAGAGCCTGTTATAACGGAGGAATTTACTATGGCAACCGCAGAACCCACAACAGAAACCGGCACAGCGTCCGTTTCTGATACAACAACTTCAAAGGAGGCTTCTCATATGAGCAAAGCACAAGGCCAGTTTACCATCATCGACTACAACGACGCACTGACGCTGACGGGGTACATCGGCTCGAACCTCGCCAAGACACAGATGTATAACCCCGACAACGGGAGCTATACCCCGGACTGGAAAACGAAGAACCTCGTTCTGACGCCCAGTTTGTATGTTATCGGCACCACTGCCGACCAGATTGCCACCGCCAATGTCACTTCGGTCAAGTGGTATGTGGGCGACAGCAACACCGCCATCACCGCAGGCACGAACTATGCTCTCAGCGGTGCCAAGAGCCACATTCTCACGGTCAAGGCCAATGTCATGGCAGAGCTGCCCGGCATCGACTACCGCTGCGTCATCACCTATAAGGACGAAAGCACCGGTCTGTCGCTGACCCATCCGCTGACCATTTCCTTCTCCCGTGTGGTCAACGGCTCCGGCATCGTTGACCTGCTGGTCACCACGCCCAACGGTAATGTGTTCAAGAACGAGGAGGTCGCCAGTCTGACCGCGAAGGCCGAGCTGTGGCGCGGCTCTACGGTGGACACCACCAAGGTCAGCTACAAGTGGGCGGTCATGGACGCTTCCGTCACTGCCACTTCTTCTACCGGATACGATGCAGACTTCGGCATCGGCTGGCGCAAGCTCTCGGATACTGCCGACAAATACACCGGCACGGCCACCAATACGCTCACGGTCTACGCCGCAGCGGTGGACAGCTATGCCGTATTCAAGTGCTGCGCCCAGGACACGGATTCCGCATCCGCTTCTTATAACACGAAGTTTTTCGATGTGGCGACCTTCATCGACAACTCCGACCCGCTGCAGATCATCGTCACCTCCACGGGCGGCGATGTATTCAAGAACGGCCAGGGCACGACCGTGCTGACCGCCGTCTGCTATCAGGCAGGCTCCGAGGTTGACGTAGCCGGGAACGGCAGTTACACCTGGACGAAGTACAACAAGGACGGTGTCGTCGACACCTCTTGGGGAACCAACGGCAGCAAGACCGGCAAGACCCTGTCGGTGTCCAGCACCGATGTGGATACCAAGGCAACCTTTATGGTCGTTGTGGCACTTTAAGGAGGTGGTGAGATGATCGCATCGGCTCAGTTTACGATTATCAGTCTCTGCGATGTGGTCACCTCGGACACGCCGCCGGAGAACCCCTATGAGGGGCAGCTCTGGGTGGACACCTCTGTGACCCCACCGGAAACGAAAATATGGGACGGGAACGAATGGGTGGTGCAGAACGACATTGAAACGATCCGCACCACCATTTCCATTCTGACCGAGAAGGACGCACAGTTCCAGCAGACCATCGACGGGCTGAACAGTTATGTGGCGACCCTCACCGAAACGGTGGAAACAGTGTCCAACGACCAGGGTGTTCTGGAGGAACGGGTACTGAATTCCGAAAGCCGTGTTTCGGAGCTGGAACACACCGTGGATGGACTGTCCGTCACCATGCAGGAGCAGTACATAGGCGGCATCAACTATGTGCAGAACTCTTCCGGGCTGAACGGCATCACGGATGATTGGAGCTACTCTGGCACGGTGAAAACCGACACCTCCACGGATACCCAGAACAACACCGTTTCCGACTCCTGCTTTGTGCTGGGGGCTTACTCCTCGTTGTCGCAGTACATTCGAGGGGTAGTCTCCGGCACTTACACGATCTCAGTCCGGGCAAAGAAAACCTCGGCCATGTCCGGGTATTTCTATGTGACCTACAACGGAAACAAAACTGCGTATCTCTTCAATAAGAGCACCTCTTTTGACTGGACGGATTTTACCGTCACGCTCACCGATGTGACCGACCCTACGCTGCGAATCTACTGCTACTGTCGGGATGCGTCCATCTACCTCGCGGACATCATGATCTCCGAAGGGGCAATACCCCGAAAGTGGACACCCGCACCCAACGAGATCTACACTCAGGAGGTCAAGATCGATAAGCGCGGTATTGAGGTATCCAACAGCGCATCGTCTCAGCGGACGGTCATCACGAACACGGAGTTCGCCGGGTATTACAACGATGAGGTGATCTTCACCCTGAACAAAGACGAAACGCAGACCAAGAAAACCACGGTGGACGGCGAACTGACCGTGGGTAAAACGAAGTTTGTCCCGATGCCCACAGCATCCGAGGGGCTGAATATCGTCATTCTGGATTAAGGAGGGAAAGCTATGGCAATGACGGGCGGCACCGCCTATCTGGTGAAATCCGAAAAAACTAATTACGGCTCCAACAGTTGGACGACCGACCTCTACATCTATGTGAAGGTCATCTCCCAGAATGTGATTGCAAACTGCTCGACCATCGCTCTGGGTATGTATGTCTATTCGAAATACTCCATAGCATGGTCGGACTTCGGCACCAACGGCACTTCCTATATCGGCACGGCCACCTCCGGCTCAAACTGCTTCACCTTTACAAACGGCCAGAGCGGTAGCGGCACGAAGTGGCTGATTGAGGACAAGCAGGTCACCGTGTACCACAACAGCAACGGTACGCTGACCCTCCCGATCTACTGGCACTGGGGCGTCAACAGCCCGTGGGGTCAGTACACCGGCCCCTCTGGCAGCTACAATGTGACGCTTAGCACCATTGACCGAGCCGCCCCTACCGTTACCTTTTCTATTTCGGCTATTACCGCAAACGGCTTCAAAATCTCTGCAAACTCCACCTCAACAGCGGATATCTGGCAGTACAGCACCAACGGCGGCTCCACATGGACGACCTTTTCTACGACCGTATCCACCAGTGCCAGCGTAACATTGTCCTCACTTTCGCCGAACACAAACTACACGGTGAAGGTGCGGGCACGGCGGCAGTACAACCAAGTCTATGGCACCTCTGGCAGCTCCACGGTGAAAACACTGGGCGGTGCAGTGGTAAACAGCGTCAGCACGGTGACCGCAGACAATGCCAGAGTGACCATTACCCTCAATGTCACCGTGTACGAACCGTCTTACATCAATTCTCTGGCGATCAAAAGCGGGAACACGACCATCCTGACCGTTACCGGGCTTGCATGGACGAAGGGTACGGCAAACCGCTCGGTCACCCTGTCATCAGCACAGAGAACCACGCTGCTCAATTGGATGGCATCGATGAAGTCCTTCACGGGAACCTTTGCCGTTTCCTCCTTCAGCGGCTCAACGCAGATCGGCAGCACCTCAAGCAAGACTGCTACGGTGCAGACCACGGCGGCAAATTCTGGCCCAGCGTTGGATGGCTTCACTTACGCCGACAGCTACACGACCACAAAAAACCTCACAGGCAACGACCAGCTATTCGTTCAGGACTACTCGATCCTCAAGGTCACGCCCGGAACGGCAACTGCAAAAAACGGTGCGTCCATTTCCAACTATACCGCTTCCTGCAACGGTTTATCCGCATCCAATTCAACTGGGTCTGCTATCACAGTCGGAAAGATCGCCAAGTCCGGCAGTGTGACGGTCACGCTCTCGGTCACGGACTCCCGCGGCTACACCGCCGAAACTTCACAGACGGTGACGGTCATTCCGTACACCAAGCCGAAAATATCCTCGATAACGCTCCGACGAACCAACGATATCGAAGCGGAAATGCAGCTCAAATTCAGTGGCTCTATTTCTGCTGTGACCGTAGACGGGACGCAGAAAAACAGCGTGGTTTATGTGCGGTATCGTTACAAGAAAACCAGTGAGAGCAGTTACGGCAGCTACACCAGCATCTATTCCGGCACGACAAAAAGCGGAACCTCTTTCAGCTACTCCAATTTGGAACTGTGCAATCTGGATGCCAACAGTTCCTACGACTTCCATTTGCAGATCCAAGACAAGCTCTATTCTTTGAGCAGTCTGGATCTGTATTTTACTGTCCCGCAGGGTACGCCGCTCATTGCGCTTCGGAAAAAGAAGGTCGGCATCAACACGCCGAACCCGCAAGCCACGCTGGATGTGGACGGCAGCATCCACATGAACGGCGTCAATGTCCACGGCAAAATGGGCAGAGTGGACGGCTCGACCACCGACCTCAACAATGTAAAGACTCCCGGCTACTATTTTGCGTATTCCGCTTCCACGGAAAAGCACTTTCCGACCACCACAATCGGTATGCTGGAGGTCTTTCTGCCGGAAAGCTACTTCATTCAACAGCGGTACACCGTCTATAACGGCTCAAGGATGTATATTCGGGGAAACTATGGCGGCACATGGTCTTCGTGGCACACGGTGTCGCTGACCACAGTAACATAAAGAATATTTTTCGGAATCAAGGCGCTCTGCGGAGTGCCTTTTTTCATACTCATTTTCAAATTTCAAAGGAGGACAACAACATGAAAGAATTCTGGACGACCATTCAGGTGGTGTTCGCCGGAATCGGCGGCTGGCTGGGATGGTTCTTGGGAGGATGTGACGGCTTGCTTTACGCACTTCTGGCTTTCGTAGTCATCGACTACATCACCGGCATCATGTGCGCCGTGGTGGATAAGAAGCTGTCCAGCGAAGTCGGATTCAAGGGCATTTTCAAAAAGGTGCTCATCTTCGCCCTGGTCGGCATCGGGCATATTCTCGACACCCGCGTCATCGGCAGCGGCTCGGTGATGCGTACTGCCGTCATTTTCTTCTACCTATCGAACGAGGGCGTGTCCCTGTTGGAAAACGCCGCATACCTGGGACTGCCCATCCCGCAGAAGCTGAAATCCGTGCTGGAGCAGCTTCATGACCGCAGTGAAAAGGAGGATGAATAATATGGCTTACACAAACAGTTCCCTGGTGTCCTACACCAAACTCAGCCCGAACCACTCCGGGCAGCGTACCCACAGCATTGACCGCATCACGCCTCACTGCGTGGTGGGTCAGTGCAGTGTGGAAACGCTGGGCAATATCTTTTTTCCCACTTCCAAGCAGGCAAGCAGTAACTACGGCATCGGTGTCGACGGGCGGATCGGGATGTATGTGGAAGAGAAAAACCGCTCCTGGTGCTCCTCCTCCGCAGCCAACGACCAGAGAGCTATCACCATCGAGTGTGCCAGCGACAACACCGAGCCTTACGCTTTCAAGGATGTGGTGTACAAGAGACTCATCGAGCTTTGCACCGATATCTGCAGGCGCAACGGCAAAACCAAGCTGCTCTGGCTCGGCGATAAGGCCAAGACGCTGAACTACACCCCGAAATCTGACGAGATGGTGCTGACCGTCCACAGATGGTTTGCGAACAAATCCTGCCCCGGTAACTGGATGTATGCCCGTATGGGTGATTTGGCATCCAAGGTCACGGCAGCGCTCGGCAGTGAGGTGAAGCCTGCCGACCCAGTCAAGCCCACCGGGCCTATCAAGGTCGGCGACCTCGTGACCATCACAGGCAGCACCTACTATGGCGGCAAATCCATCCCCGGCTGGGTGAAGAAGCTCCGCTGGTATGTGGTAGAGGTCAGCGGTGACCGTGCGGTCATCAATAAGGACGAGTCCGGCAGATACGCCATCATGTCGCCGGTCAAGACCTCTGCGCTTGCCTTGGCAGGCACGAAACCCTCCGAGGATTACCGCATCCACACCGTGGTGCATGGTGACACCCTCTGGGCAATCGCCAAGAAGTATCTCGGTAACGGCGGCCGCTACAAGGAGATCGTCAGTCTGAACGGGCTGAAAAGCAATGTCATCTACAGCGGCATGAAGCTGAAGATTCCGAACAAGTAAACCGAACCTATCACACGCCCTCTGTGGAAAATTCCACAGAGGGCGTTATTTTTTTACCCATTTTACCCTGACAAAAGTGCCTTTTCTCTGGGTATAGCGAGAATCGCTATTTATCAGGAACGAGGTATCACTATGACAGACATGGAACGCTCACGAATTGTGGAACTCCAACACCAGGGCTACGGGTATAAGAAAATATCCGCTATAACAGGGCTACCGCTAAACACAGTAAAGTCCTTTTGCGCCAGGCATCCTGTGCAGATCAAAGAGCTACCGAGCTCAAATGCCCTGTGTCGAAACTGCCTGGCTCCGCTTGAGCAGACACCGCATAAACGGAAAAGGATGTTCTGCTCCGATGCCTGCCGAATGGCGTGGTGGAACGCGCACCCCGAAAGAGTGCAGCGAAAAGCGTACTACACACTCACTTGCCGACATTGCGGGAAGCAGTTTGAAAGCTATGGCAACAGCCATCGGGCGTTCTGCTCCCGTGACTGCTATTTGAAATTCCGCAGGAAGGAGACCGACCATGATTGATTACGATAAGCGTCTGTTTGCCTACCAGATGGCGATGGCACTCGCCCGGAGTATGCGTTCCAAGGGGCTGATATCAGCCAAAGAGTACGCTAAGATCGATACAATTATAGCCAATAAATACGGCATATCTTCGTGTAGTATATTCCGCTGAAATCGCTGGATATATCGTGTTTTTAGAGGTAATATGTCACACACCAAGGGAGGTGAATCAAATGGAGAGAGTTGTAGAAAGGGTCGATGCCCTAATACCCGCACAGCCGAAAGCTTTGCGTGTTTGCGCTTATGCCCGTGTTTCCACAGGAAAGGATGCCATGCTGCATTCACTGTCCGCACAAGTCAGTTATTACAGTAAAATGATTCAGAGCCACAACGGGTGGATGTACTGCGGCGTTTTCAGCGATGAGGCTGTGACCGGCACAAAAAGAGAACGAGCCGGGTTTCAGCACATGATTGAGGAGTGCCGCCAAGGGAACATCGATCTTGTTATTACGAAGAGCATATCCCGTTTCGCCAGAAATACGGTGACGCTTCTTCAGACTGTCCGAGAGCTGAAAAGCCTGGGCGTAGATGTGTTCTTTGAAGAGCAGCACATCCACACCATGAGTGCGGACGGTGAGCTGATGATGACCATCCTGGCGTCCTACGCACAGGAAGAGAGTTTGTCAGCCAGTGAAAATCAGAAATGGCGTGTCCGAAAAGCCTTTGAAAACGGAGAAATCATCAACCTCCGCTTTTTGTTCGGCTATGACATCACGCCGGACGGCATAAGGGCGAATGAGGTAGACGCTGCCATCGTCCGAGAAATATTTGCACGGTTCAACGGTGGCGAGAGCATGAGTTCCATCTGCCGTGACCTTGATGCCAGAGGACATAAAGGCGTTCTCGGCGGCACATGGTGTGCGGAGCGGATGCGGAATACCTTATCCAATGAAAAGTACCTCGGCAATGCGCTCCTGCAAAAGCGATACCGCAACAATCATATTGAAAAGAAGCTGTTGCCGAACCGAGGAGAGCTTCCGATGTACTATGCCGAGGGAACGCATGAGCCAATCATCGACCAGGCAACATTTGATAAGGCACAGGAGCGGCTCAGAATACTGGCGCAACAGACTTCCAACCGCAAAAAACCGACTCATTCAGCTTTTTCGGGACTGATTCGCTGCGGACTGTGCGGCAACACATATAAGCGCGTCACTTACCGCAAAAAGCATTACTGGAATTGCACTACATTTCAAACCAAAGGTAAATCTGAATGTGCTGCTAAGCGGATTCCAGAAGAAACGCTCGAAGTCCTCACCTGCGAGGTGCTGGAAGAGGGCAGCATCGACAGCGATATGGTCAGAAGCAAAATAACGGCAATCAGAGCAGAGAAAAACAATGTGGTCGTGTACTGCATGGACGACGGTTCTGAAATCGTTAAACGATGGAAAGACCGCTCCAGAGCAGAAAGCTGGACGCCTGAAATGAAAGAAAAGGCACGACAGCGGGCATTACAGGCAAGGAGGAAAAAGGAATGAACAGAACAGCAGCACGGTCGGTCACAGTCATTCCGCCGACCATCAATCCGCTGACGCACCTTTCCAGGGTGGCTGTACAAAAACGGCGGGTCGCAGGATACGCAAGAGTGTCTACAGACAGCGATGAGCAGTTCACCAGCTACGAGGCGCAGGTGGATTACTACACGCAATACATCAAACGCAATCCCGAATGGGAGTTTGTAAAGGTATATACCGATGAGGGCATTTCCGGCACGAATACCAAGCATCGCATCGGCTTTAATGAAATGATTGCCGACGCCATGTCCGGTAAAATCGACCTCATCGTCACAAAGTCGGTCAGCCGCTTCGCCCGAAACACGGTTGACAGCCTGGTTACCATCCGCAAACTGAAAGAAAAAGGCGTAGAAGTCTACTTCGAAAAAGAGAACATCTACACCTTTGACGGCAAGGGCGAACTGCTGCTCACCATCATGTCGAGCTTGGCACAGGAAGAAAGCCGCTCCATATCCGAGAATGTTACCTGGGGACAAAGAAAACGGTTTGCCGATGGAAAGGTCAACCTCCCATACAAGCAGTTCCTCGGCTATCGCAAAGGAGCGGACGGTTTTCCAGAAGTCGTTCCGGAGGAGGCAATCGTTGTCCACCGGATTTATACTCGATTCATGGAGGGGTTGACGCCGGGGGCCATTGCAAAGGAACTGACAGCAGATGGGATTCCGACTCCATCGAGAAAACAACGCTGGCAGACCAGTACAGTGGAAAGCATCCTTCAAAACGAGAAATACAAGGGCGCTGCACTCCTTCAGAAATGCTTCACGGTCGATTTCCTCACAAAAAAGAGGAAGGTCAATGAGGGCGAGGTGCCGCAGTATTATGTGGAACACAGCCATGAGCCGATCATTACGCCGGAAGAGTTCGACAAAGTTCAGACGGAGCTTGCGCGGCGCAAGCAGATCAGCCGCCAGTACAGCGGAAAGAGCATTTTTTCTTCCCGCATCGTCTGCGGGGACTGCGGCTCCTACTTTGGCTCGAAAGTCTGGAACTCGACCTCAAAATACCGCAGGGTCATCTGGCAATGCAACGGCAAATTCAAGGGTGAGCACAAATGCGAAACGCCGCATCTGGACGAGGAAACCATTAAAGCGCGGTTCGTGACCGCCCTTAACGCTATCATCGAAAGCAAAGACAACATCCTTGAGGATTGCCGATTGATGCAAGCCACCCTGACAGACTGTACAGGCATTGATACAGAAATCGAGAGTCTGCTTGAGGAGATCGATGTGGTGACCGAACTGACAAAGCGTTGCATTGCGGAAAATTCACAGACGGCACAGAATCAGGAAGAATACGCCGCCCGGTACAATGGGTTTGTAGAGCGGTATGAAAAAGCCAAGGCACGGCTCGAACAGCTCCGCACTACAAAAGCTGCACGGGAAGCCCAGGCAGAAGCTATCGGTGCTTTCATGTTTGAGATGCAGGAACTGGACACCCTCACCGAGTTTGACGAAAAGCTCTGGTTGACCACTATTGACACAGTGACCGTCCACGCCGACGGACGAATGACCTTCAAATTCCAAGGTGGCACAGAAATCGAGGGGTAAATTGTTCGTAGAAATCTTTGATATACTTGATTCGAGCCATTCTTAGCACCTTTCTGCCACCTCATTAGTCTTGGACAAACTAATGGTAGCGGTTATTTCAGGTGCTGACAATGGCTCATTTTTATGCTGTTTGGGATGCTTACTTTTGGGGACCTTTTGTGATACTTTCATTTTACTGAAAACAATCTAACGGATGAGGACAGGCCTCTGTTTGGTTGGTTTTTATGAAAGAAAAAACCAAAAATAGACGAGATTTGTTGTTGTTTCATTTCAGACTTCTCATTGACAAACAGTGAAACAGATGTTATAATAACATCGTTATCGATTATGCCGTTATCGTAATTTAGGGAGGTCAATACATGGCCAATAGGGATCATTCCCTGGATGATGGGATCATTCAGGCTGCTTATTCGGAATTTCTTGCTTACGGCTTTCAGAAAGCCTCTCTGCACAAGATCGCCGAAAAAGCCCGTGTTACTACGGGGGCAATCTACACAAGATACAAGAATAAAGATGCGTTGTTTGCCAGTCTGCTTCAGGATTTTTTTGAGACGATGCAGGTTCTCTTTACCCCCATCGCGGAAGAATACGAAAAAGCAAAGTGCAGCGCACAACCGGAAGATATCCTCCGCGCTATAAACGCCGAGGAACAAGTATATTTTCGGCTCCTGACCGAGCACCATGACGACTGCACTTTATTTTTCTGCCGCAGCGATGGCAGCTCCATGGAAACCGTGCTGCATGAACTGATGGATCAAAAAGCGGAACAAACGGTAGAGTTCTTTTCACATATCTATGGAAAAGCGCCAAATGCCGATGCAATCCGCCTTTTGATGGGATCACAGTTCTGGTACTTCCGTCAGCTGCTGGATCAGCATATGGAGGAAGGCAGAATGCTTACCTGCTTACAGGCAGTCCTTGATTTCACCAACGCTGGCTGGCGGCAGCTATGCGATACCTTGCAATAAATCCGAAAAGTTGATTCGGACGGTCCATCCGTCCGTTTCTTACGACTGTCGGTTAGAGACGGCTAACTAATAAGAAAAGAGTTTGCGATGATAGAGTTTGAATTTGAATTCCAATATGCGGAGGCGAAGCTGCCCATCCTCCGACAGGTCGGCGGCAGCATCCCGGCGGGACGCTGCGTGGTGCTCTGCGGAGGCAGCGGATGCGGAAAGTCCACACTGCTGCGGTGCATCAACGGACTGATCCCACAATTTTACGAGGGAGAGCTAAAAGGCTTTTGCCACTTGAACGGGCAGGACACCGCTGGGCTGCGTATCGGCGAGATCGGCGAGCTGGCAGCATCGGTATTTCAGGATCCGCGAAGTCAGTTTTTTACTGTGAACAGTTCCAATGAAGTGGCCTTCGGTCTTGAAAATCACGGTCTGCCGCAAGATAAAATCCGACGGCGGGTAGATGAGGCCTTCCGGATCTTTCATCTGGAGCGGCTGAAGGATCGCAATGTCTACGAGTTGTCCAGCGGCGAGCGACAGCTCACCTCCATCTTGTCCGCGTGGGCAATGGACACAGATATTTTTCTGCTGGACGAACCCACGGCCAATCTGGACTTCGCAGCCACGCAGCAGTTAAAAGAGATTCTGCTTGCCCTGAAAAAGCAGGGCAAAACGCTGTTGCTCAGCGAGCACCGACTCTACTATCTTGCCGACATTGCCGACGAATTTTGGGTCATGGCAGACGGCGAGATCAAAGGAAAATATACTGCCACAGAGACAAAGGCGTTCTCAGTGGAGCAGAGACAAACACTTTCTCTGCGCACGCTCGACCTTGCGGAGATCACCGTGCCGGAGAAAGAGCCGCTGCCGAAAACCGCGCCGACGGTGCTTGCCGTCTCAGATGTCCGCTATACATACGGTAGGAAGGCCGGAGATACCCTCTATGGTGTCAGCTTTTCCGTCCGTGAGCATGAGATCGTCGGACTTGTGGGCGCAAACGGCTGCGGCAAAACGACCATCGGCAAGCTGATTGCAGGGCTTTACCGCCCCTCCGGCGGCAGGATAATGCTTTTCGGAAAGCCGCAAAATCCAAAGCAGCTGCAAAAGCAAGTGCTGTTTATCCTTCAGGAGGCGGAGTTCCAGTTCTTCACAGGCTCCGTCTTGCACGAACTGCAATACGGCCACGCGGTGACACCGGAGTTTGAAGCAAAAACGGAAGCGCTGCTGAAAAGTATGGATCTATGGGACTGCCGCGACCGGCATCCCTTTTCCCTCTCCGGCGGGCAGATGCAGCGTCTGACGCTGATGATGGCGTATTTATCCGACAAGCCAATCGTCATACTGGACGAGCCGACAGCAGGACAGGACGCGGAAAGTCTGG
>OHRQ01000371.1_pt1 | contig 24736 bp, 19 predicted proteins | sample 1578471 | NCBI WGS metagenome assembly OHRQ01 (sample SAMEA3879602, study PRJEB24766) | human gut metagenome | biome: human-associated habitat; feature: feces | place: USA | collected 1985/1987 | reverse complement strand
TGCAGATCGCCACCGATCTGGAGCACGCCAAGGAGCACCTGCATCTGGTTGCCGCAATCGACGATCTGAAGTATCTGCGCAAGGGCGGCCGTCTGCCTGCCGCTGTGGCCGTCGCGGGCGGGATGCTGGGCATCAAGCCCCTCATCACCATCAAGGACGGTAAGGTAGCCATGGCCGGTAAGGCCCGCGGCCTGCCCGGTGCCTATGTGGCCCTGTTCAAGAAGATCGAAGAGCTGGGCGGCATCAGCCCGGACTTTGCCGCTGTTGCCGGTTATTCTTCCAGCCTGCGGGAAGTGCAGCCCATCGAGAACTACTTCCGTGAAAATCTGCACATGGGCGAACCGCTGGTGCGCCAGATCGGCTGCGTCATCGGCACCCACGCAGGCCCCGGTGCATTTGGTCTGGCATTCTTTGACAAAGGGTTGGTGCTGGAATAAGCGACCACCGAAAAAAGATCATCCGAGCAAAGTCGGGCAGCCTGCGGGCTGCCCGGCTTGTTTTTTGCAGCGGGAAACGGGCGCAAGCTCCCCCAGTCAAAACCTGACGGTTTTGCCAGCTTCCTCGGAGAGGGAGCCTCTGGCGCGCCCGGCGCTCACAGCACTGCGTCCGAGATGAGCTTGCCCAGCAGCAGCACCAGCACCACCAGCATCATGGGACGGATGAAGCGCGCACCCTTTTTCAGGGCGAAATGGGACCCCAGCAGGTTGCCCAGAATGTTGCTGACGGCGCAGGGGATGCCGATGTGGAACACCACCAGACCGTTCATCAGATAGGTGAACAGGCTGGCGTAGTTGCTGGCAAGATTCAGCACCTTGCCGTTGCCGTTGGCGGTGCGCAGGTCAAAGCCCATCAGGGTGGTAAAGGCAATGATGGCAAAGGTGCCGGTGCCCGGGCCCACGATGCCGTCGTACAGGCCGATGCCCAAGCCGATGCCCAGCGCCAGCAGGATCTTTTTCAGGTTCAGGGTGCCGTCGTCCCGGTTCTTGTCCGGCAGGTCGCGCTGCCACAAAATGACCACCGCCGCCACTGGCAGGATGAGGAACATCATGGTGCGCAGCAGTTCATCGCTGAGCAGCAGCACGATATGTGCCCCCAGTGCACTGCCCGCAAAGCTGCCAATGGCTGCAAGGATGCCCACCTTCAGGTTCATTGCACCGTTTTTGAAAAAGTTGACTGTGGCAAAAGTGGTGCCGCAGGCGGCGCTGAATTTGTTGGTAGCATAGGTGTAGTGGGGCGGCAGCCCGGCAAACAGATAGGCCGGCAGGCTGATAAGACCGCCGCCTCCGGCTGCCGAATCCACAAAGCCTGCAAAGCCCGTCATCAGAACGAGAAACGCCATCATCCATGGCGAGAGCGTGATCCCCATTGTTATAATTTCCTATATTTTTCCAGTTTTTTGTTTTTTGCACGTGCATTTCAGGACAGGGATAGCCGTCCCTCACAGGCCAGCACCTGATCCAGGATCATCCGCGAGACGCGGGCACCGTACACCATGGCGGGGTGTTCATTGTACTCGATGATATCGTGAAAGTCCTTGTTCATCAGCACGATGACATACTCGCCGTAGGGGGTGTGGACGATGCCGCCGTCGTTGCGGCAGGCGTTCATACTGCCGCTCTTGCTGGCTACCCAGATCAGCTCCGGCGCGCCGGTCTCCTCGCAGTCGAGGTAATACTGCGGGAAGTCGTGGGTCAGCATGGTGTTGTAGTGCTGCTGGCGCAGGATGGCAAGCATCTCCGCGCTGGCTTCCCGGCTGACAAGCTCCCCTTTTGCAATGCGGGCGAACAGCGCCGCGTAGTCGCGCGGCGTGGTGGTGCCAAGCCGGCGGTAGCGGTCAAAGTGCAGCGGATTGTGCAGCACAGTATGCGCAAAGCCCAGCTCCCGGATGCAGGCGTTGATGGTGTCCAGTCCCAGATAGTCGATGATCATATTGGTGGCAATGTTGTCCGAGCAAATGATCATCATGGTAGCGGTGTCCTTCACCTTGAGCTTTGCGCCCACGCCCAGCGCGCGCAGCATACCGCTGCCGTCCACGAACTGGCTCTGCTCATAGGTGATCTCTTCGGCAAGGTCTGCTTTGCCGCGCTGCGCCTGCAAATACAATGCAGCGAGAATGAACGCCTTGATGGTGGATGCCGTCTCAAATTCTTCGTCCGCGCCCACCTCCACGGTATGGCCCTGCAGATCGTCCACGAACACGCTCATTTTGCCCTGATAGCAGTACAGCTCCGCAGCAATGCGCTTTTCCAGCGTCATGTTTTTATCCATATCGGCATATTCTCCGTTGTTATTACAGGTTCTCCTCAAAAAAGCGCATGGCATTGCGGTAGTAGATGCCTTCTACCTCGTCCTCGGTAAAGCCCTCTTTGCGCAGGGCATCCGCCAGCAGCGGCAGGAAGGCAGCATTTTCCAGCTGGTGGGGGCCATCGATGCCATCAAAATCGCTGCCAAGGGCAATCATCTGTGCACCGCCTACCTGCTTATAGTGGGCTGCATGCTTTGCGATCAGCTCCACCGTGCTGCGGCAGTTTTCCGGGTGGGTGGGGTCGGTGTCCAGAAAGGGCGCATAGTAGTTCAGGCCCGCAATGCCGCCGCGCTCCGAAAGGGCGCGGATCATCTCATCGGTCAGGTTGCGGGTGTGGGGTGCCAGTGCGCGGCAGTTGGAGTGGCTGGCCGCAAAAGGCCGGGTGCCGTGCTCCACGATATCCCAGAAGCCCTTGTCCGAAAGGTGGCTCACATCCACGATCATGTGCATCCGTTCCATCTCGGCCAGAAATTCAAAGCCCTTCCCGGTCAGGCCCTTTTCGGTCTGGGGCACCAGCACGCCGCCGGGGTTCCGCTGCGGGCTTGCCAGCTCGTTTTCGTGGTTCCATGTCAGGGTCATCATGCGCACGCCCAGCTCATACATCCGGCGCAGCACCCCCACGCTGCCCTTGCAGCAGGCGCCTTCCTCGATGGTGAGCATCCCGCTGATCTTTCCCGCCGCAGCATTCCGGCGGATGTCCGCCGCCGTGTACACCGGAGCAATTTTTTCCGGGTATGCCGCCATGATGCGCTTGAACTGGTCGATCTCTTCCAGCGCTGTCACCATCGGGTCCGCTCCGGGTGTTTTGTCACCCAGATTGACGAATGCTGCAAAGCACTGCAGCAGATAGTCGCCTTTCTGTAATTTTTCAAGGTCGATATGCAGATCGTTCTGCGCGAAGCTCTTGGGCCGGCCCGCATGTTCGGCTTTGCGCAGCTCGCTGAGGGTATCGCAGTGCAGATCCCAGACTTTCATGATGTTTTCTCCTCTTTATTCCTCTTGCAGCAGCTGCAGCAATTCCTCTGGTTTCATGGACAGGATCGCTCCGTCTGCCGAGCCGGTGACCGTCTCGGCAAGGTCCTGCTTTGCCTGCTGCAGCTCCACGATCTTTTCTTCAATGGTGTCCTGCGCAATGAGCTTGTACACCTGCACCGGATTGCGCTGGCCGATGCGGTAGGCGCGGTCGGTGGCCTGATTCTGCGCAGCCACGTTCCACCACGGGTCGTAGTGGATGACGATATCTGCCGCCGTCAGATTCAGGCCGGTGCCGCCCGCCCGCAGCGAGATGAGGAACACGTCCGCTTCGCCGCTGTTGAACCGGCGCACAAGCTCCGCACGCACCGGCTTTGGGGTGGAGCCCTGCAGGGTAAAGTGGCTCACGCCCGCTTCGTCCAGCCGTTTTGCCAGCAGTTCCAGCATGGAGGTGAACTGGCTGAACAGCAGGATGCGGTGTCCGCCCTCCACAGCAGCCGTCACCAGCTCCATGCAGGCATCCAGCTTGGCACTGCCGCCGTCCCAGTTGTCTGCCACAAGGCGCGGGTCGCAGCAGATCTCCCGCAGGCGCATGAGCACTGCGAACACCGCCATTTTATCCTCCGGCTTTGCAGCGCGCAGCTTTTCCCGCGCGTCCACCACAGCGGCAAGGTAGAGCTTGCGTTGCTGCTCGTCCAGCTCGATACGGTGGAGATTCTCGGTCTTGGGGGGCAGCTCTTTGAGCACCTCGGACTTCATGCGCCGCAGGATGAACGGCCCGGTGAGCTGGTTCAAACGGCGCAGTGCGTCTTTGTCGTCCTCCTGCACGATAGGCTTTTCAAACCGGGCGCAGAAGGTCTTGTAGGGCGGCAGATACCCCGGCATCAGGAAGGAGAAGATGCTCCACAATTCGCCCAAGCGGTTCTCCACCGGGGTGCCGGTAAGAGCAAACCGCACTTTGCTGTTCACCCCGCACACCGCCTTGTACTTTTGGGTAGCGTGGTTCTTGATGGCCTGCGCTTCGTCCAGAATGCAGGCGTAGAATTGCTGCCCGCTGTAAAGCTCCTCGTCCCGGCGCATCAGGTCATAGCTGGTCACCACAAGGTCGGCTTCCGCCCACTGCTTTGCCAGCTCTGCCCGGTGAGTTGCGTCGCCGTCCACAGCCACGCAGGAAAGCTGCGGCGTGAACTTCTGGCATTCCTCCTGCCAGTTGAGCACCAGCGATGCCGGGCAGACGATGAGGCTGGGCAGGCGCTGGCCGCTTTCCTTCATGGCCAGCAGGTAGCTGAGCACCTGCACGGTCTTGCCAAGGCCCATATCGTCGGCCAGAATGCCGCCCATGCCGTAGCCGTCCAGCGTGCGCAGCCAGCGGTAGCCATCCCGCTGGTACTTGCGCAGCACATTGTGCAGGCTTTCCGGCGGAGTATACTCGCTGTCCTTCACGGCGTGAAAGCTGCGGCTGATGCGGCGGAACGCATCGTCGCGGTTGAAACGCAGGCCGTTCTGGCCCGAGAGCGCCCAGTCGAGACTGGGTGCACGGTAGAGCGGCAGCTCGGCGTGGCCGCTCTTGAGCTTGGCCCCGGAAAGTTCCAGTGTATCGTTCAGTTCGTCCAGCCCTTCCAGACTGTCGTCCAGCCGCAGCAGACGGCCGTCCCGCAGGCGGTGGTAGCGCTTTTTCTGGTGCAGGGAGCGCAGCAGGTCTTTCAGCTCTGCCACCGGGAACTCGCCGGTATCCACTTCCAGATCCAGCACACTGCCGTGCACCGAAACGCCCACCGTGATGCGAGGCGGCGCGGCCTGCAGGCTGCGGAAGGCATCCGTCAGGTATACTTCACCCTCGGCCAGCAGGGCCGGCACGCCCTCCTCCAACATGCGGTAGATCTCGTCCTCGTCAGCGGTGCCGTACACTTCCTCTCTGCCGCCCACACCGGGCTGCAGATAAGAGGCCAGCAGCCGCTTTGCCCGGCTCTCGGCGCGCACATCCCGCAAAAGCCCTGCCGGAGACGGCACGAACGGCGTGACCTTATCCTCCCCGTACAAAAACTCCGCGTGTGCTTCGATGCGGAAGCTGTCCGGTGCGTCCAGATAGAACTGCACCACCGGTTCCAGCGGGATCTGGTTCAGCAGCAGACGTTCCGGGTCCACGATGTTCAGCTTGCTGCCCAGCTCCGGCAGCACATAGCTGCAAAAGGCCGTGGCATCTGCGCTGGTAAAGAACAGGCTTTTGCCGCCCAGCGCCTGCAATGCGGGCAGGATGCGGGTGCACCCGGGCCGCTGCAGCCGCCAGAGCGTATCCTCGCTGAACAGGTAATCATAGTCAAGGCCCTGCACAGCGGAAAGTGCGGGTTCGCCTTCCACCTGCACACCGCCGCGGCGGCGCTCCACGGTCATGGTAATGACGGGCAGACCTTCCCGCAGCTCGTACCCGCCCAAAAAACCGGTATGCTCGTACAGCTGCACAAGATCATCAAAGATCTCGCCGGTCAGGATCATGCCTCCCGCCGGGCCTTGTTCGGCCCCGCCGTACACCCGCACGGCGGCTTTGTCCATGCTCTGCCTTGCGTTCACCTGACGGCGCAGCAGCTGCAAAAGTGCACGGGACTCTTCATCAAAGGCATCCCACCGGTGCACAAAAGCCAGTGCCTTGCCGTAGCTGACGCTTTTGCCCATCTCGACGGCTTCCATCAGGTTCGGGATGCTTTTTACCACATACTGCCGCCCGCCGTCCGAGATGCGCAGCCGCAGCCATGGCTGTGCGCCGGGCACGAGGGTCAGCTCCGGTTCCAGATGGGCAAAGCCGGTGCGCTGGGCGGTCTCGTCCACACCAAGGTTTTCAAGGGCTGCTTCCTTATAGGTATCCAGCAGCCTGAGGGCCTCGTGATCCGACACCGGCGTTTCGCCGTGCCACTTTTTGCCAAACAGCATTTCCAGCCCGGAGGCATAGCTGTCCCGCCGGGCCGGTTCCGGGGCAAGGCCCGCCGCGCCGCGCACAACACCGGGAATAGCATCCGGCTTTGCCGCCGGTGCAGGGGCATTCTTTTCGGCATCGTCCAGCAGCAATGCGCCGATATGCTTGCAGTAGGTGCCCTCGCCGTTCTGGTTATACGGGCAGCTGCAGGACGCACTGACAAAGCTGCCGTTCTCCCGCAGCCATGCCTGCGTATAGTAATAGCTGCCGCCGCTGCCCTGTACCATGGCCGAAATATGGCGCACGCCATCGGCGTTCACGGTGCAGGTGCTCTGCTGGATGCGCTTGCGGTACTTCTTGGCCCGCTCAAAAATGTTATCGCCCAAAAGCGTGCGGATCTCGTCTGCATCCATGGCTGTTTCCTCCCGGTTTGGCTGTAAAACCTTCTTATCTTATAAGAATACCGCACCCGCACCCCGGATGCAAGAGGGATCTGCCGCCCAATTTCCATACAAAAAAATCCCGCTCCTTTTCAGGAACGGGATCATTTTACGATCTTGGAATGCTGCGGGGATCACTTGACAGTCTTGCCAAGCTCAGCATCCGTCTCAATGGCGCGCTCACGGATCTTTTCCAGCGTCTGCTCACTGAGGATATGCTCTGCCTTGCAGGCATCTTCGGCGGCGGTCTTTTCGTCCACGCCCAGCTGCATAAAGAAGTGGGTCAGCAGACGGTGACGGCTATAGATGCGCTCTGCGATCTCGCGGCCCGGTGCCAGCAGGGTCAGGTTGCCCTCGCCGTCCACCGCGATATAGCCGTTCTCGCGCAGCTTCTTCATGGCAATGCTGACGCTGGCTTTGGTAAAGCCCAGCTCATTGACAACGTCAATGGAGCGCACTTTACCCATACGCTGACTCAGCATCAGGATCGTTTCAAGATAATCTTCTGCGGATTGGTGGATCTGCATGGTATGTTTGCCTCCTGTCTGTGCCGGGATGCAAAGCACCACGGTTTCATATAGTACAAGATATCACACTTTTTGCCGATGTGCAAGCAATTCGCGGAAGTTTGTTAAAACAAACTAAATTTATCCTGCGCAAATCTGCTGTTTTGCCGGTTTTTAGTCGGCCGCGTTTTGTGCAAAGGCGATAAATTATTTTGCTTCCAGATATGCCGCCGGGCCGGACTGGTACAGGTCGCCGCCGTGGGCATCCAGGATCACCGTCAGCGGCATATCCTTCACAATCAGGCGGCGCACGGCTTCACAGCCAAGGTCCGGCCACGCGATCACTTCCAGCGTCTGCACGCTTTTTGCCATCAGCGCACCGGCCCCGCCAAGCGCTGCCAGATACACAGCCCCGTTGCGCACCACAGCCGCCTTTACGGCATCGTCCCGCTTGCCCTTGCCGATCATGATCTTGTTGCCAAGGTCCAGCAGACGGGGGCTCATGGCGTCCATACGGCCGCTGGTGGTGGGTCCCGCCGAGCCGATCACCTGGCCCGGGCGTTCCGGCGTGGGGCCAACGTAGTAGATGGCGCTGCCGGTCAGATCAAAGGGCAGCGGTTCGCCTTTTTCCAGTGCTTCGGTCATCCGCCTGTGGGCCTGATCGCGGGCGGTGTACACCACACCGGAAAGCAGCACGGTGTCGCCCGCCTTGAGCGGGGCAAGATCCTCGGCCGTGCAGGGAGTCGTCAGTCTGTATTCCATCTTTGCCCCTCCTTACAGTTCTGCGCTTGCACGGCGGGTCACATGGCAGGAAATATTCACCGCCGCAGGCAGGCCCGCCACATGGGTAGGCATCTGCTCAATGGCAAGGCCCAGACAGGTGGTCCTGCCGCCAAAGCCCTGCGGGCCGATGCCCAGCTCGTTGATGGCGGCAAGCAGCTCCTGCTCCAGCTGTGCGTAATAGGGGTCCGGGTTTGGCACATCCAGCGGACGCAGCAGGGCCTTCTTTGCCAGATACGCCACCTTGTCAAAGCTGCCGCCCACGCCGATGCCCAGCACGATGGGCGGGCAGGGGTTGGAGCCTGCCAGCTTCACCGTGTCCAGCACGAACTTTTTGAAGCCCTCCACGCCGTCGGCGGGCTTGAGCATTTTGATCTGGCTCATGTTCTCGCTGCCAAAGCCCTTGGGTGCCACCGTGATGCGGCAGCCCTCGCCATCCACCAGATGCACTGTGATGGCCGCCGGGGTGTTGTCGCCGGTATTGCCCCGGCGCAAAGGGTCTGCCACGATGCTCTTGCGCAGGTAGCCGTCGGTGTAACCCCGGCGCACACCCTCATGGATGGCAGCTTCAAAGCTGCCGTCAATGTGCACATCGGTGCCAAGCTCCACAAACACGCAGGCCATGCCGGTATCCTGACAGATGGGCAGGTTTTCTTCTTTTGCGGCGGAAAGGTTCGACCACAAAAGGTCGAGAGTGCTCTTTGCCAGCGGCCACGGCTCTTCCTGCCGGGCCTTGTCCAGCGCCGCCTGCACGTCCTGCGGCAGGCGGGTGTTGGCTTCGATGCACAGCCGTGCAACGGTATCCGTGATCTCCTGTGCGGAAATGGTTCTCATAAACGCTTCCTCCGCTTACAGACGGGCAACGCCGGTCTCGCGGGCAGCCTTTGCCACGGCATTTGCCACAGCTTCGGCCACGCGGGGGTCGAACGCGCCGGGGATGATGTTCTCCTCGCTGCGGTCGGCATCGGTGATGAGGTCGGCGATGGCGTAGGCGGCGGCCAGCTTCATCTCATTGTTGATGTCACGGGCGCGGACGCTCAGTGCGCCCTTGAACAGGCCGGGGAAGCACAGCACGTTGTTCACCTGATTGGGGAAGTCGCTGCGGCCGGTGGCCATCACCCGCACGCCGCCGGCCTTGGCCTCGTCCGGCATGATCTCCGGGGTGGGGTTGGCCATGGCAAAAACGATGGCATCCTTATTCATGGTCTTGCACAGCTCAGTGGTCAGGATGCCGGGCTTGGAAACGCCGATGAACACGTCGGCACCTTCCAGTGCTTCCTTCAGGCCGCCCTTGACCTGACGGGGATTGGTCACCTCTCCCAGCCAGTTCTTGTGGGCTTCGGCGCTGTTGCAGCCCTTGTACAGGGTGCCGAACTGGTCCACTGCAATGATGTCCTTTGCACCGGCGGTCATGAGCATCTTGATGATGGCAGTACCGGCAGCACCGGGGCCGTTCAGCACGATGTGCACATCTTCCATCTTCTTGCCCACCACACGCAGAGCGTTGATGAGGGCAGCAGTAACGACGATAGCAGTGCCGTGCTGGTCATCGTGGAACACAGGGATGTCCAGCTCACGCTCCAGCGTTTCTTCGATCTCAAAGCACTCGGGGCTCTTGATGTCCTCCAGATTGATGCCGCCAAAGGTGGGCGCAATGGCCTTGCAGGCAGCAATCACGCTGGCAGCGTCGTGGGCATCGATGCAGATGGGGAAGGCATCCACGCCGCCGAACTCCTTGAACAGCACCGCCTTGCCCTCCATGACCGGCAGACCGGCTTCCGGGCCGATATCGCCCAGGCCCAGCACAGCCGTGCCGTTGGAAACGACAGCCACCATGTTGCCCTTGAAGGTGTACTTATACACGTCCTCGGGGTTTTCCTTGATCTTGCGGCAGGGTTCGGCCACACCGGGAGTGTAGGCGGTGGACAGGTCATCGCGGGTGGCGACCTCCACCTTGCTTACGATGCCCACCTTGCCCTTGTGGATCTCGTGCATTTCCAGAGCAGCTTTATTGTAATCCATTTGAATTTCCTCCAATATCTTACCGTCCTCGCCCTCTCCATTGCACAGCGATGACGGAAGGAGGAACTCCTCCAGTCTCGCATACGCTCGACAGCCCCCTCAGGGAGGGGCCTTATGTTCCCGGGAAGGCTCACTTATTTTTATTGTAACAGAACCGCCTGCCCATTTCCACCGGTTTTGGTCACTTTTGCGCCTGTAGACGGGCAAAAGTGATACAAACCCACCGCAGGATTTGTGGAAATTTTGCAAAGAACTTTCCTTTTGCCGTCAGAACGTATATAATAAATGAGTATCTGTTCTGCCTGTACCGGTCTTTTGCTGTGCATCAGGCCGATTTTTATGGAGGTATTTCTTTTGAAAAACAACACCAAAAAACTCCTGTGCATCCTGCTGGCCATCGCCGCAGCGGTGTGCGTCATTTTTGCCTGTTTCATGCTGACAAAGCACAAGCAGACCGACAGCGCTTCTTCGGCTGCCGCATCCGTCTCGCAGTTTGGCTCTGTTGCCGACTTCGACTACGAGGCCTTTGATTACAGCGATGGTCTGGACGAAAGCGGCTATTGGAGCGGCATCAAAGCGCTGGACTATGTGACCCTGCCGGAGGACTTCGGCTCCATCGCCCTGAAGGAGAACGACCTGACCCCCACCGAAGATGAACTGCAGCAGCAGGTGGACAACCTGCTGAACCAGTACACCTCTTCCCAGCCCGTTACCGGCCGTGCCGCCCAGAGCGGAGATGTTGCCAACATCGATTACACCGGCACCGTGGACGGCGTGGCCTTTACCGGCGGCACTGCCACCGGCTACGACCTGACCCTTGGCAGCGGTTCCTTCATCGATGGCTTTGAGGACCAGATCATCGGCCACAATGTGGGCGATACCTTTGATGTGACCGTCACCTTCCCGGACGGCTACGGCGATTCCACCGATGCCGAGGGCAACACGATCACCCTCAGCGGCAAGGAAGCCGTGTTCAGCGTGACGCTGAACTCCATTTCCGAAAGCGTGACCCCCGAGCTGACCGACGAGTGGGTGGACTCCAACTTTGGCACCAGCGATGATCTGCACACCGTCGATGCCCTGCGCAGCTACTTTAACGATGCGCTGTATGCCACCAACTATGAGAACGCCATCGTGGACTACCTGATGTCGAACTCCACCTTCAAGGAGCTGCCCAGCGAGATCACCAGCTATTACATCCGCATGTTCCTGAACTACTACAACCAGTACGCCACCGCCTACGGCATGGATCTGAATGCTTTTGCCCAGACGCAGGGCTACACCGATGCCGATGCCATGCTGGCCGCATCCGACGCTTACTTTGAGCATCTGGCAAAGCAGGACCTGATCCTTCAGGCCGTGGCCGAGACCAAGAGCCTTGCTCCCACGCAGGAAGAGCTGGACGACGCCAACAGCACCTATGCCGACACCTACGGTGAGAACCGTGCACACCTGAACGCCCTGCAGTCCTGTGTGCTGGACTGGCTGGAAGAGAATTCCACCGTAGCGTAAAAACACAAGAACCATTTAGAATGCCCTCCGCTTTGCTCTGGGCATATTCAGAGGATAATTTATCTTTAATTTGCAGCTCCGAAAAGCCTGCGGGCTTTTCGGAGCTGCTTTTTCACAGGAAGGGCCGGAGCTTTCAGATGCTGTTTTTCTTTGCGGCCCCTTCTGTGAAAAATGCAATACCGGACAGACCGCAGTCTGTCCGGTATTGCTCTAATAAAAATTAGTATTTCCGCTATTTATGCCCAGAGCAAAGCGGAGGGCATTTCAGATCGTCAGGCTTTTTCTTTCTTCCCGCCGTTCAGCTTCCAGAGCAGCCATGCATAGAAGTAATTCATCAGCAGGATGACAATGCACCACAGCACCGACGCCTGCACGCTCTGGTCATACACCTTCATGAAGGGATATGGCCCATCTACCACGCGCTGGATGTTCAGCCACAAAATGATGCCGCCGTACAGCACCGTGGGCAGCAGCGCCCACTTGACCGTACTGCGGGGCAGGCGCGGTGTGCGCTCCAGCAGCACAAAGGAGAAGATGGCCGCCAGCGGGTTGAGCAGATGATGGTACAGCATGGAGCTGGTGCACAGCATGATGTACCAGCCGTTGCCGTCCTCATACATGGGACCCAGCACGAACACCACCGTGAGAAAGGTCATGGTCAGGCAGCAGGTGGCAATGTACTTGAGGGTGTGCAGCCAGTGCGGCAGTTCCCTGCCGGTAAAGATGCACACCAGCTGGCCCACCGCCACCATGGCGCAGATGCAGGCCGAAAGGATGTTGGAATCCTCGGTGTAAAAAATGAACATCTGCTCTTTGCCCCAATCCCAGCTCATGGGCAGGGCAATGGGCTCCGCCCAGACGATGAACAGGTTCAGTGCGATGGAGAGCAAGCGGCGCACTGTATCAGCAAATTTTTTCATGGAAAGCCTTTCCGTCTTGTAATATTTCCTCGAAAATTTGAAAAAGGGCAGGTCTCCCTGCCCTTTTTCAAAAAACGCTTTATTTTGCAGTGTTGATGAAGCTGCGGTTGTCCCACAGGTACTTGATGCCGGAAATGGCCGTCACGGCAGCCACCAGCCAGCACAGCACCATGGAAATGCTGATTACCAGGATCTGCCGCACGCCCTGCTCTGCGCCGGTAGCCGACATGCTTGCAATGGACATGCCAAAGAAGTAGAAGATGATGCTCAGCATCTGCAGCACGGTCTTCACCTTGCCCCACATATTGGCGGCGATCACCTTGCCGTCCTTGGCACCGGCGGCCACCATGCGCAGGCCGGACACGGCAAACTCGCGGGCCAGAATGATGCACAGCACCACCGGGCTGCATACGCCGTCCCGCATCATGTAAATGAAGGCCACAGTGGTGAGCAGTTTGTCGGCCAGCGGGTCGGCAAACTTGCCGAAGTCCGTTACCATGTTCCACTTGCGGGCCAGATGGCCGTCCAGAAAATCAGTAAAGCTGGCGGCAGCAAAGACGATGCCTGCGATCAGGTAATACGTCGGCTGGAAGGAGCCATCCGCGATGCCGCTCAGGCTGGTGAGGGACACAAAGACCATGAACACCGGCACCAGCAGGATGCGGGTCAAAGTGAGTTTATTGGGCAGATTCATACAGATTCCTCCAATTTGTTATTTTGCAACAGTACCATACAGATCGTAAAGGTCGCTGTCGTCCACCAGAACATCGTAGAACTGGCCGGGGTACAGCGGCTCCTCGCTGGAAACACACACATTGCCGTCCACCTCAGGAGCATCGCCGGTGGTGCGGCACAGATACAGGCCGCTCTCCTCGTCGATGCCGTCGCAAAGCACATGCACGGTCTGGCCCACCTTTTCGGCCTGCTTCTGGGCCATGATGCCGGTCTGGATCTGCATCACCAGTTCGGCGCGCTTGTCCTTGGTCTCCTGATCGATCTGGCCGTCCATCTTGGCAGCAACGGTGTTCTCCTCGGCAGAGTAGGCAAAGCAGCCCAGACGATCAAACTTTACTTCCTTGACGAAATTGCACAGATCCTCGAACTGCTCCTCGGTCTCGCCGGGGAAGCCTGCGATCAGAGTGGTGCGCAGGGTGATGCCGGGGATCTCGCGGCGCAGCTTGCCGATCACCTCCAGCAGCTCGGCGCGGTTGGAGCGGCGGTTCATATTCTTGAGGATGGTGTCATTGCAGTGCTGGATGGGCAGATCGAGATAGGGCACCACCTTTTCATTGCGCTTCATGGCGGCAATGAACTCATCCGTGATGCGCTCCGGGTAAGCGTACATAATACGGATCCACTCGAGGCCCGGCACCTTGTTCAGCTTATCCAACAGCTCGCAGATGCTGCCGGGCTTGCCCCAGTCCTCGCCGTAAGCGGTGGGGTCCTGTGCGACCACGATCAGCTCTTTCACGCCCTCACCGGCCAGCCAGCGGGCTTCGGCCACGCAGTCGGCCATATCGCGGCTGTGCAGCGGGCCGCGGATGCCGGGGATGGCGCAGTAGTGGCAGCGGTTGTTGCAGCCTTCAGCGATCTTTAAGTACGCATAGTGGGCAGGCGTGCCGATGACACGCTTGCCGCCCAGCGGAAAGTCCTTTTTGGCACCGTAGCTTTCCAGATGGTCCTCACCATGGAACAGGCGGGCCACGATGGTGTCGATGGCCTTGTTGGAGGCACAGCCCACCACCGCGTCCACCTCGGGGATCTCTTCCTCGATCTGGCTGCGGTAGCGCTCGGCAAGACAGCCGGTGACGATGACCTTCAGCTCCGGGTTCTGCTGCTTGTAGGAGCAGGCTTCCAGAATGTTTTCAATGGCTTCGGTCTTGGCGCTCTCGATGAAGCCGCAGGTGTTCACAAGGATCACATCTGCTTCGGCCAGATCGGCCACGGTCTCGTGGCCGGCAGACAGCAGAATGTGCACCATCACATCCAGATCGACCTGATTCTTGGGGCAGCCAAGGGAAATACACGCAATTTTCATAGGGGATGATACTCTCTTTCTCTTTTGAGGGGTGCTTTTTATTCTTCTTCCGCTCTTTTTATCGCTTCTTTTATGACCGAATATGCAAAGCCGCGGCGCTGCAGGGCGGCCACCACAAGGTCGCGGCGGCCATCGGCCAGCTTTTTCATGTAGCGGCTGCGCACCAGCGCGGCGGCAGCTTCCAGCTCCGGGCTTTCGCCGTCTGCGTCCGGGGCATAGACGTTTTCCAGCGCCTGCTCGATCTGCGCGCCGGAAAGGCCCTTCTGCCGCAGGTTCTGGGCCGCCGCACGGCGGCTCTTGCGGGCGGCAAGCAGGCTGTGTGCCCGGGCTTCGGCATAGCGGTCATCGTTTACGTAATCCAGCTCCACCATCTCAGCCACAGCAGCCGCTGCAGCCTGCTCGGTAAAGCCATAGCACAGCCGTTCATACAGCTGTGCCGAGGACATCTCGCGCGAGGCCAGCGCATCCAGTGCGCGGGCGCGGGCCTTGGCCGGGTCGGCGCACTTTTCTTCTTCCTGCTTCGGGCGGCGGCGTTTATAAAAGGACATTTAGTCCTCCACCATAATATCCAGTTCGCTCTCGCTGCTGCGGGCAGGAGCCTTGACCACCGGCTCCTTGGCATCTGCAGCCTTGGCGGGTTCTTCGGCCTTGGCCGCAGCGCCCTTGCCTGCCGGGCGGCGGGATGCGTACAGCTTATCAGCATTGGCGCGGATCTGGCCCTCGATGTCGTTTGCGATCTCGGGATTGTCCTTCAGGAACTGCTTTGCATTGTCGCGGCCCTGACCCAGACGGATATCGCCATAGTTGAACCATGCGCCGCTCTTCTGCACGATGCCCAGCTTCACGCCCACATCAATGAGTTCGCTCATCTTGGAAATGCCCTCGCCGAACATGATATCGAACTCTGCCTCACGGAACGGAGGGGCCACCTTGTTCTTGACGATCTTGGCGCGGGTGTGGTTGCCGATGAACTGGCCGGAAGAGTCCTTCAGGCCCTCCACGCGGCGGATGTCGATGCGCACCGAGGCGTAATATTTCAGGGCGCGGCCGCCGGTGGTGACCTCCGGGTTGCCGTACATCACGCCCACTTTTTCACGCAGCTGGTTGATGAAGACGCAGACCGTGTTGGTCTTGCCGATGACCGAAGTCAGCTTGCGCATGGCCTGACTCATCAGGCGGGCCTGCAGGCCCACATGGCTGTCGCCCATTTCGCCCTCGATCTCAGCCCTCGGCACCATGGCGGCAACCGAGTCCACCACGATGGCATCGATGGCACCGGAGCGCACCAGTGCTTCGCAGATCTCCATGGCCTGCTCGCCGGTGTCCGGCTGGCTGACCAACAGATTGTTGATGTCCACGCCCAGCGCTTCGGCATAGGTGGGGTCCAGTGCGTGCTCCACGTCAATGAAGGCCACTTCGCCGCCCTGCTTCTGGGCTTCGGCCAGAATGTGCAGAGCCAGCGTGGTCTTACCGCTGGATTCCGGGCCGTACACCTCAATGATGCGGCCGCGGGGCACACCGCCCACGCCCAGAGCCAGATCCAGACCCAGACTGCCGGTGGAAATGGCATCCACCTGCATGGAGGCGTTATCACCCAGCTTCATCACGGCACCCTTGCCGAACTGCTTTTCGATCTGGGCCAGCGCAGTGGCCAGCGCATCCTTTTTGGCCTCCGGCTCGGTCTTTTTGGTCGCCGGGGCAACGGTGTTGTTGTTCTGATTTTTTGCCATAGCGTGCTGCTCCTTTTCTTCCTGCTGCCCGCCGTGCGCGGGCTGTCCGTATACTTTCCAGTATAGTATACCACAAAATCAAAATATTACAACAAGAAGTTGTTTCTATTTTCACTTTTATTTTTCGGGTCTGTGGGCGATCATGCACCGGTCGTTGCCGCCAAAATCCTTGCGGCACTCAATGTCTGCCCAGCCGTTTGCAGCCAGCAGTGCCGCCACAGCCTGCCGCTGCTGCCAGCCGATCTCCAGCACCAGCGCTCCGCCGGGCCGCAGTGCATTCTGGTAATGCTCTGCAAGGGCACGGTAAAACATAAGGCCGTCCTTTCCTGCTTCCAGCGCCATGGCCGGTTCCTGCGCCACCTCCGGCTGCAGATGCCGCATCTCCTCGGCGGTGAGGTAGGGCGGGTTGGATACGATCAGATCAAGCTGCCCTTCCGGCAGGCCCTGCCAATAGGTGAACAGATCCCCCTGCACCGGCTCCACCGCATAGGCTGGCTTTGCCTTTGCGCGCAGAGCGTTCAGCGCCGGCCCCCAGTCAAAGGCCGGGGCATCTGCCTGCTCAAACGCGGTAGGCTCCAGCAAGTCCTCCGTCTGCCCGCCCTGCCCTTTCAGGGCGCAGCGGCAGTTCTTTTCCAGATAAACAAAGGCTTCCGGGCTTTTTTCCACGCAGGTCACCTGCGCCGCCGGGCAGAAGCGCTTGATGCCCAGCCCCAAACAGCCGGTCCCCGCGCAGAGATCCAGCACCCGGGGCGCTGCAATGCCCGTCAGGGTATTGGCAGCCGCTTCCGCTACCACCTCAGTGTCTGCCCGGGGGCAGAGCACACCGGGGCCAACGGCAAGGTCAAAATCCAAAAAGCTCCAGATCCCGCACAGGTATTGCAGCGGTTCCCTCTGCTCACGGCGCGTGCAGAGGGCTTCCAGCTTTTCCGCTTCCTCCGTGGTCAGCACCCGGTCGGAAAGGCGGGCATCCCGCCCGGCTGCCACGCGGAACAGCTCCCGTGCATCGTAATCGGCATCCGGACACCCTGCAGCGGAAAGCCGGGCTTCCACGGCCCGCACCGCTTCGCGCGGGGTCAAACCAGCAATTACCATCTGCCATCCTCCGGATCCTCGGGCAGCACAGGGGTCACGGCGGCAATGGCCACCTCGATCATGCTGTCGTCCGGTTCAAACACGGTCAGGTGCTGCACCCAGATGCCGGGCTGGCGGATGATGCGGGTGGCAATGTTATCGGACCGGCCGCACCACTTGAGCAGCTCATAGCTGATGCCCATGACCAGCGGCAGAAGCAGCAGCTTGAACAGCACCCGCAGGCCGATGCTGCCCCACGGCAGCACGCTGTAGAGGAACACGCTGACGATGACCACCAGAATGAGGAAGCTGGTGCCGCAGCGCGGATGGAACCGAGTGTACTTGCGCACATTCTCCACGGTCAGCTCATCACCGGCCTCATAGCAGGCAATGGTCTTGTGCTCGGCACCGTGGTACTCAAACACGCGGTGGATCTCCTTCATCCTGGAGATGGCCACCATATAGGTGAGGAAGATGCCAACTTTCAGCACCGCTTCCAGCACCACCTTGGCCCAGCGGCCCAATGTTACAAAGTGGTTCACACCGCCCACGATGAGGGTGGGCAGCACGGTGAACAGCAAAATCGCCAGCAGGCCGCCCAGTACGGCGGCACAGGCCAGCAGTGCGTCCTCTGCCTTTTTGCCCAAGTGGTCGCCCACCCATTTTTCAAAGGCAGTCTCTTCCTCTTCGGGGTCGTAGTCGTCACCCATGCTCACCTGAGCCGAGTACATCATGTAGCGGTAGCCCACGATCAGGCTTTCGATCATGGAGATGGCACCGCGCACCAGCGGGATCTTTGTCCAGATGCCGTGGTTCTTCACAGGGTCGATCTTGGTCTCAATGGTGCCGTCCGGCTTGCGCACGGCGCAGCAGATGAGCTTCGGGCCGCGCATCATGATGCCTTCCATCAGCGCCTGCCCGCCGACGCTGGTCTTGAAACGTTCCTTTTTGGGTTGATTCATTGGGTTCTCCTATCGGATCATATTTTTCTCGACCATTTTACCACAGAATTGTGACAAAATCTTCACGCCTTATGGTACAGCGGCAAGCCCAGTGTGACCACTGTGCCGCGGCCCAGCGTGCTCTTGATGTCCATGGTGCCGTCCAGTGCCGTCATGATGGAATCCACCAGCGCAAGGCCGATGCCGCTGCCGCGCACCGAATTGCTGCCCTTGTAGAACTTGGTCTTGACATTCTCAAGGTCTTCCGGCGGGATGCCGCGGCCCTGATCGATGATCTCCGCAAAAGCCTTGTATTCGCCCGCCCACAGCTTGACCGTGATGCGCCCGCCGGGGGCCGAGTACTTGATGGCGTTGTCCATGATGTTGATGAACACCTGCCGCAGACGGTCCGGGTCGGCATAGACCGGGATCATCTCCTCCGGCTCGGTGTAGCTGAGCACAAGGCCCTCGCGCTGGATGCGTGCTTCACAGAACAGCACCGCATCGGTCAGCTCTGCCACAAGGTCCAGCGGGCGGCAGTCCATACGGATGCGGCCGTTCTGCAGACGGCTGAAATCCAGCAGCTCTTCCACCATGTTGTACAGGCGGCCCGTCTCATTGTTGATGATCTCAAGGCCCTTGCGGTAGTTCTCGTCTGCCGGGTCGTCCAGTGTGCGCAGGGTCTCCACCCAGCCCCGGATGGAGGTGAGCGGCGTGCGCAGCTCGTGAGAGACGGAACTGATGAACTCGTTCTTCATCTTCTCGGTCTCTTCCAGCCCTTCGGCCATCTGGTTGATGGTGCCGCGCAGGCGGTCCACCTCGTCGTGCTCGTTGCCGGTGACCGGCAGGCGCACATCCAGCTCACCCCGGGCGATGCTGGCTGCGGTGCGCTCCACCTGTCCCAGCGGCACCACGATGCTGCGGATGAAGTACAGGCCGGACATCACGGTGAAAGCAAGGATCACCGCCGCGATCACAACACTTACCGCGATGGCGTTCTTGATCTGCGCTCCCACAAGGGTCAGGCTGGTGACAAGACGCATCGCCGCCACATCCTCGGCGGCATAGGGCACCAGATAACAGGCCGCCATCACCAGCTCGCCGGACTGGGTGCGGTAGACCGCCACACCAAGGCCGTCAGAAGCCTCCTGCGCCTGCTCAAAGTCGATGCCGGTCACAATGCCGTCCGCATTTGTGCCGCTGGAGGACGCAATGACCCCGCCATAGCTGTCCAGCAGCATGAACTCGTATTTGTCCTTATCGGCAAACTGCTCCACCATGCGGCGCAGGGCCACGCTGCGGGTAGCCGCCGTGCTCTGTACCGTATCGCCGGTGTACATTTTCAGCTGGCCGGACACCGAAGAGAACCGCCGGTACATGGTCTGCTGCACGCTGTTATAATAGCTGCGTGTGTAGTTGTACAGGAACATGGTTTCGGCCAGCAGCACCAGCAGCACGGTGATGAGCAGGTTGCCCCGCAGCCACCGGCGGGTGATCCCGCTTCTCATTCTTCCCATCTGTAACCGTAGCCCCACACAGTAAGGATATGGGTGGGATGGCTGGGTTCATCCTCCACCTTCATGCGCAGACGGCGGATGTTCACATCCACGATCTTCACGTCACCAAAATAGTTCTCGCCCCAGACACCCTTCAAGATCTTCTCGCGCACCAGCGCAATGCCGGGGTTGCGGAAGAACAGCTCCATGATCTGGAATTCCACCTGCGTCAGCTCAATCGGCTGGCCTGCCTTGAGCAGCACGCGGCGGTTCTCGTCCAGCACAAATTCGCCGCTGGTGAGCATCCCCAGCGGGTTTTCCTTTTCTTTTTCGTCCCCGCCTGCAGTACGGCCGACGCGGCGGCACAGCGCTTTCACACGGGCCAGCAGTTCGCTTACGCTGAAAGGCTTGGTCATATAGTCATCGGCACCAATAGAAAGGCCGCGGATCTTGTCCTGCTCCTGTCCCTTGGCGCTGAGGATGATAATGCCGATCTTCTGATCGGTGCGGCGGATGGTCTCGCACAGGGAGAAGCCGTTCATGCCCGGCAGCATCACATCCAGAATGGCCGCATCGCAGCCCGGCTTCTTCTCCAGCAGCGGCAGAGCCGCCTCGGCACTTTCGGCCTCCACAGCCTCCATGCCCGCAAGGCGCAGGTTCAGCGCGATCATCTCGCGGATGTTGGCTTCATCTTCAACGACAAGCACTCGTACCATGAACTGTTCCTCCGTTCTTTAGTTGAGCAGATACAGCGCCTTGGACAGGCGGTAATTTTTATCACGGATCTCCACATCCGGGGCAAGCTTCGCCTGCATCTGGCGGGATGCCACGATGCCAAGGCGGGTCCAGCCCTTCAGGCTGGAGGTGGTGCGCACCAGACGCAGGGTCATTACCAGCTGGTCTTCGTCCACCGTGCGCAGCTCCACTGCACCATCATATTGTTCGCTGTCGGTCAGTTTGAGGTTGCCCTCCCACTCCATGGGCAGCTCGATATAGCAGTTGGTCTCTTCGTCCAGCAGCCCGAAGCTTTTTTCCGGGTGCGGGCTGGTATAGTCCATCCACACGATAAAATCCATGCGGCGGCTCTGGCTCATGTTCAGCAGGCCCGCTTCGTCCGGCTGGGTGGGGATCTCCACGATGCCGTCGCCGTCCAGATCCTGACTGACCAGACTGGGCACATTGCGCAGGGATGCGGTGTAAAGCTTTTCGGTGCTGATCTGATCGGCAGGCACCATCTGCTGCGTGTCCTCGTCAAAACGCAGCAGCACGCTGGCCAGATTGTTGCCGGAAATGCCGGTCCAGCCATCCAGCACCAGATAATGCCTGCCGTCCGCACCCACACCCGCCGCCACCGAGGCGCAGCCGGCGAACCGATTGGCGGAAAGGCCCATAACAGCCACCTGCTGGAAGCTGCCCTCTTTATCCACGGTCAGCAGTTCGATCTGCACGCCGCCGTCCTCCAGCGTAGACATCAGGATCAGGTCCTGATTGCCGCCGCCGGTGATATCCTCCACCAGATACTGCTGGTACTGCTGCTCCAGGATCGTGGAAAGCACGCCGTCGGTGTAGGAATACACAGCCAGATAATGGTCGCCCTGTGCCGCTGTATAACCCACCACCAGTTGGGTGGCATCGCCGGGCTGCAGCTGGGCCAGCCCCACCGACTCTACCGTGTCTGCAAGGCCCTCTACGTTCTGGCGCACATGCCAGATGTCGGCATCATCCTTCTGCAGGATGGCAATGCACACGTTGGAGCTTTGGGCGGTGGTGTAAAGCACGGCGGCATCCTGCCTGCCGTCACCGTCCAGATCCTGCAGCAGGAAAGGCGAAAGCAGGTCGCCCTGCATGGGATATTTGAGCTGTGCGCTCTCCCCCAGCCAGTCGTTCAGGGCAGTCTGCACATCGCCGTAATCGCCGGAAAGCTTGGGCGCACGCAGAAGCTCTTCCACCTGCACCTGTTCACCGGGCATGCTGCAGCCTGCCAGAAGCAGGCACAGCAGCACGCAAGCCAACCACCGGCCAAAATGATTCGGATGTTTCAACCGCTGCGCCTCCTCTGTGTGGAAAACTTGTCCGGCCAAAGGCCGAAAACATGCTATTGTCAGTATACCACGGGGCGGGCGCAATTCCAACACCCGAAAACGAGAAAAGGGGCTGCCGCACCACATTTGGTGCAGCAGCCCTTTCGGGGTCCTGATTTTTATTCTTCGGTCTTGTCAAACAAGCCTTTTTCTTTTGCGGCGTTCCAGGTCAGGCAGGTGCGCAGCTTGCTGACGGGGAAGGCCGGGTGGAATTTATTGTTGTCCGCATCGTCCTTCATCAGATCCTGCTCCACTGCCCAGCGGGCGGCCTTTTGTGCGTCGGTATCGCCCTCGTCGATGTCGCTGTAGAGGGCGGTGCTTACAGGCTCCGGCTTGCCGGCGTGCTCCCACAGCAGCTCGGCCAGCTCGATGCGGTTGGAGGGCATGGGGATGCCGGGCATATTGATGACGCGGTAGATGCCGGTGCCGGCTTCATAGATAATAGCACCTGCGGCAGCACCCACGACCACAGCAGAGATCGCGCCCTGAATGTTGCCGGTATCGCTGGGTCCAACCGGGTCGGGTTCAGGAATGGGGTCCTCCGCGAAGGTTGCCTTCACTTCCACGTTCTCAGTCGGCATGGTAAAGGTCACCTTGGTGGGGTCGTTCTCGTCCGGGGTCGTCAGGAAGGTGTCTGCTTTCTGTTCCTCACCGCCTACCTTCACCGTCCAGCCGATGAAGTGCTGTCCATCCGGCACAGTGGCTGTCAGGTGCACGGTTTCACCCACCGGCACAGCGCTGCCGCTCGGTACGGACGCATCGCTGCCGTCAATGTTCGCAGTCACATGGTCGCCGATGTTCAGCGTGGGATTCCCCTCAAAGTTTGCCTTTATTTCCACGTTCTCAGCCGGCATGACAAAGCTCACTTTGGTGGGGTCGTCCGCGTCCGGGGTCAGGAAGTCGTCCGGTTGCTTAACACCATTCACCTTCACCGTCCAGCCGGTAAAGCGCTCGTTGGCTTCCGGCTTCCTGCGCGTTGCTGTTACAGTATCGCCCTTAGCAGCTTCGGTCTTATCCACAGTGCAGTTTACAGGTGTGATGTTATACGGAATATCGCTATAATACGGTTCCGCCTTAACATTATAGGCGGGCATGGTCAGGGTCGCGGTGGTGTCGGTGCCATTCTTCAACAGCTCGGCAAGTTCTGTTTCGTCCGTGATTTCAGTCTCAGTACCATTTACGACTTTATACAGTTTCCAGCCTTTGAACTCCTTGCCCTCAGGTGCTGTATCCGCTGCTTTCAGCGTTACTTCCGTATCTTTTGCAATCAGCTTTGTACTGTCCAGCTGATTCAGCTCGCCGTTTATTTCTGCGGTGGCTACAGCCTTCTCAGAATCCACATAATAGCCACGGGTCAGGTAACGATACTCTCCTCTATAATCATTTTTGTAACCGATAACATAGCCCGAGTTCACACTGGTCAGCTTCAGGTTTTTCTGGTATGCCTTTCCATTCGTGTATGTCGTGATTCGTCTGCCTTCGTAGGGATTTTGCACCTCAATTTTTGCCTCGCTCGTAAAGGTAGGGTCAATCGTTACATACGGATTTCCAAACTCCTCACTATATTCCCCACTAGACAAATATATATCTGTATCGTTGCCCTCAAAGGTCACATTCTTTATGACCAGTTCGTGTTTCTTATCTACCTCACAGTCAACACCGTATTTACCGTTTTTAATCGTAATATTATCCAGCGTAACATCTGCATTCAGACCTCCGCCAAAAACCACAGTCATTCCGCTCGCAAGTGCTTCATAAGTTCCTCCGTTTGTGATCCGTATCTCTTTCGCCGTATCATCATAAAGTTTTCCACATAAATCCAAAACTCTGCTGTTGTAACTTTCTTCACCCTTCGCGGATACGTTTACATTGTCAAGGGTAATCGTTCCTCCCTCAATTGAAACACAATATCCGTCATTATTTTTCAAAGTACTGTTCTTAATTTCAACATTTCCGTTTTCACTACCGACGAATCCATTTTTTATTTTTGCACCGTCTATAATAACAGTTCCTGCCTTTTCAATTCCCGCCCAAGGCCATGGTGCATTGTATACCATGTAATACCCTTCTGCAGTTAAGTCACCGCCATTGATATAAACTTCACTGCCATTCAAAATCGGGAAAGTCGTTTTTTTCGCGGCAATATACACGTCATTCAGTTTAAGTGTTCCCGCGACAACGGTAAAAAAAGATAGACGTTGTTCACCATCCAGATAACGTCCGTTCTGAACAACCACCGTTGCACTCGAGGCATTCAAATTCATAAAAGCGGCGTCATCTGTATTTTTCACATTTGCAACGACATCATACTGCCCTGCATTGATCTTCAAATCGCGGGCATCCTTCACATTCAGCAGTGCAGACCCCATATTGACATCCACATTACCAACAATGTTCAGCGTAACATTTTTTGTCGTATAGACCGTGATACTCTTTGTATAGGGTCCGCTCAGTTCATACACATCGCCATGCGCTGCTACAAATTTATCATTAACAGTCTCCCCGCCATTCAAGTGGTAGGGTTCCGTCTCTTCCTGCGCACTCACGCCATTTTCCGGTTCTGCCGCCCCCGGCTCCGCCGCAAATGCGCCCACCGGCAGAACCGACAGCATCATGCACACCGCAAGTGCTGCACTGAGAAGTCTCGTACTCTTTTTTCTCATGTTCTCTTCCTCTTTTCGTTTGTTATTTTGCAGGCACCCACCCCAAAAGGCACCGTCTGCCCTTCAAGTTTACCCCCCCATACAACATATCAAGAGGCATTTTGGCAGAAAATAGGTTCGAGTTTTTAGTGGAATTGTTGAAATGTTTGCGGTTTTGCCCGATATTCCCGGGAACATTCAGAAGCAATGAAAATGCCACGCAAAAAAAAAGCCCTCTCCCATTGCTGGGAAAGGGCTTTTGAACACTGTATCAAACAGTCAGAGCAGATCAGACGAGCTCCAGAACTGCCATCTCAGCAGCGTCGCCGCGGCGAGCGCCGATCTTGATGATGCGGGTGTAGCCGCCGTTGC
>OHRQ01000353.1_pt1 | contig 25694 bp, 19 predicted proteins | sample 1578471 | NCBI WGS metagenome assembly OHRQ01 (sample SAMEA3879602, study PRJEB24766) | human gut metagenome | biome: human-associated habitat; feature: feces | place: USA | collected 1985/1987 | reverse complement strand
TGTTTCTGTTTGGAATTTCCGTGTACATGGAAGTGTGGAAAAAGGCACCGCATCCGATAAAAATCTTTGCAGGAATGATTGTCTGTATCGGACTGCTTGTGTTTTGTATCGTAGAGGGCTGTGTGATCAGCCAGATGCACGCGGATGGACGAGGGGGGCTCGACTATATTATCGTACTTGGCGCACAGGTGAGAAAGGATGGTCCGAGTCCGGTTCTTAAATATCGTCTGGATAAGGCTGTGGAATATCTGAATGAAAACCCGGACACGGTCTGCATTGTTTCCGGAGGACAGGGAAGCAACGAGCCGTGGACCGAAGCAGAAGGAATGGCACAGTATCTGCAGGAAAAAGGCATTGATACTGCGCGGATTTTGACAGAGGATCAATCGCAGACAACCGAGCAGAATATCACGAACAGTAAAATGCTGATGAAAGAAGGCGCATCCGTTGGCATTGTGACCAACAATTTTCATGTATTCCGTGCCTTACAGATTGCAAAAAAGTACGGACTTTCCGATGTCTGTGGAATTGCGGCGGATTCCACACCAAAATATCTGCCGAACAATATGCTGCGGGAATTTTTTGCGGAGATGAAGTGGCTGTTATAGAGAAAAAGGGGAACACCCTGCACAAAGCAGAGGTGTTCCCCTTTCAGACCGTAGACAAAGTGCTCCGAGAAACTTCCGTTTCTCGGAGCATTTTTCTTTGTGTTTATGAAATTTATTCCGAAAACAGGAAATTTTCCCTTGGATTATGCCATCCGTAATCCCCATTCCTGCTTGCATTTTGCAAGCTTTTTTAAATTCATGCACGCAAACGTAAGCGCGACTTTCATTGTCATCCGCGCTTTGCCATACAACTGCGTATATCGAAATCCGTGGTTTTCCTTTGCCGTTCCAAAGATTCTTTCAATCGTTTCTTTTCTGTGTGAGTATAGCTCCTTCATTCCTTCTGTATGCCGGATATCCTCACATGTTTCCATATAGTCTTCCCATACATGTCTCGTAACAACTTTTACATGGTTCTTGCTTTCTGTACACTGCGAAAGATACTCGCACTTTTCGCAAATCTGTCCACAGCTTTTATACTCGCGATATCCGTCCCGATTTGTCGTGCTGTAATGCAGAAAGTGATTCCCTGGACAAATATAAGCATCATTATACTCATCATATACATACTCAGATTTCCTGAAAAAGCCATCCTTTGTCATGGGACGCTTGTAAGGAAAGACCGGCTTTATTCCATCATCCAAAAGTAGCTTTGCTATTGCAGGAGTTTTATACCCGGCATCAACGATACAGTATTTCATGCCGATATCTGCAAGCTTATCGTAAAGGCCTTTAAAAGTTCGACTGTCATGCTCATTACCAGGGTTTACTGTAAAATCAATAATCCATCCATTTTTATCGCATGCTGTTTCAATCCCATAAGCAAACACATGCTTGTGCTCACCTTTCCGAAACCAGCCGCTCTCAGGATCTGTAGTGCTACACTTAATTGTTTTTTCATCTGACGGAACATCATCCGTATAATCTTCAAACTTGTCGTTGCCACCGGAACCAGGTTTGTTGTTATCGTCTTTATCTTTCAACGGTTTCTTTCCGTGCGCTTCTCTGTCTGCGTTAATGTCCTGACGCAGCATGTCAGCATAAAATAAAGCTTCCTGTTTTGCGATTCGTTTCTGCATCTTTCTGTTGTTCGCCCGCGCTTTCACATGTGTTGCATCAACAAAAATCTCTGTTGAATCAACCAGTTTGAAACGGTAACACTCCTCAAGGATACGCTGGAAAATCTGCTCGAATAAGTCGGTATCTTTAAAACGACGGGTATAGTTTTTCCCGAAAGTAGAAAAATGAGGGACCGGATCATAAAGTTCAAGTCCAAGGAACCAACGGTAAGCCATGTTTACTTCAATCTCTTTGATTGTCTGCCGCATGCTTTTGATTCCATACAGGTATTGAATAAGCGGTATCTTAATAAGCGTAACCGGATCAATACTTGGTCTACCCATTCCGTCGGAATAAGTATCACGGACGAGATCATAGATGAATGTCCAGTCAATAGCTTTGTCAATAAGTCGTAGAAGATGATTCCGCGGAACAAGATCATCAATACATACCATCTGCATTTGCTTTCTTACTTTTTCTGTTTCTTGTGTCATCATAGAACAATACCGCCTTTTTTGATACCTTTATTATACCAAAAAGAGACTGAAAAGTCTTGAAAATACTGACTTTTAGCCTCTTTAATACAGAAAAATCCTCGGCAAAAAGCCGAGGACTTTGTCTACAGTCTGAAAGGGGAACACCCTGCACAAAGCAGAGGTGTTCCCCTTTTTTTCATAACTATGAACCGCAAATGACGGCATTTTATAATCGTTCATGTCGAAATAACTGTAATTCGCGCAATTAACAGCAGATCTTTTTTAAAATGTGGTACTATATTCCCGAAGCGAATGCACATCAGACCAGATGTGCCAGAAGTCTGAAAAATGGACACAACGGAGGAAATGCTTATGAAAAAAATGACAGCTTTTGTGATGGCACTGGCATTGGCCTGTACCAATGTTCCGGCTAATCTGCATGTACAGACAGGAACAGAGACCGTATACGCGGCACAGGAGACCGCGATCAATTCCGAGCAGGATCTGATCGCCATGCAGAATAACCCGAAGGGAAAAAGTGTGGAAAAAAGATTACAGGATGCAGCAATACCGGAAATATCTCAGTGACAAATAAAGGCGGTAAAAAATCAACGACAAGGGCAACGATAGCCGGTGTGTTCAGTTCGTCAGCGAAAGCAGCCAGCCGCTGCTATAACACGGGAAATATTTCCTATAAAGGTGCCTGTACGGATTACTCGCTTGATAAAGCGATCTGGGTTCAGGGCGTTGGCACCGGATATGGAACAAGTGAATGCTATAATACTGGAAAAATTACAGTTAAGCTGACAAGCGGAACGGCTTATGCCGGAAGAAAACTTAAAAATTGTTATAATACCGGAGCGGTAAGCCTGACCGGAAATGGTCTGGTCGGTGGTATCGCGGCAGAGTTCGATTCTGGTTACAGCAATTATAATACCGGTAAAATTTCAGGAAAAGGCAAAACGCTTTACAAAGGTGAGATTGCCGGAAATGCCGGATACAGCTACTTGGACGGTGTGACTGTCTATGATAATTATTATACCGGTTCCGGCAAAAAAAGCGGATCGGAGAGCACATCCTGGAAACCATATCAGTCCAAAGCCAAAAAAGTATCTTCGATCACATTCGGAAACTGCCCGAAGCTTTCTTCCAAATACTGGACATACTCAAACAAACATAAAAGGCTGATCTTAAAGAACAACAAAGAAGCATAGGAGGAATGTATATGAAAGCAAAGAAAAGAATAATCACGCAAATAGGAAAAAATTTGTGCAGTCTGGCCCTGGTACTTATTATGATGATCTGCATCCTACCGCAGATGACCGTAAAAGCAGATAATGTGGGTACGACAGAGGAAAAACTCGAGGAAGACTGGGGGGCAATGAGTTCAGCAGCAGGTAAAATGAATATGACCAATACAACAACCAAAGCACAGGTCATGAAAGTAATTACTGCTGCAGCAAAAAACGGAACCAAAGCAGAGTGGAAATCGTTTCGTAAAGTAGATGCAACTTATGAAAGTAAGGGAGGCGTTACAGCCTATCTGAATCTGTCACTGGATGGAAAGACAAGGGAACTTTATATCAATGAAGTGATTCCGACATTGGGAAACAATCGGCCGGAAAAAGGAATTGCCGTTTCTGAGGATGAATGGAACATTTTGCGGCTGACCAATATTGAGCGTGCAAAGGAAGGGAAAAAACTTCTTACCATGCCGGCAGCATTGCAAAAAGCAACCGCAGTCCGTGCAAAGGAAAATGTCAACAATACACAGCCAGCACATACCAGACCAAATGGAACCAGCTACAAGACTGCCGTTCCATCTTCCTTTAAGAATACCGGACTCGGTGAGAATATGTACAAATGTACAAAAGATGTTACGGCACAGCTTGCGATGCGTGGATGGATGAACAGTGCCAGTCATAAGGCAAACATTTTACGGGAAAATTATCAGTATCTGGGCGTTGGGACTTATAAGACAGAGGCGGTGCAGATCTTTGCATCTTCCAATAAGAAGATCAAGTCCTACACAACAAGCACCGGAAAGACAACTTTTGCAGATGAGGAGGCAATGGCTGGCGAATATCTGATCTGTACGGATCAGGCAGGTGTGAAATCGTATCTGCCACTTGATACAAACTATATGAAAAAAGTAAAGGGCGGCTATACGATCAATCTGAATGCGACAAAGACCGTGAAGATCAAGATTAAAAATGCATCTTCCACCTCCTCGTACACCGATGTGGATGCTGCCGATGCCAAGGCAGTTGCATGGGTGGTAAAAAACAAGATCATGGAGCCTACCAGCAAGAACGAATTTTATTCCAAGGCAATCTGTACCAAGGGTGATGTATTTAACGCTTTGTACAAGGCAAACGGATCTCCGACACCGAAAGCATTAAATCATTTCCCGGATGTCAAGAGCACGGACAGTTACTATAAAGCTGCATTGTGGGCAGTGGATAAGGGGCTGATCGAGTACGGAATCTTTGAAGGAAAATATGCTTACCAGCGTGGCTATGCACTGTATTACGTATGGCAGAGCATCGGTGCACCGAAAGCATCCCAAAAATCAACGTTTACGGATTACAAGGACTGGGTATTTTATGCGGATGCAGTAGCATGGGCCGAGTCCAAGGGCATCATCAAAGACAATGGTGATCATAAATTCAGACCGGACGATGCCGTTACACGCGTGGAACTTGCAAAATTTATCTACTATGCATATAAATAATTTTAAAGTAAATGGACGAAAAAGGAGGACTGGTTATGGTGAAACAATTTAAGGAAACACAAATGGAAGGAAGAAGGCTGCTGCATTTTGGGATAGCAGTATGTATGCTTTTGCTGATCATGGTAATCTGTCATGCAGAGCCTGTTTTTGCAAAGAACTTCGAAATGGATCTGGATGCAAATAAGGTAACTTACACACTTACAGAAGCAAAAAGTGGCAGTGTAATATTTGGTGAAGCAAATACTACCGGATACATTTATATCGGACAGAAACCGGATACATTTGTTGTAAAAAATGACACGGATAAAGTTATCCGGGTAGGTATGTATGTGACTACGGAAAGCCCGGTTACACTAACCTGGTTTGCTGATTTTGGACCGGCACTAATGAGTCAGACGATCAATCGGAGTGAATCAGCCGTTATTACAGGACAGACCGCAAAGCCTGGCGAAGAGGTATCCGTACAGTATGGCTATATAAAAGAAGAAAACAAGAATGTGAAAACGCTGCCACGCCTTAAGGTTAGAGCAAAAATCACCGTTACGGATGAACCGGTGTATAAAACAGTCGTAAAAAAAGAGCCGAAGATTGAAGTGACGAAGATGTCTGCGGATCAGGCTGGCATTCAGGTGGATGTCAATAATGGCGGTGCAGGAGTCCGTGGTGTTTCCAAAATTTATGTTTATAAAGGCTCAAAAAAGATCAAGACTTTTACAAGTGCTGCCACAAGTAAATACACATTTACTTATAAGGCAAAAGGAGCAGGTTCGGCAAAATATAAGGCGAAAGTCGAAATGATCGAAAACAAAAATGATGCAAAGACGAGTAAGGCAGTGTCTCCAAAGGCAAATACATATTCCTTGAAGGTCAGCACCAAGCTGAGCGACTATGAAGAAGATGAAATCAAGTTTGTAACCCAATCTCTTTCCTACAGTGGAAATACCATTATTGTAAAGGGATATACTGTAAATACGATGGGAGCAGATCTGGCTTATCCGTTTTATACCTATGCTTCCTGTCCGGGTAAACTGATTTATCAGTACAGATCCCCGGCAAATAAAGTAATTAAAAAAGGTATTCATAAATATACGTTTAAAGTTAAGAACGTGTCGGTTGTAGATTTACGACACTGCGGAATTAATGTTAAATAATTGCACATAAAAGAGGTAATGTTTATGAAAAAAAGGTTAATTTGCAAACCTAATGCAAAATAGGTTTGCATTTAGTATGACAGGCATAAAATAGGTTTTTTGGCTCTACTTTGTGCCTGTTTTATTATGAACAAAATTCAAAATTGCCGCTTAAATCAAGGGCAAAGCTCATGGCATCTAATGATGTTAGGACTTATTCTCAAAGTAAATGCAAAAAGGATTAAAAATTTGCATTTACCTTGAGAAGTCGAAATGCGACAAAAAACCAGTTCATACTATTATCAATAGAGTAAACGAATGGAGAAGTTGAAAAGGATTTTTCTTGCAAGAACACGCGTTCTGCCTTATAATGAATATGTATTAAGTTTGAGTCGAGGAAAAAGAGTCTGTAGATACCGATACGGTCTTGAAGTCTGAATGCCGGTGAATGTATATTGCAGATTTCACGGCATATGCTATAATATATGTGTAAAGTAAAAGTATTATAGTACAAGAAATGTAGTCTCGGCAGATGCTCGTGGCTGCATATACAACAAAGTCTGATAAAGACTAAATGAATAAGGGATATTCCCTGAAAACAATCAGGGATGCCCAAACTTTCCCTGTTTATATAGATAAAATTATAATTCTACTTAAGTAGGGAAAGAGAGGATATCTAAGATATGAGCAATTATGGAACACCTTATGATGACTCATTTCGCACATTACTGACGGACTGTAAACGATTGTCCCATTGGTAAACGAAATGTTTGGAGAAAATTGGCAGGAAACAGAGAATGTGGAACTGTATCAGAATGAAGTGTTTATCACAACAGGAGCCGATGAAAAGCGAATCACAGATTCAAATTTTACAATCGGTAACTCAAGACGGTATCACATTGAATGTCAAAGTAGCGTAGACGGCACAATGACGGTACGGATTTTTGAGTATTCGACGCAGATTGCAATTACTACTGCAGAATCAGATGTTTCAAAAACGGTATTCACAATGCCTGCATCTGGAATTTTATATTTAAGATGCAATGATAGTACACCAGATTCCCATGAAATTGTGGTAAATACACCTGGAGGAACTGTAAGCTATAAAATTCCAATTGTAAAGATCAAAGATTACAGTTTGGATGATATGCTTAGTAAGAAGTTGTTTTTCTTAATTCCGTTTTATTTTTTCAATTACTCACTTGAAAAAATGGAAAAAGATCATGCGTTGATTGAAGATATGAAAAATACATATCTTAAGTTGTGGGATCAGTTGGAATCGTTGGTTCAACAAGGCAAAATATCGGAATTTGAAAAATCTGCAATCAAAGCAATGTGTGACAAGGTAGCACAATCATTAACCAATAAATACGATAACGTGAAGGAAGGAGTTGATTCTGTTATGGGTGGAGAAATACTTGATTATGAAGCAAAACGGATCAGGAATGAAAGCAGGAATGAAAGCAATATTGAAGCAGTGTATAACATGCTTGTTGCAAATGTGGATGAATCCGTGGTACAGCGAATGTACCCAGAACAGTTTGAAGCTGGAAAGAAACGTTTTGTTTCTTCTAAACACGTAAATGTATAATTGCCTATTTAAGGACCATCTCAGTGATGAGGTGGTCCTTTTCTTATGCCCTCGAAGCAGGATCATCTTCTAACAGATCCTCAATTGCACAATCCAAAGCATTTGCCAGTCGGTTCAAAATATCTCCCTGTGCATGATTGATGTTGCGAGTACGCTGTTCGTACGCCTTTATCGTTTGAAGGTTTACACCGGATCTGATTGATAATTGACCTTGTGAAAGTTTTTTCTTTTCTCGTAATTTCTTAAGATTGCCCATTTTAAGCCAAAATACCACTGTAGTGACCCGGAATGTACGTTTGAGTTCAACATTATAAATCATTTACATTGATTTTACGTGAAATTGTGGGTACTATTCATAGTCAATGTCACTTAGTTAAGCTTATTGGTTCACTATGAGGCAAACCTCTAACAAAAATTTATAAATTATAGTTGACACATCAATCAAAATGTGCGGCCGCTCTCGTTGCTGATATATTTTTAAGGTAACGAGAGCGGCCCTTGAATTAGAACTATATTTCATTCTGATTCAAGGAGGTTTACCTATGACATTTCCTGAAATTGTCAAAACTACACTTTGGGACATTATTGATGAGATGTCCCGCTCACTTTCTTCTTTTGTAAAAAATCCAGATAAGGATTTTATCCGCAAACGCAAACTTGATTTTAAGAAAATGATGCATCTGATCATTTCTATGGAAAGCGGAAGCCTAAATCATGAACTTCTCAAATTTTTTGAGTATGATTCCTCAGTTCCTACTGGCTCTGCTTTTTATCAACAACGTTCCAAACTTTCCGTTTCTGCATTCCGTCACCTTCTCAAGGAATTTAACCTTAAATTCCCCTTAGAAAAATTTCGCGGAAAATACTATCTTATTGCGTGTGATGGTTCTGAATTTAACATTGCCAGAAATCTTAAAGATGCAGATACTTTCCACGAACCAAATGGTAAATCGGTATCCGGTTTTAATATGGTTCACACCATCTCTTTATATGAGGTATGTTCTAAGCGGTACTTTGATTTAGAAGTCCAGCCTGGGCGTCTTAAAAATGAGTTTCAAGCTATCTGCAATCTTATGGATCGGTATGCCTATGGGGGGTCCCCCATTTTCATTGCTGACAGGGGATTTTCCAGTTACAACGTTTTTGCCCATGCAATCGAAAATAATGTTGATTTTTTAATTCGTGCTAAGGATTTGAATGTACAGCGTTTTCTTGGCGTCGGGACTCTTCCTGACAAACTGGATACAACCATAGAGCTGATTCTGACCAGAACACAATCTAAAAAGAAACATAAACATCCCGAAAAAGAATCACAATACCGCTATATTTGTAAAAACATAGCTTTCGACTATCTTAATCCAGCTGATATTTCCGATGAATATCTGCTGAAACTAAGAATCGTCCGCGTTGAAGTATCCGATGGTGTTTTTGAAAATATTATCACTACACTTTCCGAAGAAGACTTTACACCGGACGATATAAAATACTGTTACAATCTCCGCTGGGGCATCGAAACTTCTTTTCGCGACCTAAAGCATACCATTGGAGCTACTAATTTACACTCTAAAAAAACAGAGTATGTTGCATTTGAACTGTGGAGCAAGCTCATTTTGTACAATTTCTGTTCCATAATTATTTTACATGTACCAGTAAAAAGCAGGAATCGCAAATATGAGTACCAAGTCAACTTTTCTCTCGCAATGAAAATCTGTTTTGATTTTCTAAGAGGAGTCGCACCACCAAATGTAGAAAGCCTGATAAGTAAGTATATCCTACCTATCAGGCCCGATAGGAACTATGCCCGACAGCATAGAGTCCAAAAACCAATCAGCTTCTCTTACCGATTTGTATAACATAGAGTAACTGACAATTCTAGTATACACTAATTTTAAGGCAGACGAAAGTCTGTCTTAAAGTCGTGCCTGATATTTATATGATCTTTTTTGAATGAAGATTGTTTTAATCTTTTTTTGTTTACCACATCCTTTTCACGCTAGATGCACACAAATCCATTAATTTGTAAAAAGCTTAACTAAGTGACATTGGTTCAGAGGTAAACTTGTAACAAAAGAACCGATGGTATAGACTAATCGTAGTCAAAACCATCGGTTTTCTTATGCAAATATTTCTGCAATCTCGCGGAACAGATTGGCCTGCTCTTTTCTGCGCATCAAAACCAGCATGCTCATGCATTTACAGAGATGGTCGATGCTTGACGGACTCCGGAATGACACAGCCTGCGCCTGTTTTCTTTTATATTTTCTCAGCAGCCGTTCGGCTTCGTTATTCGTGGCAGGTACATTCTTATTATGGAGGAAAAGAAGATGATCTTTCTTATACTTTTTCATCCTTTTGTACAGGTTGTATCCATCACGGTAGTATTTCCCATGCGGCTCATAGTCGTATTCATCCCCGGCTATGGACAGGATTGTTTTATAACGTTCTTCAAATTCGGAGACGGTCTGCGGATCTGGCTCTTCTGATTCAGATAAACCATTCCGGTAATGGATCATTTCCTGTATCAGGGAATGCATCTGCCTGTTCCAGGTACGGTCTTTTTCGTTGTCCATGCTGTCTTTCAGATAACGCAGTACATGTGCAAGGCATTCCTGGTGGCCGGTTCCATACTTATAAAAGGTTACATCATGATCGTGGACCAGTGTCCCCTGATAGTCTTCAACGACCGTGCCCTTTATTCCATCGTGTCCCTTTTTGCCCCTGGCAAAATAGAGCACACCGCCATCCGGAACCGCACATACAAATACATACGAACTTTCCCCGTTTACACGGGCATTGGTACAGTCTGTATGCATGACAGGGGAAAGCAGCATGTCACGGAAAAGCTCTTTGCGCTGGGATTCTGTTTTTTCTGCAAATGACTGGCAGAGATTATTGATCATGCCTTTTGATATGTTTATTTTTCCATCTGTCAGATCAGACAAAAACCTGCGGCTTTTATCAATTGATGTACAGCAGCCATTATTCAGCAGAAACAGGAAAGCACGTAAATTTCCTCCATAGTTAACGTCATCAATGACTCCCTGTGGAAATGGTGCATGGATCCGTTCACCTGTTTTGGAATTATAGTGCACATCGGCATGATACCCGGTCACATGCACTTCTACGCTGATGTCGATTTTCTGCTTTGTAATGGTTTTCGATGTTTTCTTAAAGTCAGGGTCATGGAGTACTTCTTCGGGTGCAGGAAGATAGATTTCCCTTGTCGGGGTGAGTTTCTTTCTGCAGTGCCCCCTGTGTCCTGGCTGTCCACCGGGTTTCCTTCCTGTCTTTTCGCGGCTGTTGGATATTTTTTTGCGGGCGATAGATTTTGAAGACGGGATGGATGAGTTTTCATAGTTCCGGTTAATCTGTGCCGTCAGTTTCTGTACTTTTTGTTTTTCATCATCAAGCTCTGTCTTTACTTTGTAAAGTTCCCGTCTCTGGAAAGTTACTTTTTCAAGGGCAGTGTCGCGCTGTCTTTCTGCACGGATGGCCCTTTTTTCCATCATATCCGCCTTTTTTACTGCTTCGGCGACCATACGGTCGCATTCTTTTTGCAGCTGTTCAAAAATCTCAAACCATTGATTCCGAATCGTAATGGCATGGCTGTGTTCTTTTGCTACAGCTGCTTCCAGTTTTGCAATTCTGCGTTCCAGGGCACGCACCTGTGTAAGGTGCTGTTTTTCCATTCGGATATATTTTTCTCCCGATTGAAAGGCTGCAAGTTCTTCCTGTGCTTCTTTCAGCCTGTATTGAAGTACTGTAATGGTTTCAAAAGAATTTCCCATCCCCATGCCGCGTCCTTTCCTTAAATGTTTGTCAGATCATCAATGATTTTTTCTAATTCTGCATTATGTTCCTCAAGGGATTTGATCAATGAGGACTGGGTTTCAATGACCCTGTGCTGCAGTCCGTTTGTATGCTCAAGACTGCCTATAAGTTCTTCATATGCTTTGAGTTTGCTTTTATCATCTGCGTTCATTTGTGCCTCCTTAAGTATAGGATAAGTACAGCAAAAACAGGGACGAATGGGAAATCGGACGAATTCCGGGACTGGCAGAATGACGGTGGATAACCGGAAGAAAAATGAAAGAAGCAGGACTGGAAATCCGTATTCCAGCCATGTAAAAGCAGGAAAATATGCAGGTACTGTTTATAATTTCAAAAGAAAAAGCAGGATTCGGAAGTCGTTAACGAAACTTTCCATCCTGCTTGAGTTTATCCACAAATATATTTTTTTAAATTTCGTCAGTTTTTACAATGGTCTGAACAGTAACGCTATGGGCAGGCTCTCATATACTTCATCAGCATAAATATATACATCACACCTTCCTCTGTGATAGAATGTAAAAAACGGAGGAAAATACTATGTCAAAACGTTCAGATGAAATCAGAAACAAGTACATACAGAATCCACCTGAAGGCATGACTGCTGATGACATCCGCCACATGAGTGAGGATGATTTGCTTGATATGGATTACTTCTTAAATGAAGACGATGAGTTTGGTGAAGACTTTCCTGGAGCTGAAGGCTTCTATATCTTCTAAAACCTATCGTTTACTTGTCGTGCCCGCTAAATTGCGGGCCCTTTTCATATCTAGCTATCCCAAAGTTAGAACTTTCCTATAAATTAAAAAAGACGAAAAATAAACGATACAGATTTCTCTGTATCGTCCATTTTTCTTTTTTGATTAAATCAATGTAAAATCAAGCCGAGGCAGACTCCTGTCAAAATGATTTTTGCAGTTCTTTTCAAATCAGGTATCTCCTTCCTGCTATCTTTATACCAGATGGTACATGTAAACCGTTTATTCACTCAACGACATCCGATACAGGAATGCGGCTATTTCCGCTCTTGTACAGGCAGCATCCGGATTGAATCGTCCTTTGCTATTCGCTTGTGCGATACCCTTCTCTTTGGCCCACGCCACTGCCTGTGCGTAGTATTCATCAGAAGAAACATCTTTAAAAGCTGTCTCTTGCTCTGCTGCCGGTTTTCCTTGCGCACGCCATAGCATTGTGATCGCCTCGGCTCTCGTTATCGCAGCATTTGGTCTGCTGCCATCCGAAATTCCCTGGTTTTTAGCCCATGCACGTGCTTTGCTGTACCACTTCTTTCCACCTGTCAGATCTACGTCTTCCCATCGTGCGAGAATCGTCCATAGCCGTGCCCGGGTAATTTTTGCTTCCGGTGCAAAAGCCGTACTGCTCTTTCCATTCATCAGCCCGCGTGCACTTACAAAATCAATGGAATCCTTCGCCCAATGTTTTTTTGTATCCTTAAAGTTTTTCGCCTTATCTACGAGCTTCACTGTAGTGTCTTCGTCCACGATCAGCTGAACTCCATCTTTTGCAGCCACTGATTTCTTCACAATTTTCTCAGTGCCATCGGCATTGACAAGCACTGCGACTGTACCTACGGTCATATTTTTTACCGGAATCTTCACTTTCGTTTTCCCTGCACCCTCCGGTAGATTGATGGTCACAGTGGATGCAGCTTTTATATTTTTACCTGCCTTTACTTCAACCGGAAGTTTAACTGCTTCACCTGATTTTTCAGCATTTGCGATCGCCTTTTCACTAAGCTGCACTTCTGCTGTGATCATTCCTTTTTTACCGTTCACTATGGCAACAGTCGTTCCATCCGAATCCTTGATGTCCGGCGTAGTTGTTGCAGATGCATTTCCGTTAGCTGCGCCGCCTCCCGCGGTGGCACCTCCTGCTGCTGCACCGCCTCCTGACGATGATCCGCCCCCTGCTGAAGATCCGCCTCCTGCTGAAGATCCGCCTCCTGCCGTGGAACCGCCTCCTGACGATGATCCACCTCCTGACGTTGTTCCTCCGCTGACATCCGCTTTTTTCGTTACGGTTACGGTAACACGATTACTGTCGGCCGCAAGATATTTCTCATTATCACCGGAATAATGAGCAGTAAATGTATAAGTACCAGCTTGATCGAGCCGGATCGTCTGAGCCTCCCCTGTGCCGGATATCGGCAGCGAAGGATCTGCCGTGTAAGTTACTCCGCTTAAATCCACACCAAATCCTGAGGTTTCGCTGACACTTAACATGACCTGTTCTCCTTCGGTCACTGTATCCGGGCTTGTCGCCAGCAGAATGACCGGAGCTTTCTTAACATTCGGTGACGGTGCGATATATTCACTCCATCTTGCATACAACACCGTATTGCTGCTATATACTCTTGTCAAATCAACTTTCTCACCACCTGTCGTATACCATCCGTCAAACACATATCCTTCACGGGCCGGTGCCGGAAGATCACCGAGTTTTCCATTGATTCCGGTCGTTTTTGTTGTATTTTCTCTTCCGTCATTATAACAAAAAGTAACTGTATAACTCTTTGCAGGCTCCGGTGCCGGCAAGATATCCTGACCTTTGTTTGGAAGCGTTCCTTCGTAAGCAAGAACAGTTCCCTGCTCATCCCTCACTGCATATCCGACCGTGTCACCGGTTCGCAGATCTGCATTGGACGGGATGGTATATAAGAGGGAACAATTTTTCAAACCGGAATTAAAATCGCTTCCATGATATTCCAACGTTCCCTTCGGGCGGAAATTGCCCTTTTCCGTCCAAAGCGGAATCTTGAACGTTTCTGACGCTGCTACAGGCTGACCATCAGCAGTAGCAATGGTTCCGTCAGCATGGTTTACCCATACCTGTAATGTCACCTGACTGAGCTTTGTATCGGAAAGGTTCTGCACGATTGTACGCAGCTCAATCTTCTGCCCCTTCATCTCTGTCGGTTGGAAAGTAATTTTATCTGCCCCTGTCAAAAGGCGTGTCTTTTTGTCTGCGTCAAATTTTGTATAACCCCAACCGGTTGCATCACTAAAATCTGAAAGCTTCGTATATGCATCTGTGCGCTTTGTCACTTCCGGTTCTGCCACATACAGATCCGGACCCTCTGTGACCAGCTGGCGCATCCGCTTATTTCCCTGCAGCTTACATACCTCGCAGAAACCATTCCAGGTCTGGCGCATCATACATTCACGGCTGGAATTATAAATCTTATCCGTATCATAATCTGTATGAGGAACACTGTATGTCTTCCGGAAGCCAAGCAGCTGTCTCCATTTTACCTGTTCAGGATCACTGATCCCCGTTCTGTTTAGCGAAGTTTTTTCAGACGCTTCTCCCATAAAAGATCCGCTGTTGTACTCGTCTCCAAGCCATAACAGACCATGACCAAGCTCATGCGTAAGCGTTTCGACTGCACGCTGGCTGTATGCAGGGCTGACAATATAATGGAATCCGTAATCAAGATCGTTGAATGCCCCGCCAAAATCATTTGCAGAATTGACCAGAAGTACGAACTGGCTGATGTAGTCATGTACATATTTATACTTTTCAAAATCCCAATCTACATTCGGATCTGCCTGCTGCGGAATATGGGCATCATGCACTTTCTCGATAAACGCCGGTCCGATACACCGTTCAAAAATATGGTTCTTCCACTGACTTCCATTCACGGATATATTCTTTCCCCATACATCGAAAAATGTACTGTCATATCCATCAATGGCACTGTACGTTTTATCCGATGCCGTACATAATGCATATACATTGAAGCGATCCTTGTACGTCTTATATGGCTCATACTGCATCGCGCCTTCCCATAACCGTTTGGCAGCTGCAACAAATTTTTGCTGCTCGCCTTTTGTGTAACCTTCACCGCAGATGACGACAACCATATTCTCATTATCGCTGCGCGTCTTCTGGATGACCTGGATAGGTATCGTGGCAGATTCGTATTTCTTGCTCTTGGAATAATTCGGTCCAAGATATAACTGTATACTCTTGTCAAGCGAAACATCCCACTCCTGCCCCGGTGTTGGTCCATCTCCGGAAACTGTAAAGTTCTCCTCCGGTTTATTTACGGCTGCACCGCGGTAAGGGGAATCAGCTGTACCGTCTCCACCAGTCACCTGATAATATTGCGTATCAAGATAAAACGCCGGACGGACACCATAAAAGCCTAAATACGGAGCGTTTCTGTCTATTCTTCCATCCGTCTCCACATAGCGCATATCGTGGTTGCAATCCGTCACCGGAGTCCGCAGCCAGTAAGGCCACCTCACGCCACCCTTATAAGCAATATGATAACTGTCTCCAAGCTGGCTGTTATTTTGATAGACTTTGTTTATCTGCTTTACATCCATTAAGAATACTTTATCCGTAACGTTCTCATAATAGGCCTGATCAAATCCGTTAGCGGCTGCTTCTATATTTGTGTCATAAGGCAGATCTGCCCCCTGGCCTTCGATCATTCCCGCATTATATTCCGGATGGGATACGATCGAACGCTGGGTTACCGTTTTAATCGCTGCGATCTCGTCCTCCTTAAAGCCGTTTAAAAAGCCTGCTGCCTGGTCATATGGATTCTCTCCTACAAAGCCACTCTTTGGAGGGTTTCCGCAAAGCCATTCTACCTTCCCGGCTTCCGCCTTGGAATTCAGCCAGGAACGCATATTGCTGTCACGCCATTGATTTGAGCCATATGTCCCACGCTTTAGGTTACGGCTGTGCGAACGCGTAGCGCTGTTTTCACTTGTTTTGGCATCATAAGCCATCGTTGCCAGCACCTGATCGGAGAGCATGAGCGGTCCCATCTCATCAACATCGACGCAGCGCCATAAGATTGGCTGCCCGTTATAGTTTCCCAGCCTGATATAGTCTCCGATGCTAATATTGCTTGTGCCAACACTGCTCGTCTCCTCTGCAGCTGCCTGTGTACTTGAAAATGGCAGCACCGACAATACCATACAAATACATAAAACAAGTGCTGTAAGCTGTTTTTTCATAAGTAGTATCCTCCCTTTCATCTGTTATGTATTCCCGTAAATAAATTTCCGCCGACTCTATAAAGCATTCTCTACCTTATCCCATGTGTGGGTCAGTTCAAATTGTGCCTGTGTCAAGTAAAAATAAGTCTATTTCACGGCAGCCTTCGCACCCTGATCCTGCACCGGATCATCCCAGGTCACATCAATATAGCGGTAGCTGCTTCCGTCTTTCACATAATTCCACGCATGTGATCCGCCACCGGCTTCACCCGGAACGGCGATCGAACAGATGCCGGCTTTTGCGGCAAGCAGGTTAAAAACACCTGCATAGCCCTGACATACCGCCTTTTTCTCAATCAGACAACCATATGCGGTATAGGCATCATCATATCCGTATCTGCGCGCGTTCTCATCGTAGACACAGTTTTTCACGAGATAATTGTGGATCGCACGCAGCTTCTGTTTGCGCGTCATTCCGTCCCTGATAATCCGGGGAATAATCGCGTTCGCCTTTGCATTCGCCTGTTTTATTTTACCCGTGATCTGCGCCGCACTCAGGTCATTACCTGCCCGGTAATCAAATGTTCCATCGGTACTCTTCCAGATGACCAGACTATAATTGTACTCCGGATGATGCTGCAATGCGAGTACAAATGTCTCGTAATACACCGCTCCGTCCGCACAATAGCTAGTGCTGTAATCACGCTTTTTCATCGCCTTAAGCACATGCTTATAGGCATCTTTTTCGGACTTGACGACTGTGATCTTTTTCGTAAACCGAAAAGATATGTCAAAGTTCCCTTTTTATTATACAGGAAGTCTCCTATAATGTCAAGCCCTAAATCACTGATTTTTCAGGCTTTTCTTTAAATATTTACCTCATAAAACAGAGCCACAAGTGTATGACAGTCATTGTATCTTGTACTGAATAGTTAGAAGAGGGTGCAGTTTATAAAGCGTCCCTTTGTTTTGCTTTATAAAGGCTATAAATCCTCTGTTAACTATGATGGTGAACCTTCCGTGTCTAATGGTATCGTGTACCAACTTCCTTCGTCCCACCTGCTCATACACCGAGTGCCCGCTAAGCTTTCTAACAGGGTCATTGCCCTACGGAGTGAACTACTGCAGGCTACAGCTCTTGTTTATATTTTGATTTTACTGACCTGCCCTTTCCGCAGGGTACGGATATTCCGTGGACGCTTCCCTTGTTTCGTTACCTGCTGGTCATTGTGCTGATGCAGTGCTTGTTGCACTCCATCGTTATCGGGTTTCTTTCCAGAACCCTGCCCGATTTCGGAATCATCCGCAACCCGGCAAGGCTCTGGAATATATTTATTGTGTCAGGCACCATTGTTTTTTCATTCTCGGCATTGGAAGAACTTCTGCATATCTTCTGGTGAAAGAAGAACATTTCAGTTCCATTCCTCTGCCAGCAGGAAGTCACGAATATTGCGGTGTTTGATTCCATCTCGGCTCATATCCAGTTCGTCCATCGTTACAACGTATTTCGGGAAATTGTCACGAACACCGGCAAACGCCCCAAACTCACGCTGGATGGTTTCCTCCGAGGCAAGTAGATAGGAAACCTGAACATACAGCTTTTTCCCATGATCTTCACATACGAAGTCAATCTCCTTGTCAGAGACTTTCCCAACAGTCACAGAATAACCACGGCGCAGCAGCTCCATGTAGACAACATTTTCAAGGACAAGGTTAATGTCCTTCATGTTGCCACCGTACACGGCTTCCCGGACACCATGATCTGCAACATAGTATTTCTCGTTGACGGTCAGGATTTTCTTTCCCTGGAGGTCTTGGCGCTTCACCTGATAAAACAGGAATGCGTCCGTGCAGGCTTTGATGTAGTTCAGTACCGTTTCTGGTGAAACGGAGCGCCCTTCACTTTTCAGATACTTGGAAATGGCTGTGGAAGAAAAGGTAGTGCCGATGTTGGAAGTTATATAAGCAATAATTCTCTCCAGCATATCCACATCACGGATATTGTTTCGCTTGATAATATCTTTCAGCTCTACGGAGTTGAACAAGTCCCGCAAATACTGACGACTGGCGGCATCGTCGTAGCGAAGGTTGCTCAAATAGGGCATTCCTCCCAGCGTCAGATATTTTGTAAAGCATTGTCTTTCGTCTGCACCTTCGTAAACGGTGTGATACAGCTCCATAAACTCTCTGAATGAAAACGGGTAAATCACGAACTCCACATACCGTCCGGCAAGATAAGTGGCAAGCTCACCGGAAAGCAGCTTGGCGTTGGAACCGGTAATGTATATATCACAATCCAGCTCCACCCGGAAAGAGTTGATACATTTTTCCCAATCAGCCACCTCTTGGATTTCGTCGAAGAACAGATAAACCTTGCCGCTGATTTCTTTTGTTCTGCGAAGGATTTCATCATGCAATGCAACAGCCGTACAAAGGTGTGCATTGCTCATGTTCTCAAAATTCAGGGAAATAAACTGTTCTGGTTGGACCCCGTTTTGGGCAAGTTCCTCTTGGATCAGGTTCAGCATGACAGATTTTCCACTACGGCGAATCCCTGTCAGAACCTTTATCAGCTCATTTCCGATAAAAGGACGGATACGGCTCATATAAATTTCTCGTTTAATCATGTAGACCAGCCTCCCTTCTGAAACTGTCTATATGGTACCACGGCTATAACTGATTTTCAATACCGCAAATCCAGTTTTATCAGATATAATTGATAAAATACGAATTTCGACACAATCAGGCAGTTATACCGAGCGAAGTTTGGCTATGCGTTTTTATTGTGTCAGGCACCATTGTTTCATATTGAAATATAGTGTCTCTGTGCATGTTCTATATACCTCTGATTATATAATATTCAATTTATATAATCTCTCAAATGCTTTTTTATCAAAGTCTGCTTCTGTAATATATAGCTTTCTATCGCTATCAATGTCATTCTAACTCAATAGTCATATCAATTATACAATTAAAAGCAAAGATGCTGCTAACTGAATAACAACATCTTTGCTTGTTTAGAATGGGGATTATAAAATTTTAATGATAGTATACTGTGACATAAATATTTTTTAATGTTGCTGCTGCAACAGTTCCCGTTGAATACCTTGTAGATTCAAATTGAACATAATAATTTCCAACAGGGCTTAAATTATAATTGCCAAAATCTGCAAAAGTAAGAGAACTATTCCAACTTTTGCTGTCTGTATATCTGTCAAATGTGCCATCTCCATTATCCTCATCTTTAGCAACAAATAATTCGATGTTTCCACTACTTCCACTACTTTTTGTGGATGTAACCACTATTTTACTGATTGTGGAGCCTGACGGAACAGATGTGCTGCTGATTGTAAAAGAACCAAGAGCGGAAGTTGCCACTGTATCATTTGTTCCAAAAAAGGAATTTAACATTCCAACAGAATGTCGTGATGATCCAGAAGTTAATGCTGTCGGAGTTATTTCAAATGTCATTGTTTTCTCCGTCTCCGAATAATTTTCCTGAGTTTCTGCCGCAAAAGCTGTGACATTCATTGTAAAAAGCATGACAACACATACAATAATAGAAAAAAAACGTTTTCTCATAATGAATCTACCTCCATACTTTATGTAATCATCCCCATCTAAATATACTAAATTGAAAAATCAAATCTTCCACCGATTTTATTATCCTCTGGTTTGATAGAATTCCATTCAATATTTTTAATTTTATCCAAAAGTTCATCTTTTGAATTTGCTTGAACAGTAGCTTTTTTTACTTCAATTTGCTTTAATTGTTCCTTTTTCTTCGCCTCTTTCTTCTCCGCAGCTTTCTTTTCCTGAATTTTTTCAAGATATTCTTTCTGACTAGCTGATGTTTTTTCTAATTGAGCAAAGAATGTTGTAGTTCCATCACTATTAAAAGAAATACCAAACTTTGTTATTTTTGTATCAGTATCTGCACTGTTTTCTATTCCGTTTGTCTTACCAAATGCTCTTTCAAATCCAAACTGAGCATTGATTTCATCCGACATACGCAAAGCACCTTCAATACTATGCATCTTTTCAGCATAATATTTGGGATCGGATGCCATCTTCTCCATTTCTTCCTTTGAGAAAATAACCGTAAACTCTTTATCACTTTGTGCTAAAATATCTTTAGCATTATCACCATTTTCAAAATCTGCAACCATAAAGTCCATATCTGTTCTTGAGCCACGCATATCTTTAAGCATTTTTTGTGCCTCTTTACTTAGATTTTTTTCGGCTATACTTTCTGTCACATTTTTCTTGACCTTATCATTTTCTGTTGTTTTCGCTGTTTCTTTTTTCTTATCTACTGTACCTGCCTTGTAGGTATTCTGATAACTTCCATAAACAGTACCCGTTGTATTCACATTCATTGACATATCCTTTGTCCTCCTTCTCTGAATCCGTTCTTTATTATTTATTGTTTCTAATATTATATATCGGCTTTATTCCGAAAACTATAATCCTCCCTGTTATTTTTATCCCATGATTATTGAAAATCTAAAATTTGAAATTCACTCTTAAATCAGATTATGCATTAAATATTATTGCTATTGACAAACCACCTAAATATGAAGTTATCTTTTTCTTCCTAAATATCGGCATACTTTTGATTTGTATTGCAGGTACTCATTTCCGAATGCTTTTATCAAAAAATCTTCCTCTACATTGACTATCTGTAAATGAAAAAATACCACTGCAAAACCTGTGGCAAAGCAAAGGAACCAATTAAAGAACGAAAACAATATTCCTATATACATTAAATCAAAACCCAAAAATGCAGGATTTCTGCTAATAGAATAGATGCCCGTTGTTACCAAATTGGTCTTTTCTTCTTTTTGCACACCTGCTCTCCAATTCTCCTTCATCTGTGTAACAGAAACAATAAAAGCAAGTACACCGAACATTGTTATTACAACTCCTGTAAATTGCAACACAATATGTGCTGTTCCCGAACAAAACACAATACTGATAATCTGTATTACAGGAAGCAAATATGTGATTATTTTAAGAGCTACTTCTATAAATTTGACAAATCCCTCTTTTCCTTTTCCTAATTGGTCTGTCTTTATGCCTTGCTTTTTCTGACTAATCAGCTTTGCAAAATAGCAGATGTAAAACACTGCCATCAGTGAAAGTGTAACAATTTTTATTATCATCGTGTACCTCCAAACAACGATTTGTAAGTTTCTTTAATCTCGCATAGACACAGTATAACACAGCTCCTGTATCTATGCGATCTCTTTTTTATTGTTTTTGCCGATAAGAACTCATCTTCTCCACAGTTACCTCCGGATAGAAGTAAGTAAGAATCGTCGCTTTCGGAACTCCTGCAGCAAGAGCCATCTTAAGCTCTTCCTTCTGCTCAGGTGTATATGACCAGTGAAGCATTCGATTTGTAATGGTATCTTCCCACTTAGGCTTTTCCCTCTCAGAATTCCTTACAGGCTTAGCACCAGTACTTTCCCTACCTATGTGGACTTTAACTTTTCATTTCAGCTAAATTATCATACAAATCGCATTTTCTTTGTCAATCATAACAGAAAGGACGAATGCTCAAATACATTCGTCCCCAAAACGGTTATATATTTAGTATAAATTGTTGTAAACTTGCAATGAAAACATCTACAAGTTTAGTTAATTGTGCATTTCAGCAAATACATACTATTTGTAATCTTTGTTTTTGAGCGACGTACCGACAAACGGTATCGTTGCAAATTCCCGAGGGTTACTACGTATAACGTAATCGATATAATTAGCCACCATCAATGCGTAAGCATAGTACCCCATCGGGTTCGGATGGAAGCCCAGCCCGAACGATTTACGCATTTCGGCATCGTATACTGGCGCATGCGCAGTCATATCCAGCAAGTATGTAAAGTCAAACATATCGCACAATTTGGCAAGTTCGCTTGCGATATAGCGAATATCTTTATCGCAGGCTTCACCGCGAAGTTGCGGAGTAACGACAAAAATACGCGCATTTGGCTCGATCGTTTTAAGTTTGCAAACGATTTTGCCCATATTGCCGAAAAACGTATCGGCGTTATCCTGCGGACATTCTGCGTTAACGTCCTTGACGCTTCCCAACGGATGTCCGCAGACAAACGAATCGTTGTTGCCCAGCGCAATGATATACGCTTGATTCCATTGCCAAAATCCGTTTGCATCCGCCCAACTTTGCATATACTCGCGCGCGGTCATTCCGCCGCGAGAATAATTGTTGTACTTCGTCCCCGTAATGCGCTCCAAAACAGCGGGCCACGAATACTCGTACATATCGGTATAAACTATGCTGCCGTTTTCGTCGTGGCTTTCGAACTCACCCGACGCCAAAGAATCCCCTATCACTCCTATTTGTTTGAATATGCCTGCAAAACCGCATGTTTCCTTGATAATATCCAACGGCTGTTCGTTTGCGCCGAGTTCAAACCATTTGTTATCCATTTTTATTCACCCTCCTGTGTTTCTTCTTTAATTTTTTTAGGCTTATCCCATTCCGTACCCGTTACCTTTTTAAGATCCAGTCCGCGAGTTTCGCCGACAAACAGCCACATTATTACGATTGCGCCCACAAGCCCCGGCACAGTCAAACCCAAGTACATATAGCCAAACATCTTTTCGGGAATGACAGGAAGCAGTATCATAGAGATAACCGTTGCAAGTCCACCCATAACTCCGTTAAGCAACGTGTTGATTACAGTTACGGACGAACGCAAGTTTGTAGGAGAAGACTCGGAGAACATTATTCCGCCGATAGTATCGCCCGCGCCCCAGTAACTGCCCATAAATCCGCCGATTGCAAAGCCTGTCAAATACGGAGTCCACTTGAACATACCGCTTAAAATAAACAGCAAATAGCACGCCAACGCTGAACAAGACATCGCAATTATAGTTATTTTGCGCCCGAATTTGTCCGACACAAAACCCGATATCAACGTAAACAGCGCGTTGCCTACGGGATACAAGAATAGAGCAAGAGTTATTTCTTCTTCCGTCATCAAAGCAGACTTTGCCATAACCGTACTGTACGTTGCCGTACCTAACGAAGCAAGATAGAAACAACAGCAGGCAATGATCAAAAAGCGTAATTGCCTGTGTCTGAATGCGAATTTTACAGCGGTCAGAATTCCGCCTTGAGCGTTTTGCTCGCACTCTTCCTTACTGCGTTGTTTGCGTTCTTCGATAGGAGTTTTTAAGTACTCTATTCTTTTTGTTAAAAACGCGTTTGTTTCCTTTGCAAAAAGCAACGCGAATAACGCCATTACAAAACCGATAATTGCCGGAACTAAATATACAACGTGCCAACGCTCGCTTACATTTTGCATAAGCGTAGCCCTAAGCAACGGAACAAGCAACGTACCCAGTATCGCCACCGCTTTTACGATTGCGTAGTTACGGGCGCGGGACTTTTCGTCGGAGCATTCCAGTATGTACACACATTGCATATCGTGCGACACCATAAAACTCATCAACGTGCCTCCTATCATGTAAACGTATATATCCTTAGATAAATACACAAGGAACAGCCCTAACCCCATACATAACGTGTTAATAACCAAAAACGGCTTACGCCCGAATTTGTCCGCAAGGGGACGGTAGAAAATAATAAGCACCGTTACCGGATAGGAAATAAAACCTATGGCGGAAAAGAGCGATAATCCCGCGCCGTATTCCATACCCATATTTTTTACGAAGAATTCCGTAACTATATTCGCCTGAAACTGAATGGATATAGTAGATGCCATTTCGTCCGTTATGTAGATGAGCGACAAAATCATAAACAAGTAAATCATATAAAACTTGTTGCGTCTTGCGCCCAACTGCTTTTCGCGGCGGATAAGTTCTTTGGCTTCGCGCGCCTGTAATCGTTCAACATTTTTTGCCATTTTGAGTTTTCTCCTTTTGAAAATTGTATACAAGAAAATTCTTGGTCATCTCGTCGGTAATGCCGTAGCGCTCCGCCAAATTGTGTATGGCTTGCAAAAAATCCGCACCGGAGCAACCCTTGGACAACAGGTTTTCTTTTTCGATAAGTTTATTCCAAAAAACATTCAAAACTATTTCGTCGGTGGCAAGAGAAACAACCGAATGATTGCGCGTATGCACGTAAACATTGCGATCGCCCTCTTCGCCGACTAAGCACTCTCCGCCGTCGATTATGATTGTTGTTCTGCGGTAGGGAAACAGAGTTGAAACGTCGTTGATATTGTACGAATACACCGTTGCGCCGGCGACCGAAATACTTTCGAAGGTAAAAATATACACCTTTACTCCACGGGATATTGCGTTTTCGATATTACTACGCAGCACCTCGAACGACTCCTGCCAAATGGACAGCGAAATTTCCGCTTGCGCGCTGTCGATAAGTTCCTTTGCCTTGGCAACGTATTTTTCTTCGCCCACTATATTCATTACATAATCGACGTCGACATTTTCCGTTGCGAGTTGTTGAAGTTCGCGTTCGGCGCAGGCAATATTCTTTTCGTTTTCTTCCTTAATGCTGCGGATAAGATCTTGATACTCGATAGGCTTGTAAAAATTAGGTTCTCCGTCTATACGGATGACCGCGCCTTTTGCAATCAAACGATTGATGACTTCATAAACCAACGAACGCGCAACACCGGACAATTTGGCGATTTCGTAGCCGTTTAGCACTTTGTGTTTTATCAACGTGCCGTATACTTTTGCCTCGTTAGATGAAAAACCGAGTTTTTCCAAAAATTCAAAACTATTCATAGTAGTTATCCCCCACACCACTATTGTAATGCAAATCTTTCCGTTGTCAATTTCTTTTTAAAATATTTGATATTAAATTTGCTTTTTTTCGTCAATACAGACTATCGTCAAAGTACAGTTCGTTGTATAAATCGCCGTCTTTCCTATCGAAACGTTCTTGCTGCTCGGATGTAAAAGATACTTTTAACGTTTCTGGTTTACGCAACGTAAAATTGCCGATATCGCGTCTGCGCGTACGATTGATTATATGGGCAAATGTTATGAAGGCTTTCTACGTCTCCTATGGAATATATACATTCCTCTCTGTCCTTGTTATTTGTTACTATATGATTATCAGGCAATGCCTGTTGCAATGATTAATCGGGCTTTCCCCGATGCGTTGTGCCTTCAACCACCTCCTTTTATGGCATGAAAAAAGCACCTTAACCTGTTGTGGCTAAAGTGCTGTATACGTTTGTTATTAAATTGTTGTGAGTCAGATAAACTTGAAGTTAGCGATTTCTTTTTCCGGTATTCTCTGTCCCACGGATTTCCTCATGATAGAAA
>OHRQ01000326.1_pt1 | contig 27152 bp, 26 predicted proteins | sample 1578471 | NCBI WGS metagenome assembly OHRQ01 (sample SAMEA3879602, study PRJEB24766) | human gut metagenome | biome: human-associated habitat; feature: feces | place: USA | collected 1985/1987 | reverse complement strand
GGTGCTGTTTTTTCATCTCAACTCTGTCGCCAACGCTGATATCCACAAAAATCACCCTCCTGCAAATTTTTTAAATTTTTCTCATTTTGAATTTCTATGATTATTTACATCACTTTAGAGATGCAAATAATCTGCACTTAGATTATACAACAGAGATTTAAAAATATCAACCAATGCCGATAATTCCGAGAAGTCCCGTGTATTCAAGCGAAAGGGCAACGGGAATTGAAATCAGCAGAGAAAATGCACTCTGTTTTACATCCTTGAACAAAATTCCGATACTTGCAAGCCAAAGTATAAATTCGGGGAAGTACAGAATTCTGAAATCGGCAAAGTTGAGATTAAATGCAAAGCAACAGAATATTGCTATGAGTACGGAAGAAATTCCGATTGCAAGCGCACCCCGTCCCCTTGCATACCAAATCAGAAATGCCAAAAACGGCGATACAACAGCAAGAATCAGCCACCTCATAAGGTACGGAATATCGGGATAAAAGCCTGCAAAAACACTTGTCCACACATAGTACCCTATTAACATTCCCACAAAAAACGCAAAAACATTAATTCCTGCTTTTAAGGGGGATTTGCTGAATACGGCAAGGCACACGGCAATAAAAATCCACGGTGCCGTTCTGCCCAAAAAGTTTGACAAATCAAGCCAATTGAGAAAGCTCGGCAGTCTGTTCAAATCAAGAAACTTTGCGACAATTCCCATGCCACTGCCAAAAAACAGAGCAAAGAATGTTGTCATAATTTGTTTCGGTACGGACATTTTGCCCGATACCTTTCGGGTTTTATTCAAAATTTTTAACATAAAATCCTCGTTTCATCTACATCAAAAGGACTTCTCAAAAAAGAAGTCCTCTTTAATCTTAATTATTCCGCACTGTTTTGCTCACCGAAAACCTTTAAAATTTCGTCCTTGTGAGCCATAATCGCATCGTAACCCTCCTGAATGGTTTCGTCAACGCTGTCCATTGAGAAAAGCTGTGTGTTTTCGTTCTTGATATCAATTGCAAGGTCAGCCATTTTCTTTGACTCTCTTGTGCCGTCAATTGAATAAACATCAAGCGCACGCCAAATAACCTTAATAAGACCGCCAAGTCCTGCGTCGGGATTGTAGGTCATAATATCAAAGCCGATTGCAAGAACCTTGCCGACGCCCATATCACGCAGAATTTTTACGGGCAAATTGTCCTTTGAACCGCCGTCAATAAAGTTGTACTTGTCATAAGGACAGGTTGTGTAAATTGCAGGGAACGACATACTTGCACGAACAGCAGTTTCAAGCGGAGCGCCTGTTATGTAGTGAATATGCTCGTTTTCAAGATTTTCTTCCTTGGTTGTAAAAATACATTCATCGGTTGTAAGCGTGTCAACCGTACAGATTGAAAGGTTAATCGGAAGATTTTCAAAGCCTGTTATTCCTTTTTCGTTCATAATGTCACGGATAACATCTTCAATCAGTTCACCCGACTTGATGCCGTCTTTCTGAATCTTTTTATTTAGAATAAGCTGTGCAAGAGATTTGAAAATAAGGCCGTTGTCGATTTCGGCAAGAGTTTTCCAATGCTTTTTTGCAACTCTTTTCATTTCATCGGAATCACAGCCCATTGCAACGATTGCCGCCATTGCCGCACCCGAGCTTGTACCCGAAACATACTGCGGATGGATTCCGAGTTCATAAAGAGCCTGAACAGCACCGATGTGAGCAATACCTTGAAGTCCGCCGCCCGAAAATGCTACACCGATAGAATTTTTGCGATCGATTTTATCCGAATTCATTTTAAACACCTCTGTTAATAAAAACGATAAACATTGCAATACGACTCGGTTTCAACAAAATAGTCGTACCAGTTGTAGAAATCTTCAAAGCTGTAATCAGCCTGAATAAGCTCATAATTCTTAAATTTTGTGTTTTCCGTTATGTATTTAAGCACATCATCTTTGTCTGCAAGGCGGGAAACATAAACCGTTACCTCGTCAAGTGACGCAAGCTTTTTGTCCGTTTTGAGTTTTTCCATGCTGTCGGTTTCCTGCTTATTTGTGTCGCCGTTAAACATAAATGCCTCGGCAAGCGAAGAAACCTTTCCGTTGGTGATAACTCCTCGTTTTTCGGCAAATTCTTCAAGCTCATCACCGAGAGTCGGAGAGAACTTTGAACTCTGAACAATCATTGTGCTGTCGTAGTTCATAAACTTGTCAATACACTTGTTCCATTCAAGCATTGCAGTTCCGACAAAAATGCAGTTGTCTGTCTTTGGCTCATAGAGATTTGTTTTGCCGTATGTGTAATAGGGCTTAACCGTAACAAAAGCTGTGACTGACGCAAGCAAAATGCATACAGGCACGGCAAGGCGTATCTTCTGATTTTTGAAAAGTGTGAAAATTCTGATGAACGAGAATGCAAAAAGCATCGCAATCAGCGGAAGTGACGCCATAACATAGCGGTCACTGTTAAACGGTGAAACAAGTGAAATGCCGATGAAATAGCAAACTGCAGGAACTACGGCAAACATCGCCTTTTTAGGAATTTTTACCTTTTTCACAAAACGGAAATAAATTCCGAATCCGATAACTGCGGCTGTACAAAGTCCGAGCAGCCAAACCTGATTGATGAACATATCCTTTGCAAGAATCTGAACATAGGTGCAAAGCTTGTAGAAAACATAGGTCACAACCGTAATCATATCAAGCGCCGACATATCAAGCGAACTGAGTCCACGGTTGCCGCCGAGTACATTCGAGATTATGTACGGATAAATGCAGAGTGCAAGTCCTGCACCGACAACAGCCGCAATAATGTACTTAATAAGGTCTTTACCGCACTTTTCCCTGATTTTGAACACAAGGAAAACAAGTCCCGTAAGTCCTGCAAAGAGGATGAAATAATACTGGGTAAGCACACCGCAAAGCACTGTAACTGCAAGCAGAATGCAGTCCTTTATGCCGACGGTGTTCTTTTTTTCATAGAGCTTTATGCTCATATAAACGAACGCAAGCACCCAGAAAGTAAGCGTTGCGTACATTCTGAGATAAATTGTCGTTGTAATACACGCAATACTCAGCGCATATGCCCCCACACCGATCAAGGCGTAAAGATTGTTGCCCGTGATTTTCCGTCCGATTTTATAAAGCATAATCAAAATGCCTGCCATGGCAAGTACATTTATTGAATAGGCAAGCCATTTTGAGAACACGCCAGGAAAGAATGAACAGACCGTGTGAACAAGTGCGTAATAGAGAGGCGGATGCGACGCATCTATAATCTGATTTTCATATACCTGAGCATAGTCGAATCTGTCATCGGGCGACACGGCAAGATACTCGTTGAAATCCTCGGGACTGTTCCAACCGCCGTCAACATTAAGCTGTTTTGAGGAATTTGCAAGGTTATAGGTCAGAAGCTCGTCCTCGTGAAAGCCCTGTTTTGCAAACATATAAACCGTGCTTATGACAAGGCTCACCGCAATAATAACCGCAAGAATTATTCTTGCCTTTTTGTTGTCGATTTTCATATAAAATTCTCCGTAATAATCAAAATTAAAATCAGCCGACAATTTTGTGCCGTTCAAACGGCAATTTTCGGCATTCCGTATTTAAATGATTATACCACAAATACGGTCACAATAACAATAGACTTTACAAAAATTTTGTATGTAATGCGTTTTCGGGCACAAATGATTTGTAATATTTTGATTATTTTTTAGCTGTTGTTTTCTTTTCGGCAGGCTTTTCAGCTTTTATGGTTTTGCTTTCAGCCTTTACGGCAGTTTCGGTTTTCTCAACTTTTTCAGCCTTAACTGCTTTTTCTGTTTTTTCAGCTTTTTTCTCAACCTCAGCAGGAGCAGGAGTTTCCTCCTTAACTGCCTTTACTGCCTTTTTAACGGGCTTTTCGGGAGCGGGTTCGGCCTTCTTTTCAACCTTTTCAGCGGTTGCTTCTGTCTTTGCAGACTTTGCTTCAACCTTTACTTTTTCTGCCTTATCTTCCTTTTTCGGAGCAGCCTTTGCCGATTTCTTTGCCTTTTCGGCTTTAAGCTTTGCAAGAGCGGCGTCCTTCTTTGCCGTAGTCTTTTTCTTTACGGGAAGAGCCAGCTTCTTTTTAAGCTTGAAATACATAACAGCAAGCGGCGGAACTGTGATTTCCATTGAATAGTTGAGCTCGTGGTCTTTCTTCTTTTTAGCCTTGAGCTCGCCCTCGTTTCTGATTCCGCAACCGCCGAATTCTTCAGCCTCGGAGTTGAACACTTCTTCATAAATACCGTATTCGGGCACACCAACAACATAGTTATCGTGCTGAACAGGCTGGAAGTTACATACGCAGATGATTTCACTGCCATCATAAGCAATTCTGCGGAACGAAATGATGCTGTTCTTGTAGTCATCAAGTGCAATCCACTGGAAGCCGTCCCAATCATAGTCGTTCTCATGCATGGCAGGAACATCACGATAGAACTTGTTTACCTCAGCAAAGAAATGGTTAAGCTGACGGTGCTTTTCAAATGAAAGAAGATTCCATTCAAGCTCCTCGTTCGCATTCCACTCGTCAAACTGACCGATTTCACTGCCCATGAACATAAGCTTCTTACCCGGGTGAGCCATCATATACGCTATGAAACCTCTCACACCGCTGAACTTCATGTCATAGTCGCCGGGCATTTTATTGATGAGAGAACCCTTGCCGTAAACAACTTCATCATGAGAAATCGGGAGCATAAAGTTCTCGGAAAAAGCATAAACCATGCTGAATGTAAGGGTGTCGTGGTGATAATTTCTCCACAACGGATCAAGTGAGATGTACGAAAGCATATCGTTCATCCAACCCATATTCCACTTGTAGTCAAAGCCGAGTCCCATATCCTTAATCGGATAGCGTGTAACATTCGGCCATGCCGTACTTTCTTCGGCAATCATCATAGCCTCGGGGTGGAACATATGTACAACCGTGTTGAGCTTCTGCAGGAAATCAACGGCAACAAGGTTTTCTCTTCCACCGTATGCGTTTGCAATCCACTCGCCGTCATTTCTGTTGTAGTCAAGATAAAGCATTGATGCAACGGCGTCAACACGGATACCGTCAACATGATACTTGTCAAGCCAGAACATTGCAGATGAAAGGAGGAAGCTTGTTACCTCATATCTGCCGTAATTGAAAATATATGTACCCCATTCCTTGTGTTCACCGATACGGGGATCTTCATATTCATAACAGCCTGTACCGTCAAATCTGCCAAGACCGTGTGCGTCCTTCGGGAAGTGGGCAGGAACCCAGTCAAGGATAACGCCGATGCCCTCTTCATGACATCTGTCCACAAAATACATAAGGTCTTTCGGCTCACCGTAACGGGATGTTGCGGCAAAGTAGCCTGTAACCTGATATCCCCAGCTGCCGTCAAACGGATATTCTGTAAGAGGCATAAACTCAATGTGAGTGTAGCCCATATTCTTAACATAAGGAATAAGCTCATCAGCAAGCTTGCGATAGCTGAAAACATTACCGTCCTCATACTTACGCCAAGAACCTGCGTTTACCTCGTAAACATTGATAGGCATATTCTTGTGCGGATGCTCTTTTTTGTAATCATACCACTTTTCATCATGCCACTCGTAGCCGTCAATCTCGTAAACACGGGATGCGTTGTCAGGACGAGTCTGGCAATGAAAAGCATAAGGATCGGTTTTGAGCCTTCTCTCATGCCACGGGGTTTCGACACAATATTTATAGCAGGCAAACTCGGGAATTCCCTCAATAAACAACTCCCAGACGCCGCCGTCCGAGATTTTGTACATAAAGTTTGCGTCATTGTTCCAGTCGTTAAAATCACCGACCACCGAAACGGACAATGCGTTCGGTGCCCATACTCTGAAAACAACGCCCTGACGGCCGTCCCAGTTCACAAAGTGTGAGCCTAAAAATTCATAAGCACGAACAGATTCGCCCTGTAAAAACTGATCAAGCGGCGCTCTTTCGTCATTGATTTTAAAAGCCATAGTAACCCTCTTTTCTGCGATTGTAGGCAGTTCTTCAATAATACAAGTATAGTATAATATATTTTCACCAAATATACAAGTGGTAAAAACGATTTTTATGTAAATAATTTTGTCGGTTTGCCTGAAATATTGTCAGTTGCTGTGAAAATCGTTCCAAAAAATAGTCATGGAATGCGTGTTTCATCCGTAATTTTTATTTTTGACACACTTATCCCACACTGTTATAATATACAATAACGAAAGCATAAACAAGCGACAATTACGCTACTTTCGTTGGAAAACCGACTAATTTTAAAATCAGGTGATTATCTTTGGACATAAGAGTTATGAAAAGCAAGAAAAGTATTTTTGACGCATTTGTAAATCTGCGTTCAAAAAAAGAACTGCGCAAAATTACCGTTAAGGAGCTTTGTGAAAAAGCACTCATCAATAAATCTACCTTCTACACATATTATGAAGATATGTTCGACCTTTCGGACAAAATTGAAAGCGAGGTAGTTGACGGCATTGTAAGTACCATAAGCAATCCGCAGATGATGATTGACGAGCCCGTAAAATTTTATCGCAATCTTCTGGGTGCAATGACCGAAAACAAGGCACTGACAAACACAGTTTTTTCCGGTTCACAACATCCCAATCTTATAGTAAAGCTTTCAAAATCATTGAAAAATATGATTTTCGAGAACTGCCCGGAATATATAAACGATAAGAAATTCTGCACACTTCTTGACTACGCAATCTACGGCGGATACTATGCCTTTGTTGAAAATCAAGAGAACACAAACGATTATTCGGATGAACTTATTGAATCGGTTTCAGTGATTTCCGAGCATATGACAAAACTCATAAAAGCAAGCATTCCAACCCTTAAGAGCAATAATACATAAAAATACTTTTTGCATATTTTTCAAGCTGTATTATTCATTAATTTGTGCAAAGTGCGATTTTTGTCGAACTTCAAAATATTTATTTAAAATTGCTGTCGATTGTGATAGAATATATTCGGTTTTATAAGAGAGAAAGGAGAGTCGGTCAGACTGCCGTTTATGAGGCGTTTGAAGTCTGTCCGAAAAAGAAGTTATGGAAATTAACACACTTGATATTCTGAAGAATCTTGCCATAATCCTTGTTGCGGCAAAGCTTCTCGGTATTGTTGCCAGAAAGCTCGGCGCACCGCAGGTTGTGGGTGAGATTATTGCAGGTCTTATCGTAGGACCTTGTATGCTTAATTTTGTTTCGTATGACGGGTTCATCTCAGGTATGGCTGAAATCGGCGTTATTTTGCTGATGTTCTCGGCAGGTCTGGGAACGGATCTTAAAGAGCTTATCAAAACAGGACCTGTTGCCTTGCTTGTTGCGTTTGCCGGTGTAATCGTTTCGGTTGCAGGCGGTGCGGCTGTTTACCTTGTATTCGGCTTTGGTGACGGCGACCTTGCGATGCTCGAGGCTGTATTTATGGGAACAATCCTTGCGGCAACCTCGGTTAGTATTACTGTTCAGGCTCTTAAAGAAATGGGACACCTGAAAGGAAGGGTTGCAACAACAATTCTTTCAGCCGCAATTATAGACGATGTTATCGGCATCGTACTTCTCACCGTTGTAATCGGTTTCAAAAGCCCCGATGTTCAGCCTGCGTCCGTTTGCATCAACATTGTACTTTTCTTTGTTCTTGCATTTGTACTCGGCTTTGCACTTTATTTTCTCTTCAAGTGGCTCGACAAACTCTGGCCGCACTCAAGAAGAATTCCGATTTTCGGCCTTGTTCTCTGCTTTGCGTGTGCATATTGTGCGGAAGAATTTTTCGGAATTGCAGACATCACAGGCGCATATGTTGCAGGTATTATCCTCTGTAACATCAAGGATTCACAGTACATCGAAAGAAAGATGGATGTCAGCTCGTACATGATTTTCGGACCTGTATTCTTTGCAAGTATCGGACTTCAGACAAGCTTTAACGATTTCAACCTTTCAATGCTCTGGTTCTCAATTGCACTCGTTGCAGTTGCACTTTTGACAAAGGTTATCGGCTGCGGCGGTACGGCAAAGCTTTGCAAATTCAATATGCCCGACTCGCTCAAAATCGGCGTAGGTATGATGAACCGTGGTGAGGTTGGTCTTATCGTTGCCAAGAAGGGACTTGACACAGGTCTTATGGCACCGCAGTTTTTTGCTCCTATTATTATTCTCATCATCGTTTCATCGCTTGCAACACCTATTCTTCTCAAGGTAGTTTACAAGAAATGGCCGGGTAAAGAAAATGAGGAGACAGACAACCGTTCGGAAAAGCTTGCCGAAAACGAAAAGTATCTTACTCAGGAAGTTGTCGGTGCAACCTACAACATCACAGAAGATAATTTCAAAGATAAAAGCAAAGACGAATAATTTAATACAATAACCTAAAAGGACAAATGACAGTCATCAAGTCATTTGTCCTTATTTTTATATCTGTAAATTGTCAATAGTTATCGTAAAAATCTTCTGCACAGGGCAAAAAAGCCTTGTCAAATTCACTTTTTGGCAAAAGCCATAGCTTGATGTACATTGCAATCGGTGATGCAGGAGGCAGAACTTTTATATTAAGCCTGTCAAATTTCAGCTTGCTTTCGTAATAAAAGCCCTTGCACGCACCCGTCAAAAATACGGGAATATTCATTTCTTTTGCTTTTTGACAAAAGTCGTTCAAGGCCTTGCCGTCTGTATTCAGCGTACCCGAATGGAATCCCTCAAGTAAAACGGCTTTTACATTTTCCGTAATTTCAGGATACTGCATACCGACCGTTGCGGAAATTTTCAGCACATTGCTGTTATCCGAAAGTCGGACGCTTTCATCAAAAGCAAACTCGCTTTTTAATGACTTATAACGGGTATTCTTCACAAAAAGTCCGTTCTGAATTTTGCCGTAGCTTTCGTCAAAAATGCTGTGCAGTTCGTCGCTGTATGCCGAATGTGCAAGCAGTCTTGACGCTCTGTGAATTGTCACGGGCAAATCGGCGTTTTTATACGAAACAAAAGCACCGTTTCCGCTGCCCGATTTTATAAATTCAATCGCACCGACAAAATTTTCAAAGCCGTTTGAACGGCTGTCATCAAGCGGATAATTTGCCGAAACAAGCACAATCGGCACATTTAAGCCGTCAAAAATATAAGCAAGAAGTGCAGAGGTGTATTGCAGGGTGTCCGTTCCGTGAGTTACAACAATGCCGTCATAGCTGTTCAAATCATAGCTTTGCAGACAGTCGGCAAGCCTGTTCATGTGACCGCCCTCAAGATTTTCGCTGAGGACGGTATAAGGCTCAGCAGTGTCAAAATCAACATCGCCGTACCTGTCAAGATACATCTGCGTGAGCATATATTTCTGCTCATTGTCGGGCGAAAGCACCTCACCTTTACGCACACAGCCGATTGTACCGCCCGTAAAAACAACAAGAATTTTCATATACTCACCTCTTTCATATTCTGCCCTTAAACAATTATAAATAAACTATTTATTTTCCTTGCCCGTGATTTTTTCGATTGTGATTTCATAAACGCCTGTCATACTGCCCGATTTCTCTATGCACCTTTTTCCGCTTTCGATAAATTCGGGAGCATATTTTTCAACAATCAGTTCAAGACCTCTGTTCTTGTTTTCAACCGATTTTGCAATCGTACCGAACACGATAGCGCTTTCGTATTTTGAAGTCAGTTTTGCACCGTCAATTCTGTTGTTTTGAACCGTACAAAACGAAACCTTGTTGCTGTATTCAACATTTTTCAGTTTCAAACCCGAATTCGGAGCGCAATGGAAATAAATTTTGTTGCCCTCAACGGCAAAATTTACAGGCACACCGTAGGGATAGCCGTCCTCGCCGATTGTTGACAAAATGCCGTATTCACCGTTTTTAAGGATTTCATAGGCTCTTTCTTCGGTGGTTTCCCTGTCTTTTCTACGCATCTTTTCGTTCATTATTCAACTCCGATATCGTTCATAACCATGCCCGTAATCATCTTCGGATAGAAATATGTTGACTTCTGCGGCATCTTTTCGCCGGCGGCGGCAACATCACGGATTTCGGTTACTCTTGTCGGATTAAGCACAAACGAGCATTGGAACTTGCCGTTGTCAACGCCCTCAACAGCCTCTGAGAAAAATTTGGTGTATGTAAGGTTAATCTGATTTGCCATATTTTCCTTGTCAATGCCGAAAATTCTTTCAAGCACAAGTGAATGGAGAACGGTAACATCAAGCTGTCTTGACGGTTCACTCAATTTGGGAAGAAGCTTGTCCATAATGTCAAGATTTTTCAGCACAAGCCTGTACCATTTTCCGTTTCCGACATAGAATCCGAATGCCTTTTTGCCCTCGTCATATAGCTTTGCAAGCTCGCTTTCCATATTGTCCGTACCGTTCATTTCGGTTACATCAAAATATTCCCTGCAACCGTCAAGAACTTTTTCAACATTAAAGTCCGGCAAATCACGCACAAGGCGGTGTGTCGGGAATACAACAAGTCCCGGATGCTCCATGTCAACAAGGTAAATCATCTGATAATCACAGGGATCGCCAACCTTTGAAAGACCGTTTTCGCGGCAGTAGTTTCGATAGTTTAGAGCGGTTTCATAGCGGTGGTGACCGTCTGCAATATAGAGCTTTCTGTCGGCAAAATCTGCACAAAGCTTTGCGATTACATTTTCATCCGTAACAATCCAAAGTCTGTGAGTAACACCCTCACCATCGGTAAATTCAAGCTTTGGTGTGTCCTTAGATTCATTATCAATTGTTGCAAGGGTTGTATGCTCGCTGTCCATATAAAGGGCATAAATCTGACTGAAATTGCAGTTTGTTGCCTTCATAAGATTAAGTCTGTCCTCTTTAGCCTTTGAAAGAGTGAACTCGTGCGGAAGAATGATTCCCTTTTCAAACTCTTCAAGATGAACACGGGCGATGATACCCTTGATGCTCTTGCGTTCGCCGTAAGCCGTGAATTCTTCCTCATAAACATAGATTGCAGGCTTGTCCTCGCTCACAAGAACACCCCTGTTCCGCCACATATCAAGGATTTCTCTTGCTGTCTGATACGGGTTTTCGCCCTCTTTCGGAAGCTCAAGCCGAATGATATTATACTCGTTTTCACTGATATAACCGAGTCTTTGTTCCTCGCTTATGATGTCATAAGGCGGACAGCAAAGCTGAGAAATTTCGCCTGCTTTTTCCGTGTTGTAACGCATTCCTCTGAACGCTTTTATTTCTGCCATATTAAAAACCTCCAAATTGTTTTTCGGTCAAGTGTATCTTCACCGTCCGTATAAGGCAATTATAACACAAGCAGTTGATTTGAACAAGTGAAAAGTAAGTTTATTTGAATTTACTGTGCAAAACCACAATGAATATTACGGCATAAAAATCATTGACAATCAAAGGAAAGTTTGATATAATATTTTTTGCGTAAGCTGATTACGACATTTGACATTGCATAAACTATTTGTCAAATGAAAACAGAATACGCGCCAATAGCTCAGTTGGTTAGAGCAACCGGCTCATAACCGGTCGGTCTGGGGTTCGAGTCCCTGAAGGCCCACCAATTTTATAGGGGAATAGCTCAGCTGGTAGAGCGGCGGTCTCCAAAACCGTAGGCCGAGGGTTCGAAGCCTTCTTCCCCTGCCAAACACCGGACAATTTGTCCGGTGTTTTTTACGTATTCCTTGACTTATATCTTGATCTGAATTATGATGCTTTTGTAGACCTGATGGGCGAGCTTTCAGCGTTCGGCGCTGCCTCTGCCGGTGTAGGGTCTACTTTTTCATTTGTGCGTCTTGTAGTCTTGTGATAATGAGGTTTCAATACACTTTTTTGAACCATATTTTTATCAAATATTTGCGTAATGATTTAAGTTCGCGATCTGTTGGGCATTCATTTCGCGCAAGCTTTTTTGATTGATCAGCATAATGTTTGTTGACATTTTCGCTTGAGGTGGGTATACTGTTAGCAGAAGTAGGCGCACCACTTCTGCTGCTCACTGCTTTAGTAGGCGGTACGGTGCGCCTGCCATTCTATCTGTGCATTTTTCAAATTCGCGCTGTATATAGCCGTTGCTTTTGTTTGGCATCTTGGGCACTGTGACCCTTGCTCCCGAATATAAAGCAGCGGCTTTTTCCGCGTCAATATGTAGGCGTTCATTCTGCCGCCGCAGCTCAGTAATGCTCTCCGGCTCTCGGGAGTAGCTATTGACATTTTTGCTTTAATCGGTTATACTTTCGTCGAAGTTGGAATTCTGCTCCGCGCCTCTGATTTCCAGAGAGTGCACTTCAGCGTTTTCAACTTTTTTTATTTTGCCCCTTGTGGTATACAGAATCGTTCTGCCATCCGAAGCTTTTGCTATATCATCTTAAAGAGCATGGCACTGCGCAGCTCGTCAAGGCTTATATCGCCCTGTGGGGCGCGATAAGAAAGCCAACATATAAAACTGAAAAGCTCCTGCAAGATCATCTTGCAGGAGCTTTTCAGTTTAGATATCAGAATGCCTTGACAAACTCCATGTAGCGATGGAGCATTGCTGCCATCTCGGAGCGGAGCGCGGTCTTGTTGGGGCCGAAGCTGCCATCGGTGTAGCCGTTGACAACACCAACAGAGGTTGCCCAGATGATCGCGTCGCGCGCCCATGCACCTACGCTGGCCGCGTCGGTGAAGTTGGGAACGCCGCTGACGGTCGGAGAACCGGAGTAGCGATAGACCATGGTGACGATCTCAGCGCGCGTTATGGAGTCGTTGGGAGCGAACGTCGTGGCGGTCTTGCCGAGGGTGACTCCGGCGTTATATGCCCAGATGATCGCGTCGTAGCACCACTTTGCGCCGATATCGGTGAATGCAGGGATCTGCATGCCTTCAACGGAAGGTGAGCCCTCCATGCGATAGAGGACGGTGACGAACATTGCGCGTGTCATCTTGGTGTCCGGGCCGAACTTGGTGGCGGAAACGCCCTTCATGATGCCGTGCTGCCATACATACTCAACATCGGCGCGGCACCAAGCGGTTTTGGGAACGTCGGTGAAGGGGAAGGGAACGTATTCGCCGCAGTTCTTGCAGCGGATACCGTCGAGGTCGCTGAAATCGTGGCCGGTGGCCTTGATGACCTCGGATACGCTGAGAACTTCATTGCACACGCTGCAGTGGCTGCCTTCGGTGCGGCCGTCGGTGGTGCAGGTGGCTGCGATGGCCGGAGTGTCAATGACCTTGACGTGCTGGCAGGGAACGACCGGGGTAACGGTGAGCTTTGCCTCGTCGGTCACAAACAGAGTGATGTCCTTAAGCGCGATGTTATAGATCACGCATGCGAAGGTGCGGCCGTTATCCGCGGCTGCGGTGTTCTTAAGCGCAAGAGTGTCAGTGGTGCTGAGGGAAACCTTGCTCAGAGCCTGGAAGAGCTTCATTGCGATCTCAAGCTTGCTGCCGGAAAAGTCGATGCCGCCGAGGTCAAGACCCTTGACGACGGAAGGCTCGATCCACATGTATTTGAGGTTGGATGCCTTACTGTTGACCTTTACGTTGAAGGTCGCGGTCTCGCCTTCATTCACGGTAACGTCTTTGGGGCCGGTAACATCAAGCTTGCTGCCGATAAGTCCGGCGATAGCCTTGAGAAGAGTGTATGCATCAAGCTGCCCGAGAATTCCGCCGATATCGCCGTCGCCGCCGATGAGTCCCTTGAGGATCTCAATAATCTTATCGGTGTCGATATCGCCGTCGCCGCCGATGAGCCCCTTGAGGATATCAATAATCTTATCGGTGTCGATATTGCCGTCGCCGCCGATGAGTCCCTTGAGGATATCAATAATCTTATCGGTGGGGACATTGCCGTTGCTATCACCGAACAAGTACTTGAGGATATCAATAATATCCTTGCTGTTGAAGCTGCCGTTTTCAAGAAGCTTCTTTAAGGTCTCGTAAAGCGTTTTCATATCCATATCCTTGAGCTTTTCAAGGAGCTGCTTGGCGGTATCGCTGTCAAGGCCGAGCTTTTCGAGAATTTGGACGATCGTGTCGATATTAAGCCCTTTCAGAAGATTCTCAAGCTCGCCGTTGGGGTCGCCGCCTTTGATCAGGGCTTGTATTTTCCCGACGATATCCTGAATATCTATACTCTGACTGTCCGTTGTATCGTCGTTCCCTGTGACGGATACGGCATCGGCAATGGCATAAACGGGCAGCAGCGTGAATACGAGCGCCAGAACCATTACCAGACTGATAATTCGTGTTCTCATTTTTTTCCTCCTTGCTCCATTTGCAAAAATCATAGTGTCAACATACGACAAATATTATACAGAATTATTACATCACTTGCAACGGTATTCATACAAAAAGTTTAAAAACAGCGAAATAGCCAGTTATATAAGAAAATAATTGTGCATAATTTGCACTGACATGACGATTATACAATCATATGTATGTCGTTTCCCGACGAAACTCGGCCGGAACGTCGAATATTGATTCGTGCTCGCTTATCGCAACCTCGCGCAGATCAAAGCCGCCGACGGAAACGCACCACCGGGAGGACAGGCTTTTTGCTATGCAATAGTATTTTTTTGTGATTCTTTAATGATCTGCCTTTTTGCATATTGCGCTTCCGAATATCACAGGCTTTTCCCTGCCGTGCAGGGTCTGCTCGAAGATTTCCTGCGGAAGATCGAGCACACCTTCTTTGAACAGCAGAACGATCGTCGAGCCGCCGAAGCGAAACAGACCTTTCTCCTCGCCGCGATGGATAACGCCTGCCTGACGGTAGTTTTCGATCTTGCCGACGAGGCATGCGCCGACCTCGATCTGCACAACGGTACCGAAATTTTCGGTGTACAGCATGCAGTATTCACGAGTGTTCTGCATAAACACGGGTCTTTTGCGCACTACTATCGGCTGCACGGGATGATAGCGCCCCTGAATGTGCCAGTTGCGGCTTTTGAAGCCGTCGTCGATGTAGCAATAGCGGTGGTAATTCTCAACGCCAAGCCGCAGTACGAGGCAGGTGCCGTTTATGTAATCGTCTGCGATATCCGCACCGCCTACGAGATCCTCGACGTTGTAATAGCTGTTTTTTATCGCAAACTCGGAGTCGCTGCTTATTTTATACGCCGACATGTATCCGTCGCAGGGGGAGATGAGCGTGTCACGGTCGGTGTTTATCGGACGCGCGCCGGCCTTGACCTGCCGGGTGAAAAAGTCGTTGAAGCAGCAGTAATCCTGCTTTATATAGTCGCTCATATTGAGTGCGTTCGCGCGGATAAAGCCGCTGATGCGCCGGGTCGAGAGCTTCGTGTCCATATAAGCGCCGATGATTGCAGTAAGTATCGGGTTAGTCATTATCTGACGTGCCGGCCAGCCGAGATGCTTGAAGTAGCAGCAGGTAAGGCCGACGGCCATTTTCTTTGAAGTCATATCTTATCACCATTTTTAAGCTTTCTTTTTATAAGTACGCAGAGCAAAAGAACACCGCAGAACACTATCGTTGCATAGAAGCTTATGCCGCGGCTTAAAAGCTCAACGCTCACAGGCTCGTGTACGATCTGCCTGAATCCGCTGAGCAGGATGAAATCCGCAACACCGACCGCTCCGGGGATGGGAACCGCATTCGAGCCGAGCACGGCAAGCGTCTGCACGGAAAACGCCTTGAACGCGCACTTTGCCTCGCCGCCGACCGCAAGAAACACACAAACCGAAACAAGTATCACTGACAGACGCTGCGCAAGATTGCACAGGAACACCTTTATTAGCAGCCCGGTTTCCTTTTTCAGCAGTGCGCCGCATTCCTTATACTGCTTTATCATTGCAAGCAGCTTTTCATACTGCACGTCATAGTCCTTATAAACATGTATTTTACACAGCAGCCTCAGCCCCCAGCGGCAAACCTTGAGGATGAGCTTTTCATTGAAAATGCACATGAGAAACAGTGCGATAAACGCTGTCTGAACAATGACGCCGAAGGCAATGAAAAGCTTCGGAACAAGGCTCATGCGGCAAAGAATGCCCGGATAAACAAGGCAGCACACAGCACTTATAGTAAGTATGGCAACCGTGTACATCACAAGGTTCAAAAGCAATGCGATAGCTGACACCGCAGCCGGAGTTCCGTACTTGAGCATTAAAATAAGCGCTGCCGGCTGGCCGCCGGTCGCAGACGGGGTGATCGCGGAAAAGAAAATATCGGAGGCGGAAAAAATAATGCCCTTTCCGGCTGGAAAACCATGCCCGAAGAATCGGCAGGTGCATTGCAGACCGAGTCCCTCAAAGTAGATAAAGCCAAATGCGCACAGCACGGCAAGCATTATCCACACAGGATCAGCACCCTTTAAAAAGCATACAAAACGTCCCCACGAAAAGCCTTTTGAGCAGGATGTGACGATCTTTATCGTTATTGCCGATATGGCAGCCAAAAGAGCTATCCACAGCAGATTGTTTTTAAGCGTATTTTTCATGAGCTTTTCTTTCACAAATCCAAGCAGCAGATCGAACAACTGTATGGGTTTTATTAGTACAGTTAGTATACACGCCTGTGATATGTTTGTCAACGCTTTTACATATAAGCGTTGACAAAAATGAGCATCGGGTAATATAATTCCTCTATTAGGGCAATGTTATACCCCAATGCACGAAAGGCGGATCTGCTAATGAAAAATGTAATTGAATTGTTTGGCTCTATGGTGTTTAACGACTGCGTCATGCAGGCGCGGCTGCCAAAACAGGCATATAAGCAGGTCCAACGCTCAATAAAGCTCGGCGAGCGGCTTGACGGCGAAACGGCCGAGATAGTTGCAAACGCGATGAAGGACTGGGCGATAGAAAAGGGCGCAACGCACTTTACGCACTGGTTCCAGCCGATGACCGGCATCACCGCCGAAAAGCACGACAGCTTTATTTCCCCCAGTGATAACGGCAGAATAATCATGGAGTTTTCCGGCAAGGAGCTTATCCAGGGCGAGCCGGATGCGTCAAGCTTCCCGACCGGCGGACTGCGCGCAACGTTTGAAGCGCGCGGCTACACGGCGTGGGATCCGACCTCGTATGCGTTTATCAAGGATAATGTCCTTTGCATACCGACGGCGTTCTGCTCTTACGGCGGCGAAGCACTGGATAAGAAAACGCCGCTTTTGCGCTCTATGGAGGCTCTCAACCGTCAGGGACTGCGCGTGCTCCGTCTGTTCGGAAATAACGACGTCACGGCCGTAAAGACGACCGTCGGCCCGGAGCAGGAGTATTTTCTCATCGACAAAAGCGTTTATGAAAAACGCAAGGATGTAATGTACACCGGCAGAACGCTCTTCGGCGCGCAGCCACCCAAGGGTCAGGAGCTGGATGATCATTATTACGGGACGATAAAGCCTCGTGTCGCCGCGTTCATGGAAGAGCTTGACGAGGAGCTGTGGAAGCTCGGCGTTCTTGCGAAAACCGAGCATAACGAGGTCGCGCCTGCCCAGCACGAGCTTGCGCCGATCTACACAACGACCAATATCGCGGCAGACCACAACCAGATAACAATGGAGCTTATGCAAAAGCTTGCGCGGAAGTACGACATGGTGTGTCTGCTGCACGAAAAGCCCTTTGCCGGCGTTAACGGCTCGGGCAAGCACAATAACTGGTCTATGACGACCGACACGGGGTTAAACCTTCTCGAGCCGGGCGAGACTCCGTATGAAAACGCTCAGTTTCTGCTGATGTTGTGTGCGGTCTTGCAGGCTGTCGATGATTATCAGGATATGCTGCGCATATCCGTTGCGAGCGCTGCAAACGACCACCGCCTCGGCGCGGCGGAAGCGCCCCCGGCGATAATCTCGGTGTTCCTCGGCGAGGAGCTTGAGGAGATACTCGAGGCGATAGAAAACGACACGCCGTATGGCGGCAAGGAAAAGGAGCAGATAAAGGTCGGCGTCCATGTTCTGCCCAAGTTTGCGCGCGACACGACCGACCGCAACCGCACCTCGCCCTTTGCCTTCACCGGCAATAAGTTTGAGTTCCGTATGCTCGGCTCGTCAACGTCCATATCCGGCGCAAACGTTGTTCTGAACACCGCCGTTGCCGAGTCGCTGCGCAAATATGCCGACATTTTGGAGAATGCCGATAATTTTGAAACGAGTCTGCACGAGCTTATCCGCAGCGTTATAAAAAAGCATAAGCGCATCATATTCAACGGAAACGGCTACGGCGAAGAGTGGCTCAAGGAAGCGGCCGCGCGCGGACTTAAAAACTTCCGCACGACGGTGGATTGCGTGCCGTATTACCTCGACATAAAGAATGTTGATCTTTTCGCGCGTCACAGAGTGTATTCCGAGATCGAGCTTGCAGCGCGCTATAAGATGAAGCTTGACAACTATTGCAAGGTCATTCGCATCGAGGCGCAGACCATGCAGGAGATGGTCTGGCAGGATATTCTCCCGGCGGCGAGCGCTTACTCAAAGCAGCTGAGCGATACTGCCATAGTTAAAGCGCAGCTCGGCATCGACAATAGCTTTGAAAAGGATCAGGCAGCCAAGATAAGCACCATTATGAGCGAAACGGTCAAAAATGCGCAGATATTGGCCGACGCGGCCGAGTCTGCCGACGAGTATTCGGATAACTACACAAGAGCATCCGTTTTCCGCGACAAGGTGCTTCCTGCGCAGGAAGCGCTCAGAGCAAGTGTTGACGAGCTTGAAGTCAATACGGCAAAGCAGTTCTGGCCGTATCCGACCTACGGCGATATCCTGTTCAGCGTGCAGTAAGAGCTGGAGAAGGGGGCTTAGCATTGGAACTCAGTAAAAAAACCGTAAAACGAATATTGCTCATCATAACGTTCACGGTGCTTCTCATATGGGCGATATATAATCACAAGCTGCTGCTTAAATACATCGGCGAGCTGTATTCGCTCATTTCGCCGTTTGTGATCGGCCTGTGCATAGCGTATGTGGTCAATGTCATTATGCGGCCGATCGAGCGGCTGTGGATGAAGCTTTTGAGCAAATGCAAGGGCAAATGGGTCGAAAAAATGAAGCGCCCGATATGCCTGCTGCTGAGCATACTGCTGGTCATCGGCATTATTCTTGCCGTCATATTCATCATCATGCCGGAGCTGAGCGACTCCGTGTCCTCGCTTGTGAGCATGGTGCCCTCGTATGTATCCGAGGTGGAAAGCTGGTGGGAAGCTCTTGCGCTGCGCCTGGATAAGTACGGCGTCGAGCTGCCGCAATTCAGCTTTGATACGGATAAGTTTATTCAGATCCTCAAGGACGGCGGAACAGCTGTTTTGAACACCACCCTGTCGGCAACGACGTCGATCGTAACGGCGGTCATAAACATCGTGCTGGCGCTTGCGTTTTCCATCTATGTTCTTGCTCAGAAGGAAACGCTCAAGCGGCAGTCGAAAAAGGTGCTTGCAAAGCTCATGAAGCCCGAGAAGATGCAGAAGCTTCTCGATATGCTCGACCTTATAAACCGCACGTTTACAAACTTCATAACCGGCCAGCTCACCGAGGCTGTCATCATCGGCGCTTTGTGCTTTATCGGCATGTCGATATTCCGCATGCCGTATGCCCCGGCGATATCCGTGCTCGTCGGCTTCACGGCGCTGATCCCCGTGTTCGGTGCGTTTATAGGAACCGCTATCGGTGCGTTTTTGATACTGCTCGTAAAGCCTATCCAGGCCGTGTGGTTTGTTGTGTTCATCATCGTCCTTCAGCAGTTTGAAGGCAATCTAATTTACCCAAAGGTCGTCGGCAAATCCGTCGGCCTGCCCGGTATATGGGTTCTCGTTGCTGTTACGATCGGAGGCAATGCAATGGGAGTTGTCGGAATGCTCATAAGCGTTCCGCTGTGCTCGGTGCTGTATGTCGTTGCGCGCAACGCCGTAAACGGCAAGCCTCTTGCCGGAGAAAAACCCGAACCGAAATCAAAATAAGGACGCAAAGCTCCCGTATCCTGTGATACGGGAGCTTTTTTATACGGTTTGCCCACGCAAAACATCAAATTTTTAATGATAAACATTGAAAATCGCTTGACATACCTTTGAGCCGGTGATACTATCAATTTAACGTTTTACGTTAAATAATTTACGTTGATCACAGTCGGAGGTGGCTTTTATGGAGAAAACCGTGAAGCACAGATTTTTAAATAACGCGCTGTTTACGGCGCTGATTGTTCCGCTGGCCTTTTTTGTCCTGCGCGATACGATCGCCGTTTTGACAGGGCGGATGTTTGAATCAATGGGCGGTAAGGAGTCGTTTCTGTATCAGATAAACGACGATATTTCAAGGCTTATCATAGCCGGCCTGCTGATGCTGATATTGCCGATCTTCTTCCGCGGAAAGTGCAATTTCGGCTTTAAGGGCGGTCTGCCGAAGCTCGGCATCCTGCTCCCGTATGCCGTCGGCGAAAAGTATGAGCTTGAACGCTCCGATCCCGAGTCGCTGGCGCTCAATGACAGCCGCGAAAACGGCAGCACCTATGTGTTTGAGTTTTCTCATGTGGGCGCAGGAACTGAGAATGTAAAGCTCACTTTCTCAAAAACCCTGGGCGATATGCCGTTCGCTATCAAGGACTATACGGTGACAGTCGGCTTCAATGCCGACGGCACGATATCCTCGGTCGGGGGCTGAGAAATGAAGAAGATATCCGCTGCGTTCGGCGGCCTGCCGATGACATGGCCGATAGTCTGCGGCTTTGCGGTGATCATCGGTATCTATGTCGGCGTAATAAATCAGATACCGATCATGCACGACACTTCGTTTCAGGACGTTGCAGTCACGCTCGAGTGGTGGGTGCTGTTTGCGGTTTTGATCGTGTCAAACTGCAAAAGCGCCCGTGAGGCCGGACTCAAATGCCTTGTGTTTTTCCTCATAAGCCAGCCGGTAATTTACCTCGTTGAGCTGCCTGCGATCGGCTTGGACAAGGCACTTTACTATTACACGAGCATTTGGCTGCCCGTTTCGCTGCTGACCCTCCCCGGTGGAGCAATCGCGTTCCTTGCAAAGCGCCAGAATGCCTTGGGCGCTGCGATACTGGGCGTCGGAAATACAATAGTTGCCCTGATGGGAGTAAGCTATTTTCGGCAAATGCTCGGCTCGTTTCCGCGGCATTTGCTTACCGTTGCCTCCTGCGCGGCTATTATTGCCGTTACCGTTCTCGGAGTACAAAAGAAGCGGCAAACACGGCTTTTGTCGGCGGCGATCACCGTTTTGCTGACGGCCGGGATCGCGGCATGGACGGTGCTGAGCGGCAGAACTCTCTAAAGCTGCACAGCGCTCTTAATTTTTGGTGCATTGCGCGCAAAAGAATGCTATAATACAGCTATCGGACGCTCGGGCAGAGCGCTTTCGCAGAAAGGAATAGCACACATGAATTCCGATACTATTTCAAAATTCCGTCTGTTTGGCAAGGCAGGAAAGATAGTCATGACGGTTTTGGCCGTTATAGCGGCGATCATAACGATCTCATGCTGCATTGCGGCCGCTTTCGTGGCGGCTTTGCCGGATAACGCACTGACGGTGCGCGTTGTTGAAAACACCGAGCTGCGCTTCAATGCGGAAAGCTTTGATACATTGTGGAATATAATCGGAGGAAGCTTCAGCTATTCCGGCGAAAGCAGTCCGGAGTATATGCTCGGGGAGGGCGCAGGTAAGGTCACACCGCCTGAGGATCAGCAGTTTAAAACTGAGCTTAAGCTTTTTAACCGTTCATATGACTCTGCCGAGATCCACTCCGACGGAAACACGAAGGTCATGCAGGCCGAGGCCTCCCCGGCCGAATATAACGCAAGCGATCTTACGAAAGTGTTTATTTTCGCCGCGCTGTTTGCAGCGTCCGCAACCGTTGCGCTTTGGCTGCTCAGAGGGATGTTTTCCGTGCTCACCAAGTGCGAGTCTCCGTTCTGCAATGAAGTTGTGGCCAAGATGCGCGGCTTTGGCTTTTCACTTCTTCCGGTTGCCGTTTTTGCTTCTGCCGCCGAAACGATGCTGGAGAGCTTTTTCACCGCAGGAAAAAGCACCAATGTCAGCATTCAGTGGGGCATTTTGATAGCGTTTGTTGTAACCATGGCTTTGGTGGCTGTTTTCAGATACGGTGTTTGCCTGCAAAAGGAATGGAATGAGACCCTGTAAGGAGGCGGAAGAATGGGACAGATCATTTTGCGGCTGGATCGTGTCATGGCCGACAGGAAGATGAGCCTCAACGAGCTATCGGCAAGAGTCGGCGTGGCCAACGTGAATTTATCAAAAATGAAGAATGGACATATCAGCGCCATCCGCTTTTCCACCCTGGCGGCCATCTGCGATGTTCTCAACTGCCAGCCGGGAGATATATTGGAATACAAGCCTGACGAGGAGTGAAGCTCGCCGGCATATAAAAAACGGCATAGTCGTTTATGCGACTATGCCGATATTGTTTTTTGCTCAGTTCTCTTTTTCGTCCTCGCACTGCGCGTTCAGGCGTTCGACCTCGGCCTTAAGCTCTGCGTTCTGAGCCTTCAGCTCGTCGAGCTTTTTGTTCACCGGCGCAAGCTGACGCTTAAGCTCGCCGGAAACGATGCCTTTATAGAACGTATAGCGCCCCGTAAGGCTCACTGCCGACAAAACGACAGCCGCGCCGCCGGCAGCAATGCCGACCTTTTTGACATCGACCTTGCGTAAAAGGTGCATAACCGTGCGCTTGTTGAGCTTGCCGGGCTGCAAAAGCTCCAGCGGGCTTATATCCTCGGGCTGAACCTCGACCTCAACGCTGCGCTTTGCGATCTTTTTCATAAAAACCCCTCCAAAAATATCTTTGCCTGTATTATAGCACCATCTCCGCTTTTTTCAAGTCCGCATATCTTGAATATGCCGCAGCTTACAAGGTTATAGTCCCTGTGCGAGAGGCAACTTTTTATAACGGACTTGTCGTGGGTTGCTATCCAGCCGAGGCGTATTCCGGCAAGAGAGAATACCTTGGACATGCTGCTGACGGATATGCCCTTGTCGTACAGATCGACTATCGACTCGCTCCACACGTCGTCCTGCGTCAGGTGCCGGTAGACCTCGTCGCACATTACGTATGCGCCGACGCTTTTCGCTATCTCGACTATCTGCATGAGCATATCCTTTGTCATCAAAGCGCCCGTAGGGTTGTTGGGGTTATTTATGCAGATCATTTTGGTTCCGGGAACGGCAAGAGCACGCAGCTCGTCAAGATCGGGCAGGAAGCCGTTTTTCTCGCTCAGGTGCAGAAGCTTGAGATCGGCGCCGAAGGACTCCGGGATGGAGTAAAGCTGCTGATAGGTCGGCATGATGCTGATAACGCGGTCGCCCGGCTCAACGAGCGAGTAGAAAACGTGGTGGTTTGCGCCCGAAGCGCCGTGAGTGGTGACTATCTCCTCGGGCTTGAGGGCCTTGTAAAGCTTGCAGATGCCGCTTTTAAGCTCCGGCGCGCCCTCAATATAGCCGTATGTCAGGCGCTGCGAGCACATGGAGCTCAAAAAGCTCATCTATTGAGACGGAATTTACGCAGGTCTCGGCAATGCTATACTTTGCGCCTGTTTCATAGGCGTTCATCCATTCTTCGACTTCAAAAGGCTTGATCTTCATCTTTATACCTCCTAAAAAACAATAAAACGCCCGAGGCTCTTCCTTATAACGTGTTTCCACGCCGTACCTACGGAAAAGTCCCGTGCGCTTTTGATCCATCATCCGGTGGTGACGGAAGCGAATATTATGTTTGCAGGGTGAATAAAAACACGAATTTTGCGCTTTGTCAAGCACCAATATGCATAAAAATGCATTTTGGCGATAAAAAAGCGAAAAGAACCGCAGCCTTTTGCCCCACTCGATTTTAGTGAAGAGTTAATAGTGAATAAGTAAAAAGCGCCAAGCTTCTGCGAAGCTTGACGCTTTTTTGGTGCCGGTGGCCGGACTCGAACCGGCACGACGCAAGCATCAGAGGATTTTAAGTCCGCCGTGTCTACCATTCCACCACACCGGCAAATACCTGATTATTTTAGCATTGCGCTGCAAAAATGTCAATTGTTTAGGGCACCGCGAACATCCCATGCGGCATAAAATGCAGGGAGGTGAGGCTAATTGAATGTAAACTGTTTCCTCGGCGCAAATTCCGCAGGCGGGTTTTTCTCGCTTTACGGCGGCTTTTGCAGCGGCGAGGGCGACTTTCTGCATCTGATAAAGGCAGGGCCGGGCGGCGGAAAATCGGGCTTTATGAGGCGCGTTGCGCAGGCAGCGGCCGATCACGGATATGATACCGAGTGCGTTCTTTGCTCGGGCGACCCGGACTCGCTCGATGGGGTGTACATACCCGCTCTGCACGTCGGGTTCATGGATGCAACAGCGCCGCACGCATGCGAGCCTGCAAATTTTGCGTACAATTCAGATTATGTTAACTTAGGGCGCTTTTGCAGCCGAGCAAACGATCCGCGCATAGCGGAGATGACGGATAAATATCGCTCAATGTATAAAACGGCGTATGCCTACCTTGCCGCGGCAGGCAGCGTCGCAAATGCCGAGATTCCGGGTCTGATAAGCGAAGAAACGCGTCAAAAAGTAAGAAAACGGGCGCAGAGCGCCGCTGAGCGAGAGCTGGGCAGGGTAAATGAAGCATGTGCCGCAGCACAGGTGCGGCGCTGCTTTATGAGATGCATAAGCTGCAAGGGAGAGCTTGTGCTTGCAGACGTTATGTAAACGGATATATCTTCTTGACGACCGCTGCGGCCTTGCCGATATTTATCTCAAGCAGCTGCACGCCGAGGCAAAAGAACGCGGCATGGGAAGCATATCGTGCTTATCGCCGCTGTGCCCGGATAGATTTGATGCGCTGCTGCTGCCGGAGCGAGGAGTGGGATTTGTGGCCGCCTCGGCAATGGATATAGCAGAGCCTTATCGCCATGTGCGGCTCGATGCGCTGATACAGACAGAGCCCCTGCAAAAAGCACGGGGCGAGCTGAAGCGCCGCGATAAGCTCGTGCGCGAGCTTACAGGCGAGGCGGTGCACTGGCTTGCACGAGCAAAGGAGTATCACGACGAGCTTGAGCGCGCGTATAATCCGTATGTCGATTTCGACGCGCTCGACGCCTTCACCGATGAGACTATAAAAAAGCTTTTTGCATAGTAAAACGGCTGAGGCGTTTGCCTCAGCCGAAACTGTTCTGTTTAGCAGCACATGCCGCCCCACGGGGTCAGGCACGAGCAGCACAGATACGAGGTGCAGCAGTCGTCGCAGATGCAGCAGGAACTGTTGTAGTTTCCGCTGTAATCCTGATAATACTGCCCGTTGTTTTGCAGCCTGTTGAGAAGCTGGCGATAGTTCGGGTTATCCGGATCGATCTCGACGGCGCGCTTTGCGTCCTCAAGGGCGTTTATCTTGTTGCCGAGATACATATTGGCAACGGCGCTCAGATAGTACCAGCGTCCGTCGCGCTCGGAAAGCGGAACCTGCGAAAGCGCGGTGAGAGCTTCGTTGTATCTGCCGTTGCGTATGTAGTTGACCGCCGCGCGGCACTCTGCGCGCTCCTGCGGCTGCTCATACGCGCCGTAGCCGCCGAAACCACCGAATCCGCCATAGCCGCCGCCGTAACCGCTGCCGTATCCTCCGCCATAGCCGCCCGAGGGGCCGGCCTGACCGTTTTTGATCTGGTCGTATGCGGCGTTTATCTCGTTCATCTTCGCCGCCGCGGCTGCATCGCCGGGGTTGCGGTCCGGATGATATTTCTTCGCAAGCTCTCTGTAAGCTTTTTTTATTTCCTCGTCCGTTGCATTTCTTGAAACGCCGAGGACTTCATAGGGGTCCCGTGCCATTCGGTACTGCTCCTTACTTAGTGCTTATTCCGTAGTGTTGATTGAATTTTATCCACACGCCGCTGCACAGTATATTTTTTATTATGTCCGCATCCTGAATTATCGGCAGCCGCTCAAAGCTTCTCACGCAGTCGGCAAGCAGAAGCTCGAGTATCGCCTTGAAGCGCTCCTGCTCGTCAAGCCTGCCGTACAGGTAAACGAAGGGGTTGTACTTATATGCTCTTTTGTCGCCTTTTAAATCAATGCAGGCGTCCATGACATAAACAAATTGCCCGAGCGCCATGCCGAAAGCGCGCAGATCGCTTTGCCAGTGATCCTCGCGCATGACGAAAAGCTCCGCCATAAGCCGGCCGAACGCTGCGGCCGCGGCGTCGGTCGAGCTGTCTCTGCGATCCTCGATCTTCTTAAGCTCTTCCATCGACTGCTTTATGACAGCGCACTGGCGCGGATATTCGACGCATACCTTTTCGTATGACTGCTTGAGCACTCCTGCCGAGGCAAGCGCCGCGGCGTTTAGCTCATCGTGCCAATCGTCAAGGCAGTTGAGGTATGCCAGCGCAACATTCATGTCGGCGGCATAGTCGCTGATCTCCGACTGCAAAAACGCGCGCTTGCCGAGCGGATGCGCAGGGCAGGGAGCCTCGCCGCTCAGGTCAAACGGCTCATACAGACCGCTGAGCACCATGACCAGAAACGTCATGTCGTAGGTCAGCGTAAAGCGCGCAAACGAGCCGTGACGCTCGCTCAGGCTGCGGCACAGGCCGCAGTAGTAGGCTTTATATCGCTTTCGCTGTTGTTCATTGAGCCCGGCAAGATCCGCCGTTACAAAGCCGAACATATCAGGTCTTGCCCGTGAACGAGTTGCCGCATTTCTTGCAGACGATGTTTATTTTCCCCTTGTGACGGGGAACTCTGAGCGTCGTGCGGCAAGCGGGGCATGTGAAGAACTTATAGTCCTTGCGCTGCGTCCAGCGGACCTTGATCATCTCGAACTTTCCGCTAACGCTCATGCGCAGCCGAAGGTAGCGCGTATTTTCGGCGCTGCGCTTATAAAGATTTCTCGACAGCATACGCGCGTAGACAAGTATGAGCAGGATGAACGCGATAAGCCAAATGGGTCTTGAAAACCGTGTTCCGTTGAACACCACAGCCACGATCATGAGCACAAGGCTCAATATCGACAGGAATCTGTTGAGCTGATCTATTCCGCAGCGTCCTGCCATAAAGCGCGCAAATTTTTCTCTCATGGAAAAGTCACCTGATTGATAATATTTCAATAATACATATTATCACAGCAAATGCCCGAATATATAAATTAATTGTTAATTCGTCAGCCTTTGACGTAGCTCCAGCTGTATTCAATGACCGTGCTCTGCTCGCCGTCATCCTGAGTGCGC
>OHRQ01000302.1_pt1 | contig 29078 bp, 20 predicted proteins | sample 1578471 | NCBI WGS metagenome assembly OHRQ01 (sample SAMEA3879602, study PRJEB24766) | human gut metagenome | biome: human-associated habitat; feature: feces | place: USA | collected 1985/1987 | reverse complement strand
AGATTATTATGATAAGAAATATATTTTGTTTTATCTTTTAGATCAGTTATATAGGCAGAATTTAATTTGAAATCGGAATAATAGTCATAATCGCCATATTTTTTATTAATCAAACTCTTTGCATAATCAGCAAATTTACTAAGTTCTTCCTCAGAAATAGTTGATGACTTTGTTGCATATTCGCCTAAATTGCTGAATGTATATTCTTTTTGAGATACCCCTATATAAATATCATACTCATCCGTCAAGTTATAATTTGAGCATGAACAATACATAGTTACTGTTTCGCCGTTTTTATAATTATGATATGAATTTGTATCATCGTCAAAATAAAACTTAATTTTTGCAATAATATAATCATCTTTTTCAATAGCGATTGTATCTTCACTATAGTATGTAACTTTAAAGCCATCCAATTCTTCTATATTTTCATTTAGATCCTCATTTACTCGGCATCCGGCACTTGCATATCCATTTGCATTATCATGAATAAATGTTACATAATCAAACGGATCAAAAGCCTTCACTGTTTTTAATCCATCAATTTCATATGTATACGAACAGCCTGAAAGTTCAATAGTAACATTATTAAACATATAACTTTCTTTAGTATTAACAGTAACACATACTGAGTCGCCATTACTTATATTGTCACTATTATCAACTGAAAAGTCAAATGAATCTACATCAAAGAAATCATAAAAGTCTAAATATCTTTTTTCATACTTTCTCTTATGACTTAATTGTTCATCAATATCTCTTTTAAGAGAATCCCAATCTATAATATTTTTCAAATCACTTGTTTCTAATGAAGCATATTGATTGTATCCATATATACGCAATCCAGGACCTTCCGTATAATTTGAATAATACATTACCACCTCACTACGTTGATCATATTCATCATCGCAATCAATATCAGTTTGAATATTTTGATCTGTGCAAATATTATTACTTATATAATCATTTAAATTTATTTTTATCGGCTCATTAGATTTTGCTACAATAACGATAACAACGATTAACAATACAAAAATAACACTTAAAACAATTGCCGCAACTTTTCTGTAATCGTTCAAAATTCTGTTATGATTATCATTATTAGAATTAACAGTTGAAGCGTTATTATTTGAATGCTCTGTGAACTCTTTTTTTGAAGAAGAAATATCATCCGCTTCGCTATAAGGAGGCAACTCAATATCAGTATTGTCATTATTGCCTTTAAATGGCTCTGAAATTTCTTGTTTTTCGTCATCTATGATTTCAGAACATTTTAAACATCTATGAATATCTTTGGATTGTACATTTTCACAATTTGGGCATTTTGTACTATAATCCTCATTGATATCTTTAGGCTGATTTCCGATTGTAGTTTTCACATCACTTGCTTCACCACATTGAGGACATTGAGGATTCTCTACGTCATCATAAAAGAATCCACATTTACCACACATTTTATACATAATATTTTCTCCTTATTTTGACAATAACTTCCGTTTTCTTATTAATGCAATCACCGACGAAGCAGATGCCTTAACACTGTTTATATCACCAGACATAACCGATTGGCTAAGCGCATCCAAACTAAAGCCTATTGAATCATCAATTGCCATTACTTGAAAGTTACTTGAAGTCGGGCAAGAATTTAATTCATTACACACACTTTTTACATACTTTTTAAATTCAATATCAGTTGTACTGTTAAAAATCATCTTTGCTTTAAGCGACAAGTTTTTCACCGAATAAACTTCTTGTGAATGCTTTACTTCTTTTTTTGCAGTTGCTTCGTCTGTTTGAAATAGCTGAAGCGTAAAAAATATCATTATCACAAATAAAACCATTTCAATAATCAAAGCAATTTTCCATTTATCAAAATCGCAAATCACAAAAATCAAACCGATTACAAATTGCACGGAAAAAAATATTCCTGTAACAGTTCCGCTTGTTGTGCCAAAAAGATATGAACTTTGTGAATTTGGTATGAATAACGGGACGGCTATCAACATTACATATGAAAGTATTATAGAAGCAAACCCAATCCAACATGTGGTTCCGTGTTCAGTTCCTCCTATCACAAAAAACAAGGATACAAAAGCAACTGGAAACAATATACCCGAAATAATTTTATATATATTGCTTTTCATAATCAACCACCTACATTTTTGACATTATTTCAGTCAATTTTTCATTATACATTTCCTGCGTAATCAGATCTAATTCAAGCATTTGCTTAAGTTTTTTTAATGTCTCTACCGGATCAGACTGAGATGTTTCATCTGATTGCTGTTGTGTTGTATTGGTATGTTGGGTATTATTTTGATTAATTCTGTCAAGAGGATTATCAACATTTGATCCTTGGCTAAATCCGCTTGAATTATTAAACATTCCGTTTGTCATTGAACTGAATGCTCCTCCCATTCCGATTCCTGCTCCGATTCCGGCTCCCATTCCGGCAAGATTAGTAGGATTATTGGCAACATCTTTCATCAATTCAAATTGTTTTTGTCTTTCCCAATTATCCCCAAGAATTCCCATAACTCCTTTTGATGAAATTGCATCTTCAAGTTTTTGCCTATTTTCATTATCAACAACATCAATCGACTCAATTGTAAAAACTTGCAGATATATTCCATATTCAGCAAAAATACCTGAGATGATTTTTGACAATTCATTTGCAATTACTTCCTGTTGTGCATTGATTCCAATTAATTCTTCACCGCTATTTTTTATTGCTTTGGCAAGATTTGATTTGATATGCATTAAGAATTGACTTCTAAAAAAGTTTGTTAATTCAGCCTGCGTTGTCAAAAAAACATTATTGCCAATCATTAAGGTCAAAAACTTTGCAGAGTCTTCGATTGAAACCTTATATGAGCCACGAGCCTGTACATCACAAGCAATTTGAAAAATAGGATCACGAACCTGAATCGGAGAATCTGTTCCCCAATAGATTTCCATTGAAACAGCTTTTCTGACAAAATATACAACACAATTAAAAGTAGAAATTCCACCTGAAAAAGCGTTTCGTAATCTACTAATAAAAGGATAATTGTTCGTGTTGAGTTTATATGTACCACTGGTAAAAACTTGCTCTATATTTCCTCCGTTAATAAAGATTGCTTCTTCGCCTGGCATTACAATAAGAGTTGAATTTGTATTAAAATCCTCCTCAGGCTGTCTCCAAAGCAAAAGTTCACCTGGTCCTGAATTTTTAATTACATCGGTAAAATGCTTTTTTTCGCCGACATAAGCCGCTTCGTTTGGATTTTTGTTATTGAATAATCCCATAATTAATCCTCCGTTATTTTTTCTCATAAATTCTATCTTTAAAGAATTCCGCCCAATAAGGATTCTTTTTATCAAATATTTCTTTTTGCTCAGGTGTTAGTTTGTACGGATAATCCTTAAACAAATTAAAAATTGTTATTCCATCAAAAGTAAAGAGCCTTTCACCAAGTTTTTCTGGATTTTCTATCCATCTGAATTCCATTAAATCATCTAACATAACCTTTTGTTCCTTTCATTTGATCTTGTTCTGCAGTATTTATATAACCAAGAATATTTTTAAATTCATTATTTTTAGACAATGAACTTACATTCATCATATAGCTTTTACTTGGTATTAAACGATCTGATTCGCATCCGAATCTGCATTTCAATATGTCATTGTTTAAACTATGCCAACCGTTTCCATCGGATTGATGCTGTAATTCTAAATATTCAAACTGATTATTATTATGTCGAATAATAGCCGCATGTTGACCTGATGCGAGATAATATTCTTCACCATCTTTAACACCGGATAGAAGCTGGCTAACACTTTCAAAGTCGTTTGTTCCATTTAAAACAAAAGATTCAACACCTGGAATATGGGCAATATCTTCAATAGATGAGCGAGTTGCGAAGTATTCTCTACTGTTTCCGTCTCTGTAATCAAGAACGTCATATCCACCCTTATTTCCGGCATAAGCAAGTGCCAAAGAAGAACAAGACCCCTCAGTTTCATCACCACCACTTATTCTGTCAATTATATCTTGTTCTGTTCGATTTGTATCAGCTTCGGCTATCGGTCGATATTCAACATTCATATTGTCTAATGCATCTACAATTTCTGTATATTCATGAGAATCCAATGAACTTCGTGGTGCCGTATCAGTTGCGAAATCATTACTTAAATCGACACTTTCACCGTCATTATAATATCGGTTAGATTTGTAAGTTAAAACCTTAACCGGTCCACCATCTTCTATATCAGCATCACTATAATTATTTATTCCGTTTGATTCAACGAATTCATTGTATGATGATTCAAGTAAAGCAGATTTTTCCAAATCAGACAAAGTTGGATCATTTCTAATATTATCAATTTCTGATGCATAAGCATTTTCCCAATCTGTAAAGTTGCCTAATTCTTGATCACTCATAGAGGCTAAAGATGTATCATTTGAAAATTTGTTACCTAAAATATTATTGGAATTATCTGTCATAATATTATCGGGAACATCGTCTGATATATCTTCCATAGCGTCAGCTGTTTCGTCCTCGGAAATATCGTCTGATATATCTTCCATATCGTCAGCTGTTTCGTTCTCGGGAATATCATCCGATACATCTTTCATATCGTCAACGATTTCATCCTCGGGAATATCGTCCGATACATCTTGCATATCGTCAGCTGTTTCGTCCTCGGGAATATCGTCTAATATGTCTTGCATATCATCAACGATTTCATCTTCAGGAATATCGTCGGACACATCAACCATATCGTCTTCGAAATCGTCCTCGGGAATATCGTCTGATACGTCTTGCATATCGTCAACGATTTCATCTTCAGGAATGTCATCCGATACGTCTTGCATATCGTCCTCAAAATCATTTTCTGGGAGATCGTCGGACACATCAACCATATCGTCTGAAAAGTCATCTTCAGGTATGTCTTCTATTTCATCTGAAAAAGAAGCATCCGAGGCAGTGTCAAGGCCATCGGAAAAATCTCCGGTATTACTTGTATCGATATCTGAAGAAAATTCCGTTCCTAAGTCATCGCACATATGATCACCTCTATTTTCTCAATGAATTTTCAATGAGTTTTTCGTTAATTTTAATTTTTGTTGAATACTTAATTTTTCTCCATAAATGCACCTTTACACAGGATAATAATTCCCGTGTATACGGTTCGTCGTTAAGCTCATTTTTAATAAGCAAACTTATTCTTGAGAATACTTTTTTAACTAATTCAAAATCTGTTGAGTCAGGTTTGAAATTTTTTACATATATTCTTCTTGCTATTTCTCTGGCAAGAATTCTTTGCGAATAATCACAAGTTTGCTTACAATAATGAATCACATTACATTCAGGATATGGCTTAAGCATTTCCGGCCTATTTTTCCAATATGTCGAGAGGCTTTTTATTCCTTCATCCGAAAGAGAAATGCTGATATTATTTTCCAAGCGATAATCAGGAGTAATAACCTCCTCCGGCTCATCAAGCTTATTAAAAAACAAGAATGCTTCACCCGGTTTTAGCTTTGACATACGCTGAATCATAGCATCAGACATATTAGAACTATCAGCAATAATTTGTTTATCTGCCGCTTCTACAAGCCTGAATATAACCTTCATGTCTGTTAAAGCTACTACATCAGTCCCCACTTTTCTAGGCGATTGATCCGCAATAACCAATCCGACACCATATGAACGAATCTCTGCAAGCATTCTCTTTATTAACCCCTGAGCAATTGAACTCGGATTAGCTTCACCTTGACCCGAATTCATATTAGAATCCAAAAGCACGTGTGCTTCTTCAAGGAGAATTATATTTTTCAATCCGCCTTCGCCAACATAATTAGCATTAACATAAGATAAAACTGAGAGTAACAACAATGAAATAATCAGCGCTTTTTGCTCAGCATTTTCTATTGCCGCCAATTCAATTATCGTGGGCTTTGACAACAAATCTTCAATAGGTATCGAATAATAATTGTCAAACAAATTCACAAGGCTGTTAAGTCTAACAACGCCTGCCCTGCCTATGTTTTTAGCATCGCCTGTATAGCCTATTTCATCAAATGTTTGCTGAAAGCATTTAATAAAGTCAGTTATATTAAAAATTTTTCCTTTGTTATCCGTGGTATATGTATCAAGCCATCTAAAATCGGAATAACAATTATTTATTGCCTCCTCAAAAATTTTATCAAGCGGAGTAGTCATTGAAACACCTGCTGCGAATGCTGTTTTTAATGTAGATTTATATGTTTCAAGCTTGACATTTTTCGGTGGCACAAACGGGTTATATACAAATGGGGAAATGAAATTCTTTCCCGGTGTAAACACCTGTAAATCCGGAATGCTTTGAACTAAAGCTCTGTATTCATTTTTTGCAGGCTCAATTACTAAAAACGGTATATGATGTTCTTTCCAAAGCCTATCTAACATGCCTACGGAAAACGTGGTTTTACCCGAACCCGGAGTACCTACAACCAGCATATGTTTTGCAAGGTCTTTAAGGTTGAAGCCGATTGTATCGCCTTTTGATGACGAACGAAGCTTACCGACTTCTATATCGCCACCGTTAATAATATTATCCGCATAAGTTTTTGCGGTTTTAACGGCTTCATTTACATTAAGGCCGGCAGAAACATTTTCATCACCTATCGGCAATCTAAAAAATTCAGATGCCTCCTCATCGGTAACAATATAAGGAAATCTGCGAATCTTAGAAAATACCCCGATACTCCAAATAGAACTTTTCGAATTTATTTCATCTAACTTCTGATTAATTAACCACGGAAGCAAAAAATAGCTTTGTTCATTATCAAATGATAAATTGTCAATTCTATTTTGTGTTAAGTAGTTCTTTTCTTCCGTAACACTGACCAATTGGCCAAAAACTCTTGATGAAATATTTGAAGTACCAACATCATCAGAAAAAACATTAATTGAGTATCTAAATAAAGGGCCATCCTTCAATTCGGCATAATATTTATAATTTTCTGCTGGTTTTTGTGCAGCAGAAATACTAATATTACCCATTTCCATAATTCCCTGAGAAAGCGAATTAAGCACTTGCCCCATTTGTTCTACCGTTGTTTTTTCTTCATCTGAAAGTAAAATCGGTGTTAGTTGAAGTGATAAAATGCTGTAAGGATAATCTACAATAGTATTAACTATCTTATCCAAACTTAACTGAGTTTCCAATAAACGATCTGCAGTATAGCAATAAGGAACCATTTGATTTTGCAAATTGATAACTCTTGTTTCTTTTGAAAGAGAATATATATTATTTTTCTTTCTTAACAGATCATATTCGGTATCATCAACTACAGATTCAACATCATACTTATTATTTGTAAGGCTGTTTTTTATCAACTGAATTGATGATTGAATTGAAGCTTTTAATGCATCATTACTTTTATTAACAACTCTTACATTTATAAACAATTTAATTTTCGCTTTAAATGTTTGATTCTCTACAGGAGTAGTAACCCATAACAGTTCATATGAAATATCATTATTATCATTTAATTTGTAGTTTTGATAAAGTTCGGAAATCAATGCTTGCATATCGACTTTATACTTAAACAATATTTCTTCTTTTGTTTTATTACTGTATTCTGATTCTAAAATAGAAATATGAGGTATAGAAGTTATTTCAAGTGTACAAATTCCTGCATATTCACCATTTTGTAATAATGTAGTTTTTATCATACTATTCACCGTAATTATACATTTTCATAAAACATAAAATATGAGAAAAAGATACCGGATGGTATTACAGACAGCGTTGCACGCCACAAACTATCAATATAAACATTTCCGAAGTATACGCCAATAAAGTCAACCAAATATGCAATAATAAACAATATTCCTATAAAGCCTACAATTTTTTCCTATGTTTTGTGATTTTATAAGTCTTATTGACATGAGTAAAATACAACTTACAATTCCAACAAGAGCAAAAAATTCGAAAATTCCAAATTGTCTAAAATACTTAAAAATGGAAGCAAGTAAAAAACCGATAAATAAAAACAATCCTATGAAAAATGTGATAACACTTTTATCTTTTAAAAAATCTTTCGCCAATGAAATTGCAACTAATAAGGCAATAACAGAGATTATTAAAAAAGAAAGAATTGGTGCACTACTATATCCAAGTGAATAAGTCATACCTCGTATATTGTTAATAAAATCAATAATTGAGATATAAATGTAACAACAAAATATACTAAAGAGGAAAGTAGTCCAAATTTATTTCTATCGTCTAAATAAAATATACTAAAACACTTTTTTTATTTTATGGTTCATCTCTACCACCATTTGGCGGATGACACCTTAATAACCTAATACAACCTTTAATCAAGCCCTTAATCGCTCCATATTTTTCAATAGACAAAATCATATATTCAGAGCAACTTGGTTCAAATACACACTTAAGTCTTATTCTGTCAGGCGCATAATGCTGATATAAATGAACAAACCAAATAAGTGATCGCTTTAAAAATATCGAACAATAAATCAACGAATCTATAAGAGTAAAAATAATAACAAAATATTTTTCATCTAAAGAAATATAATTGTGCCACCATTTACAAAATATAAATTTAGATATAAATATCGACACAGTTATCAACATTCCGAAGCCAATCAAACACAGAATACATTTTTTAAAACAGATTTTAGGACGGTTAAGTGGATTATATGGTGCCGATTTTTTATTAGAAAAAACTACCGGAGCACCACCAACATCAAATTCAAATTCTTCCATACTAACCTCAAAACGGCAACGCAGTTGCGTTGCCGTTTGCATTTGTCTTTATTTAACAAACTTTCTTTCTCTCAGCATTGCTTTTGCAGCTTGAATACTTTGAGCTTGTGCACCGGCATCTTTCATTGAAACAATATATGATGTACCCGGAACAGTAATTTTCAAGGTATCTACTATATAATTTTGTTTATAAGAAGATTCGCCCTTACCAAAACATCCTTTACCTGTTTCAGTCATTATTCTTTCAACCAATTTATTTTCAGTTGTAAAGCAAGTAATATCCTGATAAAAGAAGTCATTTGTAACTTCCCAAGTATTATCACTCGTCATATCAAATGTATATGAATATGTATACATTTGAGTAGCACTAAAGAATATCCATGAAACACAGTATTTTGAAGAAACAGCAATATTTCCTTCAACCTTAACCCACGCATCATCATCAAATACATATGAACTCAAACAAATAGGAGATATCTCCGAAATTTCACTTTCATCGAGTCCGATTTTTTCCATTGCTTTAGTTTTTAAGTTTAAAGAATTGCAACGCGCTCCGATTTTTCTTTGATATTCGTCCATCGACATTGACTTAAAACCTTTTCTAAGACATCCACAACCTGCGCCGCCATATTCAGAAGCAAAAAAATCTATAATATCTTTTTGTTCCTTAGACTTTCCTTTCTTTGCATCTGCAAGAGCTTTTCTTGCTCGTGCGGCATTCGCTGCTGCACCGGCAATGAGTCCTGTAATTTCTCCTACCATATTCTAACCTCCAGTATAAATTTTGTTTTACCATTATTTTTCAAAGGGATTTTCAATATTTAAAATTTCAAACAAATTGAGTTTATCTACTTCAGATGTTTGAAATTGTTCTGCAGAATTCAACATATCCAAATAATTAGGAGTTGTATTTAAAAACTTTCTTTTAAAATAATCATATTTTATATAGGCCCATAGATAATAATAAATGCCTTTCGGTTCAATCATAAGCGCAGCATTTAAAAACTCTTCCGCTTTATTGATCTCTGCTCTTTGCGCCAAAAATGCTTTTTTGCCTTTTAAACAGCAAATTGCCGCATAAAAATATACTTCCGAATCATCAAAATTATCTTCTACTGCTTTTTCAAAGCAATCTAATGCTTTGTCATACATTTTCAATTTCAAATAACAGTATGCAGTTGCTTTGTTTGCATTAACATCAAATGGATTATTTTGTAAATCTTTTCTGTATGAATTTGCATATTTATTTACCATAGGTAGAGGCATACTATTAACACTATTAAAAGTCGAAATTGCAACCGGTCCTCCACAATATTTACAAATTGTATCGTTAATAGTTATAGGTGCACCACAACCACGGCACTTTAAATCTAATACTTCAACACCCAAAAAAACACACAGCCTCTCACTTACTATCCACATAAATAACTCACTAACTGATTATTGATTTATTTTTAGAAAAACAACATTATTAGACAAAACTATAATCAATATTCATTTCCTGATTATTATATCTAAAACATTTGATTGTTTCTATACGCTGTTTGAGTACAATTTGCAAAAAATAAAGTGTTCATAAGATTCCATTTGTTATTCGCTCGCTTAACAAGCTGAAGAAAATCATCAAAGCGATTTGATTATTATCCACTTTTGCAAATAAACACACCATAAAGTTTCAACATGACGGTTTTGTTTTTTGTGTATATTAACTTGAAAAGACTTCATTTACAAGTATAAAAAGAGGTTCGACCTACAAATGGGGCGAACCTCTTTTTGCGTGAAAATAATTTATAAATTTTTTCTGAAAACACATCAACAAAACTTGAATTTTTCTCCGTATTATAGAGGGGTATTTTTTGCTGTGGTGAAATTAAATGAAAACAAGGTGTAAAAAATTTTGATGAAATGCCCGTAATGCTGTCTGTCAATCAAGCGGCAGAGGTACTCGGCATATCAAATGTCAGTTTGTATAAGCTGATTGAAAAAGATAAATCGTTCCCTGTTGTTCAATTGGGCAAAAGAAAATCCATTCCAAAAGAACAACTCAAGGAATGGATTGATGAAAAATCTAAAAGATAATTATCCGGCTATTGAAAAAGGCTTGTGGTAATGTTTGAGTTGCCAAAAGCAGAAAAGGAGGCTATAGAATCGCAACGGATTCCATGCAAGAAAATGTTGCAAACACAATGGAAAATTTACTCGGCGGAAATGTGGTAAATTCATAAATGGTCAATAGATGGTCTTGGGCGAAAAAAAGAATAAATAAACAAAATCTCACTCCGTAAAAAAGAGTGAGATTTTTTGTTGCAAATTGAATTTTGAAATGCGTTTCAGAAAAAGAAAAAATAAAAGGCAGAGATTATCTCTGCCCTTGGAGCTACTGGCCGGACTTGAACCGGCGACCTGCTGATTACGAAACAGATGAAAAAATATGAAATACACCCAAACTAACGAAAAACAGCCATTTCTTTTATACCTTGAAATGACTGTTCTTTAATTTAGCGCTGTGTTTTTATCCCGTTTTCCGTTCGTAAGTGGTCAATAAATGGTCAAATAATAAATAGCAAATCCACAGTTTTTTATAGACAAAATGTCATATATGACGGTAAATAAATCACACCGCCTTTCAAAATACCCACTGCAATCAATTTCAAACCCAACATCAAGCAAATAATCGCTTTACTTATTCGCTTTTTATTTTACACTTCATCAATCAATTGAAACCTTAAAATATAAAGGCATATCTGTTTCAATAGGACTGTCAAGTTCTATTTTTAAGCATCTGTTATTTCTTTCATAATGCAGATTTTGATTATATCCTAAAACCTCAACATTTTTAATATCGGCAGCAAACATATCTCCGCTGTATTTTAACGATTTAATCTTAAATGTTGTTCTGTCGGGTTTTAAGGCAAATATGTAAATGCTACCCGTTTTGTATGTGAAGCGGTAATCCTTACGGGAGTAATTATATTTTTCGTTAAATGAGCCGTTGCCGTGTTTTTTTCCTTCTCCGAAAATCTTATACGGTTGAGTTCCCCATATTGCTTCCTTGTTTTTGGCAGTCCAGTCACTCAGCTTTTCCAATATTTGCATTTCTTCTTCACAAAAAGTTCCGTCTGCCTTTGGACCCAAATTCAAAACAAAGTTACCGTTTTTACTGATAACATCAACAAATGTTCCCGCAATTTTACCTGCGGTTTTGAATTTGTTTGTCGTACAGTAGCTCCACGAATTATAGGCAGTAGATGTTTCGCTTTGCCAGATATACGGTGAAGTTGCCGAAAGTTGACCTCTTTCACGGTCAAAAACACCTACATTATACATAATGGCATCAGACTTATACTGAACACAGACCTCTTTGCCCCATTCTAACGATCGATCGTAATAATAGGCAAGGAATTTTTTCATATAAGGTCTGAAAGCATAGTTCATTACCCACCAATCAAAGAAAAGTGTTTCGGGCTGATACTTATCAATCAATTCACAGGAATTAACAAGCCAATCCTCAAGCCATTCCTTTGTAGGAGTTATTCCATGCTCCTGCTTGAGAAGATTATGCAAATTGTTGATTTTATGAATGTTATGTGCAGGTCCGTAAAAATCACGATATTTTTCATCAAGCACTTCGTTATCATAGCCCACAGTCCTACCGCCGTTCAAAAACCAAAAATGCTCTGCACGGTGACTTGATGTAGCAAATGTAACGCCTTGTTTGTCACATTCTTTTTTTAATTCTCCCAAGATATCGCAATGTGGTGCTTGTTTAACGGAGGTCCATTGAGATAAATCGCTGTCATACATTTTATATCCGTCATGGTGTTCTCCCACAGGCATAATGTATTTTGCACCAGCACTTTTCAAAATGCTGACCCATTTTTCTGCATCAAATTTTTCTGCCTTAAACATTGGCACAAAATCACGGTAATTAAAATCCTTGCCGTATTTCTTTTTATGATGCCAATAAACAGGGTTGCCCTTGTAATACATAAGTCTTGGATACCACTCGCTGTAATATGCCGGAACACTGTAAACGCCCCAATGAAGAAACACACCGAATTTAGCGTTTTTGTACCAAGTAGGTACAGGGTATGCCGAAAGGCTTTCCCAATTATCCTTGTACCTGCCGTTTTCTATAATGGAATCGATTTTTTCTAAATATTCATCAAGCTGTTTTCTGTATGCGACTTCCATAATATTTCTCCTTAATAATACCGGTTACTCTGAACTCCGATGCTGTTCGTATCAATATCGCTTATTCTCAACTTATAGGCAGGCGAATTTTCTTTGAAAGAGAAATCATTACTTTCAGAATTGGTAAACATCGGGTCTGCAATCAAAGAATTTGCATCACAACCTGACTCTCTTTTTCATTTTTTACTCCTGTGCCGATTTTATTGCACAATAAAGACTTTTATATGTTTTATAGATTGAATTATAATAATCAATTTTTTCAGCATTAAACTCTGTTACTGTCAAATCGCAAACAGTCATTTTTTTACTTGCTTCGGTAACTGAATTATAATAACCGCTTCCTACACTTGCAAGAATAGCAACACCCAATGCTCCGCTTTGTACATATTGAGATGAATATAGATTATTCGTTGTAATGTCGGCAAGAATTTGCAGCCACAACCGGCTTTTAGCACCGCCTCCGGCTACCTTTACCATATTCAAGTCAACACCTGAGTCACAAATGACCTCACAGCAATCTTTAAGGCTGAAGCAAACACCCTCCAACAAAGCTCTGTAAAAATTGAAACAGTTATGATTGACTGAAATGCCCGTAAAAGAGCCTCTGCAATTAGGATCAAGATGAGGTGTTCTTTCACCCATTAAATAAGGCAAATAGATTATTCCGTCACTTGTGATTTCCTTTGCGTTTTCATCAAGCTCGGCATAGCTATACTCATGTGCAAAGTTCTTTCTAAACCAATTTACCGACAAACCGCAGCCCTGTGTCACTCCCATAATGTGCCACATATCCTCAACAGCATGGCAAAAGGTGTGAGTTCTTCCGAATTTATCATATATAGGCTTGTCAACTGCTGTGAATACAACACCGCTTGTTCCGAGAGAAATGCTTGTGCATCCCGGTTTAATAACACCGTTTCCCACTGCGGCAGCCGCTTGGTCTCCTGCTCCTGCAACGACAATTGTATTTGTTGATAAACCAGTTTGTTTTGCAATATCTTCAGTTATATTTCCAACAACCTGTGAGCTTTCATAAACCTGCGGCAACAATTCTTTGTCAATATTGAATGCGGCAAGAATTTCTTTACTCCATTTTCTGTTTTTAACATCAAAATATCCTGTTCCGCTTGCGTCCGAAACATCAGTTGAAAAATTACCGGTTAAGCAAAAATTTATGTAATCTTTCGGCAAAAGCACCTTTCGTATTTTTGAAAAAATATCAGGCTCATTATTCTTTAACCACAACAGCTTACTTAATGTAAAGGAGGTGTTCGGAGCGTTTAAGGTCAGGTCAATATATCTTTCCTTGCCGATAGTATCAATAATTTGATTTACCTCTTTTTCTGTTCTTTGGTCGCACCAAATAATACTGTCGTATAAAACATCGTTATTTTCATCAAGCACAACTAGACCGTGCATTTGCCCCGAAACACCAATGCCCTTGATTTCATCGACACTAACCTTTTGGGCAATGCTTTTCAAGGTTTCAACGGCAGCATTTTTCCAATCATTAGGTCGTTGCTGTGCCCAACCGTTGCGAGGCTGAATAAGCTCATACTCACTGCTGTTTGAAAAAACAATTTTTCCCGTTTCGTCAAACAGTACGGATTTTGTTGCAGATGTTCCCACATCAATTCCGATAAAATAACTCATAATTCCTTACCTGCTAAAATAATATACCGATTAACAAGTGCTTCAAGATATTCCTGTTTTCCGCTTTCAGCTGTCGGCTCTCCGTTGTTCAGCGTATACTGTTCAAGCTCCGCAAGAGAGGTTTGCCTGTCAGCAATTTTTTTGCCGATGCCCTTGGTGTATGAGCTGTATCTGTTTTCGACAAAACTATCCATAACGCCGTCTGAAATGATTTTATTGGCAACGATAAGGCCGTAAGCGAAAGCGTCCATACCTGCAATATAGGAAAGAAAAACATCCTCATATGTATTGCTTGCTCGTCTTGCTTTTGCATCAAAATTAAGTCCGCCGTTGGTAAAACCACCGTTTTTCAAAACCTCGTACATACACATTGTTGTGCTGTATAAATCCGTAGGAAATTGGTCGGTGTCCCAGCCCAAAAGCATATCGCCTTGATTGGCGTCTATGGAACCGAAAACGCCGTTATCTCTTGCAACTCTCAATTCGTGTTGGAAAGTGTGTCCTGCAAGCGTTGCGTGATTCGCTTCAATATTCATCTTAAAATCTTTATCTAAGCCGTATTTACGCAGGAAAGCAAGCACGGTTGAAACATCGAAATCATACTGATGCTTTGTAGGTTCTTTCGGCTTCGGTTCAATGTAAAAATCACCTGTAAAGCCAATGCTTCTGCCGTAATCAACAGCCATTTTCATAAGATATGCCATATTATCCTGCTCTTTTGCCATATCTGTATTGAGCAGAGTATCGTAACCCTCTCGACCTCCCCAGAAAACATAGCCCTGACCGCCGAGTTCAACGGTAATTTCAAGGGCTTTTTTAATTTGTGCCGCCGCATAAGCAAACACCTCGGCATTAGGAGATGTTCCCGCACCGCACATATATCTTGGATTATTAAAGCAGTTCGCCGTCCCCCAAAGAAGCTTTATGCCCGTTCTTTCCATTTCCGATTTGATAATCGGAACAATTTTGTCAAGATTGTCATTTGTTTCCTTTAAGGTTGCACCTTCGGGAGCAATATCACGGTCATGAAAACAGAAATATTCAATACCGAGCTTTTCCATAAGCTCAAATGCGGCGTAAACCTTGTGCTCATAAATTTCCATAGGCGTTTTTCCGCCGAAGGATTTGTCCGTTGTTCCTCTGCCGAACATATCTGTTCCGTCGCCGCACATTGTATGCCAATAGCTCATGGCGAATTTAAGATGCTCGCTCATTTTTTTGCCTGCAACAATTTTGGTCGCATCATAATACTTAAACGAGAGCGGATTTTTTGAATTTACGCCCTCGAATTTTATTTTTTCAATATTTTCAAAATACATTTTTTGCCTCCGCTTATTTTCTGCCGATTTCATTAAAAGGAATTTCTTTGAAATCGGGACATTTTTTTGAAATTTTACTGTCTGTTTTGATTATGTAATCGCCGTTTTCATAATCCTCAAAGGAGCTTTTTGCACCGTTTAAGGTAAAGGTCTGATTGTTTTCAACGACAGAATATTTTTTGACTGTCTTTGCGATTTCACCGACCTTGTTTTGCTTTGAAATAATGATGTTATTCTGAATAGATGAGCCTGACGGATTAACTGCAAAGCCCTCGTCCTCTTCTCTTTCATAATCCTGATGCATACGCTCAATGCCGTCATACTTATTGCCGATTGAAGCGTTAAACTCCTTTGCTTCATTCATAAGCTGCCATAAACGGCTGTCAGGCGTTTTACAATTTTTTGCATACCAGCCGTCATTGTGATAACCGTCATACGCACGGTCATCATAGAGTATCTGCTTTCCTGCATTGATAACCAGATTGTTTTCAATCATATTATCTCTGCCGCCGCCGACAAGGAAAGCATAACCGGGAATATTGATAAGCACGTTTCCGTAGGCTGTCTGTCCAGAGGAATTGTCATCAAAATAAATGCCGCTTGGTGTAAAAGTGCCCGAGCCGATATTGCTGATACAGTTATAGCGGACAACATTGCCGTAGGTACTGTAGCTGTAGCCCGTATAAATCGCACCTGCATCTGAGGATTGTAAAACTACATCGTGAATGTAATTGTATTCCATTACATTTTCATTGCCTGTATAGTAAATACCCATATGCGGCGCATTGTATATTTCATTATGGGAAACGGTGTTGCCGATACCGCTTAGATTCACACCTGCAATATATGTTTTCTGATTTTCGCCGTAATCGTGCAGGCTGTTGTTGGTGACGGTGTTGTTGCCATAGACAAAGCCCTCTGCACTGCCGCCCGAAAGCACAACCGCATCTTTTCCGATAAAAGCGACCTCACAGTTTTCCACAAGATTATTTTTGCCACTGACATTAATTCCGAAATCCGCCGCATTTTTAACCGTGCAGTTCACGATTTTGCAGTTTTCGCCTGCAACGTTAAGGGCATCGGTTCTTGTACCTTGCAAGGTAAGACCGTCAACGGTAATATTGGACGCTTTTTCTGTGATACTGATTATATTTTCATTGCTTGTGGAAAGCATAATTTTGCTGTTTCCATTTTCATCAGGAGGATAAAAATACAATATTCCGTTTTCACGGTCTATGTAATATTCACCCGGTGCATCAAGCTCTTCAAGAACATTGAAGAAATAATAATACCCGCCTTCTTTAAAGCCGTATTTACTGCAATACTCGGTAGTTATTGTTTTATCGTCATTTATACTTTTTATCGGTGTGGACATATCTGCCCAATCCCAGTAAAAGTAACCGAACGCCCACAAGTCATTGGTATTCTGCCAGCTTTTGACTCTTGAGTAGGTATCCTTGTCAAGGGCGAACGTGCCGCCTCTTTGGTTGCGTCTTTCGAGCCACGATTCATCGGTAGGTGCGGGAGCGTTCGGCTCAAAACAGTCGCCGATGTCGCTGACCTTGCCCACGGTTATATACGAATCGTTGGGATAGCGTGCAACCGTCATCCTTTTATCGTTAAAGAATAATTCACAAGGATTTTCAGTTGCCGCATCGTCATAATACTCTTCGGTATTAAATCCGCCTGTCGCCTTGATTTTACCGTAATCCGATTTTGTAAGACCGTATTTTTTCAAATCAAGCATCTTAACCTTATCCGCTGCCTGACTGCTGAGCCTTTTTGCGGTTTCGCTGTCAACAGAGGAAAAATCGGCAGGAGTTAAAATTTTGCCGCCGCAGAGGATAACCTCACCGTCACCGTAGGAAGTGTAGGTAACAGATGTGCTTTTTGAAGAATCTTTTTCATCAAACGCAATACCCGTTTCGTAATATGTGCCCGCCATTATTGCAACGGTAATTGATGATTTTCTTTCATTCGAATTTGCAATAGCTTCACGAACAGCCTGCTGTGCTCTTTGAATTGTCTGAAACGGCTTTTCAAGTGTACCGTCGCCATTGTCATCACCGTTTACAGATACATAAAAATCTGCATTTTTAATAAGTTCTTTCTGACTGTCCGATTTTGTGCAAGCAAGTGCTGAAGGAGGGGCAATGGGAACATATTTTTTTATGTATGACATATATGTACCCACCGATGCTCCGATTACGGCAAGAGCCAAACCGACGGACACTGCTGAAATTATGATTTTCTTTTCCATAGAACTTCCTCTGTTTTAACTGTAATAAAGATATTTACTTCACCGTAAATTCTGTCGTTAAATATTCATCGCTGACCTTATTAAACGAATTTACTGCATACACATGCAAAAAGTATTTACCTTTCTCCAAGCCTCTTATTTTATTCTGTTCGGTATACATTATATCATTTCCCAGAATATAATTCTTTCCGAAAAAACGCACATAAGTTTTTTGACCGATTTCATTTTCAATTTCATAAATATAATACTTTATCGGGACATTTTGACAAGCACAATCAAAGCTTACTACAGCACCGTCTGATGTGCTTTCAGCAGAAATTTCAGCGTCACCAAAGGTCGGAGTAACGCCACTTCCTAATTTTTCGGCAGTTCTTGTAAATGAACTTTTCTCAAAAGAACGCATTATAAATTCTTCGCCGAATTCAATTCCGGTATTTAAGTTTACTTTTTTCAATGTGAACGAATTGCTTTGCGTATCTACATACATCAAATATCCGTTATTCACATTATTTCTGTCAGGTACATCTTCGAGTTTGTAAATACCGATAAGCTGAGGATTTACCATATAATCCTTTTTATCAAGTAGTCCCTGACTTTGAAAGACAAGATTTTTTTGTGAAATATCCGCCGGAAAGTCGTTTGCTTCATTTTCATCTTCATTATCAAGCCAGTCAAAATCGAAATAGCTTGTTGTTCCCGTATTGATAACGGTAAAATCTTTTTGCATAATTGCTCTTTCATCGCTCATGCAATAATGAGAATGTCCTGTAAATACAACCGCCTGCGGATATTCTTTTAAAATACTATATATTTCTTCATATTGCGGTGTTGCCCAATGTCCGCCATTCACAATATTGCTGATGGGCATATGGATAAAAACAAAAATAGGCTTGTTTGGATCTTCTGTATTTGAGGCAGCAAGTTGTTCTTTTAAAAATTCTATTCTTTTCTCATTATATGTTCCATCTGCAAGTGTATCGTTGCTTTCGGCAAGCTCTTCATCTCCTTTTTCAAGTTTTGAATTAGAAATGGAGATAAAGCTATAGCCGTTAACAATCGTTCTTGTGTTGAGAGGAAGACCGGTTGACTTGTAAAAATTGTGTTCCTGGTTGCCGCCGTAAAATTCATGATTACCCATAGGATAAATAATGTGCGGTGCTTCTGCTCTGTCCTCACCGTAAACATAGTCTAAAATTTTGTTATATGCGCTGTATGCAGCATAATCGCCGGTAGCGTTGACCATATCTCCGTTAAATACTATCATATCGACATTTTGACTTTTATAGTATTTTAATGCTTTTATAAGATGATCTGCACCATTCATAACAGTAGCATAATCCCAACCGTAAAGATTTTTTTCTTCCTGTGGAAGCTGAGCATCTGATATAATGCCGACTTTTATATAGCCTTTTGAATTTGCTTCTATGGTTTCAACAACATATTTCTTACTTTTAGGAACGGTGAGAGCCTTATAAGTAATTACTGTTGCCGTAATTATTATTGCCGATGTCAAAAATAAAGACAATATAATTAAATGTGTTTTTTCCATTATTTTTTTATTCTTAATTTTCAACATATATATGCTCCACTGTTGTTTCATCACCCATCGTTATAAGCGTACCGCCGTTTTGACCGGGTGTCTGAGAACATCTGTCGCCTGTTTTCATTGCATAAGTAAGTCTCACTCCATCATACATCACGCTGTAATTATTCAAGTGGTCATGACCTGCAAATACATATTTTGTGCTGTCAAGCTCCTTAATCACATTGAACATACCTGTATTTATATATGACGGGCATTCTTCTTCGCCCTTAACGCCGAAGTTTTCACCTTCTGCACCACCTTCTTGCTGCCATAAATCATAAGCGGTTTTGAATTCGGGAAGTGGAATATGTATAAATAACATAGAGTCTGTTTTTGTTTTGTTATATTCATTAACTCCGTTTATCGCCCATTTATACCATTCAATCTGGCTGTCATAGATAAAGTCATAATGTCTGTTCTCATCGTCCTTATCGTAGTAACGGCTTGCATGCGTATCCATAAGAATAAGGCTCTGCACGATTTTATCGTTTTCTCTGATATTTATTATGTAATTTCCGATTCCACCGATATTATCGGGACCTTGCTTAAACAAACAATTTTCAGCTTCTTCATATTTATTTGCTATCCATGCCAAATCAACATTTCCCTCGCCATCGTGGTTTCCGTTAATCGGTGCCCACGGAATACCGTAGCTGTCTATTTTATTAATTGCTTTAATCACAGAAAATTTAGTGAATTTTGCCCAAACCAAATCTCCTGTGATAACTATTAAATCGGGCTTTTGCTTTGTAACAAGCGTATCAACCGTTTCATATACATTATCGGCTTTTCCGCACAAATCTAAAGCATCGTTAAATTGCAAATCGGTAATAACAAGAATTTTGAAATCCTTATTTTCTTCTTTTTCAAGTACAACGGTATCATTTATATCATAAGGTTTATCTCTGTACCAATAGTCATAATCGTATGTTTTTCCTTTCAAAGGGAACATCAATATTGATACAGTTATTAAAACGATAACTAAAAATACGCTTATACCTATAATCAGACCTTTAATTGTTTTACTCATTTTTGTTTTTCTCCGTTTCTATATATGAATTCAATAATGCACAAGCAAGCAACAAACCGCCTGCAGTATACAGTATGGGCTCATAGCTGATAAGTGCGGGCATAAATCTGCCAAAAGCAAAAATTCCCACAGCAAAAAGTACAAGCAATATATAATGAATCACACCGTTTTTTACCGTTGCACCAAACGACAGACCGATAAACAGTCCCGTTAAACCGCCCATAATTCTTGCTATCCACATAACGGCTAAGGTTATTGAATTAGTTTTCATTAAGGGCATAAGCATTTGCAGATGATAAATATTTAAGTATGTAAGCAGTATTATAAAAATGCCCGAAAACAAAAGTCCTAATGTAAGAAGCTTTTGCCTGTCAAATTTTTTCGGCAGTAAAACAGAAAGCAAAGTACCGACTGCAAAAAGAGGTGCAAATAAGGCAATCAAAATTGTAAATATTTCGTGTTCCTTCATTGCGGCGTCATACACATAATCCTTAATCAAAAAAATGACAGAGGACAAGGAAATGCCTATGCTTGCAGATATTAAAAACTTTTTAAGCTTTTTCATTTTGTTACCTCCTGTAAGTAATCAGATATTGCCTTTGTCAGCGAGCGTTCATCGTCTGACGGCAAATCGCAGTACTGACTGAATATCATAACGCCGCCGTAGCCTTTTAAGTAAGCGTAGGCTGTTTTGTCACGGATAATTGCCTGCGAATTGAAATATGTGTATCTGTCTTCCTTTGTGTCGCTTTTCTTCATTGTATAAAAATTATTGAACGGAGATATTTCTTCACTTATTGCGTTATACGCATATTGCTCCATTCTACCGCCCTCCCATGTTCCGTAGAACGGGAAACCGATGTTTATCTGCTCTTTTGAAAAGCCTTGAATTTCAATGTAATCCGCCGCCTGAACACAGCTGCTGAAAAATGAAGAATGCTGTCCGTCCTGATCAAGAATGTCATAGCCCATAACATTCACATAATCAATACATTCGATTGTTTCCGGCGTGTATTTTAATGCCCATGTGGCAAGGGCTAATGAAAGCGTTGCGTCCTCTTTATTCCACATTTCAGTTTTCATTCTTGCTTTCAGTTCCTGCAAAAAGCTGTTGTATGCGTCAAATTCGTCCTGCGACAATGGGAATTCCCAGTCAAGGTCAATGCCGTCAAATTCATATTTATTGGCAAAAGCAATCATATTAGTAATTAGGGTATCCCTGTTTTCCGTAATGGATTTCATAACCCTCTGATTACCGTTTTCGCCCGATGGATTAAGAATAGTAATAACAAGATTTACGCCCTTTTCGTCGAGTACCTCGTGGAGATTTCTCATCATTACGGCATAGTATTTGTCCTCGTCACGCTCTATACCGTCCCAACCGTCTGTATGAATTATTCCTTCCTCATCCCAACGAACATTGCCGATGTCAATATAATCGGTTACGGTATCGTAATAATCTGCATCTATAAGCTCCTTGATTTTTGCGTCTTTTTCGGCATCGGACAGCGTTGTGTCATCAATGATTCCGAATACGGAACCACCCAAGGTACTGTATGTTGAAACACGAAAATCATTCTTCTTTTCGGGAACGGCATTATATATTTCCATTTCACGGATTTTTGGCAGGTTGTCGCTTTTCTCCACCGTCAGCTTTACATAACGAGCCTTGACCGTATCAAAGGTGCAAAGGCGGTGAAACTCAATTTTATCGTTAGCATAAATTTGCGTAAAGTTTTCGTTATCGTCCGATACCGATATAGAGAATTTCTGCACATTAAGTCCTTTTTCTTTTAGAATAACAGAGTTAAAATCACAGCTTTCGCCAAGGTCAATAATCGATTCGCCACCGTTTCTTGTCTTAAAGCGGCAAACAGAGCTGTCTTTTCCGTCAGTCATTTTATTGCTTTTATCTCTGAGTGCAAGGTTTTCACTTTGTATGTAGTCCTGATTGGACGCATATTTTGAGCTTGTGCCCATAGCCTCGCCGACCGCCGAAAGCGAGATCAGCAGCACCATAAACAGGCTTATTACAGTAATTGTAAATTTTTTCATTATCGTTTTACCTCCAATGTTTTAATTTCAAACGGCTTGAATGTCATAGCATCTAAATCAACATCAACAGCATTTTCAAAAAGCATATCCGTTTGTTTTACGCTGATAAAGTTAATATTTGTATTGACCTTTGCAACTGTTTTAATTCCGGCTGTTTCATACATTCTGACTGCAATATTTCCTTTATCGTTCACAAATACCGTTTCAATAATTATGTTTGAATTATCGCAGTTAAATATAGGCTTAATATCCAAACTGCCCTTGTAAATTCTTAAAGGATTGTTCAGCTCGTAGCCGATTTTTACAAGTTCGCTTTCCATAGGCTTTTTGCTGTGAGGATAAATTGCATAGGTAAAGAAGTGCTCGCCTCTGTCAGCAGTTTTATCGGGATAAACAGGACTTCTCAAACAGTTAAGACTGATTAAACCGTCCTTTACCCTGTGTCCGTATTTGCAGTCGTTGAGTATTGCAACGCCGTACTTGCCATCGTAAACATCGACCCATTTATGAGCAGGAATTTCAAACTGTGCATAGTCAATTTTGTTGTCGGTTTTTGTACTGCGTTCAATGTTACCGAACTGAATGTCGCACAAAACCTTGTCGCTGAAATTTTTCGGATAAGCGTCAATACGAAGCATTTTATGTGTTTCGTGCCAGCTGACCTCATTTTCAACCTTTATGTATGGACTTTTTTCCGTCAAAATAATTTTTTGTTTTAATGAGGACTTGTTATATGAAAATTCATTTTCCCTTACAACACTGTTGCCGTCGATATATTCACGGCTGTTTTTAAGCTTCATATCACTTGGTTTATGCTTTGTATAATTTATATCTATATCCCATGCATTGTACGGATGAACAAACCTATCCTTATAAATCCTAACTGCATTAAAGCTTGATGAAACACAGTTATAATCATTGTGCTTATCAAGTATTTTTTCTATCTGCCCCTTGTTATTAAATACAACTTTCAGGTGTTCATTTTCAATAACATTCTTTGAAAAATGCAATGAGACAGGCAAATCTGCTTTTTCCAATTTGCATGCGGAATATGGAGCAAGTGAATACTTATACCACTCACCATTATGTTTTGTGTAGCCCGAACGCTCAAAATCAACCGGATTTATCGCAAAATATGAATTTTCGTCATTTCTTAAATAAGAAACGGTTTCATAAATAATACAGTTCAGTTTTGCCTTTAAGATTTCATATCTTGCGTTACATTCCTCATAAACCCTGTGGATGGATGAGCCGGGAAGAATATCGTGAAACTGATAGAGCAAAACCTCTTTCCAAATTTCCTCTAATTCTTTATGCGGATATGCCTCACCTTGCATATATGCCATAGTACAAATCCACTCGGCAAAATGAAGCAGACGCTCGCACTCTCTGTTGTTCTTTTTTACTTTGCCCTGTGTGGTATATGTGCCTTGGTGCTTTTCTAAATAAAGCTCACCCTTGTATTCGGGATAATTTGATACATCTTTTTTGAGTTTATCAAAAAAGCTTTCGGATGAGGACATTTTGACATTAGGAATATAACGCAAATTCTCGCACCTTTTTACCATATTGATATGGTATTCGCCCGGTCCTCCTCCGCCGTCTCCGATACCAAATGACATAAGCGCAATATCACTAACTTGCTTTTCCTTATACTTCTGATATGTTTTTTCAAAAGCATAAGGTGTGGCATTTGAATTATAGTCGCCCTCCGGTGGCATATGAACAAGCACCTTACTGTCGTCAAGTCCGTTCCAAATAAATGTGTGGTGTGGAAAATCATTTATGTTGTTCCAGCTAAGCTTAATTGTCATAAATGTATCCATACCGCATTTTTTGATTATTTGCGGTAAAGCTGCCGTGTATCCGAAAACATCGGGAAGCCAAAGTGTTTTAACATCCTTTTGAAATTCTTCTCTGAAATATTTTTTACCATAAAAGCACTGACGGATAAGGCTTTCTCCGCAAGGCAGATTTGTATCGGATTCAGCCCACATACCGCCCTGTGGCTCTATATTTCCTCGTTGAACAGACTGCTTTATTCTTTCAAAAAACTCGGGAGATATTTCTTTTATGAATTCATATTGCTGTGGCTGACTGCCGTTGAAAACATAACTTGGACATTGTTCGCTTTCATAAACTGCATTTGAGAATGTTCTTATCGCTTTTCTTTTTGTTTCACGAACAGGCCACAGCCAAGCAAGGTCAAGGTGACCGTGTCCGACAGCATAAACGGTAAAATTTTGTTTATATTTACCGTCAAACATTTTTGATAAAGCATTTCTTGCATTCAAAACACTTTGTGAATCTGTATTGTGTGCAAGTGATATTGCCTTGTTTATATGAGTCTTAATTTCTCTTTTATGTGCATTATCATTTACAGCGCTGAGGAGCTGATAGCATGCTAAAATATCGTAATAGAAATCTAATACATCCTGTCTAAAGACACAAATATCAGCTCTTTTAAAGCGTGCTTGACCGCTGCTTTTTCCACCTCTGCCGTTATTGCCACAGTCGGCATAAAATAATACTTTACCGTCCTTAAATGTATCTATTCGGTCTAAAGGAATTACCGCTTTGCCTTTGACAGTCTGAAAATTATCCACCATTCCAAGCACATTTGTTATGCCTTGGATAACTTCACCGTCCTTATTATAGATACAACCCTCGCCGCCGACATCAATTACAGCAACAAGATTTTTCTGCATATTCTCTATATCCGCTGTGAATTTGAACCATGCGCAGTCAAAAAAACCGCCCCAACTGTCGCCGATTTTTATATTATCGAAACGCTCGTTTTTCATATCTTCAAAGCATAACGGTTCGGTTGATTTATGCACAAACGCATTTAACTGAGCAATAGGAGTGTAAATGCTCTGCTTTAATTTTTTCAAAAAAAGCGAATATTTCATATTACTGTGATGCTGTAAAAATGTTCGTAAATTCTCGTCCATAATGTTCTCCGTTCTCGTGCACGATAATATGTAAAAATAAAATGCAATGGCGTTGCATTTTATTAAAGTGATTTATCAACCTTTATATACAGTTGTGAATACTGATACTCGGGCACGGCTGTTTTTGCAACAACCGTTTCAAACACGCTTTTCACTGCGTTATATCCCTGCTCAAAGGGCTGCTGATAAACGGTTGCCAATATATCTCCGTTTAGCATAGCTTTTCTTGTGGTTTCGGTATCGTCAAAAGAACAAACCTTGATATTCCGTTCGCTTTCTTTAATTGCTTTCAGCGTTCCTGTAACGCCGCCTGCGGTTATGCACACAAAATCAATGTTTTTGTTTTTTCCCAGCACGATTTTCATTGCCGTGTAGGCTTTTTCGTTATCATCGTTATTCTCTATTACATCTGCAATTTGAATATTTTTGTATTCTTTAATAACATTGGAAACGCCCTCAACTCTCTGCTTGTGTCCTTTGTGCGCCAGGCTACCCGTAACAATACAAAGATTTGCTTTTCCGCCCGAGAGCAGACCGACAAGCCGACCTGCAGTTTCGCCGCTTTTCAGATAGTTACAGCCCACATATGTAAGACGCTTTGAGTCGGATATATCGCTTGAAAGCGTGATTACATTTATGCCGCTGTCAGTCATTTCGTCAATCTTTTTGCAAAGTGCATCGTCCTCAACAGGAGTCAGAATTACATTTTTTGTGTCTTCCGGCAAATCGGAAACAGCCTTAATAATATCACAAGCGTTATATCCTTTTATTTCTCGGATATTCAGTTTTATACCATAATCAGAATATTCATGCTCGGCGGCAAGGATTCCTTTTTTTACATCGTCGAAAAATGAATTGCCGATACTGTTCATAATAACCGTAACAGGCACAGAACGGTTAGAATATACCAAAGCCTTTCCTATAAGATTAGGTTTATAGTTATGCTCCTCTGCGATTTTTAGTATTCTTTCCTTGGTTTTGGGATTTACGCCCTCTCTCCCCTTCAAAGCACGGTCAACCGTACCTCTGCTGACCCCTGCAAGCTCTGCAATTTCTTTTGCGGTTATTGCCATAAATTCCTCCGCTTGACATTTTATTTCAAATATTATATAGTAAATATTGTTATGCTCGTGCTCGTGCACGGCTATAATGATTGTAATTCATTAAGTTAAGAAAGTCAAGAGGTATTTCTATGACAGAGGAAAATTACATACATCATAAAGAAAAAGGAAAGCATATTGCAGAGCAGATGACTCTGACAGAATTAGCGTCGCAGATGCGCAATTCATCAAAATCAATAAAACGCTTAAATATCAAGCAGTATAACTGGTGGAACGAGGGACTGCACGGTGTCGCAAGAGCCGGTGTTGCAACCGTATTTCCGCAGGCAATCTGTATGGCGGCTTCTTTCGATGCAACAGCAGTTAAGCGATGTGCGAATATCATTGCGACTGAGGCAAGAGCCAAATTCAACGAGAGTCAAAAGAACGAGGATTACAGTATCTATAAAGGACTTACGCTTTGGTCTCCTAATATAAATATTTTTAGGGATCCACGCTGGGGCAGAGGTCACGAAACCTATGGCGAAGACCCGTATTTAACCTCCATTCTCGGCTGTGCCTTTATTGAGGGAATACAGGGCGATGACGAAAAATATATGAAAGCCTCTGCATGTGCAAAGCACTTTTGCGTGCACAGCGGTCCCGAGGGATTAAGGCACACTTTTAATTCCGAAGTGTCCAAAAAGGATTTTTACGAAACGTATATTCCTGCGTTTGAAGCCGCAGTTAAAAAAGCAAAGGTCAGCGGTGTTATGGGAGCATATAACATGGTGAACTGTGAAAGCTGTTGTGCCTCTGACAAGCTTATTGATAAGCTATTAAGAAAAGAATGGGGCTTTGATGGATATTTTGTTTCGGATTGCTCTGCAATATTAGATGTAATATATAAGCATAAAAGAACCCTTAATCCGTCAAAGGGCGCCGCAATGGCTGTAAATGCAGGTTGCGACCTTGAATGCGGAGTAGTATATTCATTATTGCCAGTATCCGTTAAGTTGGGATATACAAATAAAGAAGCCTTAAAAAAGTCTGTATCGAGGCTGATGGCAATTCGCAGTGCTCTCGGAATGTTTGATAAGGATTGCCCTTATAACGAAATAAGTATTAGTGATAATGCAACACCCGAGCACGAAAGCGAAGCAGTTAGAATGGCAGAAAAAGGAATTGTGCTTTTAGAAAATGACGGTATACTTCCCCTTAAAGAAAACGCACAGAAAATCTTGATTACAGGATTTAATGCCGATAACAAGTTGGCTTACCTCGGAAATTATTTTGGAGATCCGTCGCATTTTGTTATGGTTACCGAAGCTATTTCACAATATAACATTGATACTGAATTTATAAGGGGCATACATCTTTATAATCAAAACACAAAACATGACAAGGAAACAGCATTAAAATCTGCAGCAGAATCGGATATTATCATTATGTGCACAGGACTTGACTCCTCCATAGAGGGCGAAGAAGCCGGAGGCGCTCTTGCAGGAGGCGGCGGTAATATCGGTGAACAAGGAGACCGTGAAACATTAGAACTACCGCTTAATCAACAGGAATATATTGAAGAATTGCTCGACACAGGCAAAAAGATAATTTTGCTTAACTTTTCAGGCGGCTGTATAGATTTCAGGAAATATAAAAACAGAGTAAACGCTATCTTGCAATGCTGGTATCCGGGAGCACAAGGCGGACAGTCTATTGCTAACATACTTTTCGGCAAATGTTCTCCAAGCGGTAAATTACCGATTACATTTTATAACTCGGTTGATGATTTACCTGATTTTTGCGATTATTCCATGCGAAACAGAACATACCGATATTTTAAAGGTGATGTGCAGTATCCTTTCGGCTACGGAAAGACTTATACAAAGTTCGATTTGTTAAAAATTGATTACAATTCAAAAGAAAAGCAATTATCTTGCTTAATAAAAAACTCCGGTGAATTTGATTGTGATGAGGTGGTTCAGATTTATATAACCTATCCCAAAACAAATTACGAACTTCCGACTAAATCGTTAATCAAGTGCAAGAGAGAATTTATTCCAAAGGGTGATACAAAAGAATTTATATTCACTTTTGAAGAAAATGATTTTTATTCAATAGACCATTTTGGTAATACTGTTTTCCTTGAAGGTTCATATAAAATATTAACAACAGACGGACAAAACATATATGATGAGTCAATTTTGTTTTATAATAGTCAAGA
>OHRQ01000285.1_pt1 | contig 30052 bp, 26 predicted proteins | sample 1578471 | NCBI WGS metagenome assembly OHRQ01 (sample SAMEA3879602, study PRJEB24766) | human gut metagenome | biome: human-associated habitat; feature: feces | place: USA | collected 1985/1987 | reverse complement strand
ATGCCGCGGATAACGGCAAGGTCATCGTCGCGGAGGACTCCGGCAACGGCTACGGCAGCTATATCATCCTCGACCACCAGAACGGCTTCAAGACGCTGTACGGGCATAACTCACAGCTGCTCGTGTCGGTCGGCGATATAGTCGGCAAGGGAGAAAAGATCGCGCTTTCCGGCAATACCGGCAACTCCACCGGCCCGCATCTGCATTATGAGGTCCGCACCACCACCGTGGTCAACGGTGTGAGCAAGATCGTGTACCAGAACCCGCTGAACTATCTGGCGGGCTACATCAAAGCCTGGTAACTAATGACATATTGAAAATGCTGTTCCATAGAATGGAACAGCATTTTTTTGCATACCGCCGAGGGAGAAGGGAAACCGCATGATCGTTTACATGACGCAGGGCCAAAAGACAGTGCTTTCCCGCATAACGGTGGAGGGTCTGCCACTCCATTATCTTTCTGTGGGGAGGGGCTATTTCGCCCGCCGCCGTGCGCTGCACTTCCTGCGTCAGCTGTATGACTCCGGTGTCCGCCGCTGTATCTGCGCCGATGTTTACCTCCTTTCGCTGGCGAAGCAGGCAGACATAACATCATACCCCGTCCTGCCGCTGCGCCTCGCCCTGCTGGGCAGTCTGCTGGATATCCTCTGCCCCGGCGGTCTGCAAAACGCCGCCGCGGTGCTGCGCTGCGGCCCCGGCGGAGAGGAGACGGCCCGGGCGGCACTGACGGTGCTGGCCCGGCGGGCGCGGTACGTGGCGCTGGAGCCCTCCGGCCAGACGGGACTGGAGCGATGGCTGCTGGCGCAGTACGGTCTGGCGGCAGGGTGCTGCGGCCATACGCCGGCGGTGACGGTGCATCTGGGCCCCGCACCGGAGAAGCAGGATGCGGCAGTGTACCTGGGACCGGACTGCGCCGCGCGCCAGCAGGTGACTTACGCGGCGCCGGGGCTGGGACCGTGGCCGGTGACGGAGCAGCTGCTGGCGGCGCTGACCGCAGCGGGGCAATGGGAGCCATCAGAAATTCATGTGGTTTCGGTGACTTCCCGCGCTTGACAGGCGGGGGGAAACTTACTATAATGCAACGTGATATATTGTGCGTATTTTGTCTGTAAAGGGGCATCTTACCAATAGAAAGGAATGTGCAGCATGGCAAAAGAATTCAAAATGAGTCAGGCCCGCTACGACGAGCTGAAGCAGGAGCTGGATTACAGCAAGACCACCCGCGCCGATGAGGTGGCGGAGCTCATCAAGGAGGCCCGCGGCTTCGGCGATCTCAGCGAGAACAGCGAGTATGACGAGGCGAAAAACGAGCAGGGCAAGCTGTATTCCCGCATCGCGGAGCTGGAGGACATTCTGCTGCACGCGGTGATCGTGGATGAGACGGAGGAGTCCGACAAGATCACCATCGGCAGTGTCGTTACCGTGACGGAGCTGGCCGGCGGCAAGCAGCTGCCGGTGTACCGCATCGTGGGCTCCCAGGAGGCGGACGTCATGTCCCGCGCCGTCAGCGAGGACTCCCCCTTCGGCAAGGCCCTGATGGGCCACAAGGCCGGCGAGGAGGTAGCGGTAGAGGCGCCCCGCGGCGTGATCCGCTACCGTATCGACAAGATCGAACGCTGAACGCAGGGCGCACAGTGCGTCCGCATTGGCAATATACAAAGGAGGGCTGCAAAATGGCAGACGAAACCAACCGCAACGAGACACAGCAGCAGGACCTGGGTGAACTGCTGCGCATCCGCCGTGAGAAGCTCAAGGCCCTGCAGGATGAGGGCCACGACCCCTTCCAGATCACAAAATTCGACGTGACGCACCACACCCAGGACATCAAAGACAACTTCGACGCCATGGAGGGCGCCGAGGTATCCGTGGCCGGCCGCCTCATGAGCAAGCGCGGCATGGGCAAGGTATCCTTCTGCGATCTGCAGGATAAGACCGGCCGCATCCAGATCTACGCCCGCAAGGACGAGATGGATGAGGACAACTATAACCGCTTCAAGAAATACGACATCGGCGATATTGTGGGCGTCAAGGGCGAGGTGTTCCGCACCCAGCGGGGCGAGATGTCCGTCCGCGCCAGGGAGATCACGCTGCTGAGCAAGTCTCTGCGCCCCCTGCCCGAGAAGTTCCACGGCCTTACCGACAAGGAGATCCGCTACCGTCAGCGGTACGTGGACCTTATCATGAACCCCGAGAGCAAGCGTAACTTCGAGATCCGCAGCAAGTTCGTGGCCTATCTGCGCCGCTATCTGGATGGTCTGGGCTTCATGGAGGTGGAGACGCCGGTGCTGAGCCCCATCGCCGGCGGCGCCAACGCCCGTCCCTTCATCACGCACCACAACGCCCAGGACATCGACATGTACATGCGCATCGCCACGGAGCTGCACCTGAAGCGCCTGATCGTGGGCGGCATGGAGCGCGTCTACGAGGTGGGCCGCATCTTCCGCAACGAGGGCATGGACACCAAGCACAATCCGGAGTTCACCACCTGCGAGCTGTATCAGGCATTCACCAATCTGGGCGGCATGATGGACATTCTGGAGGGCATCCTCTCCGGCGCCGCCAAGGAAATTCTGGGTACCTACCATGTCCAGTGGCTGGGCCACGAGATCGACCTGACCCCCAGCTGGCAGCGCGTGACCATGGCGGACGCCGTGAAGAACGTCACCGGCGCCGACTTCATGGCCTGCATCGGAGACGCCGACAAGGGCGTGGAGCTGGCCAAGAGCGTGGGCGTGGACATGGACGGCGTGCCCCATACCTGGGGCAACGCGCTGTACGAGACCTTTGACCAGAAGGTGGAGGAGACGCTGATCCAGCCCACCTTCATCACCATGTACCCCGTGGAGGTCAGCCCGCTGGCCAAGCGCAGCCCCGAGCAGCCCGCCCTCACCGAGCGGTACGAGATGTTCATCTGCGGCTGCGAGATGGGCAACGCCTTCAGCGAGCTGAACGACCCCATCGACCAGTACGAGCGCTTCAAGGCACAGGCCGAAAAGCGCGCCAACGGCGACGAGGAGGCCGACATGATGGACGAGGACTTCGTCATGGCGCTGGAGTACGGCATGCCCCCCACGGGCGGTTTGGGCTTCGGCATCGACCGCTGCAGCATGATGCTGTGCGGCACGGATTCCATCCGCGACGTCATCCTGTTCCCGACAATGAAGACCCTGGAACCAAAGCGGGCTGAAAACAAAGCCGAAAAAGCAGCGGTAAATGGTTCTGCAGAGGATGCAACCGTGTCCGCTCCAAGCGTACAGATTGATCTTTCCAAGGTGAAAATCGAGCCTTTGTTTGCAGATGATGTAGACTTTGAAACATTCAGCAAGTCTGATTTCAGAGTGGTTAAGATCGAAGCCTGTGAGGCAGTGCCGAAGTCCAAGAAGCTCCTGAAATTCACACTGAATGACGGAACAGACCGGAAACGCACCATTTTAAGCGGTATTCACGAGTATTACGAGCCGGAAGAGCTGGTTGGGAAGACCTGTGTGGCAATCACAAACCTGCCGCCGAGAAAGATGATGGGTATTGATTCCGAGGGTATGTTGATTTCCGCAGTGTACGAGTATGACGGACGGGAAGGCTTAAATCTTTTGATGCTGGATGACAGTATTCCGGCAGGAGCAAAGCTGTACTAAAGAGGTCATTTACTACAAAAAATCGCGTTACTACAACTTTTCTACAACTTTTGCGTGAGACCCTACGAAACCGGATGAAGCAATATGAAAGGCGGATCTGCTTATAAAATGCAGATTCGCCTTTCTTTTTACATCAGCTTCATGTTCACACTAATGTTTTTTGCCTTCTCCTGCATATTCTCTTGTGTGATATGGGTGTAGATGTCCATTGTGGTAGAGAAATCGGCATGCCCCATGACTTGCTGAATGAATTTAACATCGTTGGTGCTTTCGCAGAGCCGGGTACAGAAGGTGTGCCGCAAGTTGTGAACACTAAAATGAGGGAGCAGATCCGGTTCACGGTCTTCCAGTTCAGCCTGATCCATTTCCTCCATGTTGTAAGTTACGCTGATTCTCTCAATCGCCCGATTGATATTGTGGGCGCTCATGAATGAGCCGGTTCGGTTGCGGAAAACAAAACCGTGAACTCCTCCTAACACCAGTTGATCGTCTGGATACAATGCGTCGATGGTTTCAATCTGGAGGCGAAGCTGCTCGGCCACCTCTGGATAGAGGATAGGGATAATTCGTGTACCGCTCTCAGTTTTGGGAGTGGTAATGTGAAATCCGGCTTTTCCGTCAATGACCCGGTAGATTAAGTTGTGGTTGACGGAGATTGTGTTTTCGCTCAAGTTAATATCGCTTTTGGTAATGCCGGTACATTCTGCTACACGCATTCCTGTTCCAAGGAGCACAGTCATGATGGGGAGCCAATGGCTGTATGTAGGGGACTTGGCAATAAAACGCAGGAAATTCTGCTGTTGCGTTTTAGTGAGTGCGATCCGCCGTTTAGGTTTTGGAGCGCTGCCATCCGTCTTGAGCTTGCGGTAAATGCCCTTGCTGGGATTTTTGCGGATGTAATCGTCGTCCACGGCCATTTCAAGCGTAGGGTGAACAATGGTGTTGATGCTCTCCAGTGAGTTGATAGCAAAGCCGTGTTTCAGCAGTTTGGTATAAAACGCGAGAATATCACTTCTGTGGATTTGTGGCAGAGGCATGTTAGCGAAAGGCTCTTCTTTCACATAGAAGTCCCACAGGTAAAGATAATTTGCTCTGGTAGAGGGCTTCAGTTTGATGTTGTTATTCATGTAGACCTTGAACATATCATTCAGGGTAAGCTTCATGGCTTCCTGAGTACGGATGCCATCATCCTTATCTTTGTTGATCTGCTTTTCTTTGACACGAAGACTTGCGAGATCGGAGTCGTAAAGATATTTCTTTTTAGTGCCTAATTTGTAGACATACATATAGCTGCCATCTGCCCGTTGTGTTTCTCCGGGCCGAAGATTTCGCCCTTTGTTGTCTTTTCTCACTTTTGCCATTACTGGTACCTCCTGATTATAAAAGTGTAGTGCGCCTTACTGGCATGGTTATTTAGCCGGAAATATCATAAAGATATTCTTTGATACGCTGGACACTCCATAGGACACGGGTGTTCATGGTAATGCGTGCATTGGCAAGATCCCCAATCTGTACTGCAGTGTGCCTTCCACAGCACAACAGTTTGCAAAGGGTATCGGTATCAACAGCCAAGCACTGCTCCGGCGGTAGGTCATTCGGTTTTCTTTTCTCCATAATCGTCCTCCTTTTTTCGATTACAATGATCCCTTACGATTTGTAGAAGAAGGTTTTCAACAAAAACAATGAAAACGGTCTTGAGGTCAGGAAGTATTGAAATAACAAAAGAACTCTAATGGGGCCATTTCCTACGCCAGAACGGTTCTGCCGTGTATTTCAGGCTGCTGCTGTGCAACACTTCGATTATGGGCGCGCTTCTGTGGTCATCGCACACTGTCCAGAATTCCTGTATAACTCCCCATAGAGGTTATGAACTTGTCAAGGTACTAAAAGAGCGTAGGGATCATCCGGTATTACCAAATGATCCGATACATCCTATAAATAGGCGGGGAAGAAAGAACTTCTGCAAAGAGGAAAGAAAATTTAAAGAAAATCCAAAATCAATATATAGAATGTTTGAATTGACAAGCACTATATATTGTGTTAGAATTGCAATGTAATTGATTTTTGTGCGTTGCCCGTCAGGGTACACAGGCTTTAGGGCTTGTGTTGCGGAGTAATGACTGCATTGCACACGCTGTTAATTTTGTACTTGTGTCAGTAGTATCACTGCGCCTTTTCAGGCCGGTATATTGCTGGCTTTTTTTATTTTACGGGATTTACCCACCATTGCGAGAATGACATCGGTTCATAGGCAACTATGGACGCCAGGCTTTATGCCGTCTGTCATTCTCGCTTTTTTATTGCCTGTAAGCCTGAAAGGGCTTTAAGGATAAATCAAAACTGAGAAAGGCAGGTCATGTACATGAATGTGAAGCAGAAAAGAAAGCAGAATGGTCGGCGGGTCAAGCCGGCACACTCCACGGACTGGAAGATGAAGAGACAGGCAGTATCTTCGCTCCGGCCCCAAAATGTTGCACCAATGGCGAGGGCAGTTATTTTGCCCCGAAGATCACGAAGGGGGATTTGATATGTCTGGCAGCAATAGTGCTGAACGAAAGCGGCATGAACCGCTGGTGCTGGTAGAAACGGCAGATCTTTCAGAAGAAGAATGGCTGGATTACCGGCGCCGTGGAATCGGCGGCAGCGATGTATCAGCAATCTTTGGCACTTCTCCATTCCGGACAGCCAGGGATCTGTACTACGACAAACTGAACATAGCGTCAGTGGAAGATGATGAGGGCAACTGGGTTGCCATGGAAATGGGGCATTTGCTGGAGCCTCTGGTAGCAAAGATATTCGAGCGGAAAACCGGATATCGGGTCTACCAAATCAAAAAGATGTTCCAGCACCCACAGTATCCTTGGATGCTGGCTGATGTGGACTACTTTGTGGAACTGCCGGATGGCACCACAGCGATCCTTGAGATCAAGACCACAAACTATAATGCCAGAGATAACTGGTGGATGAATGGGAAGGAGACTGTTCCAGTCTACTATGAATCTCAGGGGCGTCATTATATGGCAGTAACGGATCTTGACCGATGTTTCTTTTGCTGCCTGTATGGTAACAACGAGGAGGAAGTTATTATCCGGGAGGTCAAGCGTGATTTCGAGTATGAGGCTGAGATGGTCTTTTTGGAGCAGTATTTCTGGGAAAACCATGTGCAGCGCCATGTGCCGCCGCCCTATACAGAAAGTGGGGCCTTGATTATTGAGAGCGCACGCAAACACTTTGGCCCGGCAGATAAAAATGCCCCGGCCGTTGCACTTGACCTGGATATGACTGCAAAACTTATGCAGTATTTGCGGCTTCTGGATGAAAAGAAAAATGCAGAGGTGTACTCCAAAGAAATCGACAAGGATATTCAGCGTCTGAAGGCGCTGTTGATTGCGGAAATGGGTACCAGCTGCACTGCAGTCTGTGAGCAGGAGGGAGTGAACTATACGGTTACCTATACCCCTGTTCGCAAGTCCGTCATCGACAAGGATAACCTGCTTCGGTTGAAACTGGAGCATCCGGATATTTACGAGCAGTTTGTTACAGTATCCGAATCCAGACGGTTCAGTGTTAGAGCCTCGATTATGGAGGCCGCTTAGTGAGGTGAAAAAGGATGAATTGTATTGGTACCTACGACGGGACGATTTTTTATAATCCTGCCAATAAGTTTTGTATCATCAGTGTAAAAACCGCAGACCAGAGTGTGCCAGCTGAGGCCAGGTCAAACAGGCGGTACAAAGACCATTTGATTCGCTTTACAGCTGTGGGGTATGAGATTCCACGGACAGATGCGGTAGAGTTGGAACTGGATGGTGAATGGGCAAAAGGCAAGTATGGTGTCCAGCTCCAGGTGGAGCAGTGGCGTGAAATTGTGCCCAGAACAAAAAACGGCGTAGAGGGCTATCTTGCCTCCGGGCTTATCAAAGGGATTGGTCCCAAAACTGCCGCAGACATTGTGGAGCGGTTCGGTGTGGACACATTGGATATTCTGGAACACCAGCCGGAGCGGCTGTTGGAGATCCGGGGCATTACGGAAAATAAATTGGAGGACATCAAAGCTTCTTATGCAGAAAACCGTATGCTCCAAGGAATTATGACCTTGCTGGCACCGTTTAAGATTACTCCCAAGACGGCATTGAAAATATATCAATATTTCGGCCCGACCAGCGTAGAGATTTTGGAAAAGAGCCCATTCGAGCTTTGCCAGATCTCCGGCTTTGGATTTCGGCGGGTAGATGCAATCGTACAAAAGAGCGGGGGCGATCTCCATGACCCCATGCGTATCAAAGGGGCTGTCTTTTGTGCGCTGGATGAGGGCAAGAGTAAACGAGGCCATCTGTACATCAGTTCTGAAGAACTGGAGAAATCAGCGCTGAAACTGCTCAATGAGAAGATACCTGTACCGGAGCTTCGCCTGCATCAGCAGGAAGTCAGGGATATGATGCAGGAAATGATCCTGAATGGAGCAATCGTTTCCGTGAAGGATAATATTTATCTTCCCAGAGTGTTTGCCCAAGAGGATGAAACGGCGCGCCGGATCGCCCAGCGTCTGGTCACCCAGATGCCAGTAGAGCATATTGCGCCGGTGCTGGAACAGGTCAAGGTTGAAATGGGACTGCGCCTGTCTGCACAGCAGGAGGCTGCGGTCTATGCAGCATTTAGGCATGGCTTGTCAGTGATTACGGGTTCTCCTGGTACTGGTAAAACAACAGTGCTGCGGACGATACTTGAGGTTTACCGGCGGCTGCACCCTGATGGCAAAATTGCTCTTATGGCGCCTACCGGTCGGGCAAGCCGCAGGATGTCGGAGAGTACCGGCTTTGAGGATGCCCGAACATTACACAGTGGTCTGGGACTGACCAGTGAAGAGGATGAGGGTAGCCGGAACAGAAAGTCAGAGCCACTGTCGGCCGATTTAATCATTGTGGATGAGTTTTCCATGGTGGATATGTGGCTTGCCGAGAAATTCTTTGAGCGCATGAAGGCAAATGCCAGAATCGTACTGGTAGGCGACCCAGATCAGCTTCCGAGCGTAGGAGCCGGAAATGTGTTTCGTGAGATCATCGAGACCCAAATCGTCCCGGTAACGGTGCTGGATCAGATTTTCCGTCAGTCGAAGGACAGTCTGATTGCCTATAACGCCAAATTTATTAACGAGGGCAATACCAAACTGTTTTATGGACCGGACTTTGTTTTCGTGTCTGGTGATAGTCAGGAAGACACCGCTGAAAAGATTACAGAACGGTATTGTTTGGAGATACAGGAGAGTGGCATTGAGAATGTGCAGATTCTTTCACCTTTCCGTTCAGAAGGCGCCGCGTCGTCGGAACAGCTGAATGAAACCATTCGTGAATTGGTCAACCCATTCCGCTCTGCGGAGGAAGAAATCAAGTTTGGCCCCAGGATATTCCGGGTCAATGACCGCATCATGCAGACCAAGAACACAGAAAAGGTCTCTAATGGAGATCTGGGCTTCATCCGGTATATTAAGGACACTGACCAGGGTAAAAAAATCGGCATGGATTTTGGCGCTGGCAGAACACTGGAATACGGCGTAGATGATTTGAGCAATGTGGATCTGGCTTATGCTACTACGATCCACAAGGCTATGGGCTCTGAGTATGAGACCGTTATTATGCCGCTGCTCAAAGCGCACACCATCATGATGTACCGTAATCTGCTCTACACCGGAATCACGCGTGCCAAAAAGCGGGTGGTTCTGATTGGGCAGAAACAGGTATTGTTTATGGCAATCCATCGTAATGAGATCGGCAAGCGGAATACGCTGCTGGGTATGCGTATTCAGATGTATTTCAAAGCCTACGCAAAGAAAGCCGGTATCCCCATTCCGGCTGCGTTGGAAGAACAATTAAAGAACGCAAGTTAAAAAAGAGAGGTCAGATGCAGAAATAGCACTTGGCGTCTCCTATTTTTATGTCAGAAAGGAGTTTCCAACATGAACGAAAAAAGTAATCCGATGCCTATGATGTACAAAACAATTCCGGCAGTGGCAGAACTGAACAAGGTGCCGGGCTTTGACCCGCTCAAATTTCTGCGCCATAAGGTATCCAGAAAGACCAATGAGGAAATGCTGCAGTTGGAATTGCCTTATCAGAAACTGTGGTTCCGTCTGCGTCACCCACAGGGCCGCATGAAACTGACTACCCTGCGAATCACGGAACAGCTTGCGATTATGGAGGCCAGAGTCTATCTGGACCGCAGTGATGCAGAGCCCATCAGCAGTTACATCTCGCAGCATAGTGCAGAAGAAGGTACTGACTATGTACAGGCTGCCCAGGATGAGGCATTGAGTGCTGCGCTGTCGGATGCCGGTTTCGGTCTGCAGTTTGCCGATGTTGCTGTTGACAGTACGGGCAAGGTGTTTGGAAGCAGTATTCCGCTTTCCGGGACGGCTCCTATCCGGCAACCGATGCCAAATGCGGCGCAGAGGCCCGTAGAAGCCCCTGGAGCGGCGCTGCGGCAATCTGGTGGGGAAGTTCATGCCCGGCCGGAAAGAGCGCCTCAGAACGCCGTAGAGGGCCGTAATACGCCTGCTCGTCCGGCGCCTATTCAGAAACCTGCGGCAAAGCCGGTTCAGAATGAACAGTCCCCGGTTTCTCCGGTACAGCCAGTTGTCCAACAGATGGTTGCAGAAGAGAAGGAGAATATGGATACACTGCCTGCCGGCAAGGTAGAGGAGAATGCTTCCAATATGGAGCTGCCGGTACCGAGCCGCGAGGTTACATTGGATAGCAGTCCAAAACAGGATGATGTGTCTGAGCAGCCGACCGCCTCCGTATTCCAATCGGATGAACCGGAAGAACTGCCTGTGGCGCCTGTTGTCCAACAGGAAGCACCCGATCAGCCTATGGCGCCTTCTTATACGGAGAGCACTCCGGTAGAAGACATCTTGAAGGTAATGACCTTTGAAGAAGCGCAGAATGTGGTGGTGGATAGCGGTCTGAGCAAAGGAAAGACCATGGCAACAGTTGCCAAGGAGCGTCCGGTGAGTCTGAAATTCTACCTCACCCCCGGCAACAAGAGCACCAACAATATCGTTCGTGCTGCGGCGCAGATCATGCTCGATGGTATGGCCGCACAGAAAGCCGGATGATAAGCAGCCCCATCTATGGGGCCAAGAAGGGAGGGAGAACAGATGGACTCATATCCAGGAGATTTTCCGTTCGGTATTATGGATGTAGTGGAACTTCTACATCTACGAATCAGACGCCGACAGGCAAACAGTGTATATGTGGATTGCCCGTTTTGTGGTGACCGCCGCGGTAAGATGAATGTGAATTTCGTCAAAAATGTCTGGCGGTGCAATTATTGTGATGAGCATGGCGGTATGCTTGCGCTTTATGCGCGGCTAAACAATACGACTACATCCGATGCGTATTGGGAAATAGGAGAAGCCCTGTGCAACGATTTTCACAGGGAACGGCCGAACTCTGGATATGAGATGGCAGGAAACCAGCAGGCTGGCACTGGGTCCCCGGTTTCGGGGACTCAGACCGACCTTGCGGGATATGAGAGGAGGGGCGAACTAAAAACAGTGCAGCAAGCAGAACGGGCCAGCGGACAGGAAATTCATCAAACGCTTTCGCTGCTGCTCGCTATGCTGCCTCTTCAGCCTGCCCACCGCAACCATCTGCACTCCCCAAAACGGGGACTGTCGGATGAACAGATCGACCGGATTGGGTTCAAGAGTACTCCACCCCCATTCCTTTGCCGCTCCATTACCGAGCGGCTGATGAAACAGGGATGCAAGGTGGAGGGGGTGCCCGGCTTTTATCTGGATGACAGCGGGCGCTGGACCATGAACTTCTACCGAAAAAACGCAGGGATTTTGATTCCGGCTGTGGGATACGACGGTATGATACATGGCCTGCAGATACTTTTGGATAGTCCGCTCAAGCAAAAAGATGATCCACCGGATAAGTCAGGAGCCAAATACATCTGGTTTTCGTCCTCGTCCAAAAATATGGGTGTCACATCCGGGAGCCCGGTACATTTTATCGGCAATCCATCTGCTCGGGTGGTCTATGTCATTGAGGGACTGCTGAAAGCAGACATCTCGCACTGCCTGACAAACCGGACTTTTGCGGCGATTGCCGGCGCAAACAACACAAGCCAGTTGGATACGCTGTTTGCACTGCTGGCACAGAATGGCACTGAGGAGATCATTGAGGCTCATGATATGGATAAGTACAGTAACCAAATGACCTCCAACGGGGCATCTAAGATCTATCTGATGGCCCGGAAAAATGGAATGGCATGTCGTCAGCTGACCTGGAATCCGAATTATAAAGGGTTTGATGATTGGCAGCTTGCCCTTCGGGAGAAAGAACAGAAGGAAAAGGAGGTGCAGAGAATGAATTTTAAGCAGCAATATCTGTGCGGTAAGTGTGACTTTACCTATATAGATGGCTGCGTCGAGCTTTGGCACACCAGAGCGGAGAAAGATTTGGACCTGACAGAGTATCTGGGGCTTACAAAGGAAGAGTATCAGATATTTCTTGCTCAGGGCAATCGGGCGCTGAAGGATATTCTGGACAGCCAGAGAGTTTTCCGGAGGTTTTGCATTTACCAGCTTTGCCTAAGTGAGACACAGACAGTACCATTCGCATTCAAGCGACTGGATGCGCTACATAAGGCTGGATATGAACAGCCGCCTGCCGCCGCCTATCAGACGGTATGGAGCGCAGAGGTCTGTTGCCCAAAGGGGCAGAATGACATGGAAGTGCTGGGGCGCCTGTTCCTGGACTTTAATGAGCATTTGCCGGAAGATTACAGAGGTCGTCCGTTGGCTCCATCTGATGTGGTGGAACTGGACTGCCAAGGCAAACGCACATACTTCTATGTGAATGACTGCCGGGATTTTGCGCCGGTACGCTTCTCCCCATTCTTGTGTAAAAGACTTCCGGAGCCTGCTCAAAAACAGGAATGAAGGGATAGGGGTCAGATGCGTATTGCAGAAAAGAAGAAAAGCCAGATTACAGCACTGTATGAGCAGTGTTCCAATCTTCCGGTAGATGTCAGAAGTTGTCTGGAGAATGGCTACTTTACCGTAACGGTACCTCCACCCTGGAATATGAGCAATCAAAAGACTGCGCAGGAGGTGCAGGACAAAATCAAGGAATGGTCAAGGCAGTATACTGGCGTGGTCTGCTACTGTTTTGACAGCTTCAGCACACTTTTATATGTGCTGTGAGCAACACACAATGGCATGGAAAGGGTCATAACGGCCTGCTCCATGCCATTTTTTGCGAAAGGAGATTTTACAATGGGTGTTTTTTCAGAAATAGTAATGGAGCAGCAAAACAGTATGTTCGATTCGTCTGCAGCCTTTGAGGATGATGAAGCCTTTGAGCTGGAGGAGATGGAATCTTTGCCTGTGCCGCCTGTAGGTACAGACACTGTCCCAGTATCGGCGGCTTCGGTTTCTGCCGGTGAGACTGCTTCGGCTGATGCAGAGGAAGAACCTGTGGATGAAGTAGCGTCTGATGGGGAAGAGAAGTCTGCTGAGGAGGGGAATTCGGCACAACCGCCCGCCGCAGAAGATGAAGAAAAAAAGCGTGCGGAGCATGAGGCGGCTGAAGCCCAGCGCAAAGCGGAATTTGACGCCAAACAGCAGGCGAAGAAAGCCGCGGAGCAGGAGCAGATCGCCCGTCTGGAAGCGATGAGTGATGAAGAAGTAATCGCGGCCTCTACCCAGAGGGTGAGTACCGATGTGGAAAAACTGACACGGCGAAATATGAAGGAATGTGTGTCCGAGCATATCCAGATGCTCTGTATGGAAGATACGGCGTTTGCCCGTCTGACGATGCATCCGAAAAAGAACATGATCCGCTGTTTCCAGTACATCAACCGAAAGGCATGGGATTATGTGCAGGATGAACTAAAAGCAAGCGGAACCCACCCTGGTCCCGGACAGCAGACATATGGCTGCGATGTGCCGGATGATATGTGCTATCAGTGGGCAGAAGATTATTTCCGTGACCCTGATGCCAAGGAAGACCATGAGGATGAGGAGAAGTTTGTTCCCAAGCCGTATGCTGGGAAGTCCTCTGCAAAGAGCAAACCCAAGAAGGCGGCAGAGAAGAAAAAGACGGAACCCAAGGCGGCACCCAAGCAGGAGGAAAAAAAGCCTTCTCAGGATGGGCAGATGTCGCTGCTGGATTTTGGGATGGCAAAGGCAGGCTGAGCCGGCAAAGGAGGAAAAATGAAGAATGATTGCTTATAAGGGTTTTCGCCCCGGGCTGATATGCCGTGGCTATCAGTTTGTGATGGGGCTCAATACGACTGAAAAAGCAAATTGCAGGGAAAATGGATTTCACTGCGCGGAGGACCCGCTTGACTGCCTTAGTTATTATTCCAGCCTGGAGCATTCGGAATATTATATTGTCAACGCCGGCGGCGACATCGATGAAGATGAGCATGACTCCAAAATCGCCTGTACGGAGCTGACTGTGATTAAGCGGCTCACCAAAGAGGAACTGTTTTTACATGGTTTGGCCTACATGGCAGATCATCCGCGCAGGGTGTGGAGCTCCCATGTGGCAGCCAACCGGGCAATGGCGAACTGCGGCTATGCGGTGGTACGGGGTAAAGACCCCGTTGCCACCGGCAGACTGGGAGACATCCTTGCTTTTGCGAAGGAAGCACCGGATTCGGAAAGTATCGTACAGGTTGCAGTGGGCCGGATTGACGGCGTTACATTAGGGAAGCAGGCCGTCAAACCCGCCAATGATATAGCCCATTTCATCCAAGGCGTGGAAGGGACGGGCCAGACCGGCGAATGTCATATGCTCAGAAAACCGGAAGCGCTCGTCCACAAGCAGAGGTTGATGGGCTTTCAGGTAGTTGATGCCCTTTAGGTCCGGGGTGAGGATACGGATGACCACATCGCCGGCTTCAATAGCGGCGGGAGTGAACACATTGGTCATGCTGGTGCTGCAGTCCAGAATGACGAAATCTACCAGTTTGGCGGCAGCATGAATGAGCTGCAGCACCATGGTATATTTGACCTCTGGGTAGCTCAGCGGGTTTTCTCCTGCCGCATAGCCCATCATCCCAATGAAGGGATAGTTTTTCAGCACTGTCACATGACTGGCAACCAGAGATGTATCGATCTCCACACTGCTCAAAACCTGGCCGATAGAGGTATTGGTCTGGATGATCTGCTCCGGCAGCCAGACCGGCAGCATAGGGACATTCATATCGGCATTGATAATGATGGCTTTCCGCTTGTCCCGGGTCAGGGCTTTGGCCAGAATACAGCAGAACATGGATTTGCCGCTGCCGGGGCTTCCCCAGACGGTGATAACAGCGGCAGTCAGAAAGACCAGCGCCATGCCGGAAGGGCCATAGACCAGCCCTAATATCCCGCAGAACTTGATATCCCCGCCGCCCAGACCAGTGCCGTTTGTTGCCAGTGCAGCTGCCAATGGAATACAAAAGCCGAGCAGGGCGCCTACCAGGGCATGGGTGGCGACCGGCCAGAGAAAGAGCGGCGGGAGCCCGTGATTTAACAGGAAATATCCTTGCAGGACCGGCGCCAGGGCAGCTAAGGGGATAAAAAAGACGAGTGCCCGGTCAGGCACCCGTCTGTAAAGCACATCGTAGACAGCAAAGCCGGCCACCACAAAAAATATGGTAAGCAGGTAAGCTGTCCAGAGGCTATTCTCGATTGGTATACCAGTCATCATAAAGGCTCCCTTGGATCGAAACATAGTCATTTAGGTTGATGGATAACATGCCGTCAGGAGTCCAGGTATCCCACACCTGTGTATAGATGGTGTAGTCGGTGGCATCGGGGAACCACAGCGGTGTGAAATGCACTGTCCGGTCATAGGTGGAAAATTCGTTGGGCTTAAAGATGAATTTTGCACTTTGGCCGCCGGAACGCTGCAGAAGCCGCAGATAGGTCTGATACTGGAACTCAGGAAATACGGAAAAAGCAGTTTGGGGATAAGTAATGTGGCTGGTCGGGGCATCTGTGGACAGCGTTGCCCGCACTTCGGTTTTAACGCCGTACCCGCTTTTCATCGTCTTGCCGGATGCTGTGGGTACAATATCGTCTGGCATTAGAGACATCTCGCCGCTGATGGAAGCGGAGTAGCCCGTATATTCGTATTCCCAATATCCTTCATCAACCCAGTGCCCGCCATCTTCACCGTGGTCGCACCATACCCATACAGGCACCCAGTAGCAGCTCCAGACGCCCCAGTTGGCAGTGAGCTTCTGCGTTTTACTGGGGAGGGGCGGCACAGAGTAGCCGGGATTCGTGTCGGTTGCCACAGGGTCAGGTGGAATGTGCTCATTCAGATCCACGATTTTTGCGACAAAGGTATCCTGAGCGGTATAGGCACCGCTGACAGATACTGTAATGGTCACGGTTTGTGGGGTGGAGGGGGTATGCCATTTGACCCAGACTACCTGACTGTCACCGGCTGGGATCACTATATCATTGACCCGGTAGGTGGTGCCGAGAATATGGAAGGTAACCGATGCCGGATTATCCGGCGTCAGATCCTGATCTGTCCGCAGTGTGACGGCGGTGATCACATCCGTATCTACTCGGTATTCGACATCAGGGGCCTCAATTTCTCCTTCCGGCGGAGCTTCATCAAACCAGACGATACCAACGCCAAGGGTGCTGATGATGTCGGAATTGTTCTGCTTTCCAGTGGTGCTGCCTGTCCAGGCGGAGATGCCAAGGTCGCTGAATTCCAGGAACATTGACAGCGGCAGATTTTTATGGGTAAGCGAGGTCATGGTTTTCCGCAGATTGCCGCCGGACATCTGATCATACAGGCCGGCTTCAGTAGCTGTCATACAGTAATACTGGCCGTTGTGCGTGAAATAGGCAATGGGCTCGATCAGCAGCTTGTACTCGCCGGCAATCATCCGCTCATAATCGACTCCGGCTGCCTGAGCGACCATCATGCACGCATATTCAGAACAGAAATACCGTTTGATGGCTTCGATGTTGCTCTGCCCCTTGCTGCTGACGATTGTGGGCATAGATTGCGTAGGTCTAATGCAGGAATAGGCAACGCCGGACTGGAGGGAGAGGCCGGCGCCGCCCAGGTATTGCAGTTTGTTGACTTTCCCAAAATGGAGAAGACTGGTCTTCTGCGTCCGGTTTGAAAAGTCCAGCGGAGAAGATACGGCAGTTCCGCTGGATGCGTCAACAACAGTAATGCGGACGCCATCGTTGCCTGAGTTCCAGAAGTTGCTGCTTGTGCCATGACCCATGCTGCCACCGCCGCCATCTATGTTTCCATTTCCGCCCGTTGCAAAGGCAGAGGAGGGGAATAGACAGAAAACAAGGGTAAAGCAGCATAGGAAGGCGAGAAGTCGTTTCAAATACATCACGCTCCATTCCTTTTGAAAATAGGAAGGCCGCCACAATCCTGTGACGGCCAAGTAGTGCCATATTCAGTTGTAGTAAATCAGCCCATATTGCCGACCTGTTTGTTCAGATCTCCATCGCTGTCACCGGTGGACTGCTGTACATTGCCGGGAACAACCCAGCCAAACACCGGATCGTATACAGCTCCATTTCCGTTGCTGGAGCCTGGAGCCGGTTCATTGCTGGGCGGCGTTTGCTCGGCAGGCGGGGCAGTGACTTCCGGAACTGACGGGTCGGGATTGACAGCATGCCCCTGACCAGGATCTTTGATTTCGGTTTTACCTTCCGGTACCGGAGGAGACGTGTCTTCAGGCTTTTCGGTATCGGTAAAGTCGATCACAACCTCATCCTCCGTTTGGGAGGTTACTTTGGGATATTCTTCTTCGGCATCTGTGGACTGGCCGGGAGCATAAGCATCTGCTCCATTATCACCATCTGTCTGTGTGCCGCCATCTGACCAATCGCCGGTGACGCTGCTGGGTGGGGATTCATCTGGTCTGAAATCTCCGGTACGGTCGCGGCTTACGAACCAGCAGACGCCCAGAATAGTGATGCAGAGAAGAGCCAGCGAGGAAACAATAAAGCCTTTGGATTGGAAAAACTTTTTCATATTTTACATACACTCCTTTTTTGCTGTTATATAAAGCCTATACGGTATAACGTGCCGGGCTTTCAACAGTATGGTTAGAATTTTGTGTTGTGGTAGCCTGTCAGCTCCACCCGTTGGGTGATAGCCGGATAACTGTGACCGAACATCCGCACATAGAATTCCACATCACAGTAGAAGATGTACTCAACCCGTCCATTCTCTACATTGAACTCCAGGCTGATGTCGGAAACCTTGTAATCCTCCGTTGAAAGCGGAATCTTGGAGTCCAGGCCGCCTGCCACTGTAGCCTCCAGCATGTCGGTATAGTCACTGCTGGAGTAAAGGGTATTTAGGTACTCTTCAAAGTTGGTTTCACGCTGGGAACGGTAGGTATCTGCATAAATCGTGCCGCTAAGGTTATTTAACTCCATTTTAGCGCCGTTGCGGATGTTGATACAGGTGATCCGTATGGAAGCGTACAGGAGCAGGAAGGAAATCAGCATCACGATGCCTACCACAAAAAAGCAGGCGAAAAAGGTGATCTCGCCCCGTTCGTTTCGCAGCGGCTGTTTCAGTCGCAGGAATATGCGTTTCATAGGTCACCTCACTTCCAGTAGTGCTCACTGACGCCGCTGCCGCGGGCAACCACTGTAATGTTTACCAGGTCAAAATTCCAGAACCCGCCCAGTTTGGCATCTCCCTCGATAGTAATGAAGAAGGGGGTGCCCAACTGGATGGCATTTGTCATACCGGATGGTCTGGGTGATGTGTAGGTAGCGTCAATGGAGTAGGAAATATTTTCGGCTCCTTCGATCTGAGAACTCAAAAATTCAAACAGCTCATCGGTCTCACTGTTGACGCCGCCGGAAAGCTGGATCTGTTTGACCATCTGATCGGCGGCATGGTCAAGTTCCTGCTTGGTGGAAATGATGCTGAACAGGTCAATAATGAAGGCCAGCAGCAGGACAGCGATGAAGATGAAGACCACCGTACTGAAATAGTTGGCCTCGCCCCGCTCGTTGTTCAGCACCTTCCGGGCTTTTTGAAAGAGAATAGAAACCACCACCTTTACTGAAATTGAAAACAGCCGCTCCAAACCGGAGCGGCTGCTATGCAAAGTTTTGACTGTACCAAGTATAACAGATATGGATTTACGGCGAAAGGGCAGGACTGTGCCAATGTAGAGACAATTTTGTGCCAACCATGTTTCTTTGCAACATTACAGCAGTGATTCCACCAGCTGATAGATGTCGGTAAATGGATTGACAGCAATTCCAAACGGTTTGCTGCTGTCATTTTGAAGATGGTATTGCTCTACACGTTTGGCGTTCTGAATCGCAATGGCTGTATGCTCTGCTAACTGGTTATATACATCGCCAGCTTTCTCATAATCAGGGAGATAAGTGGTCAATGCGTTTTTCACTGCGGGGTAGTCTTTGAAAAATTTGGTGGTGTACTGGAAATGCAACAGATACCAAAATTCAAAGCAGGGATTGGAGAGTGCAATCTGAATCCCCTTCGCATCTGCCATTTTCCTTGCCTTGGAGAGCAGATTGTCCTTTGCAGTGATGGGGTCAGGGTTGTTGTAGTTCACATCGCCGTCTGCAACTACCCATACAGAGTCTCCCTCTGATACGGAAATCTGATTTTTGTTCTGATATTCCACGGCTTTCCGGATCAGGCTGAGGTAATCAGTTTCACCTCCGCTGGTGCGGCTGCCGACCACACGAATATCAATGTTTGTCTGACGGTTGCGGTAGTGTTCAAAATACTTAGGCTCAGTTTGAGAGCCCTCCGTCACAATCAGAATGACAGGCTTTATTTTTCTGCGTCGCTGTCCACGCTTTTCAATTTTTCCACGTGCCATTTTACAGCCCTCCCTTGATAAAGGGGATTGCACCATAACGGCCAATCAGATAGCCTTTCTCCACCTTGGCATCCTTGCGGATGGAAAAATCGTAAAGGGAGAACAGATCGGTAGCCGCTGTTTGCTCGTCTTTTTCGGTAAACCAAATCTGATCTCTCCTCAGTACATCCAGGTCAAGAAGATTGGTGTTGTGTGATGTGAAAATCAACTGGGCTCCATTTGGATTGAACTCCACGCTGTTAAAAAGCGAGACCAGATGCTTTGTCAGAAGAGGATGCAGATGAGCGTCCATCTCGTCAGCGACAAGAAGCGTTCCTTCATCCAGCACCTTTTTTACAACACCGATCAGTTTGAAATAACTGTTGGTGCCATCAGATTCCTCTGCCATGTTCAGCGCGTAGGAAGAAGTATTTCCCTCTGTATCCTGTACCGTGTGAATGGCCTCGATATTGGTAAAGATATCATTACGCTGAGAAGGAGCGGGTTCTGTATCACGCATCTGAAGGGACTGTATGCCAAAATCTGCAACACGCAGCATAGAGGCGATCACATGCCGGTAGTCATCATCTTTGAGTTGTTCTGCTTCAAGGCCGTAGGCGTCTGCAACAGAATTTTTCGTGATGATCTGGCAGGAAGCAAACCATTCCAGAACCGGAATCACTTTGGAATAGCTCCAGTTTGATGCGACAGACAGATAGAGCTTGTTGGCCGAAGTGCGATCCTTGAGAGTATTTTGTTCATCGACATCAACGGTAAAGCGAAAATCTTTTGTGTCTTTTCGCTCAAAAATGAGTGCCTGCCTGCCATTGGGATAGTAATACAGATATTCTTCAATAACAGCTTTGTCTGTTACAGAAAAGCCATACGCATATCGGATGCCATTTGTGGTGAAGATGACCTCAAAGCTGCTGGGGCGAGAGGGTGTTTCCCGGTCAAACTTGAACGGCGAACGCTCAATGGTTTTGTGGAGCTGCTGGTTATGCGAAGTCAGCACATAATTTACCATGAACCAAAATGCATTCAAGACATTGGACTTTCCGGAAGCATTGGCACCGTAAATCACGGCAGACTTCAAATGCTTTTTGTTTCCGTCCACAATCAGGTGTTCCGGATGTTCGTTATCCTTACTGGCAAGCAGGGATAACACGACATTATCTTTGATAGAGAGAAAGTTCTCTACACTAAATTGAATCAGCATAAAACAACCTCCTAAATCCTTGCTATAATATATTATATCCGCATTTTTGTGAAAAATCAACGCAAATGAAAAATAAAAATCTATATAGAGGATTTAAGAGAACAGTCGTGTGGAGAGGATATGCGGTGGGAGTTTCGGTAATGATAAAAAGCAAGCCTGGGAAACAGTTCGCCGCTGCTTCCCAGGCGCTTTGCTTACAGGTTCTGACGGATGATCCGGGTGATAATACCTACGGCCACACCCCGCTCCATATCCAGACGGGTGACGGCAAAAGATACATCGTCCTTTTTGCCGGGCATCCGGTAGTCATAGCAGGAGTGGGCTACCGCATTGACGCCATTGGAGAGGCGCACATAGACAACGCCCTTGTGGACATCTGTGACACGGCCGGCATACTTGCCTTGGATACGGCACTTCTGCAGGTTGTCCCTGTCGGTGTTCTCGGAAATACTCTTGATGTCAGCCTTGATGCCCAAGTCCTCCAGACTGTTGCGCCGCACGCTGAGAATACGGACCAGAACCTCATCGCCTACGGAAAAACGCTCATGGGCATCACCGATCCAATCCCAGGCAAGGTCACGGGCAAGGATGGAGGTTTCAACGCCGAAAACTTCCACGCGCACAACCTTTTCAGCCACTGCAATCACACGCGCCTGGACGATGCGGCCCTCATAGACACGGTACATACCGGCAGCATCCGTATCCAGATAGAAAATCTGGCGTTTGCGCAGCATGGCCTCCTTGCGGCTGGCAACTACGCTGCGGGTCTTGGAGTCGATACCACGCACGATGAAGTCAATGTCAGCACCGAGCATGTTGCCAAGGATCTTATTTTGGCGCAGCATAAGGTCGGCGTATTCCTGACCGGAAGGACTGCGGCCCAGATTGATCATCATTTCCTTGATAGGGATAATGACACGGAACCCCTTGTAATCCACAACTGCCACCGTCTTGCGGTTGTCCAGCTGTTCAATGCCGCCCAGCTTGCCGGTGATGATCTTGCGGGTGCGGTAGGCATTATGGATCTCATGCCAGATTACATCATCACGGTCTTCGGCAGTCTCGACATCATCCCGGCTGCGGATGGTAAGGACGGGGGCCTCGCCGCGCTGGGGGCGGGGCTGGCGCTGGGGAGGAGAAGGAGTAGGGGCAGGAGCGGCAGCTTCTTCCACGACAGGAACATCAGGCTCCACAGCAGGTTCCTCCGTATCAAGAATAGAGTCGGCTGTATCCGCCGACTCTGTTGTTTCGGCAGGGACTTCCTCTGTGACAGTTTCTTCAGGAGCAGCAGCTTCTTTCTTCTTTCGGCTGGTACGCTTGGGCTTGGGAGATGCAGGGGGTTCCTGCACAGCGTCGGCGTTATCTTCGTAAACATCAGGCGGCTGCACATCAAAGTCTTCCGGCATATCAGTGGGAGCAGCGCTTTGATCGTCTGTTTCAGCAGGCGTATCTCCGAACATTTCCTCCTCGGTGAGTTCAGGAAGGGGATCTTCAGCCATATATTCGGCAGAGGTGTCCTCCAGGGGCTGATCCATCTGCCCCAGCAGTTCGTTCAAATCCAGACTATTGCCAGTATCAGCAGGAAGGGATTCAGGTTGAGCAGTATCGGCCGGCAGAGTTTCGCCTTCCGACATAACGGTTTCGGTAACAGGAGCCTCCTGTTCCAGAAGTTCTTTTTTCTTGGTTGCCATAGATTAAAACCTCCTATGAATTTGATAGTTTTGTTTAAGACAGGATGGAATCCTTGTCTGTGGTGATAATGCCTTCCGGCGTACCGGCAGATTTGGGGGCCGGAGCCTCTTTGGGTGATTTATCCGTGGGGGATGCCGGTTTGGTGGCTTTGCGCTTTGCCGGCTTCTTTGCTGCAGGAGCCGGTTTCGGCGCGGGCTGCGGTGTTTTGGCGGCTTCTTCTTCCAAGCGGCGCCATTCCGGTACATGGGCAGATGCTTTGCAGGAACGCAGGTACTTGGCTTCCGGGTGTTTGGAGTAATCCATTTTGTCTACCTGCAGAACCTTCTTGCCACGGATGATGATGAGCGCCTGATCCAGCGGGAGCCGCAGGACTTCATCAGGAGTAAGTACAGGGCGTTTTCCAACACCAGAGGTCTCACGAAACTCCGGTGTATAGTTGGAGATACGCCAGGTGCCCAGCTGTTTGGACTTACTGGATACTGCTACGGAGGCAAGCCCTGTCCTGGCAGAAATAAATTCGGCAGTATAGAGGACATCTACGGTGAACTCATCCCAGTTTTCCGGAACGATGACCTCGTTACCGCACTGACGGAGGTAGTTGGTAGCAGTATGGACTGCACTTTGCAGGGCATTGATTGCCTCGCCTTCTTCATCAGAGCGCTTGGTGTTGCTCCACGGCTCATATTCAAAAATCAGGAAGAAACGTCGGGTAATTGCCTCACGGGAACCGATCTGCTGAACGAACTGGAGGTAGTCTTCCTGCATGAGCAGACACTGTTCATTGGTCTCCTGTTCCATCTCCTTCCGAACGGTATCCAGATGGCGGTTGATCTCTGCCCGACGTGTCAGTACCTTGATTTGCAGCTTGATGGGGCTGATTTTCAAGTAGGATACAAAGGAATAGATGATGTTCCGCTGTTCCTGGGCGCTGCGCAGCATAAAATTGATGGGTACTACCTCGACGACCTTGACATAGCGGTGGTCCTTCGTGTAGATGATGCCGTTTTCAATTTTGGAAATCGGCAGATAATCTGCTACCGGGTTAAGGCAGGCGGGCTTCGGCTCCTGGGTGCGGATAGGGCGTTTTACTTTGCGCTCCTTGGAGACCTTCTTTTTTTGCTTGGCGGCTTTCTTCTCCTTGGCAGGCTTCTGCTTTTTCACAGGACGGAGTTTTTGGCGGATCTCGTAGCTACGAACTTCATCAAACTCCGCTGGGAAATCCTCTCTGCCGGAGCGCCGTGACCGTCTGGGAGCCTTGTCGGGCTTGTGTACCTTCTTTTTAATATGCTTGCCGCCATGCTCTGCCGCCGGAACCGCATCTTCTGCGCTGTTACCGCCTATAATGCGGCGGTTTCGCAGGTACTTTATGAAAATCAGCAGAAAAGAGGAAAGGCTCTCACCGGAAATTCCGATAAGCGCCACCAATGCTGCTGGCAGTGCGGTCAGGCACAAAGCGATGATACGGGCAGTCAGGCTAAGAGGGAGCAATGAAAAAACCGGCACACCAATGGCAAATGCCAGGATGCCGGCTTCAATCACATTTCGGGCTTTGAACATACCACCGAAGAAGGTGCCTGACTCGATGAAATTCGGTGGTATTATGTAGGTATCTCGGTCGATTTTATGATTCATGATTAACCTCGTTTCCGAAGCCGGGCGGGCACATCAGCCGATAATCCAGAACGGACCGCCAGCTCCAGCGCGCCGGCTGGCCTCATTTAAGATAATGGACAGATCCCAGAGCTGTTCGCTCCGTGTGTAACTGGCAGGGTCAGCCACCATGATCTTGCCGTCTTTTACGCCACGCAGGACAATGAAGTGACCGGATGAGGTAAAGTGGCCTTCAGACATGATTGCTACTACCAGTTTACCATTAGCCAGTGCGTCTGTGATGCGCTGTGGTTCCGCAGTGGTACAGCCGGAAACCGGAAGCCCCCATTCCCCAGCGGCGGCAGGTATCAGTGCATGGTAAGAACCACTGCTTTTACACCAGTAGCCGTTGTTGTAAGACCACTCGGCCATCTCCATAGGGTCAACCATATCGTCTGTCAGAGAGGACACCACGATTGCCATAGCGGTAGGGCCGCAGCCATAACCGCCAATATTGTCCGTGCCATAGGCTTTACCGGCATAGCGTTCATCCAGCTGATTGTAGTAAACAACAGGTGTGATCCCATCGGTGAAAGTAACATCGCCCAGAGAGGTGATGCTGTTTCCGGTCCACGCTTCCAGATTCTGCAGCAGACCATCGCCCAAGAACAGGCTTAGGTTGGAGGCATAATCGGCTGCAAGCTCCTTTTGGTCATCGGTAAGCTGGAATACAACATCAGAAAAATAGGACTCACCGTTGTAACGGACAGTATAGACCATCCATGTTTCTGGCTCTGTTGTTTCTTCCCCAGTCTCCGGATCGGTCACGGTGCTCTCACGAATCTCTTGCTTGCTGGTGTAGGAATATAGATGCTGCTTGTTTTCCTGCAGGGTGGCGGCAAGGTCATTTAGAGAAATGCTTTCAAAATCCTTGTCTTTGGCTGCACAATACTGAGAAATAAACAGGTTGGCGTTATAAATAGGCCCGCCGGAATAAGCATTTTTGACCTCCATATGGTCGGCTCCCGATGCCGCAAAGTCAGCTTCGATCCGGGCAAGTACATCATCCAGTGCCTCGCCCAAGATGCCGTTGAGGGTAAAGGTGATCTCGTTGGCGTTCTCAATAATCGCTGTTTCGCTATTCAAAATCGGAATTTCGGGGTCAGATGGCGAAAAGGCATTGGTCAGTCCGCCGAAAATAAGACCGGGGAGCATGAGAACAAATAATACCGGCAGCATAAGCAGGGCAATGACTGCCACAATGATTTTTCCGATATGCTTCCGACCTGCCCACACTGCGCCTGCAACTGCACCGTAAGGACCGCCTGCGGCAGCGCCTTTGGCAGCGGAGGAAATAGCTTTTCCGGTTTTGATTGCACCGCGGATGGTATGCGCTGCGGAGGCGCCGGTCTCCACAGCTTCGGAAAAACCGCTTTTCTGATCTTCTGGCATTTATATCTTGTCCTTTCTCCTCGGGGCTGGAGGCAGCTTTTTGACAATGGACTCGTTGAAGGCGATAGAACCGTCAGGGGCCATATAGGGCGATTTGTCAACAGCATCCACAGCGTACTGCTTATACCATGCTGTACCATCCACGGCATGAACGGTGGTGTACTGGCCTTCCGGGGCAACATATTGGTCTGCGTGGTACATACCAAAGGAGATACCTTCGGGATGTTCTGCAGTTACTTCTGTACCGGTGATGCGGCCGCCGCCGATTTCGACATTCTGGAAGGTCGGAACATTTTCAGCTCCGGATTCCAGTGCCGCGTATCCCATGTAAGAGTGCAGGGCTTCGGCGGCTTTTTCACCGGAAATGGAACCCATTTGGCTGATACTGCCAGTGGCTACGCTGCCGATTACATTGTTGGCAAAATTGCCGCCCTTACTGACGGAAGAAGCGTACATATGGCCGCCGATCCCTCCGGCTGCAGCATCGCCTAAAAGACTGCCAAGACCGGAGGGCTTGGAGCCGGGAGTTGTGGTGGCTGTTTTGATGGCGCTGTTTGTGACTTTTCGGCTCACCACTCCAGCAAGACCGCCGCTGGCAAACCCTGCTCCAAAGCCGCCGCTGCCTTTACCACCGTTTGCGTTGACATTGGTGGAACTGCTGTTCCTCCCGCCGCCAAAGTGGTGACTGGAAAAGTTCTTGATGCCGCCGATGCCTCTGGCAGCAATCATAGCCTCAGCCAACATGCTGCCGCCGGTATGTCCTACATTGACACCCAGGCTGGAGAGGAAAGAATCGATTTTCTGACCGACTTTGAGAAAGCCGATAGCACAGAGAAACCAGATAAACACATTGCCGGAAACGGCTTCTTTTCCCACAGCGTCTACCTGAGCCTGCACATCGCTTTCGGAGATAGCGGCAAAAGCCGGCTGGCAGAGCAGGCAGGAGAGAATTGCGACTGTAAAGGCCGCAAATAAAAATTTTTTGAGTTTCTTCAAGGATAAGACCTCCTTATAACGAAAGCGGGTTCGCAAGGAAGGACCCCACCATGCTTGTGAACAGGCGCAGGCACCAGGCGTTCATGACCAATAGGAAAATTTGACCGCCAAGCATCCGGCACCAGGATTTCCAGATGTTTGCTGTGGTCTGGCTGGCGCCCATAGAAAAAGCCACAGGAGCCGTGTAGACCAGTACACCGAGCAGCACATACCGTTCGGCTGCCTCGAACAGAAGTTTTAGGTAGTTCCAGGCCAGGATGAGAACCAAAATCAAGGTAATCAGTGCCACAGCCCCATTGGCACACACACCGATGATGACCAGCATCACGGAATTGAAGTCTGCAAAGCTTAATGCAGGAAGGTCGGACTCCATGATCCAGTGGTAGGGGGTGCCGCCGATGGTAAGAACAATATTGACGATTTCATCTGAAAAGAGCGTCAGCAGGATAAAAATAACGGAACGGATACTCAGCTTTACCGGGTCTTCTGCTTCCACACCTGCGCCAAGACCGAAGTTTTTGAATAACTGCCAGACCCAGTTGAGCAGGATGATCCCGATTGCCAGAGCCACGAAAACAGAGTACATAGTCTCTGCTGCGGGAAAATAACGCAGAAATACAGCCATATCACAGCCCAGCGCACCCAAAACCGATGTGGTCACCAGATCAAGACCGGCCATTACCTGTTCTGCGATCCATTCCACTATGCCGTCTAAAATGCCCATAAATGCAAGCCTCCTTTCCGGCGAGCAGTCAGACGGTCAATCAGCCTGTCCATTGTCCGCCACTAAAGAGCGGCGTCACATACGCCATGATAAAGCCCAAGCCATTGAGGATAGCCCAGGTGATACAGATTCGTTTGAGCCAGGCGCGGCTTTCATCCACCGTCCGTCCGGAACGGGAGAAGTTCATGAGCAGCAAGGCTACCGAAGCAGTGACGATGGCGGCGATAGTGGAGATGGCAAGGATTTGGGTGTATACATCCTGCATGATCTCTTTGGCCTTGGTCCATACATCTGTTGCCGCATAAGCCGGCTGGCAGAATATCATGGACATCATCACACACAGGAAGGCGCTGTAAGCCACTTTGGGCAGCGAAAGCCTGCGCTTGGACTGGGTATCCGGCTCCTGAAGCTGCGGAGTTTGAGGGGTTTTCGTTTTCTTCAATTTGCGATCCTCCAATTCTGAATGATTTTTTGATGCTCAATAGGGAACAGAAAAACCCACACCTGTCAAAACAAATGTGGGCTTTCAAATGGCCGGGCGGCCATCTGGGCAGCAAAAAAGCACCCTGATGAAAGGTGCCGTTACTGTCCTGTTCGGTTTTGGGTGCAAGTTTGAGCATATTCAGTTTAACACATCGGTATTTACACTGAAAGAGCAGAACCATGCCAATTTTGTTCCCGAATTGTGCCAATTATTTGCCCGATTGTCCGGAAGATGATTTTGGCTCTGGGAAGAACTGCTCCAGCATGTCTAAACTGTCCTTGGAGGTATAGCCCCAAAGAACGGAACTGAGGGCTTCAATGGCTTCCCGGCGTTTGCGGTAGTAAGTTCTGAAACTGATGTCGCGGATATGCGGTCGCAGGGTCTCGATAATTTCCTCAACATTTTTGAGCTGCTGCGGCGAGAGGAAGGAGTAGTACAGCAACCAGTAATATGCCTCACCGTTTTTGTGCTTGGTACGCAGCAATTCGATTGCGGAATCCAGCAGCTTGAGCATTTTGTGGCTGCGTTCAATGCATTTGGCATGATGCTCGATGTCGCTTCCGGCCAAATCAGCGCCAGCCAGATAGACTGAATCCAGAAAATCCTCAATGGAGGTACCATACTCAATCTCAAACTTGGTGCGGACATGCTGGACAGAAAGCTCCAGGCTCCACACAACATCCCGGTATTTTTTCAGCAGTTTCCAGGTATCATGGTACAGGGGATTATCAGCAACATCAGGTTCAACAAATTTTCTCATTTCAGGTTCCTCCTATTTTCGTGCTCCTCAGAGGGAGTGAGTGTAAGTTCAAAAGTGGCGATTGAAGTGTTTGTGCCGCAGAGGATGGTCAGACCAAAGTGGACTGTAGATTTCCCTCGCGCACGCGGAATCAACTCTTCCCAGCAGTCGTCCGATAAGGGATATAACTTATAGCGGGAGAGTGGGCAAGAAAAGCAGGAAATCCCTTGCGTAGATAGGATGTCAGCCATCTTGCGGAGTATCGTTTCAATGTGCGATTTTGAAACGCTGGAAAGTGCATCCGAAACAATGACCTCATGCTCAGAGATAGAATGGCTCTCTTCGGTTTCAGCAGTTTCCGGAAGCTCCAGATGAATGTTTAAGGTCATGGCAACTTCCTCCTTGTCGATTAAAACATCGGAAATCTCAAACATGGTGGACAGGTAGTTCTGCAGGTAGATCACGCTTCCATGCCGGCCGGGAAACGACATGATAGAGATATACCCAAGACCGTCCAGCTTTTTCAGTATCCGGCATACGGTAGCGCGTGACAGCCCCCAGCGGCAGGAGAGTTCGGTATAACTGACCAACGGGTTTCCTGTACCATTGCGAAAGTAGGCTACCGGACCGACCTCTGACCCCTGCACCTGCGTATCGTTGTAGACAGCGGATACCCACAGATCCAGAACGATGTCCATTTCAGAGCAGCGGGCAGAGCTGACCAGTTCCAGGGCAACAGAGACTGGCAGGAAGAAAAAACCGGTATCCTTTTGGCAAGGGGCATTGTACTCCAGTGCGGAATTGTGGCGGGCCCAGTGGAGGATTTTATATTTGACTACATTGCCACGGCCCAGCAGTGTATAGGAAATCAAGTGCTGCTTCTGAAGGGTATCCAGCATGGACAGCGCCTGCCGATGAAAGCGGGTGCGGAACCAGCAAGACAGTTCCTTGACGGTGCAGACCCATTCGCCGGGGGAGACTGTGTAACTGATCCCGTCAATACGGCGATATGAGGTGCGGAAGTTTGCATAGCTGCAAAGTACAGTAAAATGAAAAAGGCCGGAGCCTCCGTTTATGCGGATGCTCCGGTCGTTGATCAGTTTGTGGATGAACTCACGATAAATCCGGCATCGTGGGTAATCTACCACTTGTTTGATTTGAAGTTGGTATTCTGGCATAGTGAACCTCCTAGTTTTTTATGCAGACAAGTAGTTCGCTGAAAAATGTTGACTTGAATAACTGATGGGGGTATACTCATATTTGTATGAGCTGCAAATAAGCAGTTTGTGCATTGCTGGTTTCCGCAGTTTTAGCATTGATACCTTATAATATAGGCTAAAAGCGATAAAGAAACAGTATCAGGGATGTTCTTCATGGCTCTACAATGTGCCAGTCCTTTTCATGGAAAATTTATCCAATTTTTGACATTTTGGAGCTGACACACTTTTTCACAAAAAAATATGCCTACAAACAACTACAATTTTTATACAACTTTTCGAGTGAAGCGGACGGTCAAATAGGACACAGGACGAATGATAAATAGTTTCAAAAACCCAGCAATTATGCGGATTTTGCGCACTACGGAGCGGCATGGGGCGGGATGGAGAGAGCAAAATTTTATTCCCGACGATGAAGTCATTAGACGGTGGAAGCAAGGAAAATAAGGCAT
>OHRQ01000277.1_pt1 | contig 30461 bp, 20 predicted proteins | sample 1578471 | NCBI WGS metagenome assembly OHRQ01 (sample SAMEA3879602, study PRJEB24766) | human gut metagenome | biome: human-associated habitat; feature: feces | place: USA | collected 1985/1987 | reverse complement strand
GGCTCACAGGAAAGAGCTTGTTGAAATTAAGGAAGCCAACCTTAAATCATCAGCCGCAAATGACGCCGCTCATGCGTCAGAGCTTAAAAAGGCATACAAATCGGTTGACAAAAAGGTTGAGCAGGCAGAAAAGGCTTGCGAAAAGCGTATGAAAGCCAAGGTTGCCGAGATTAAAAAAGAGGCTCAGGCTGAAATTCGCAAAGCCGAAAAGAAAGCAGGCGAAAAAATCAGCCTTGCAAAGGAAGAAGTCAAGTCAATTAAGGATGTCGGCGATTTGTTCGTTCGTGACTTCGGATTCGGCAGTGTTGCTGTTGTTTCTAAATATGCCGAAGAGCTTGCAAAATTCGGCAAGCTTTCAATCGCAGACGAGCTTATGGACGCTCAAAAGTCTGTAAGATCTCTTTGCATTTGCAGAAGCAAAAAGGGTGTTATGCTTGCAGGATATTCCCGTAACGGTGCAGATGTTTACAAAATCTATAAAAAGCAGGCAGACCTTGAAGTGGCTTTTTCGGATTTGTGTTCAAAGCTGAAAAGTGCCGGAAGGCTTCCGCTTGTGATAACATTCTCAGGAGTTGACAGACCGTTTGCAATGAACTTTGAAAACATTGTTCGTGAGTCAACAGGCAAAAAAACTACTGTTGTTCATAACAAAACATTGAAGGCTGACGGATTTGTTGCCGTTTACTATAGTGTAGAATAAGGGGCAAAAATGAAAAATTCAACTGCGCCCAACAGAAAAACGGGCAGAATGATTGCTAAAAATTTAATAGTTCTGTTCGCTGTTGCACTTGCCGGCTTTTGCGGCATTCAGGCGTGGTTTACGGATAAGAGTTCAGCTGATGCCGACGGTATAAATGTTGAGTGTCAGGCACCTGACGGTATTGAAATTGCTGTTGTTAAGCACGGTGCCACTGCCCCGGCTCCGACGGCGTACAAAAATACGATTGAATTGAACAGCAAAAATTATTCGTTTATTAATGATATCAAGATGACTGAGGTTTCGAGCGACGGATACACATTTTATAAGCCGCCTCTCAAGCAGGAAAACGGAGTTGCTACTCCTATTCTTGATGCTGACGAATGGGAACTTGCTAACAGTTCGGTTCACTACCTTTCTTTTGACCTGTATGTTCGTTCAAAATCCAAGTTTGATATTTATCTGGACGGTAAATCTAAAATCAGTCCGAATGCAAAAAATCTGACAGGTGAAAATGCAGATAATAAGAGTGATTTCGGTGAAAGCGGTGTCTCAAAGGGAATTTCAAGAGACTGCGTAACCGGTGCGGTAAGGTTTTCGGTTGCAAATTATGAAACTAGCGAAACAATGCCAAAGCTTTTGTGGATTCCTGCTCCGAACATTCTTCTTAAGCCAGACTTAGATACAACAAAGTATTCTGTAAGCACAGACATGAGTTCGGGCAAATCATATTCGCACAGTTATTATGTAAAAAACGGTAAATGGGAAATAACATCCGTTTCCGCTAATGATGATTCACCACTCGGTAAGGTTCTTGTTGCAAACAGCAAAGGCTTTACAGACAACGGAGATTACACATATGAGCTTGGTGCAAAGAAAAAAATTATGACTTTGGAAAAAAAGGACGCGACTCAAGACAGCAAATATACAGGAATGGTAACCTGTAATATGTGGGTTGACGGCGAAGACGCAGAGGCAAGACTTGCCCTTGTAAACGGAAAGTTTAAAGCAAACCTTGTTCTCTCAAAGGGCGATGTACAACAATAAATAAAAATCAGGAAAGGAGCAATGAAGTATGAAACTGAAAGAAAGAATGCAGAATTCGTTTTTTGCACTTTCCGATAACAGACTTCTCGGCAGAAAAAAGCTCGCAATTTCATATGTATCATTGTTCCTTGTTTTTACTCTTGTGCTTGTGACAACGGTGGCATGGTTTACCGTAAAAGATACGGCAAGTATTAATTCTCAGGCGTTTTCACTTGAGTCAAGTGCGGCACTCCGTGTCAATGACGGTCAGGAAGATCTTTCAAACCATCTTGTTGTTAAAGGCTTTAAGCTTGAAGAGGCTTCAAGCGTTGACGGAAGGAATATGTTCTTCCCGTCAGAGGGCAACTTTAAGGATTCAACATCTGCCATGAAATTCCGTGAAGGAACGGCAGGCGACAGGAATAAAACATATGTATATAAGGATTTTAAGCTTAATGCCGATTCGGATATGACAAATGTTTATATCAAAGGTTATAATATTACAATTGTTTCGGCAGACGGTAAAACTGTTCTCGGTAAGTTTGACGGCTCAACCGAGATTATTCGTAACGATAAAGGCGTTCCTGTCGATCAGAAGGTCTATGATCCTTGTCCGTTAAGACTTGCGTTTATTACCGACAGCAGTAAAACTCCTACTGTAATTGATCCAAGTGCTCTTATTGACGAGCATGCTAAAAATTATAATGCAGTAAGCTCAACGAATACGGACGGCTCTCCTGCTACTAAGCTTTCATCATGCAAGACATTTTCTGATTTCTATTTCTATTCAGGCGAAAGCTTGTTCACGCTTTTAGGCCAGAAACCTCTTGATGTAACATTGGTAGCGTGGTTTGAGGGTGCGTATGAAGATCAGTCTGTTTATGATAAGTATGCAGGCGCATCGGTTACAATTGATGTTGAACTCGAAAGTAACTACAATGATATGGAGGCTATCACCTTTATTGATAAAACAAGAGGTGATAAGGGCGAAAATACTCCGTGGATTAAAACAGATGACTGTATAGTTACCATGCAGTATAAAGATACTGATGCAACTCAGAAAACTGTCGTTATGAAATATCTTGGTCAGGTAGACGGATATAACACATGGACAGCTGCGTTGCCAAAAGATGTAACAACAGACATAAGCTTTTTCAGATTCAGTACAACGAATAATATAATCTATAACTCATGGCACACCAAGGAAAATGTGAACGGCGAATTGAGCCCTACGGCACAAGGTTGGATAGTTAATAACGAAGATTTGTATCCGTTACAGGAAAGCAGAATTGTAAACGGTAACCGCAGCCTTGTTTATACTGCTAAGAGAGGTAACGGTTATGGTAAAACCGACAGTACTTTTGAAAGACTGTCCCCTTGTATCGGATACTGGGATTATAGTCCGGGCGGCTCAACTGTTGAAACAACAACACCTTCAACCACAACTCCGACAAGCGGAGGAGGCTCTTCCGAAGCTCCTGAAATAAATACAGGTGTATATCTCGACATTCCGGGTAATAAACAGTGGCTCAGAGATTATCTTAAAAGCGGAGATTATAAACCTTATGTAGTTTATAAATATGAAGGCAAAGAAACAAACCATTTGATGCAGTTTGAATCTGACGGTGCAAGGTGTACCCTTGATAACTGCAGTGCGCCGAGAGGCTCACGAGTTATCGGATTTAAGTTTGTGAACAAGAACGGTACACACACTCTGCTTATTCCGGCAAAGAATGAATATATATTCTCCACACCGTTCAATGTTTCTTATGAAGTAAACAACGATGATACCGCAACGTATCATTAATAATGCAAAATATAAAAAGGGAGGTGTCACAATGAAAGAAAGATTTGCTCTTTTGGCGGCTTATTTTAAAGAAAAGTTTGCAATCGGCAAAAAGTCGGGCAAAGAAAAGAGAAAAGGCTTGATTTTAAGCATTGTGGCACTTGTTGAAGTGTTGGCAATCGCTATCGTGTCGGTTTCTGCATGGGTGGAAACAATTTCAACCATTAAGCTTGATTTTAACAACGGTACAATTGATAACTATGTGTTTACCAACGCTAATATCGGCTACGGTAACGGCTATGACGGAAATACAATTGATCTTACAAAATATTTTCGTCAGGCAGGCGATGTTCACCTTGCCTCGGCAACAAGCGCAAACGGCACAGATGTTTATTTTCCGACCTTAACTGCAAACGGCGCGCCGTCCGGTGCATACAGAAAGGCTACTGTAAACGACAAGAATGTCAACTACATTGATTTTTCTTTCAATGTTACCGCAAAGGGAACAAAGGCGTCATTCTATTTTGATAAGGTTCCTACAATCAAGGTTAACGACGCTGATGCAGACGAGGAAAAGCTTCGTGTTTCATTTGTTTGTGACGGCAGTAATACGGTTGTCTGCGGTAAGAGCGACAGCAATACAGAGGTTGTTGCCGGTACAAGCCTGAATACTAAAAAACAGGAAAGTGTAAAATCTTTCGATTCATACACGGGCTTAACAGCAGAAAGTCCTCTTTTTACCGTTCCGGCAGATTCAACACCGCATAAGGTTACAATGCGTGTTTGGTTACAGGATGACAGCAGAAAAACAAAGTATGCAGGTCAGACTGTTACAATTGACAACTTTAAGCTTATCACTCAAAGCCCTCAGGCAGGAGAATTGACTTTTTCCGATAAAACAACGGGTGATACATCGCTCGGTGCAGGTTGGGCTACCAAAAACGATCGTGCAATCTGGATTAACCAGGATGGCAAAAGCGAGTATCAAAAGCTTTCAAAGAATTCGAGCGGTAACTATTTTATTAAGCTCGGTTCAGACTATACAGATAAGCCTAACGCAACAGTTACTTTCTACAGCTGTGAATCAACAGTAACATCAAATCCGCAGAACAGCTATGTTGCAAAATGGACAACAACTCTGCAAGCTGCTGTTGACGCCGAATCACAGACATTCACAGCCTACGGATATAAGGATTCGTCAAATAACGGCTACGGCACATGGGGAGAGGTTCAGAAAATTCTCCTCTCAAGTGAAGATGCAAGTACATTGCCGATGACACAGGTTGACGGAAAGTATCTTGCGGTTGATATGTATGTTCAGGGCAGTTCAACTCCGATAGCAATGACTTTTGAACCGAATGAAAATGCGTCACTCAGCGGTTGGGTTGCATATTTGCCCAATCCTAACAGCGATGCCACACATTCGATTACATTCAAATTTACTTACAACGGCAAAGATTACACCATCAGCGCACCGAACAGAAATTCTTCGGTGAACTATGTTATTACTTCACAAAACACAGGCTACTGGGCGCCTCCGGCTATTGTTTCCGTTTATTCATGTGAGGATGAAAAGGATAATAAAGCATCAATGGGCACAGTAAGCGTAACAGGCGGTATGGACGGCGCAACAAGAGTTAAGGTTACTGCCGGAACAAAAGTAACTCTTACCGCAACTCCAAAAAGCAGTAAGTATACATTCCGTGGTTGGTACTCTGATGCTTCTTTTACAAATCCTGTTGAACTTGATAACGGTGGAATAACAGCAACAGATACCACAAAAGAATACAAATTCTATGCCAGATTTGAAAGACAGTACCTTGTTGAGGGAACTGCGGTTACAGGTGCATCGGTTGATGACAGCACAGGCGGTACTGTTACAATGGAAGGCAAGACATCAAGCAAGGTTTCACAAAACTTCCTTGAGGGCAGCAGCACATCGCTTACTGCAACGGCAAGAACCGGCTACGATTTTGTCGGTTGGTATTATGATGAAGCTTGTACAAAAAGCTACAGCAAAGAAAATGTAATTGAACTTAACAATATTCAGGAAAATCATTCCTATTACGCTCAGTTCAAGATAAAGACCTTTACCGTAAAGGCTGTTGCAAAACAGGCTGACGGTGCCGATGTCGGTACGGTTGAGTTTACCGCACCTGAAGCGGTAGCTCCGGGTACTTCTGTTACCGTTACGGTTAACTACGGCGGTTCGGCAACATTTGTTGCAAAGCCATCAAAGGACGGATACAAATTTGTTGCGTGGACTGACGCTGAAGGTAACCAGATCGACCTTAATTCGGAATACACCAGAAAAAATATTAAAAATGACACAACACTTTATGCCAAATTTGAGCTTATAAACCTTGACCTTAAGGTATACCCTGTTCTTGACGGAAAGGTTAATGAAACAGTCGGTACTCTTAACCTCGGTTTAGGTTCGGCAGTTACAAAAATTGAAACCACAGTTAAGTGGGGTTCAACCGTAACACTTAAGGCAACTGCCAAAGAAACTGTTTCTTCTCAGTATAAATTTGAAGGTTGGTACACGGATTTGGCTTGCACCAAAAAAGCCGATTCCACGATTCTTAATAATTGTGCATATTCCAGCGATGTAATTGATACCAAGGCAATAAAGGCTAACCTCACACTTTATGCAAATTTTATCGATGTTACTCCACGCACTGTAACTGCAAAGGCTTATTATAACGGTGCGGTTGACGCAACGGCAGGCACCGTTAAGGCGGGTTCATCAGCTGCAGGTGCAACATCCCAGACAATCGTAACCAACGGCAAGAGCGTTACTCTTAAGGCAACTCTTTCGGATGAGAATATGTATATATTCTCGGGTTGGTACGATGAAAACGGCACACTCAAGAGCAATGAGCTTGAGTACACAACTCCGAAAGTTACCGCAAATTGTACTTATCATGCTAAGTTTATGATAAAGATATTTGAAATTAAAGCGGTTTCTGTCGGTTCACACGGTACGGTTAAGTTTACTTCACCTGTATCCGATGCGTCAAAGACGAGCGTATCAGTTACAGTCAACTATAATGACAGCGTAACATTCCTTGCTACTCCTTCCGCAAGCGAAGGCTACAAGTTTGTCGGTTGGTATGATGATTACACAGGAGAGCGTGTGTCAACATCAGAACAGTATACTGTAAGCAAGGTTACTTCTAAATTAACACTCAATGCTAAGTTTGAACTCATCAAGTATAAGGTCAATGCACAGGCTGTTACTGACGAAACAATCAGCACAACAGGCGGAACAATTGAGTTTGGCAATGTTGCAGATGCAAATGCAGTTGAGTGGGGCACAGCTATAACACTCACAGCAAATGCAAAGACAGGCTACGAGTTCAAGGGCTGGTATTCAGATGCCGCTTGCACAAAGGCATATGTAACAGACAATGCAGTTAATCCGCTTGACATTACAGTGAAGTCGAATGTAACGGTATATGCTAAGTTTGCGAAGAAGACTGATTCAACAACAACAATCTATTTTGAATCACGCAACTGGGATAAGTATAATGCATATGTCTACGCATCATCTGATAAAAGCAAATATTACAGTAAGCCATGGCCTGGCACTGAGGCAACATTAGATTCTGATACAGGTTACTATAAGTACGAATTCAATACATCTGATGACGGCAATTTCAGAGTTATTGTAAATAACGGCAGTGGCTCACAGTATCCTGGAGTAGATCAGCCAGGTCTTGAGGGTACAATCGGCAAGACATACATCTTCAAGAGCGATAATGCACTTGAAGAATTTGACCCAGAAGAATTTGACCCAAACGCTAAGGTTACAATCACATTTGACCAGTCAAACGTAGCTTGGGTAACCAATGGATATGCAAGATTGTTCGCTTATGATACCGGCAAAAAGAAGGAATATGAAATGACATATTCTAACTCTAAGTGGACAGTATCAGTTCCTGCAACTGTCAATAATATCACATTCTACAGATGTACTCCAAAGGGATTCGGAACAGATAAAGCACCAGGCGATGGCAGTGCGGCAGGTTACTGGAACCGTTGGTTGGCCGACAACAGAGGTACAAAGATAACTTACAAGGCAACCAGTGACGGTGGCGGCAGCTGGCAGTAAATCTGCAAAATCAATAAAAATTAAACGGAGGTGAAACCATGAAGAAATCAAAATTTGCAATTGTAATCGCACTCGGGCTTGTACTTTGTCTGCTTTGCGGTGTGACCACGACTTTTTCATGGTTCAGCCGTCCTCGTGAGGAATCGGGTAACTCTCTCAGGTGGAGCGGTCAGTACAAAATCAGCAACGGTCAGAACATCAGCATCAAAACCGTTGAGTCAAGTGATGACGGCACTACTTTCGATGAAAATACAGTTACTGATTTCGGAGGTTCTCTGCAGGCAGGTAAGAGAAGATATTTTTGTACCGAAATTTCTAACTCGGGCAATGCCGAACAGAATGTTTCACTTTTTATAAAAAATCTGAAAACAAGCAGTACGGCATCTGCGTCTGGACTTTATGTCGGCGTCAACAAACCGCTCAAGACATATAGGTCTTATACTGATATTGTCGGTAGTGGCAGTACATATACGAAAACTTCGCACGGAAAATACAGATTTTATTTTGATACAAACAATGTATTATCTTGGAAAGATTCCGCTACAACAATCAGAATTCGTTACGGAACAGGTGATGTCACAACCCCAAAGTGGCAGGGCGATCCTATTGTTATGACACCAATCAGCGGTCAGAGCACACGGGTGTTGTATGTTGATGTACCTGTAACCGCAAAAGTTGTGCAATTTTATGCTAACGATGACAATACCGGTGCTAATGCTACACCGTATATGCTGTTGAAAGCTTATTGTCCGAATTTGGCTGTTGATAACTGCTATAAGTTTACCTTGCAGACCAATCCAGGAGCTTTCGGTAACCATAACTGTGATACATGTTCTTTTGGTAATCCTTTAACTGAATGTGCTAACTTTGCCTACTATTATAGCAGTATAAGTATTCCTCTGGACCGTAAATTTAACGCAGGTCTTGTTGCAGGAACAGATTACGTAGGTAGCAGTATAAGCTATTCATCATCAAAAAAAAGCGTGTTTACTGTCGATACAAACGGTGTAATTACTCCTGTGGCTGAGGGTACTGCAAAGCTCACAACCACAATTACGGGCGGTGAATATGGAGATACCTATTCCGTAACCACGGAAATCAGTGTTACATCTGCAAGCTCAGATTCAATAGACACACCTATTGTGACAAACCTTGAAATCAAGCCGACAGCTGCTGACGGACCTACGGTTTCAAAGGTGTATTGGTACATCAAGAATGATTCGTCATCAACAATAACATACTCGCTTGATAGTGTTTACATCTCGCTTTAAAATTTTAGATTTTTAAATTTACAAAAGGGTTGTTTTTACAGCCCTTTTTTATTATAATTTATAATCGGTAGCAGAGAATAAAATCCGCCCGTTTTACGAATATATACGCATTTTCGTTATATAAAAACGGATAGCTTGTGTTTGTACGAACAATTACAATGTTACATTCGAGCGAAATATGTTTTGAATTGACAAACTGTCTTCACGAACTGAGAACGGCGGCACACCGATATGAACGAAAGTAAAGACCGATACAAAGTAACGCTCGGGCGAAATATGTTTTGAATTTAACAAACTCTCTTCACGAACTGAGAACGGTGGCACATCGCCACGAATAATTACGCAAACCACAAAACAACGCTCGGGCGGATATGTTTCGCACATTGCAAACAATCTACACTAACCGGGAACGGCAACATGCCGTGGAGGAATTTATGCATAAAAATAACGATTTTGAAAATGCGGTTGAAGTGACATCTGTAACAACCGAACACCCCAAATCAAAAAATAGAATAAGGAAAAGGCATGAATCAAAGCTCCGCAAAACCCTGCGGATAATTAAAAATATAATTTGCTGGGGAGTGCTTGCAATACTTGTGCTGACCGTAATTGTGTTTATGGGTTCAAAGGTGAACGGAAAAACACCTTCGCTTTTCGGATATTCCGTGCTACGAGTTTCAACGGGCAGTATGCAGCCCGAGCTTATGATCGGCGATGTTATTCTCGGAAAGAGTGTTGACAATCCGACCGCCCTCAAGGTTGGCGATATTATCACCTATCGCGGCAGTGGGCAGACCGAGGGACTTCTCGTGACTCATAAGGTTGTAGTTGCACCGTATAAAACAGCTGACGGCACATATAAGCTACAGACAAAGGGCATTGCAAACGATGCTCCCGACCCGGAAATTTCAACCGAAGATGTGCTTTATATTATGGTGTGCAAGCTTGGATTCATTGACACATTGTACAACCTTTTCTTCTCACCGTGGGGACTGCTGATTTTTATTGCGGCGCTGCTGCTGATATTCATTGATGAGCTTGTCGTTATAATACGAATACTTACGGGACATGACAAATCACCGAAGGACAGCGACATCAATGAAATTATAGACCGTTTGCAGAAGGAAAAATTGCAACAAAAGGCTGAATCCGACAACAATACAAAATCGGAAGAATAAATAAAAGCTGAATATATTTAATTTCGGACGAAAGGAAAATTCTCTTTTCGTCCGTTTTTTGTTGGCGAAAAAGACAAAGCGGAAAAATGGTGAAAATAGCTTTTATATGGGCTAAAATCGGCTTTTTAGTTGCATTTTTGGGCGATTTGTGGTATATTTTATACGGTCAAATTTGACTGTAACATACTGATTGTGTTTAGAAATTGATATGTTAAGGGTGGTTTCATGGATTACAAATTAATAGCACTTGACATTGACGGTACGCTGACAAACTCCCAAAAGGAGATTACTCCCCGTACAAGATATGCTCTTATGGAGGCGCAGAAACAGGGCAAGAAAATTATTCTTGCGTCAGGCAGACATCCCGTAGGAATTATGCCGATAGCAAAAGACCTTATGCTTGACCGTTTCGGCGGTTTTATTATGGCTTTCAACGGCGGCAGGATTATCAATTGCGAAACAGGCGAAACTATGGTGAGCAAGCTGTTTCCGCTTGAATATCTTCCCGATATCGTAAATGTTCTTAAGGATTCAAACATTACAATCAACACATACGATGACAGGCGAATCATCTCGGATAATAAGGTGAACGACTATACCTATGTTGAAAGGGACGTTATCAAGGCTGAAATGGTTGTTGTTGACGATTTTATCTCATCTGTAAGATTTGATATCAACAAAATTCTTCTTGCAGGCGAACCCGATGAGCTTGATAAGTATCAGAAAATTCTTGCAGACCGTTATGACGGTTTGCTCGATGTATATAAAAGCGCACCTTATTTTCTTGAGATTATGCCGTTTGGTGTTACAAAAGGCTCAATGCTTCCGCTTTTGCTCGATAAACTCAAGATTAAAAGGGAAGAGCTTGCCGCTTTCGGCGACAACTACAACGATATGACAATGATAGGTTATGCAGGCTTCGGCGTTGCAATGGGTAATGCCGAAACCGATGTAAAGAAGATTGCCGATTACATCTGCGAATCAAACGATAACGACGGTATTGCAAACACACTTGATAAATTCGTTTTAAAGCAATAGTCGCACAAAGTTTGAACCTAATATAAGCTTGAAAATATAAAATATAATTTAACGGAGCGTCAGATTTGACTTAACCCTTTAAAAGAGTTGAAAAAACAGAATCTGTCGCTCCTTTTTGTATATAATAGCCAAATTGAGGGCTTAATCTTTGGCGGCATCAAAGTTGTAATAATTCCATAAAAGAAAAATATATGAGGCTGTCTAAATTATAATATAATTGTATGTTATGTTGTACAAAGTATAACAAAAGGAGGAAAATCTATGGCAAAAATCAAAAAATTGCTTGCTTTGATTTTGTCGATTTGCGTAATTTGCACGGTATCTGTTATGTCCGTAAGTGCGGCTAATACAGATGACGATAACGACACTTCGGCATCAAGCACAATCACAGTACATTACTACTGTGAGGAAGGCACGCCCACAATCTATTATTGGAACAGTCTTCCGAAAAACATCAGCACGGAGTACCCCGGCGTTAAGATGACTTCCGAGGGAAACAACTACTACAAGTACACTTTCAACGATGTAACAAAAATCAATATGATGTTTGTTACAAACGGAAAGCAGTCTGCGGAACTCACAAGAAACACAGGTGAGTGGTGGTACAAAAATAAGAGATGGTCAAGCAAAAATCCTGAAGATATGCAGGAATTTGACCGTGTTGACATGCGTGAAGACACAATTTATTTTGTAATCACAACCCGTTTCTATGACGGTGACACAGGTAACGATGTTCATTGCTGGGACGACTCACAGGCAAACAACCCCGACAGCGATCCCGCATGGCGTGGTGACTTCAAAGGTCTTATCGACAAGCTTGACTACATCAAGGCTCTCGGATTCAGCGCAATCTGGATTACTCCTGTTGTAACAAATGCGTCAGGCTACGATTACCACGGCTACCATGCAATGGACTTCTCAACAGTTGATGTTCGTTATGAGAGCGACGGCGCTACATATCAGGATCTTATTGATGCCGCTCATGAAAAGGGCATCAAGATTGTTCAGGATATCGTAGTTAACCATTCAGGTAACTTCGGTGAGGCAACTCTTGCTCCTATGTTTACAAAGGAATACGACTCAATTCAGGATCTTGCTTCTGTAGATTGCATGAAGGTTATTGAGGGAAGCGACTTTGCTAAAACATTCCCGAACTATAATGACCTTGAGCCTAAGTATCAGTATGCCGCAAGACTTAATATCATGAAGGATACTAAGGAGCTTGACTCCGGTAATCACGACACGGAAAACTACTATCACCACTTCAAAGACCTCAGTTGGGAAAGCCCGACTGTACAGACAGGTCAGATTGCCGGTGACTGCGTTGATATCAACACAGAGAATCCTACAGTTGCTAATTACCTTAACGACGTTTATAACAACTATATCAACATGGGCGTTGACGCTTTCAGACTTGATACTGAAAAGCACGTTTCAAGACTTACACTTAACCAGTATTACTTCCCGTCATGGCTCAAGACAGGCGGTAAAAACTTCTTCATCTTTGGTGAGGTTTGTACTCGTGTAAGTGAATTCTGGAACCACAACATTCCTGCAATTTCAGCTCCGTTCTATACATGGGCTGAATCAGACAGCCAGTACATCGATTCATTTACAAATGATCAGGCTGCAAACATTAATCTTACACTTAAGCACTATGACAGCAACGCAAGTACAGCAAATCAGCCCACATCTGATAATGTTTATCTTGACGGTCTTAAATATCACACACCTGATTACAGCAAGTCAAACGGCACAAGCGTAATCGACTTCCCGATGCATTGGAACTTCTCAAATGCAAGCAACGCATTTACCCGTGCTTGTGAAGAAGATCCGTACTACAATGACTCATCATGGAATGTAACATATGTTGATTCTCACGACTACGGTCCTGATATGGACAGCCGTTACGACGGCGGTACACAGTCATGGGCTGAGAACCTTGATGTACTCTTTACTTTCCGTGGTATTCCGTGTCTTTACTACGGTTCTGAGCTTGAGTTCCAGAAGGGTGTTCCTATGGACGTAGGTCCTAACGCACCTCTTTCAACAACAGGTCGTGCATACTTCGGTGACTACCTCGAGGGCGACGTAACAGCAACAGACTTTGGTACATATTCTAATGCAAGCGGTGCTGTTGCAAGCACACTTGAAGCACCTCTCGCTGTTCATATTCAGCAGCTCAACCGAATCAGAAGAGCAGTTCCTGCACTTCAGAAGGGTCAGTATACCAGAAGCAAGACTTATGTTGACGGTAATATGGCATTCATTCGCCGTTACACACAGGGCGCTACAGACAGCCTTGCTTGTGTAACTATCTCAGGCGGTGCTACATTCAAGAACCTTCCTAACGGCAAGTATATTGATGCAGTTACAGGCGATGTTAAGTATGTTACAGACGGCACACTTACAGTATCTTCTGTTGGTAGGGCTAATATGAGAGTTTATGTTTGCTGTGCAGACGGCTTCACCGGAATTGACGGTCAGATCGGCACTAACGGCGCATATCTCAAGTAATAAAATAATGTTGTTTTTTACGGAGCAGGTTTTTCCTGCTCCGTATTTTTCTGCCCTAAACCCTCAAATGACGGATTGCAGATTTATATCCGTCAAAATTATACTTCATTTATAAATAAACATTCCGAAAATTGCATAATGATGAATAAAAAGACAGAAAATTATGCAAATTCTACATATAAGGTTAAAAATCGTTATGACACTTCTGCAAGAATTGTACCTTTTCTTTTTTTAAAAAATGTGCTATAATATATAAAATATAGTTTCAATTTATTGTGAATTTTAAAAGGGAGTGTTTTTTATGACAAACAGCGAGTATTCGGATGTTACACCGCAGATTCATGCTCTGGCTCAGAAAATGACGCATAACTCCGTTATTGATACAGATTTATACAGCAAGTACAATGTAAAAAGAGGTCTGCGTGACCTTGACGGTAAGGGTGTTCTCACAGGTCTTACAGATATTTCTACAATCACACAGAATAAGCTTGTTGACGGAAAGCTTGTTCCTTGCGAGGGTGAGCTTCGTTACAGGGGCTATAATGTAAAGGATATCGTTGACGGTATTCTTGAGGATGACCGTTTTGGTTTTGAAGAGGTTACATATCTTCTTCTCTTTGGCGATATGCCTAACGAAGAACAGCTTAAAGACTTTAAGGAGCTTCTCGTTCAGTACAGAACCCTTCCTCAGCACTTTGTTCGTGATGTTATCCTCAAGGCCACAAGTAACGATATGATGAATTCAATAGCAAGAAGTGTTCTCACACTTTTCTGCTATGATAAGAACGCTAACGATACATCAATCGACAATGTTTTAAGACAGTGTATACAGCTTATCTCAGTATTCCCTCTTTTGTCGGTTTACGGCTATCACGCATATAATCACTATCAGCGTGATAACAGCCTTTATATCCACCGCGCAGAGCCTACAATGTCAACAGCCGAGGTTATTTTGTCGCTTCTTCGTCCCGACAGACACTACACTCCGCTTGAGGCAAAGGTTCTTGATATGGCGCTCATTCTCCATATGGAACACGGCGGCGGTAACAACTCAACATTTACAACACATGTTGTAACATCTTCGGGTACTGATACATACTCGGCAGTAGCTGCGGCACTTGCATCACTCAAAGGTCCTAAGCACGGCGGTGCAAATGTTAAGGTTTACTATATGTTTGAGGATCTCAAAAAGCATGTTAAGGACTGGGAAGACGAGGACGCTCTTGAAGATTATCTTGAGAAGCTCCTTGACAAGCAGGTTTTTGATAAAAAAGGTCTTATCTACGGTATGGGACACGCAGTTTATACAATTTCCGACCCCCGTCAGCAGATTCTTCACGGTGCTGTTAAAAAGCTTGCGCTTGCCGAAGGTCACAATGATGAATTTGATCTTTATGAGAGAGTTGAAAGATTGGCTCCGAAATCCTTACCATACACCATCAGCTGGAGTTCCGGGTTCTTCATACCGCTCCACCAGAAGGCCGGCTCGATTTTAAGGTTATCGGCAGAAAGCGTAAAATCTATAAGGGCGTTGCCGCAAATGTCGATTTCTACAGCGGACTTCTTTACAGCCTTCTTGATATTCCGTGCGAGCTTTATACTCCGCTTTTTGCAACAGCTCGTATTACGGGTTGGAGCGCACACAGACTTGAGGAGCTTATCAACTGCGGTAAGATTATCCGTCCTGCATATATGAGCATTTCCGAAAACAAGGAATATGTTGATTTGAAAGACAGATAATACGGCGAACCGCCGTTCCCCGTTCGAGAAGTTAGTTTTACAAGTGCGAGGGTTAAATTGCCCGAGCGTATGGAAAATTGAAAGTTAAAAATCAAAGTCGGACGACAGTTTGCAAAATGCAAATCATTGTCGCCCGACCGTTTTTTATATATGAAATTAACTGTTTGGTCGTGGGGCGAATAATATCCGCACTACGATTTTTCGCAACATTCATCTTAAAACAACAAAAGACCGCTCTTTTGAGCGGTCTTTAAAGCTTGTGTTTTAAATTCAAAATTTATTGCAATCAGCAGAAGAATACATCCATCTCTTCTGCGTTGCCGTCGGCAACAAAGTATGCCTTGCTTTCTTCGGGCTTGAGATAGATTGAAATTTCCTTTGCATCCTTGCCGTATGTAGCCTTAACATTTTTGATTACTTCTTCAACAGGAACCTGTGCGCCTGCATATTCTACGAAGAAATTAACCTTTGTTTCAACCGGAACGGGCTTCTTTGGAGCAACCTTCTTTGGAGCAACCTTCTTTGGAGCAACCTTCTTTGGAGCTGCTTTCTTAACAGGAGCCTTTTTAACAGGTTCTGCTTTCTTAACAGTTTCAACCTTTACATTTTCTGTCTTTGTGGGTTCAGCCTTCTTTGCAGCTGCAGCAACAGTCTTAGCAGGCTCAGCCTTTGCAACAGTCTTTTTTACAGGCTCTTCCTTAACGGGAGCAGTTTTTGCAGGGGCTGTTTTTGCAGTTGTTTTCTTTGTTGTTGCCATAATAAATCCTTCTTTCAAAGTAATAAAATATTGCAGAAATAAAAGTTTTATCTTTTGTAAATATTATACATTTCAGAGTAAAAAATGTCAATAAACTGTACAAAAATTCGGCGGTTAATACATATTTGCGAAAAAATAAAATTCCTGTTAGTTGAAATGCACAATGTTATTGCCTCATATTTGTGAACTATGTCGTTTTTTCTGTCAAAAAAAACGAAAAAAAGCACATCATCATTTGAAAACCTCTTGCAACTGTGCTAAAATGATAGCGATTAATTTAAGAGAGAAGAATGATTTATGGGAGAGAATTTCATCATTATTGCACAACAGGTGCTTGTACTGTTCATTTTGATTGCAGTCGGTTTTATTTGCGGTAAGAAGAAAATTATCACCGATTTTTCCGCCCGTCACATGACCGATATAGTATTGTATGTTGTGACGCCCTGCGTAATGATTTCTGCTTTTCAGAGGGAGTTCTCGTTTGAACTTTTGAGCGGACTTATAATTTGCGTTGCCTGCTCTGCACTTATTTTCGCTGTGTCAATACTTATCTGTAACCTGATTTTTCATGATAAAGATGAAAGCCGTAAGGCTGTTATCCGCTTTGCAACAATCTATTCAAACTGTGCATTTATGTCTTTGCCCCTCCAGAAGGCAATTCTCGGTGATGACGGTTGGTTTTACGGCTCAATTTTTGTTGCCGTATTCAACATTTTTGTATGGACGCACGGACTTGTTTCAATGAGCGGTGACAAAAAACAGCTTTCATTCAAAAAGCTTGTTCTCAACCCCGGTCTTATCGGTGTTCTTCTTGCAATTATCCTGTTTATTACAGGTTTTAAGCTTCCTTACATAATCAGTCAACCGGTTGAATATCTTGCAGTTCTGAACACTCCGCTCCCGATGCTTATTATCGGTTTTTACCTTTCACAGGCTGACTTTAAAAAGGCGTTCACTGACAAGGGTGTATATTTTTCTTCGGCAGTCCGTCTGATTGCTTTGCCGATGATTACAGCGGTTGTAATGTCATTGTGCCGTGTCACACCCATAATTACCATGGCTTGCGTAATTGCCACATCAGCCCCTACTGCCGCAACAACAACTATGTTTGCAACAAAGTTCAACAAGGATGTTGAGCTGTCGGTTAGTATCGTTGCCGCAACTACGGTATTTTCACTTGCAACAATGCCGCTTGTCGTAATGCTTACGGGCATGATGAGCGGATTTAGTAGTTAATGTAAAATGGAAAATTGAAAATGGAAAATTATGGTCGGCGGTGTGCCAACGCAGACCTTTCGAGAAGATAGTTGAGATAAATGAATTGCATTGATGCCCGAAACGGCATTGATGCAATTTTTATTTTATATGAATTTAACTGTTTAATTGTAGGGGAAAACCGTATTCTCCCGTTAGTAATGGCAGAAAATTTATGTTCTCGAATTGGGAACGGCGGCTCGCTATGTGGGAGGATTAAATAAACAATTACAATTCTACGCTCGGGCATGATATGTTTTTGATATTACAAACTATCTGCACGAATTGGGAACGGCGGCTCGCCGTGCGGGGCGGATAATATCCGCCGCTACGGCTCGGTTTGTACAGAAAACTGCAATAAAACAGACAGCCGATAATTGGCTGTCTGCATTTTGTTCCATATTTAATTTGATGCGGAGGTTGTTTCCTTTGAAGAAGTTCCGCCTGTGAACAATTCTTCAAAAACGAAGCTTGCAAACTTCTTTCTCTGTTCTTCAAGGTCTGAAATCTTGATTGTTGATGTGATTGTACCGTTCCATGTTTCGGTTTTATCATCATAGTACCAAAGACCTTCTTCAGGAACATAATACTGCTCTACATCATAGGAAAGATATGTGAGAGCGTGAGAAACAAGCGCTGTGATTTCGTCCTTTTTGAGGTTTGTTGTTACAAGAGGACCGACAGAGCTTACAATTGAAACAATCTGTCCGAGGTCTGCACTTTTCATGCTTGTGAACAAAGTTTCAAGAAGCTTTCTCTGTCTTGAGGTTCTGTCCCAGTCGTCACCGTCAAGACCGATTTCGTTGCCGTCCTCGCCCTTTGTAAGGCCTCTGTTTCGAGCGTACCAAAGAGCCTCCTGACCGTTGAGATGAACAGTACCCGGTGCGTCTGTGATAGTTGTTCTTGTGTCAGCCTGCTTGTTCTTGTACATCTGATAGTTGATGTAGTCAATTTCGTCCTGAGTAACTTCTATATCAATACCGCCGAGGGTGTCGATAATTTTCTTAAAGCTGTCAAAGTCAACAACCGCATAACGGTCAACCTTGATGCCGAAGTTTGCCTCAATTGTCTGAATTGAAAGCTTTGCTCCGCCGTAGTTATAAGATGCGTTGAGCTTGTCATATCCGTAACCGGGGATATAAACATATGTGTCACGCTGGAATGATGTCAGTTTAAGCTTTTTGTGATTGTTATCAATGGTCATCATGATCATTGTATCACTTCTGCCGTGTTTATCGCCGTTTGAATTGTCTTCACCAAAAAGCATAACATTAAGCTCTTTGGAGTTCTGCAGAAGCTCTCCTTCTGAAAGCGAAAGGTTTGTTGCATCACTCTCAAGCGGGGCAACCGATGAGTTGGTTGCTGCTGTGTTGTTGTTTGTGTCATCAAGCTCTTTGAAGTTGAGAGTGTCAAGAAATGAATAGTAGTAGAGCATTCCGCCGCCGCCCAACAGGAAGATTATTGAAAACACAAGGCAGAGAATTCTTTTAAGTCTGCCTTTTTTTTATATAATTTTTTGACCTGCTTATTTGAGCTTATGTCAACAAAATTGCTTTTCTGACTGTTTTTTTCGTAATTTGGCATATTACTCCTCCAATCGGGTAAAAAGCACACAATACACAAGTATAGTTTATTATACCATATGAGAATTTCTTTTAATGCTAAATTAGAATTAAAATCCGCCTTTTCGTAAAGTTTTAGCGAAAAATCTGACTGAAAATATTGATTTTTTTGTCGGTAACTGTCAATCCTGTTCATCAAGTGACAAATAGAAGGACGGAAGGAACTCTTTTTCAAACACCTCGTTTTCGGGCATATTCATGTTGTGAATTGATTTTTCGGTTGTCTCTTTTGCCTTTGAAAACTCGCTGTTGCCCATTTTTATTTCTTCAATACATTTTATGAGTGCGGAAAACTTGTCCGCCGCTTTTACATATTTTTTAAGTTCATCGTCACCTGCACCGTTCATTTTGATGATTTTATCCATATCGTCCTTAAAATCATCCGGAAGCATCGACACAAGCCTGTTGCCTGCCGTTGTTTCAATCTCCTTATAGGCATTTTTGATTTCGGGGTTGAAGTATTTTACGGGAGTCGGCATATCGCCCGTTATGATTTCGGTTGCATCGTGAAAAAGTGCGAGCAATGCGGCTCTTTCGGCATTGAGATTACCGCCGAAACGCTTGTTGTGAATCAAAACAAGGCAATGTGCAATCACTGCAACATCAAGACTGTGTTCACTGAGGTTTTCACAGCGTGTGTTGTTCATAAGTCCCCAACGGTTGATGTACCTCATTCTTGAAAGCATTGCGTAAAAATGTGAAATATTCATAGGTAGTTTCTCCTGTTTTTTGCTAAAAATTAGTGCAATTTGTATCGCATTATGTTATAATGTAATCTAAATGCGAGTGTCCTCTGTTCTCTGCAAGCAAAGCAGAGCGTTGCTCCAAATTGAATATGTAGGTGTCTTTTGAATAAATGACGGTGAAGGACATTTATATTACTGATTATACTATTCATAATTTAAAAGTAAAGAAATTATCGAAAAAAAGATTTTTTCAGACTTTTTGCTCCGTGGAGGGTTTTATGCCGAGCAGAATTTTGCAAAAATATCCAACACAAAAACTATTTGGTTTGCGTGTGTTTCTTATATCAATTATAACTGCAACAGCACTTTTTCTACCGTTTATCATAATGGGTGGCGGTGTTTTCTATTATTACGGTGATTTCAATGTTCAGGAAATTCCGTTTTATCAGCTTGTGCATGACGCCGTAAGAAACGGTGATATGGGTTGGATGCACAATGTTGACCTCGGAACGGATATGCTTTCAAGCTTCAGCTTTTATCTTCTTGGCAGTCCGTTCTTTTGGCTGACAATTCCGTTCCCGAGTGAGGCTGTACCGTATCTTATCGGACCGTTGCTGATTTTAAAATTCGGCTGTGCGTCACTTTCCGCATATCTCTATTTGAAAAGATATGTGGCTGACAGGAATTTCGCTCTTGTAGGCGGATTGCTGTATGCATTTTCGGGATTTTCAATCTACAATGTGTTCTTTTTCCACTTCCATGAACCGATGATAATGTTTCCGCTGTTGCTTGCGGCACTTGACGCATTCATCTATGACGGAAAAAGAATAGTGTTCACACTTGCGGTATTCTCCGCCTGTGTTGTGAACTACTACTTCTTTGTGGGACAGGTTCTGTTCGTAATCATCTATTTTCTTATGATTACGCTTACCAAAGCCTACAAATTTAAAGTTAAAAATTTTCTCTTGCTTGCGCTTGAGGTTATCATAGGATTCCTTGCAACGGCATTCATACTGCTGCCGTCAGTGCTCGGATTAATGGGAAACCCAAGGCTTGCCGAGCTTCCGAACGGCTGGGATTCGCTTGTCTACAGTCAACCGCAAAAATACTGGCTGATAATTTTAAGCCTGTTTTTCCCCGCAGATATGCCTGCGTTCCCTGTATTTACACCCGGCTCAAATTGCAGATGGGCGTCTGTTGCGGCATGGTTGCCGCTTGTCGGAATGACGGGAGTTATCGCATATTTTCAGGTTTGCCGAAAAAGCTGGCTCAAAAAGCTTCTTGCCGTGCTTGCTGTGTTTGCGTGTGTGCCTGTTTTGAACAGTATGTTCCAGCTTATGAACAGCTCAATTTACTACGCAAGATGGTTCTATATGGGCGTGCTTATGCTTGTTCTTGCAACAATCAAGGCATTTGAAAACAGAAAAACCGATTGGAACAGGGCGATTCGTTGGTCGGCAGGAATTACGGTAGGCGCAACTCTGCTGATAGGTCTTATGCCTGTGAGCTATACGGATGAGGAGAGCGGCGATATTCAAAATACGGTTATCGGCACTCAGGCAACATTTGAACGCTATTGGCTCTATGTTCTTATGGCTTTGTTAAGTCTGCTTGCGTTCGTTCTCATCATCAAAAAATTCAGACGAAACAAAAAGAGATTTACGGTTATGCTCACTGTTGGTATCCTGAGCGTTTCGCTTTTCACCTCATATTTTATAATCGCCACAGGCTATTTCTCAAGCAGCAGTACAAATACCATCAAAGAAGATATCATAAACAGGCGTGACGGCATCACAATTGCCGATATTGACAATGTTCGCAGTGATTTTTACGAATGTGTTGACAACACGGCAATGTTCTGGCAGATTCAGAGTATTAACTGCTTTCAGAGTTCTGTTTCAACATCTATAATGCAGTTTTACGATGCACTCGGAATTACAAGGGATGTTGCGTCAAGACCTGACCTTGATGTATACGGACTTCGCCCATTTCTGAGTTGTAAGTATCTTTTTGATTACCGTGGCGATGGAAAATCGGGAAGTCTGAATTCATTCGTTGACGAAAACGGCAACACAAGAATGCCGGGTTGGAAATATCTCAGAACGCAGAACCGTTTTGATATTTACCGCAACGAATACTACATTCCTATGGGATACACCTTTGATAAGTTCATTGCCGAAGAAGAATTTGACCTTGTGACGAACGCACACAAGTCCGAGGCTTTGCTCTACGCAATGGTTCTTCCCCGTGACCTTATGAAGAAGTATTCCAATATTACGGGCTACAGCGATGAAAAGTACAAGCTTTTGTACGGCAAACATCCGGAGGATTACGACAGCATTACGGAAAAGTTCGATTACAGTAATTCAGATTACAAAAAGGTTTGTAATCTCAGAGCCTTGAACAGTTGTACTTCATTTGAATATACAGATAACGGCTTTAAGGCTGTTTACAATAATAAAAAGGGTGACGATAACCTGTTGTTTTTCAGCGTTCCTTACAGCGATGGTTTTACCGCAACTGTAAACGGCAAGGCGGCAGATGTTGAAAAGGTTGACTACGGCTTTATGGCTGTTAAGATTCCAAAGGGTGAAAAGTGTGACATTGTATTCACCTACGAAACACCCGGATTTTCAACAGGTGTCAAAATCAGCCTTTGCGCATTCGGAGCATTTTTAATCTACTGTGCGGTTATTGTGACCGTTAAAACAGTTAAAAAAAGAAAAAATAAGAACTGATAAAGATATAATCAGCATTTAAGTACGGAGGTATTTATTATGTTTGGAAACAAAATACTTGACTTCAAAGACGAACTTTTAAAGGATCTTAACACACTTCTTTCTTTTGAATCGGTTGACGGTGAAAAGAATGACGAGTGCGATAATGCCTTGAATTTTATTCTTAAAAGAGCAGAAGATTTCGGACTGACAGGGGAGAGAACGACCGACAAGAGCGGTCATATAACCCTTGGCGACAGCGGAAAGCTTTGCGGTGTGCTTACTCACCTTGATGTTGTTCCTGCGGGTAACAGCTGGAGCGTTCCGCCGTATGCGCTTACCGAAAAGGACGGCAGACTTTACGGCAGAGGAATTGCAGACGACAAGGGTGCGGCTCTTGTTACTCTCTATTGCTTGAAAGCAATCAAGGACAGCGGTGTAAAGGGCGTGAACACTCTGCGTGCTATTTACGGCACGGGTGAAGAAACGGGTATGGAGGATATGGAAAATTATTTCAAGAAAAATCCACTTCCTGACATGGCATTCACTCCCGACAGCGACTACGGCATCTGCTTTGCCGAAAAGGGTATTCTTCAGCTTGAAGTCAGCACACTTTTAAATAATGCAACAATACTCAGCCAGTTCCATGCAGGCAGAGCAGTTAATGCAGTTCCCGACAGAGCGTATGTAATGCTTGATTCATCAGACTATGACGAGCAGACTCTCATGCGCCTTGCAGACGCAAGTGACGGTGATTTTGAATTTAATTACACTATCGATGGTCTTATGATAATCAGCCGTGGCAAAGCGGCTCATGCGTGTGAACCGGACAAGGGCTACAATGCCGCAGCTGCACTTGTTGACCTTATCTCAAATGTTTACACAACAAAGGAAACAGGTTCAATCTGTTCATTTATTGACTACGCAATTAACAAGGAAACAAACGGCAGATCACTCGGTCTTAAAATGAGCGACGCTGTTTCGGGCTCGCTCACCGTAAACCTCAGCAGCGTGAATATTGAGGGACAGACCGCAAAGGCTGTGTTTGATATCCGTTATCCCGTTACCGTGAGCGGAAACAGAGTTCTCAAACAGTTCAAAAAGGTTGCAAAAATCAGCGACCTCAAGGTTACTGTTCTCAATCACGAAGAACCGCTTTATGCCGATAAGGACAGCAAGCTTGTAAAGCTTCTCTCTGACGCTTATGAAAGCGTAACAGGTGAAAAGGCTGAGCTTTATTCAACAGGCGGCGGAACATACGCAAGAATGCTCGGGGGTCATGGCGTTGCATTCGGTCCTGCATTCAAAAATGACGATGTTCGTATGCACAATGCAGACGAAAGTATGGATAAGGAGAACTTCTTTAAACACGCTCAGATTTGCCTTGAGGCAATGTACAGAATGTTTACTGACGGAGAATAATGCGTTTCGTTATGAACAAATTCAGATGAAAAGGGAATGCTAATGAATACGGAAAAAACTGTTAGAAAACAGGCAAAAAAGGTTCTTGAGGGGAACCGGTCGGTAATTATCTCAGAGATAATGGTCACTGTGCTTGCATTTTTGACAGGGCTGTTTGCGTTCAGCCTTGCAATGTCTGTGGCAGGACTTTATGATGTAAAAAATCCGAATCAGACTCAGCAGATGCTTACAATGATTTTTGGGCTTGTATTTTTTGCTTTTGTTGTTGTGTGTCTGCCGCTCATAAACGGAGTTTACAGAAGTGTGTGTAATGTAGTCAGGGGCAGAGAGTGCAGTCCTCTTGATGTTTTTTACTATTATAAAAAGCCGAAATTATTTTTTAAGTCTGTTATTCTTGATGTAATTTCAGTCGGCTTGTTTTTTATCATAAGCGGTCTGCTCAATGTGTTCAATTATCTTAGTGCGGTTTCGGATAAAATAATTGACAATTCACCCTCACTCACGGCGGTTGTGGCTGTAATGCTTGTTTTGGCGTTTATCGTCAGCACTGCGGTTGTTGTGGTGTGTTACATTATTTTTGTTCATTATACATTTTTGGCTTACGGTTTTAACGAACATCTGCCGCTCGGAATTTATCTTCCGAGAATGATGGCTTTTTCAATAAAGAACTTCATCTCCACAATAAAGCTGTTTATCGGTTTTATCGGTTGGGCGGCTTTGTGCTTTTTTGTTGTTCCGGCATTTTATGTCGTACCTTATTTTCTGACAACCTCTGCAATGTCTGCAAAATGGTTGTTCGAGCTTGAAGGGAGCAGAGATATTATATGTTAGTTTCACTTTGTATGATAGCCTATAACGAATCGAATGCTTTGAGCGGACTTTTCAGGGATATTGCACTTCAGGACTATCCGCATGATAAAATTGAGGTGGTATTTGTTGACAGTATGTCAACCGATGATACTAAAGAAAAAATGGAAAAATTCCGTGATACCGACTACGGCTTTTGGAATGTGTCCGTTGTTCAATGCGTAAAGCGTAATCAGGCAACCTCATGGAATGCCGCTCTGATGACCGCAAAGGGCGATGTTATCATAAGAGTTGACGCTCACGCAAGAATTCCGAGAAACTTTGTTTCACGAAATGTTTATAACATAAAGCAGGGCGAAAATGTTGTAGGCGGCGGCAGACCGAATATCACTTCAAATGTTTCAAGCTGGAAGCTTACCTTGCTTGCGGCTGAGGATTCTCTGTTCGGCAGTTCGGTTGCTTCGTACAGACGGCCGCTTGCGCAAAAGGAATATCTTGACAGCCTTTTTCATGCGGCTTACCGCAGAGAGGTTATTGCCAAGGTCGGCGGATTTAACGAAAATCTCGGCAGAACCGAGGATAATGAATTTCACTACCGCATTAGAATGGCGGGCTACAAGATGTGCTGTTGCCCCGATATTATTTCGTATCAGCATTCACGAAACGACCTTCACGGAATGATAAGGCAGAAGTATTCAAACGGACGGTGGATAGGACTTACACTCTCGGAATGTCCCGGTTGTCTTTCATACTTTCACTTTGCACCGTTTCTTTTTGTAATGGCACTTCTCGGCTGTTCCGTGCTTGCATTTCTCGGACTTCCGCTTTTTTTGTACATTCTTTTGATAATTTACGGAATGTTTGATATTGTAAACGCTGTCGGATGTTGCACAATGAAAAATGTTCAGCCTCAGTTTGTGTTTTTGCCGTTCATTTTCCCGTTGCTCCATGTTGCCTACGGAATAGGCACAATTGTTGGTTTGATTCAGATTCCGTCATGGCGGAAGAAAATCAAAAACAGCGGTGCGAAAGAACACATTGAAAAGGTAAAAAGAAAAATCAGGGAAAACACACTTCCCGGTCATTCATACAAATAATTTTTTGGGCGGATAATCTCCGCCCGTATTTGATATTTACGGAGATACTTATGACTGAAAAAGTAGAACTTACCCCCGAACTTTTGCGTGAGTTACAGCTTAAACAGCTTGATATGCTCGTGTATTTCAGGGACTTTTGCGAAAAGAACAATCTCACATTCTATCTCATCGGCGGTGCGTTAATCGGTGCGCTCAGAAACGGCGGATTTGTTCCGTGGGATGATGATGTTGATGTTATGCTGCCACGAGAGGACTACGAAAAGCTGTACAAGCTTTGGCATGAACAGGGCGCAGACGGAAGATTCCGACTTCTCAAAACCGACAGCGATATGTTCACGGGCAATATTTTTATGACCGTAACCGACACAAATTACACTATGGTCAAAACAAATCAGACCGAGGTTGATATTCCGCACGGACTTGTGCTTGATGTCTTTCCGCTTGATGTTTGTCCCGACAGCCGTTTTGCACGCAAAATGCAGTATGTGTGGACAATGCTTTATTCGCTGTTTTTGGCTCAGGTTGTTCCCGAAAAGCACGGCGGAATTGTGGGGGCAGGCAGTAAGGCTTTGCTTTCAATTTTCAGAGGAAAAAAGCTCCGTGAAAAGATTTGGAGAACTGCCGAAAAGCATATGATTAAGTACAGGCTTGATAAAAACAAGTGTGTAACGGAGCTTTGTTCGGGCCCTCATTGGATGAAAATTGAGTATCCGAAACACATTTATTCGGGCGTTGATTATGTCACATTTGAGGGCATAAAAATGCCGTGTATGTCTGGCTATGACGAGTATCTCAGAATGGTTTTCGGTGATTATATGCAGCTTCCGCCGGTTGAGGACAGAGTGCCACACCACGATATTGCATATCTTGATTTGAACTCACCGTGTGAAATTTATGACAGCAAAAGAAAGAATAAGTAAAAATAACGGTGCATTATGGAGCTTGTAAGAGATAATTGGACTAAAAATGACTATGATGATTTTGTAGGGGAACTTCGTTCATATGCCGATGAAAAGTACAGAAGCTTTCATTCCTCATTGATTCCCGACAATGACAAGGACTTTTTTATCGGAGTAAGAATGCCTGTTATGCGAAAGCTCGGCAAGGAAATTTCTAAGGGCAACGGACGCAGTTTTTTAGAGCAGACAACTGATAATTCTTATGAAGAAAAAACAATGCGAGGTATTGTAATCGGTTTGCTCAAAACCGAAAGCTATGAAGAATTTTTGATGTACAGCGATGATTTTGTACAGCGTATAGACAGCTGGGCGGTTTGCGACGCCTTTTGTGCAAATTTAAAGCAGACCAAAAAGTATAAATCAGAATTTTTACCTCATGTTTGTGAATACACCAAAAGCGACAATCCGTGGATAATTCGTGCAGGTCTTGTGCTGATGCTTGACTATTATCTTGAAGATGAGTACATAGGCACGGTGCTTGAATGTTGCGACAATGCGAAAAATCCGCATTATTATGTGAGTATGGCAAGGGCTTGGCTTGTTGCAACGGCACTTGCAAAGTGCAGAGAACAGACTATGCGGTACATAAAGTCAAATTCGCTTGATAACGCAACCTTTAATAAAATGATTCGGAAATGCGTTGAAAGTTTCAGAATTGACGATGAAACGAAAAAATATCTCAAAACTCTGAAGAGATATTGACAAATCCGAAAATCGGCATATAATATAATCAACAGTTGTCTTCGGGGCGGAGTGAAATTCTCCACCGGTGGTTAAAGTCCACGAACAGGTGAAAGCCTGCCGAGTCTGTGAAATTCAGACACCGACGGTTATAGTCCGGATACGAGAAGATGCGGCAGAACAGGCGGTTCGTCTGCTTTATTTTGGTACGCAATCCCGTTACATTTGTAGCGGGATTTTTCTTTTCCCGACAACTCGAAATAATTTTTCAGGAGTGGTCGTAATGACAAAATCAAAAGCAAAAACAATCAATTCAGACAACACGGCAAAGACAACAAAGCTTGCCGTAACCGCAATGCTTGCGGCACTTTCGGCAGTTCTTATGTTCTTTGAATTTCCTCTCGGATTCATCGCACCTTCATTCTATGAGTTCGATTTTTCCGAAGTTCCCGTTCTTGTCGGAACATTCAGTATGGGTCCGATTGCCGGTGTAGTAATTGAATTTGTAAAAATTCTCGTTAAGTTTCTTATCAAAGGCACAAGCACAGGCGGAGTAGGGGAGCTTGCAAACTTCCTCATCGGCTGTTCGTTTATTCTGCCGGCAGGTTTCATCTACAAGTACAAAAAAACAAGAGTCGGTGCGATTGTCGGAATGCTTACGGGTACGGTTGCAATGGCGGCAATCGGTGTGGTTCTCAACACATTCGTGCTTGTTCCGCTCTACTCGTCATTTATGCCGCTTACAGAAATTATCAAAATGGGACAGGCGATTTTCCCTGCAATTGACGGCACATTTACATTCTGCCTGTACTGCGTAGGTCCATTCAACATCATCAAGGGACTCATCATTTCGGTAGTTGTTTTTATAATCTACAAGCCGCTTTCAAGACTTATCAACAGCCTCGATGCCCTTCTTACAAAGAAGAAAAAAGCAACGGTTCAGTAAATCCGAAATTAATTTTTGGTTGACAAACAGCAAATTCAGGCGTATAATAGCATACGGTGTCGAAAGGCATCTATCACAGAGTAGAAATTTGTGCGTGAAGTGTTTTGCGGACGGGGAGTTGCCGCAAGAACGAAAGGTTTATCCTGCGGTACAGATTTCGCATCCCGCTGTTACTTTGGGACATATAATTCAGCGGGCAGAGCAATCTGTCCGCTTTTTTCTTCCTGAAGCAACAACAGAGATTCAGGAGGTAAAAAATATGTCACAACTCAAAAAAATTCAAAGCTCTTTGCTTGAAATGAAGAGTATCTACGCTCTTGCGGCAATTGCAATGCTGCTTGCACTCCGTATTGTTCTTGGATTTTTTGCAAACAGCACACTTCCGTTTTTCGGAAACAATGTAAAGCTCAGTGCAGCGTTCCTTCCCGTAGCCGTAACAGGCGTAATGTTCGGACCGATCCCTGCCGCAATTGTCGGCGCTTTGGGAGATATTCTTTCATTTATCATTGCCCCGACAGGCGCATATTTCCCCGGCTTTACAATCAACGGCTTTATTACAGGTTTTATCTACGGTATGTTTCTTTATAAGAACAATGTAACTCCGCTCAGAGTTGTTCTTGCATGGTTTACAAATATGCTCTGCGTTGAAACATTCCTCATAGCTTTTTGGCTTTACACACTCTACGGCGGCGGTTCAACACCGTACACAGTTTATCTTACAGCAAGATTCATCAGTGTTGCCGTTAAGTGCATTCCCGAGATTATTCTTGTGTTTGCTCTTGGTAAGCTTGCAGGTAAAATTCGTGTTCCGCACGCAATAAAGAGAACCTGATGAAAAACTAATGCAAAATTTTAAGGTTGGAAATCGACTGCTCCCCGCAGTAGTTTCCAACCTTTTTTGTTTTTGTGAAAAATAATTTTTTGTAAACATAAATTCACCTAATTCGGGCATTGGAATTGTTTTTCTATCAAACTATCTGCTCGAATTGGGAACGGCGGCTCGCCGTGCTGGCGGATAATATCCGCCCCTACAAGATTGCTATTTCAAATAAATCAAAAGTCGGAAAGCAAATTTGAAATCTGCTTTCCGACTGAATTTTTGTTATAAAATTTGACTGCACGATTAAGCCCACTTGAGGGTATCGTTGTAGAGATTGATGTAGTCCTGAGCCGAACGCTCCCAACTGTTGTCGCTCATCATAGCACGCCACATAAGCTGATGCCAACCCTGATCGTCCTGAATGCCCCACAATGCTCGTCTTACGGCAAGCTGCATATCTGCACATTCATAGTTTTTGAATGTAAATCCATTACCGTAGTTGTCGGCACTGTCGAAAACAGAGTCTTTAAGACCGCCAACCTCACGAACAACAGGAATTGTGCCGTAACGGAGTGCAATCATCTGTGCAAGACCGCAAGGCTCCTGAGCAGAAGGCATAAGGAAAATATCTGCGCCTGAGTAAATCTTTCTTGCAAGTTCGGGAACAAAGCCGTGACAGAAGCAAAGTCTGCCCGGATACTTAGCCTGCATATAGTTGAAGTAGTCCTCGTACTCCTTGTCACCTGAACCGAGAATTACAAACTGCATATTTTCTGTGTCCATAAGCTCCTCAAGGCCCATTCTTACAAGGTCAAGTCCCTTGTGTGCAACAAGTCTTGTTACCATACCGACCAGCGGAACATCCCAGCGCTGTTCAAGACACAAACGCTCCTGCAAAGCACGCTTACATTCGCCCTTGCCGCTCATATCGTCCTTTGAATAGTTGCGATAAAGCTGATAGTCTGTTTCGGGATTGTAGCTTTCTGTGTCAATACCGTTCTTGATACCGCAAAGCTTGTAATGACGAAGATTGAGTTCGTCATGAAGTCCCCAACTGAACCACGGGTCTTTAATTTCAGCCGCATAGCTTGGAGAAACCGTTGAAACACGGGTAGCTGTTTCGATAGCACCCTTCATCATATTGAGTTTGCCGTTCATTTCAAGAATCTTTGTTTCGGATGCAGGAATGCCGACGCACTCTGTGTTAACTTCCCAACCGTATTCACCCTGATACTGAATGTTGTGAATAGTGAACAGACTCTTAATGTTATAGTACCATGGTCTGTGTGAATAGAACAGATAGTAGTAAACAGGAACAAGAGC
>OHRQ01000221.1_pt1 | contig 35444 bp, 29 predicted proteins | sample 1578471 | NCBI WGS metagenome assembly OHRQ01 (sample SAMEA3879602, study PRJEB24766) | human gut metagenome | biome: human-associated habitat; feature: feces | place: USA | collected 1985/1987 | reverse complement strand
AGCAAAAAAACGGAGGTGTATGTCTATGTCGAAAAAGCGTTTGTTGTCCATTGTTATTTCAGCGGTGATTCTCTTGAGTTTTGCCTGCACCGCAATGGCCGCTGAAAAGTCTGAGCGGGATGTAGGTGATAGTACGGTCAACGGATCCATTTACCAAACATACTATCAGGTTGATGCCCAGACACGAACTGGAGTAAAGAAAATCAGCGTTTCAGGCGTTCTCTATGAAAAGGGAACAATTGGAACATGGCAAAAAGTAAGTAGCTGCTCGAACAGCAGCACGACCTCAACCTGCATGGTGAGCAGTAACTTTAACACTAAGCCCGGAAAATCTTATAGGCTGGAGTATTCTGCGACCTTTAACTATTCCGATGGACGGAGTGAAACCATTACTGGAAGTGCCAGTAGATAAGTGAGGTTATTCATTTTAAAAAACTAATCCTAGAGATGATAGGTGAAGCCTTATCTTTGGAATAGAACACCTAAAGTATACCATTTCTATTAGAATAATCTACAGTGAGGGTTAATTATGAAAATTTGGAATAGATTCATATCGTTTGCACTTGCAACCACGCTTTTGCTAACCGTTCCTTTGGTCTCTTTTGCAGCAGGAACTAAAAACAGCACGAGTTCTGACTTCACGACCGTACAAAGCGCGTCAGGTGAATTGCTTGTTAGAGCCTATGATCTTGACAATGGTGACTCGGTTTTTGAACAGTACAATGATGGAAAATTGGTAAGCCGTTATACGGTTGACCGATCAAAAAATGTTATAAATGAATTGGTTTATTCTTCGGATGGAACATCAAAACAGCTGCAGTGATTTATTCCGACAGAGAAGAATTTTGATATAGTCTTACCGCAATCTACAATGTCGCGTCGGTTGGGAAGAATTCGTTTCCAATATACAGATGGAACCGGAACGGGAATCTGCGGAGCATATGTGGATTATGTGAAAGAAACAGGAAACAAAAAATATGATATTAATGGAACATATAGAGATTTGGCAGGGTTGGCATCAGTTGTAGCAGGTGCCTTGTCATTACCTGCTGCTCCGGCACTTGCAATTTCCAAAACTGCACTCGCATATTTTGGTTTTGCTATGACGGCCGTGCAATTCACCATTCCACAGTGTAACCTTAATTCGCAGTATGAACAAATTGAATACACATTGACTGATATTAACCACTCTTCTCACAAAAATAGTTTTTGGGGAACCAAGTATGTTATAACGGAAAGTGGAAATAAGTTTAATAACACCTACACGGATGGCGAGTATTACCCCACAACATCTTGGGGAAATCAAAATTTTGGAATGACAATCTATAATTATCTGTTTACATACAGTAATTGGAATATTTATGCGTGGAACTAAAAAATATAAGATTGTTAAATGTTTCAGACATTTCGGTGCTATTATAATATTGCTATGGCTAATTTCTATCGTAAGATTTCCGTATTCTTTTGATAAATTGCAAGTGTTATCAAATAAAAATTTTGAAAGCGTTTCAAATTCTATGTTAACTCTTGTTGATTGTAAATCGACCGAATCGAAGTCTTCAATTGATTTTTTACTAACCGATGGAAAGCAATATTATATTATAACGGCAAAACGTTTCTTTATATGGAACCGATATGATTTATCTCAGCTGATGCCCTTCTCAGAAGAAACAAGTTATAGCTATACAGATTGTTTCACCAAGGTGAATGTTGTTCAATCAGGCAATACATTGTGTTTATATGAGGAAGGATATGTTCAACCTTATATCTTATCGTTTCTCTTTTTGTGCGTTGTGTTAATGCTCAATATTTTGGGAGATAAATCCACTCCAGAGGAATAGAGATAATGAAGTGCATTTATTGTGGAAGCGATATGCAGCTTGGAGGAATCGTCACGCAGGGAGTTTCAGCGATGTGGTTTCCTCAAGAAAGTCTGAAAAAATCACGTCTTTCAAAAATCATTTTTGAAGGCGGGATAGCTATAGGAAAGAAAGACTATTTATGGGGGACCGACGATACTAACAGATGCTTATTACTGTCGAAAATGCAAAAAATAATAGGAGTCTTTAGCATATAAATGCTTCAGATGGAGGTGATTCCAATGCAGATAATTTCCTTGAAAACAAGTTGAGCATGAGTTGAGGTACATTTATGAAATTTAGCGTACCGGAAATCTTGACAATTGTATCGACAGCAACAGTCATGGCGATTGCTTTTCTTGTGATTGCAAAGTACCTTATTCGATATGCTGTCACATTTTATGCAAAAATAAAAGGAGATGACTCAAAATGACCTTGAAGAAAAGATTGCTTGCGCTTTGTATGGCGGTGGTTATGGTCTTTTCGCTTTGTTCTATCTCTGCTTTTGCAGCGGCCCCAACGGATGACAAACAACCTGTTGTTATTGGAAGGTATGATGCACCTCTAAGCGAGTGCTTGGAACCTGGCATGGCTATGCAGGTAGGAATTGCTAACGTTCGGGTTAATTCCTACGCAACCTATGATAAGAATGATGGCGTACAGGTTCATGTTGAACTTTACGTTCCGTGGTACTCATCGCCAAAGCCGGAATTTACAGGTATGACAGGAAATGTCAAACTTACCATGAATGGCCAATCGACAAGTAAATACTTCTCTGAAGTCGCAACCGGGGACGAAACGATTAGTACAGATGTGGATACCGGTAGGAAAGCTAGTAGCGGAACAAGCGGTACAGTATTTGTTTCTGGAACTGCTGTAGCATTGAATGCTTTGGCAAACGGTGGCCAGTTCTCCATTTCCTACGACATCACGATTCCGTAATAAAAGCATTAGATAATGGGGATAAAAGCCACGATTCTTTAGAGCCGAAAGAAAAGAATCGTGGCTTTGTACGTTTGAATTATGGAGCAAGCCAAATGAATAAGAAATTGGAATTTTTTAGCAGTATGGCGGTTGCCTTTATAGTTTTGATATTGGTCTTTCTTTGCATTCGTTTTTCAGGTCAGGGAAAATTTGCTACACATGGAGGAACCAATCCGTCTGATGTAAAATGTATTTATACTTCAGTTTGGCCGGATAATGAATACACTAGGCTTATTTGTGAGCCGGAAAGTGGAACGATAGAATATATATTGGATGGTTCTAATGCTGGGTATTATGCAATCTTTTATAATAATATCTCTGAAGAAGAAATACAAAAATATATTGACCAATTGAAAACCTTAGGATACGCTGAAGAGGCATCGGCTTCAGAAAGCGTTTCGACAGGCGTTTTGCTAAGAAAAGATGAAACATGGATAAGCATTGCATACTCAGAGGGAGGATTTGGAATCCGGATTTCAGTAGAAAAATCCTGAATAAAAGAGATGCTGGGGAATTCCGGTTATCCCTATGATGCAGTGGAAAGAAAATGGATTGCTCAATATGCGAGCCTCCATGACTTGATTTTGATGTTCGGTCACTCAAACCAATGCCGTCAAGCCGGTGGGGGATATGGATAACCTGTGGCTGGAACTGCCGTGGTGGTTTATCTGAGTGAAAAGAAAAATTGTGATTGTGCTACAAGTTTTCTGGAAATTTATGTGCAGCTATACGATTTTGAAAAGAATTGTGGACAGATGAAATAAAGCAGGCTTAAAATTCGTTATTCAAACAGAGAAGCCAATAATCATGATACCATTGATGTGATTCTTATAACTGCAATCGATCAGAAAAATGTGACGTTCGGATAATTCAAATAGAGCTCTGATGAAGAGGTGATTAAAATGACGAAATCAAGTAAGAAATTGACTGCCTTTGGTATGGCTTTGATCGTAGCGATTCTTATAGGCGGTTTCCTGTTGCATCCGTGGGGGAGGACAAAATCGGAACTTACTGTAACAAAGGTGGATTTAAGCAATAATTCTATCTATGCAACTGCTCCCAATCAACTGTACGGTACAAATAATTACTATCTCATTCAGGGAGCTTCGAAATACTTAAAAGGAAATATTCAGCTATCGCAAATTGAAGAAGGCGAAAAGATTGCGGTAGTTTCCAATGGAAAGGTTTTATTATCTGACCCCTATCAGTTTGATACGATATACAGTATTCGATTACCATAATCCTATTTTCATGCCCTAAACAATGAAATGAATATAGATGCTTTTGAGAATATGAAGATATTATTATGAAAGAGATAATTGTTGAACCGCATATTAGAATTGGACAATTAAAATTAGGTATGACATCAGATGAGCTAGAAAATGCTCTTCTACAAATGAAGAAACAGTGGTCGAATTCTTCTGATGAAGCAATGCAAATGGAGCGTTGTGCGGAAACCGATGACCCTAATTTGATAACCGGACGATGCTGCACCTCTCAGTCAATGCAGATGCAGACCATCTTTTCGCGTCCAGCCATCAGAGGAACACTGTTCTCGGCCAGATAACACTGGATCAGGTACAGGTCACTGGTGGTAAGGGCAACAAAGTTGCCATCGGTGTCATAGCGTACAAAGATGACCGCGCCGGACAGGTAACGCTTGCCAGCCAGCGTAATGACCTGACGAGGATCGTAGCAGAGTGCCAGCGGCACATCTTCGCTGATGCTGTAGCAGGAATCAGTTTCATCGAAGCAAGGCAGGTAACTGCGAACGTTCGCCAGCGGGGTGATGGTCAGTTCGATCTCCGGGGCAATCACGGCGGCGTAAACTTCATCATCGCCGAGCTGCCGCTCCAGCACATCGCTCATCTTGTTGAAGAAGTCGGTTACAGCATTGTCCATGTGGCTGATTTGCTGGCTCATACTGTCGATGATCTTTGCGGTCTTGAAATCAATGGTAGTGTTCATAGTGCTTTTTCTCCTAATTTTTGCAAAAAAGAAAGACCCGGTCGGGTCTTACGTTCAAAAGGTGTATCAGCGTTCATTCTGCCGCTGCTGTTTACGCTGCCACTGATCCAGCAGCTTGATGATGGTGTCCTCCATCTGTTTCGGGGTGTAGCTGCGCGGGAAATATTTCCGCAGGGTGTCATTTTTGATGACCACCTTGTCCAGCTCGTCCTTTTTCTCTTCTCCCATGACCGCAAAGGCAACATCATACGAGAAGTGCCCTTCCTGCGCCAGCCTTTTGAGCCGCTGCGCTTGGGAAAGGGACGGCGCATTCTGGGTGTCGTTCATAGCTTCTAAAAAATCCCGCTGTTGGCTTTCGTCCAGATAGGACAATTCCACAGCGGGATTGAAGGCGATTTTCTTTTCGTCTACCATGTCCAGCAGTTCGGGGACAAGGTTGGTCAGGCGGATGAAACGCCGGACGGTTTCACGGCTTTGATTGTTTTCAGCTCCAAGCTGTTCATTGCTTCGCAACTTCGACACAAGTTGTGTCGAAGTTAAATCCGACCTAGCACCTTGATTTTTCAGGGCTTCCAGCTTCATTTTGTAGGCGAAAGCCCTTTCACTGGGCAGAATGTTCTCACGCTGGAGATTGCTGTCCACCATGAGCAAAACGGCGGCATCATCATCCATGTTGCGGACAATGACCGGCAGGGTGTCCAGTCCGGCAAGCTGTGCAGCGTGCTGGCGGCGGTGCCCGGAGATGATCTCATAGCCACCCTCCGGGCGAGGGCGGGCAATCAGCGGAGAAAGCACGCCGTACTGTTCCACGCTTTCCACCGTGCGCTGCATGGATTCATCATCCAAAACCTTAAATGGATGATTCTTGAAAGGGAACAGCTCCCCGATGGGAATCTGCTGCACCTGCTCTCGCTGCTGCACCTGCTCTCGCTGCTGCTCCTGCCGGGATTCTTCTGTGGAGAAAATATCATCTGCCCCTTTCAGCGACACGTTTAAGCTGCCTTTCGGCATTCGCCATCACCTCCTCGGTCAGAGATTTATAGGCTTCTGCCACCTTGCCTTTGGGGTCGTGCTGGAAAATGCTCTTACCCACGGCACTGATCTCCGCAGCGCGGACAGACCGGGGAATGGTCTGGTCGAACACCTTGATCTTGCTGCCGTAAGCACCCCGAATCAGGTTGTCGATCTGCTGCCCATAGTTGGTGCGGCTATCTGTCATAGTCAGCAGAATGCCCTCAATTTTTAATTTCGGGTTTATCTGCCGCCGGACTTTTTGGACGGTCTGCAAAAGCTGTTCCAGGCCCTTTGCAGACAGGTACTGCGCCTGTACGGGAATCAGGGTGGTGTCTGCCGCTGCCAGTGCATTCACGGTCAGCATCCCAAGGGAAGGGGTGCAGTCCAGCAGAATAAAGTCGTATTCATGCTTTGCACCTTCCAACACCTGTTTGAGCATCTTTTCCCGGTTCAGGCAATTGACAAGGGAAACTTCCAGCCCTGCCAGTTCGATGTTTGCCGGAATCAGATCAACGCCCTCTGCATGGTGCAGGATGCCTTCACCGGGCGGAATACTCTGATCGTTCATGGCTTTTGCCATCAAGGTGGAAAGGGTCGTGGGCAGTTCATCGGGCTGCTGCCAGCCCATGCTGATAGTCAAGCTGCCCTGTGGGTCAGCGTCCACCAACAGGACTTTTTTGCCCTCCATCGCCAGCCCGATGCCCAGATTTTCACAGGTGGTGGTTTTGCCGGTACCGCCTTTCTGGTTGACGATAGCGATTGTGGTACATTTCTTTGCGATAAAATCACCCCCTCGGCGAATCATGCGCAAAGTCATGGTTCATTTGATTTTGATAGGTTAGCTGCATCGTGGTGGGTGCGTTATACAGAGAAGCGAGCAGATATTGTTTCATGTTTCGGATTGGGCTGCTGTTCTCTGCAAGGCACTTCAGCACAAAACGGATGTGGTCGGCGTTCAGCTTCATAAAGCGGCTGCGTACCACCTCAGCGGGTTTATCGTCCCCGGCAATGCGCAGCGTCTTGCGCTTGGTGGCACAGGTGTCCACCAGCAAATCCATGATCTGATAGATGGTATCCTCATCGTCCGGGCAAAGCCGGAGCAGAAGGTCTACCTCCAAAGATTGAGAAAAATATTCCTCCAGTTGTTCACGTTCGCTCATCCAGTCGTTTTCATCGGAAGAGATAGGATCAGTATCGCTTATCTCTGTATTATTTCTCTCAGTCTTATTACATCGTAGTTTGGCCGGGTCTTGAAGCGTATTCTGGACGACTCCAGAATCGTCATTATCACGATTCAGAAAGCGTAGTTTTGACGATTCTGACGAAAAATTCTTCACATAGATGAGATCGGGCTTGCCCAGCCCCCTCCGTTTGCGTTCAATCAGGCCGTACTCTTCCAGTTCTCGCAGCAGCTTGGTAGCCTTTTTATCGGCACAGCCCAGTGAATCCTGCACCTCCTGCACAGTATAGATGATGAACACCCGCCCAGCTTTGTCCAACCAACCATTCCGGGCTGAAAGGCTCATGCGGTCCAGCAGGATACCGTACAGGGTTTTGGCATCTGTGGAAAGCGGTTGGAAGCGGCTATCCTGAAACAACAGCTTGGGAATCCGGTAGAAGGAGAACAGCTCGCTGGACTGCCCATAGAAGTAATCAAGGTCTGCGGTTCTTGTCGGCTTTTTTTCGGGCATAGAGAATATCCCATTTTTCAGGTGTGGAACGGAATACATTGACCTGCTTCTTATAAGGGCAGTGGGCATACAGGCAGGTGCAGAACTTGAAATCGGGCCGATAGTACGGGCACAGCTTGCAGCTGTCCGGGGCACGGTCAGAACCTTCTCCAGCGGCGATCACATGGTGCATGGAGTGCTGAACATGGCGCAGAGCTTCGTTTCGCTTGTGGCTCACTTGGCATCACCTCGTTTCTCCAGCGGTGCCATCAGGTCTTTGTAGCAGGGAACCAGCACACAGGGCTTTGCCCGCTTGTAGGGGCACCCTTCGCACTTGCTGGGGCCTTTGGGCGGCTCGATCAGATAGTAGCAGTTCTCTTTGCCGAGAACGCAGCCCTTCTTTCGGTTCTTCCAGAAGAAGCAGTGCCGGCAATCTGCCGGGCGGGAAGCATGGTAGCGGATACCGTCCATCGTGACGGTCAGAACTTTTTTCATCGGTAAACCCTCCTTTGGTGGATTCGGGAAGTTCAGCCCGAAAACAAAAAAGCGCGTTCCTCTTTCTGTTCCGAGAGAACAGCGAGTGAACGCGCTATGTATGGAGAAAAGTGTTTTACACGGTTTCGGGCAGGAATGTGGAAAATAGATTTACACAGTTTATCTTGTATTTACATGGATTTACAGGAAAGCGGCTACCAATTTTAGCAGAGAGCCGGAAAACAGAGTTCAAAAGGTGCTTTATGGGGCTTCATTAGCTGGAAACCTGATTTTATTAGCTGGAACCGAAAATTCTGCTAATGGCATTAGCTGGCTAATTTTGGTGATAGGTTCAAAATGAAAAATGCGAAGATCGTCTTTCACATGGAAAAATGACCTTCGCATTTTCATAAAGGGATACCCCAGACAGGATTCGAACCTGCGGTCTCCTCCTTAGGAGGGAGGCGCTTTATCCAGCTAAGCTACTGAGGCATATTATGTATTATCGTTGATTTTTTGAAATTCAACGCACTTGGAAACGAATATGCAGAATGCTTTTCACACCGAAGTGACCGACTGCGTTGCAACCGGAACGGTGTTAAACTTGTTGCATCAAAAATTGTTGAGAAAACTTTGATTCCCGGTCTTGCTTTTGATTAGAGCAATCACTTCTGCACCCAAGGTATCAGGTTGACCGAATTCTTAGGAGGCTTGCGCTCTATCCATCTGAGCTACGGAGACGAATGCCCTATTATAATACAGCATTTTGCGGATAAAATCAAGTTGAACCGGAGGGCAAAATGGTGTATGCTATAGAGGAAATGAAAATAGCCGCGGCAGGCTTTGCCGCGTGCGGAGGAACTTATGGAAAAGGCAAAAGGGAAAAAGCTGTTTTACCGCCCGGCGGGCAAGCGCAAGGGGATGTATACGCCTACGCAGATCATCTGTGTGAGCTTTGTCATCGTGATCGCGCTGGGCACCTTTCTGCTCAGCCTGCCTGTTGCCAGCAAGCATGGGCGGCTGGATGTACTGGATGCCATGTTCACCGCCACAAGCGCTACCTGCGTTACTGGTCTGATCGTGCGGGATACCTGGACCCAGTTCACCTACTTTGGGCAGGCGGTGATCCTGCTGCTCATTCAGGTGGGTGGTCTGGGGTTGGTCACCCTCACCAGCTTCTTCGCGCTGGCTATGCGGCGGCGCATGGGCTTCCGCGATCTGCGGCTGCTGGGAGAAAGCGTCTCAGCGGACGGATATGCGCAGGCCAAGGACGTGCTGAAGATCGTGGTGGGACTGGCTGGCCTGTTTGAAGGCATTGGCATTGTGCTGCTGCTGTTCGCCTTTGTGCCGCAGTTCGGGCTGGAAGGCATCTGGGTGAGCGTGTTCACGGCCATCTCGGCTTTCTGTAACGCGGGCTTTGATCTGTTTGGCCGGTTCGGCCAGTATTCCTCACTGGCACCCTATGTGAACAATTACTATGTTCAGGCCGTTGTGATGTTCATGATCATTTCCGGCGGTCTGGGCTTCATGGTATGGGTGGAGATCGGTCAATACCGCAAAAAGCACCGGCTTTCCCTGCAGGCCAAGGTGGTGCTGAGCTTCTCGGTGATCCTGTGGCTCGGCGGCGCGGCGCTCATCGCGCTGATGGAGTGGGACAATCCTGCCAGCATGGGCGGGCTCTCTGTGCCCGGCAAGCTGATGGCGGCACTGTTCCAGTCGGTGTCCACTCGTACTGCGGGCATGAATACCATCGACCTTGCGGCCTGCGGCCCCATCACCAAACTGCTGATGAGCGCGTTGCAGTTCATTGGTGCGGCACCCGGTTCCACCGGCGGCGGCGTGAAGGTGACTACGTTCGCCGTCATCATCCTGACGATCCGCAGTGTGGCTCAGGGCCGCGACGACTGTGTGATCGCAGAGCACCACATCGAGTCCAAGACGGTTTATCGTGCTTTGACCATTATCGTGCTCGGCGCGCTGGCGGCGGTTGGCTCGGCTGTGGTGGTGTTCTATAACACCTCGGACGCTGTGTCGGTCATTGACGCTATTTTCGAGTCCTGCTCTGCCTTTGGCACAGTTGGCCTTTCGGTGGGCGTTACCGCTCAGCTGAACCGGGGCGCAAAGATCCTGTATATGCTGGTCATGTTCATGGGCCGTGTCGGCCCGGTGTCGCTGGCCATGAGCCTGACGGCAAAGCCGGACGACAACAAACGGAAGATCATGCCGGTGGGGCATATCAACGTTGGTTAAACGATTTTGAATGCCCTCCTAGAGTTGCAGCTCCCAGCATCCATTTCATGCCTTGAGCGGCATTCGTGTCTTGCTGGCCGCGGCCCCAACAACTCCTCCCTGCTTCTGCCGCAGGCAGCGGTCGTCGTTGTTGTACTCTGGGCATGTTCAGTGGAATTTGATTTTTATTTTTCGCATTTGTCGCAGCCCTGACGCTTGTCAGGGCGAATCCCTTCCATCTGCTAACGCAGACCGCTCGCCTGCTTGAAAGCCCCACTGGGGCTTTCATTGCTACGCAACCGCAGGGCTGCTCCAAATGCATTTTCACGAGTGGAGTCGTAGAGATAAGCGTCAGAGTATAACAAAAGTGGGTGCTATCCGAAAATAGCACCCACTTTTTTGTATATTGAAAAATAAAATTTACTCTGCGTACAGCTTTATGATGTTCAGCAAGATCTCAGTGCAGCGGTCCATGCGCTCAGCGGTGATGCACTCGCATACGCCGTGGAAATTGAAGCCGCCGGTGCCCAGATTGGGGCAGGGCAGGCCTTTCCAGCTCAGCATAGCACCGTCGGTGCCGCCGCGCACCGGAATTTCTTCCGGTTCCAGCCCGGCCATGCGGGTGGCCTTGCGGGCGGTCTCTACTAAGTGGAAATGCGGCTTGATTTTTTCCAGCATGTTGCGGTAGCTGTCCTTGATCTCCACGGTCACAGTGCCTTCGCCGTACTTTCCGTTCAAAAATTCGGCAATATCCAGCATGTTGTCCTTCTTGAACTGTAGCTTTGCGGCATCGTGGTCGCGCAGGATGTAGCCCAGCTTTGCGGTGGTCACATCGCCGTACATCTGGCACAGGTGGTAGAAGCCCTGCCGGCCCTCGGTCGTTTCGGGGCGGGCGGTGATGGGCAGCGCCTGATGAAACTCCATGGCCACATTGGAAGCGTTGATCATGGTGTCCTTGGCGGTGCCCGGGTGCACCGAGAAGCCGCGGATGGTCACGGTGGCGGAAGCGGCGTTGAAGTTCTCGTACTCAATGGAGCCGGCATCGCCGCCGTCCACCGTATAGGCAAAGTCGGCACCGAAGCCCGGAATATCGAACAGCTCTGCACCCTCGCCGATCTCTTCATCCGGAGTAAAGGCGATACACAGCTTGCCGTGGGGCAGGCCTTTTTCCTGAATGGTCTCAACAGCGGTCAAAATTTCGGCAATACCGGCCTTATCGTCGGCACCCAGCAGGGTGGTACCGTCTGAGGTGATGAGGGTCTCGCCCTTCATGGAAGTAAGGAAGGGGAACACAGAGGGCTTCATCACCATGCCGGTGGCGGGCAGAGTTACGTCGCCGCCGTTGTAGTTTTCCCACACAACGGGCTGCACATTCTCACCGCTGGCATCGTCGGCAGTGTCCATGTGGGCAATCAGGCCCAGAGCGTGTTGATCCTCACAGCCGGGCGTGGCAGGCAGGGTGCCATAGACGTAGCAGTGCTCGTCCACATGGGCATCCTCCATGCCAAGGGCCTTCATCTCATCCACCAGCTGGCGGGCAAGGTCAAACTCCCGTTCAGCGGAAGGGTGCGTACCGGAGTTTTCGTCCGAGGTGGTATGCACCCGGACATAATTCAAAAGCCGTTCATAAGCGCGCATAAGGCACACTCCTTTTATATTTCAGTGATGTATACTTCTCAGTTCCTTTATCATACCCTCTTTTCCGACAATTTACAACTGTTTTGCGCGCATTCATATGGAGAGATGAATCCTCATTTTTAAGGTGAACAAAATTCACGCAATAAAATGCATCCATCTGTGCAGAACGTGCTACAATAGGTACAAAATAAGCCGGGAGGGAAGTTTTATGGCAACAAAAGTCTTTTTTTACACCCTGCGCCCCTACGATGAGCTGGGCATCGCGCAGCGGCTGGCACCGCAGCTGGATGTTGAGTTTGGCTCTACGCAGGAGTATCCCACGCTGGAAAATGCTGAACTGGCAAAGGGCTATGATGCCGTGTCGGTAACGCCCTGTGATATGAGCGCGCCCATGGTCAAGCGGTTTCACGAGCTGGGCGTAAAGTCCATCTGCTGCCGTTCCATCGGCTATGACCACGTAGACCGCGAGACGGCCCGGGAACTGGGCATGAAGGTGGCTAATGTGGACTACCCGCCAAACGGCGTTGCAAACTTTGCCATTATGCTCATGCTGATGAGCTTGCGCAAGGCAGGGCACATCCTCAAGCGCGGCGAAGCGCAGGACTACTCCCTGCAGGGAAAAATCGGCCGCGATATTTCCACCTGCACTGTGGGGGTGATCGGTACAGGCCGCATTGGCCGCACGGTGCTGCAGCATCTGTCCGGCTTTGGCTGCCGCCTGCTGGCCTACGACCTGTACCCCAACGACGAGGTAAAGAAGATCGCCGAGTATGTGCCGCTGGAGACCCTGCTGGCGGAAAGCGATGTCATCACTCTGCACACCAACGCTACGGAGGAGAATCACCATCTCATCGACACCAAAGCAATTGAGCGCATGAAGCCGGGCGTGACCATCATCAACACCGCCCGCGGCAAGCTGATCGACAGCGATGCACTGATTGCCGGGCTGGAAAGCGGCAAGATTGGCGCGGCGGGCCTGGACGTGCTGGAAAATGAGAACGGCCTGTACTATTATAATCGCATGGGCGATGTGATCCCGAACCCGGAGCTGGCGGCTCTGCGCAGCATGCCCAATGTGATCCTGACCGACCACACGGCTTTCTACACCCACGAGGATGTGGAGAGCATGGTGCGCGGTGTGCTGGAAAGCGCGGTTGCCTTTGAAAAAGGCCAGCCCACCCGGCATGATGTGACGGACCTTTGATTTGTCCGGCAGACGATTTTGAATGGCCACCGTTGCACTCTGGCCATCTTCAGCGGAAACAGTATTTCTGAATAGAGCAGATCCCGGCAGACTGCGGTCTGCCGGGATCTGCATTTTCACGGGAGGGGGTGCAGCGGAAAACGGCATTCCGTTTGTTTGAAGCATCTGCCGGTTGGGACCCTTCCGGTGAAAAAGGGATTCCTGAAAATCCGCAGATTTTCAGGAATCCCCAATAAAAAATAATTATTCCGCTAAATATGCTCAGAGCAAAGCGGAGAGCATTCAAATGGTAATCAACCCAGACTGATGCCCATGCGGCGGGCGACGGTGAGCAGGTCGCAGTTCTCCGGCACGTTGCGGGTCTTGCCTGCAATGTCGGCCAGACGGTTCTGGGTGACATGGCGGTTCACCATGGCAACGGTCACGCCGTAGCGCTCGATCTCCACCAGCTTTGCCGCATAGCTGCCGAACTGGGTGGCCAGCACACGGTCGTAGGCGCTGGGGCTGCCGCCGCGCTGCATGTGGCCCGGGATGCACACACGGGTCTCCATGCCGGTTTTTTTCTGCACGGCCTGTGCAATGCGGTTGGTGGCGGTGGTGCCAAAGCCTGCCTCGGCGCGCTTTGCCATCCATTCCTTGCGCTTCATGCCGGCTTCCTCGCAGTTGATGGCACCCTCGGCCACAGCGATGATGGAGAAGTTGGAACCCTTCTTTGCGCGGCGTTCCACGGCAGAGCACACACGGTCGATATCATAGGGCTGTTCCGGCAGCAGAATAATATCTGCACCACCTGCAATGCCGGAATACAGCGTCAGCCAGCCGGCCTTGTTGCCCATGATCTCAATGCACATCACGCGGCTGTGGCTGCCTGCGGTGGTGTGGATGCGGTCGATCACATCGGTGGCAATGTCCACGGCGGTGTGGAAGCCGAAGGTTACGTCGGTACCATAGATATCGTTATCAATGGTCTTGGGCAGGCCGATGATGTTCAGACCCTCCTGCGAGAGCAGGTTTGCGGTTTTGTGGGTGCCATTGCCGCCCAGGCACAGCAGGCAGTCCAGCTTGGCTTCCTTGTAGGTCTTTTTCATGGCGGCAACTTTATCAATGTTGTCGTCCTCCACCACACGCATCATTTTAAAGGGGGTGCGCTTGGTGCCCAGAATGGTGCCGCCCAGCGTCAGGATGCCGCGGAAATCGTCCTCGCACATCTCCTTGTAGTCGCCGTTGATCAGGCCGCTGTATCCGTTCAGGATGCCAATGATCTCCACGTTATCGCCCATGCGGGCATACAGTGCTTTTGCTACGCCACGGATGGTGGCGTTCAGACCCGGACAGTCGCCGCCGGAGGTCAGGATTCCAACACGTTTTTTCATTCAAAAGCCCTCTTTCATTTGGTATTCAGCGCCGCGCGTTCTGCCTTTCAAAGTCAGTCTGCCCGGAGACCTACCTGTTTATAGTATAAGATTATTCCGGATGGGGGCCGCTGTCAAGAGAAGCGCAGAAAATTTACACGCTTCCACGGTGCATTTCTGCGGGCAGGAGAACAGCGGGAAAACTTTTGCAGAAAAAATAAAAAAATGGTTGACAAGCGCGGGCCTTTTGAGTATAATATCCCTTGTCAGCAGCGCACGGCGCGGCAGACAAACTGAATAATGGGGATTTGCATAGTGGTAGTGCGGTAGACTCTGACTCTACTTGTGGGAGTTCGATTCTCTCATCCCCAACCAAGAAAACCGCAGTCTCAACTGGCTGCGGTATTTTCGGGGCATAGCGCAGTTGGTAGCGCGCCTCGTTCGGGACGAGGAGGCCGTGGGTTCAAATCCCGCTGCTCCGACCAAAAAGAACCAGTACACATTCGTGTACTGGTTCTTTTTTGTCTCCGCGCGGGATTTGCAACAGCGACGACCGCTGCCTGCGGCAGAGACAGGGAGGAGCTGTTGGGGCCGCGTTCTGATTTTTCAAAGCCCTGTCAAGGGGCTGCGGAAAAATCAGCAAACGCAACCCGTTGGGCGGCGGAGATCAGATGATGTTACGGGTCCCACCGGCTAGGAATGTCTAACAGGGTGCATGCTGCTAGGAGCAGCGGGATCTGCAACCCGAAAAGTTTTGACTTGTGTTCTAAATATGATATACTGGAAAGGCAAAGCCATATTTGGCTGCAGAACGGACAAAAAAGCGAGGAAAAACAGAAACTATGCAGGAAACAAAAAAGAAAAAACGGGCGGTCGCGCTTTTTGTGATCGTTCTGATCTGCCTTTGCGGCTGGTGGGCTGTGCAGAAAGAGGGTTTCTTTCTGGATGAGATCTACTCCTACGGCCTTTCAAACAGCAGTTATGTTCCGTTTTTAAGCTGGCTCCATGGTGGAGAACAGGTGGCAAACGGCAAGCTGCCGGAGGCAGTGTTCACGCAGAGCGAGTTTCTGAATTATGTTGCCCCGCAGGGAAGCACACGGTTCGACTATGCGTCGGTCTACTATAACCAGACGCAGGACGTTCATCCGCCGCTGTTCTACTTTTTGCTGCACACGGTGTGCTCATTATTTCCGGGCAGCTTTACAAAATGGACGGGTCTGGGGATGAATTTTGTGCTGCTGGGCGGCACGCTGGCAGCGCTGTATGCGCTGGGCATGGAGCTGTTTGCAGACTGGAAAAAAGCATTGTTCGTCTGTGCATTGTATGCGTTCAACCGTGAAATGATCTCGAATGTGACGATGGTGCGCATGTATATGCTCATGACCTTGCTGACGATCCTGCTTGCGCTGCTGGTGGCAAAGTCTCTTCGCAGGCCGTCTGTGCCCAAATATCTTCTGATCGGTGTAACCATCTATCTTGGCATGATGACCCAGTATTTCTTTGTGGTCTATGCCTTCCTGCTGTGCGCAGCATATGACCTTTACCTGATGTTCCGGCGCGAATGGAAAAATGCTGCTGCATTTTCGCTTCCGGCACTTGCGGGCGTTGGCGGAATGCTGCTCACCTTTCCGTGCTGGTATGCACAGCTGCACTCGCAGGATACGGTTTCGCTGGAGTCAACAGCAAACAATCTGCTGGATCTGGCGCAGTACCCCAAAGGCCCGCTGGAGCTGATCGGCTGGAGCATCGTCGGCTTTGCTGTAGGCGCAGGCATTATGGCCGTGCTGATCCTGACGAAGCTTGGGCAGCGCTGGCTGCCGGGCAAGTTGCGCGGCACTACGCTGATCCCCGGGGATGTCAAGCTGATCACGGTCCCGGCGCTTGCTGCATTTCTGGTTATCGCGGTGATCTCGCCGTATAAGTCGCTGCGGTATGTGTACCATCTGCAACCGCTGGAAGCGCTGTTTTGTGGCTGCGGCCTTTTCTCCATTCTGGATACGCTGCGTGCAGGCACCAGAAAGCGCATTCTGCAGATCGTGTGCCTTGCAATGGTCGTGCTTGCATTTGTGATCGAGCCGGAGCGCATGTACAGCGGTACTTATAAGATAGACAAAGAACTGGAACAATACAGTCAGGCCGCCTGCGTGGATATTACCGGGGACCTTGGCAGTTTCACTTCCGGCGTGCAGGAGCTTCTCAAATTTCAGGAGGTCTGTGTGGTGCCGGACGATTCCAGTGAGCTGCTGGTGCAGTATAACACCGGCGAAAATGATACGCTGGTGCTGTTCATTGGAGGCCGGGGGCTGTGGCAGTTCGTGACGGCAGAACAGGTGGAGCAGATCACGGCCCAGAACATGGAAACTGCGTGGAACGTTGCCCGACAGGGCGGCTATGAGGATGTTTCGCTGCTGGCAACGCAGGAGTTTGAACAGATCTTTGTTTTGAAAAAGTGAACGCTTTGCGGCACAGCAGAAGGGAAAACTGCCTTTTTTGCGCGTGCTATATCGTTTTAAGGTAAAGTGTGCTAGAATAGTACCATCAACGATTCAGGAGGGTATCCCATGCTCAAACGACTGCGCAAAGCGCACCCGATCTTATTCTGCGTTCTGGCAGAAGTGGTCTTTCTGGCAAGCCTGTTCGTAACAGATCTTGTCTTTACCATTGCATTGGTTCTTTTTCGGACGGATTTTGCGTCCATTGATACATACCTCTACAGCACTCTGCAGGAGCTGGTGGGGGCCATGGTGGCAGTGCTGTTTCTGGTACGGACAGACCGTGCTGGGCTGCTGCGCCGCCGCGGCAGCGGCTTTTTCAATGGCCTGCTGGTGGGCATGTACCCGCTGGTGTTCATTGGCTACAATGCCTTTGGGTCGCTGGTGCTGGGCCGGCCGGAGAACGGCGTGCTGCAGCCTGCGGCACGCATCTGCACTTTCCTTGTCAGCATGGCCATGGTGGGTGTGGCCGAGGAATTCATCTTCCGCGGTGTCATTGCCCAGACCCTGCTGGAGCACTTTGGCACCAGCCGCGCCGGTGTGTGGAAGGCCTGCCTTTTGTCCGGTGTGCTGTTTGGTGCGGCGCACCTGACCAATATCCTCAGTTCGGCACCCTTCGGTGTGCTGATGCAGTGCGTGTTTGCAGCATCGCTGGGCACTCTTTTTGCGGCGATCTACTTCCGCACCGGCAATTTGTGGGTGACGGTATTCCTGCACGGTGCCATGGATATTTCGTCCATGCTCATCGGTGGGTTGTACGGCACCACTACCGTGGCCGATGCGGTGAGCGGCTACGATGCATCCATGCTGCTTTCGGTGCTGCTGTATCTGATCCCCACCGCAGTTCTGCTGCGCAAAAAGAAGCTGCCGGAGGTACAGCTGTACTGGCACCAGTACGTAAAAAAATAAAGGCAGGATGCAAAAAATATCCTTGCATTTTGCACAGGGTTCTGGTATACTGTATCTGTTACCGTGGTACGGGGTTGGGAGTATGCCCGCTTTTTGGGAATGCCGTTTCCCGCCGCTGTTCCATTGGCACATAAAATTTTATAAAGAGGTATGTAACTATGAACAAGCAGGAAGTTATGGCCAAAGTCGCTCTGACCGAGAAGGACACTGGCTCTCCCGAAGTGCAGGTCGCTCTGCTGACCGCTCACATCAACGAGCTGAACGAGCACCTGAAGAAGAACCCGAACGATCACCACAGCCGCCGCGGCCTGATGAAGATGGTTGGCCGCCGCCGCAATCTGCTGGCTTATCTCCAGAAGAAGGACATCGAGCGTTACCGTGCTCTGATCGCAACTCTGGGTCTGCGTAAGTAATTTAAACAGAGGGCAGGTACCGCAAAGGTGCCTGCCTTTTGCTTTTGTATACAAATGGCAGCGGCTGCGTATTGCAGCAGTAAATCGAACGCCTGTGCCCCGAATGCTTTTTCATGGCGCGGACGGCTCACATCAACGGCAGAGACATTCCCCCGGTGGGGGGGGGGGAAAATATCTCAAACAAAACCGGATGTGAACGGCACGGACGCTGGATTTATTGCTATGATGCGCGTGCCACCGCCTTTTGGATAGAAAAAAATCCGAAAAAACAAGGAGGCAAAAACATGGCAATTGAATTTGGTTCCCGCAGAGAGACCTTTGAAAACTTCAAGGTCTACGAGACCATGCTGGCCGGCCGCCCGTTCAAGGTAGAAATGGGCAAAATGTGCGGTCTGTCCAACGCCAGTGCGCTGATCCGCTACGGTGAGACCTGCGTGATGTGCAACGTGGTCATGAGCCCCAAGCCCCGCGAAGGCGTGGATTTCTTCCCCCTGAACGTGGAGTATGAGGAAAAGCTCTACGCGGCAGGCCGCATCCCCGGCAGCTTTATGCGCCGTGAGGGCCGCCCCGGTGAGCGCGCCATCCTGACCAGCCGCGTGGTGGACCGCCCCATGCGCCCGCTGTTCCCCAAGGAAATGCGCAACGACGTGTGCATCACCATGACCGTCATGAGTCTGGACCCCGACTGCAGCCCTGAGATCGCCGGTATGATCGGTGCTTCTCTGGTCACTGCCGTGTCCGACATCCCGTGGAACGGCCCCATCGGCGGCGTGCAGGTGGGTCTGGTGGACGGCGAGATCGTGCTGAACCCCACGCAGGAGCAGCGCAAGGTGAGCGACCTTGCCCTGACCGTTGCCGCCACCATGGATAAGATCGTGATGATCGAGGCCGGTGCCAACGAGGTGGACGAGGACACCATGCTGAACGCCATCAAGGCCGCTCACGTGGAGATCAAAAAGACCATTGAGTTCATCAACCGCATCGTGGCCGAGCGCGGTAAGCCGAAGATCGATTTTCAGGTGGTGGGTCTGGATATGGACGTGTTCCACGCCATCCAGAACAAGTATCTGGACGACTTCAAGGCCGCTATGGACACCGACGACAAGAATGTGCGCGATGCCGCTCTGCTGCCCATCATGGACAAGATCGCCGAGGAGTACCCCGACCTGACCGCTGCAGACCTTGATCTGGTCAGCTACAAGATGCAGAAGTTCGTGGTGCGCCGCTGGCTGCTGGATGAGGGCAAGCGCGTGGACGGCCGCGGCATCAACGAGATCCGCCCGCTGGCTGCCGAGGTGGGCATCCTGCCCCGCGTGCACGGCTCCGGCATGTTCACCCGCGGCCAGACGCAGGTGCTGACCACCTGCACTCTGGGCGGCACCAAGGACAACCAGCTCATGGACGACCTGACCGATGAGCAGACCAAGCGCTATATCCATCACTACAACTTCCCGCCGTACTCTGTGGGCGAGGCCCGCGCACCGCGCAGCCCCGGCCGCCGCGAGATCGGCCATGGCGCACTGGCAGAGCGTGCTCTGGTGCCCGTGCTGCCCTCTCTGGAAGAGTTCCCCTACACCATCCGCTGCGTGTCTGAGGTGCTCTCCTCCAACGGTTCCACCTCTCAGGCATCCATCTGCGGCTCTACGCTGGCCCTGATGGATGCAGGCGTGCCCATCAAGGCACCCGTTGCCGGCATTTCCTGTGGCCTGATCACCGAGGGCGACCGCTGGATGACCATGCTGGACATTCAGGGCGTGGAGGACTTCCACGGCGATATGGACTTCAAGGTGGGCGGCACCCGCAAGGGCATCACTGCCATCCAGATGGACATCAAGATCGATGGCCTGACCTACGACATCATTGCCGAGGCTTTCGAGAAGTGCCGCAAGGGCCGCCTGTATATTTTGGACGAGATCATCAAGCCGGTGATCGCAGAGCCCCGCCATGAGCTGAGCCGCTACGCACCCAAGATGTTCAGCATGATGATCCCCACCGATAAGATCAAGGACGTGATCGGTAAGGGCGGCAAGGTCATTCAGGACATCTGCGCTACCTGCAACTGCAAGATCGACGTGCAGGAGGACGGCCATGTGTTCGTCTCTGCTGTGGATCAGGAGGACGCAAAGCGCGCCATCTTTACCATCAAGACCATTGTGGAGGACCCCGAGATCGGTGCCATCTACAAGGGCAAAGTGACCCGCCTGATGAACTTTGGTGCCTTCGTTGAGATCGCACCGGGCAAGGAAGGTCTGGTGCACATCTCCAAGCTGGACACCAAGCGTGTGGAGCGCGTGGAGGATGTGGTGGCCGTGGGCGATGCCATCGTGGTCAAGGTGACCGACATCGACCAGCAGGGCCGCATCAACCTGAGCCGCCGCGACGCCATTCTGGCTCTGGAAGCCAAGCGCGCCGAGCAGCAGGCACAGCAGAAGTAAACCCTGACTGCATAAAAGAAATCGAAAAAGAGGACCCGATGCATCTGCATCGGGTCCTCTTTGTTGTATCAGAATAAAATTATACTGTGCGGTATTTGCGATCCAGCGCCCAGCCGAATGCAAACAGCACCACACCGCTGACAGCCAGCACCGGCACGGGCCAGTTCAGCTGACCGGTCTGCGGCAGACCGCTCATTACCGGGTTATCCGGATGGCCCGGGGCCACGGGATTGTCCGGATGGCCCGGGGCCACGGGATTGTCCGGATGGCCCGGAGCCACGGGATTGTCCGGATTACCGGGAGAGACCGGGTTATCCGGGTTGTCCGGCGGGGTAGGCGTATCAGGATAATCGGGCGTAGGCGGGGTAGGGGGCGTAGGCGGCGTGTCCGGCTTGGTGGGGGTGTAAGCACCCACCTTGGGGCTGGCATCCACCGCATAATTCCACTTGCCATCCTCCGCCATGGGCAGAGAGACAAGGAACGGATTGATCGGCTCATAGCCCTTGGAAGCCTCGGTCTGCACGATCAGATACAGGCCCAGCTCCAGACCACAGAAGGTCACGTTGCCGTCCGCATCAATGGTCTTTGTGGTGCCCTCGGCGCTTTGGGGCAGATACTCCTGCAGCTGGGCCGCAAGGGTGCTGTCGGTCAAATCACCCAGCGCAATGCCGCAGCCGTAGAAATCGCCGCAGTATTCGTAGCTCAGGTTGCCGTTTTGGCGCTTTACCTCGGCCACACGGTACAAAGTGAGCTTGCCGCCGCTCAGCGCCTTATCGTTGGCGCTGTCGTACAGCGTAACGCGGATGGTGCCGGTAGTGGGATTGCCGCTGCTGTCCACCAGCTTGATGTTTGCGCTGGTGGCAAGGGCAGGCAGCGCACTTGTTACCAGAAGGCACAGCACCAAAAGCAGGGCCGCAGCGTGCTTTTTGAGATCAGTGCGTTTCATGTTTTTCACCTCTTGTAGATTTGCGTTTGCGGTTGGAGAACAGCAGCCAGAGCAGCAGCACCAGCAGCAGGGGCAGTGCCATGATGGGAGCTGTGATGATCGGTTCGATCTTGATGGCATCGGCTGTTACACGGATGTGCTTGAGCTTGTCCGGCGTTTCGATGCGCCGTCCGCGCACCAGCAGGCGGTGGGAGTTGATGCCGTAGGGGGTGCAGGTCATCAGGGTGACGTAATCCTTGCCGTCCACCACCTTGAGGTTGTCGGTCTCGGTGGGCAGTACAATGGAGATCTGGTCCACCTCATAGGTCAGCACCCGGTCCAGCACCGTGATGGTGAAGGTGTCGCCCACTTCCAGCTGGTCCAGATTGGTGAACAGCTTGGCGCTGGGCAGGCCGCGGTGAGCCGAAATGACCGCGTGGGTGCTGCCGCCGCCCACCGGCAGGCTGGTGCCTTCCAAGTGGCCTGCGGCAATCTGCAGCACGCCATCGCTGGTGCCGTGGTAGATGGGCAGCTCCACACCGATCTTTTCAATGGTGATGTAGCCCATGATGCCGGTGCCGGTGACATCCAGCGTGGCGTTGTAGCTGGTGAACCGGTCGGCATGGAACAGCGCGTCCGGGTCTGCGGCGATCTGCGCATTGAACGCATCTGCCGCCTCGAAATAGGCGCTGTAGTCGGCATCGGTCAGATTGTCCACGTCCTCGGCATAGGTGGCCACAGCACGGGACTGATGCAGCTGGTTGACGTAATCACTGAGGGTGGGGTATAACATCACGGATAGACCCACGAAAAAGACGAGGATCAGGATGATGGTGCTTTTGTTCTTTTTCATGGGCTACTCCCTAATGTTATAAGGATAGGAGCGGGGGCCTTGCGGCCCCTTTGCTCCGGGTTCTTGGGGGAAATGGAGCTTACTTGTTCTCCATGCGCTTCTTGGTGACCAGCAGAACGATGGCCGCAACCATCAGGCCGCCGCCGACCACATAGAACAGGGTAGTGCCGATGCCGCCGGTGGAGGGCAGGGTAATGCCGCCGGCTTTTATGTTGACGATATCATTCGTCAGGTTGGAGCCTTCAAGATTAACCTGATCATTTCTGGAGTGGTCTGCTTTGATGGTCACTGGGATTACTTTGCAGGCACTGTAACCGTCAGGAGCTTTGGTCTCCTTCAGGTAGTAAGTACCGGCGTCCAGACCCTTAACATTGAACTGACCATCTTTGTTAGAGAGCATCTCAACGCCTTTACCCTCAGTGCTAAAGTCGCGAGAGTAAGTGCCGTCATCATTCATTTTGAGCTTGATCTCATCTTCAGCATTGCAAGCTTCATCGCTGTACAGACGGAAGCCAGCGCCCTCCAGCTTGTTGTTCTCGTTAACTTCATCGCGGTACTTGGTGTTGCTCAGCTGGTAGGTGTACACATAGACTGGAGTGCTTTCGGGAGTTTTACCAATGGATGACTCGTCTTGGGGATTGTTGGAATAGGTGAGATAAACTTTATTTATGTTACTAGTACCACCGCCTGCAGTATTGACATAGGCTTTGTCGTTCAGGTGTGCAGTGTAGGTAACCGTAATCGTAGCGCCGTCATTCAAATCAAACCCTGCGTCTTTGGCACAGGCCTTAACATCAATGTTTACCACAAAAGAGTTTTGACTTTCAAGATCGGTAGTATCAATGGTATACTTCGAAGAATCGGTGATATTATAGGTGTTGCCATTGGATTTAATGACTACACTATCGAGTTCGTCATCTTTGTCATAAGTAATGCCATCGGACAGGGTATCATGAAAGATAACCGAGTACTTATCATAGTAATCGTAAGCACGGTTAGTGCTGTCGGGCAAGGTAGCGGTCAGCTGGAACTGGAACTTTTCGTTGATTGCATGGTCAGCGCTGGAACCAAAACCTCCTGTGCTGGTGCCATCCGGATTGTCATAAACTTTCTTCTCAACAGTGGGCTTTTCGGCCTTAGGCGTAATTGGAACGTTCCAGTTTCCTTTGGTAACCATCAGCAGGAAGGAATTGTAGGAATGATAGGAATCGTCTTTGGAAAAGTCGGTAGTATCAACGAACAGATAATAACCTGCCTTGGCCTCGGGAATGGTGAGGGCATTGCTACCAGCTCGAACGACGTATGTCGGGTTTGCATCATTCGAGTAGAGATAGTGGCATACAAAACGCGCGAAAGCGATGCTGTAATCATCGGAATCATGCCATTGGCTGATAACCGCAAGAACTTCCTGAGCAGATTTGGCATTGGTAAACAGAGGGCCGATACGATCAGCTTCCCTCAATTTGTTCAGAAAATCATCAGAATTATTGATGATGTTGCTGCCCCAATCAACGTTGGAAATCTTAAAGTCTTTAATATTATTACCCTCAACATCACCCTTGAAGATCTGGAAAGCGCTGTAAGTGTGATGTGAGTCGACGTCCCCCTCACTGTTTTCTGCAAACGCCGGGATCGCCATGGCGCACACCATGGCAACTGCCAGCAGTGCGGCCAGCAGCTTTTTGATTACTTTCTTCATCATGATTTGCGAAAGTCTCCTTTCAAGTTTTTCTGATTCCTATTTTCAGGGTCTGCTTCCGGCGCAGAATCAATTTTGCCGCCGTGTCAGGAAGGATGCAGGCTTTTTAACGTGCCCCCCTTTCGCGTCTGCGCTTTTTGCAAACCCCGCACACCAGAGCGGCAAGCATCAGCGCGCCGCCACCTGCTGTATACAGTTTGGTACCGGCCCCGCCGGTAGAGGGAAGTTCGTAGTCGGACGGATCGGCCTGACTGGTGATCACAAGGCTGTCGGTTTTTACCGACTCTTCGGCATCATCGCTGATGGGCGTATCCAGAATCCTGATGTTATTGATTACTTCACCGTCAACAGCCGTTTCGCCAACGTCCTTCAGCTTGACGGTGTAGCGGATAGAATAGGTGCCTGCGGCAATGGGGGAACCGGCAGAACCCAAGGTGATCTTGCGCTCACCATTATCATCTTCCCAAGTGATGCGGAGCGCTGTATCGTCTTCTTTCATGCTGAGCCGGAGCGAGTCTTCGACATATTCGGCGGTTACGCCGGTGGGCAGGGTCATGCTGTCCGCAAGCGTCAGCGGGCCGGCCTGTTCGTTCTGGACCACAAGCGTAACAGTGTAATCTAGGTAGGCATCGCTGCCATCGCAGCGCGGATCCTTCACGCTCTGGTTAAGGTCATAGTTCTTATCGTCTTTTTTATCCTCATCGGGGGTTTCATCCGGGTTGATGGTGATATCAAGGGCGTAATCTTTGTTGACCTCGATCTGATTAAAGCCGCTGCTGGTGACCTCGCTCTGGTTCCACTGGAAATTGAAGGCAACGTTGCTGGTGACCTTGGCATCGGAAGTATCCGCGCCTGCGGCTGCCTCCTCTTTCTGCTTGATATAGTTTTGGTCGTACCGCAGCACGGCGTACCAGCAGCCGTCATTCCCCTTGAGCAGCCGGTAGCTGCCGCAGGTGACATAATTGCCGGTATCTTCCAGATTGCCGAAGATAAGCTCGTCGTTCAGCACATCAAAGCTCTTGGGCAGCTTAACATGGACACAGTAGTCGTTGTCCTGGATCGCTTTGGCCGGGATATCTGTGACGGTCAGGCTGCTGTGCAGAAGCTCCGAAATGGTGGTGACGTTGGTATCCTCGTATTCAGTGCCATTCTTGCGCTGCACCTCCAGAGCAGTGAGGTAATCCAGTGCATCCAGACCTTTGATGGTGGTAATGGCACCTGCGTCATCTTCGACTTTGAAATCCGGCGTAGCAACGCCATAATCGGCCTGCTGCGCATTTGCCACAGACACCAGCGTTGTTACCTGCGAAGCATTCAGCGTGACTTTAGCCACCTTGCCATCCACATCGCCGGAGATCACGGTCAGGGTGCCGGAATCTTCGTCCACATCGCTCACGATGCCAACGGTGCTGGCATCCACGGTATATTCCTCAATGTGAGGCGCGGTGTCGGTGGTGGCCGCAGCATCCATGGAGAGCAGGGCAATGTCGGCATCGGCGGAATCATCCTGCACCTGCAACGGCTGGCTTTCCGCGGCCACAGCCTTGGTCACGGTGCCATTGTAAATGACGATATCACCGGGCATTGCGGCATCAGACGGCAGATCACCATCAAAATCCATGGCATAGCCGCTGCCGGTCTCTTCGTTGTACAGCGCGCTGCGCAGCTGGCTGTGCAAAGACAGCACACTGGAAACCTGCGGGATAGCGCTCTGGGGGATATCGGCATATTTCAGGCAGTAGGAAAGGAACATCACGTCCCATGGGCCGTAGTCGTTGCCGTAGTCGTTGCCGTAGCGGGTGTAGTGGCGCACGGTCTCGCCGTCGGCATCGTCCAGCTGGAAGTTGCGCTCGCTCTGCTCATAGCCCAGCTGGCTCTCGGCTACGGCCAGCAGGTCGTCGGCCCAGTTGCCGCTCAGCGTGGTGCCGGTCTGTGCCAGCCATTCGTCCTCGTCCTGCGTGCCGTCCAGCGGGTCGGACAGGCAGTTCACCGTGTGGTGGTGCTCCGGCAGGCCGCAGACCAGCACTTCCTCGTAGCAGGCATCGGTGTGGTGGTGCACCGGGGTCTCGATCACAGGATCGACCACCACAGGTTTTGCGGCCACCGGCTCCTCAAACAGGGCCACTGGGTCATAATCGGGGTTCACTTCTTCTACAAGCTCGCCCTCTTCCAGACCGCACACCAGCTCATAGGTGGTGGTGTAGCAGCTGTCGTCGTGGGTGTGACAGAACAGACCACAGATCAGGCTGCCGTCTTCAGGATCAAAGCAGTCATCGGTGTGCTCGTGCTCTTCTTCCAGGCAGGTCAGCTCCTGCACTTCCTGGTAGCAGTCGTCGGTGTGCTCATGGGGCACAAAGATGTACTCCGGCTCTGCGGAATGGGCTGCAATGCCGGGATCATCCGCATCCACGCCCAACGCATCATCATCCATGTCGAATGTATCATCAAAAGACATGCCGTCGTCCGTCATGGTGGCGTTCCAGTCCTCCGGTTCGCCTTCCTCATAGCCGCACACCAGCTGCTTTTCATAGCAGGCAGCGGTGTGCTCGTGCTCCAACTCGCCGCACAGATATTCGGCCGTTTTGGCAATGCCCACGCCGTGCAGCTGCCAGTTCACGAACAGGCTGGTGGTAAGCGCCAGTGCCAGCAGCAGCGCAGTATAGCGTCTGGCGCGCTGGTGGTTCCGACGGAATTTTTTCTGATATTCTTTCACAATATCCCGCATGATTCCTAAACCTCCTTAGTGGATCAACGAGAAGCTGGACAAGGGCCATACCCGCAAAAAAACCTTGCCCACGATCTGACTTTTTTCCACACAGCCGATCACACTGCTGCGGCTGTCAATGGAGGTGGCCCGATGGTCACCCAGTACGAAATACCGGTTTTCCGGCACCTGATAGGGAAATTTGATGTCGCATTCGCCCAGAGCAAGTTCATCTACATAGGGCTCATCCAGCGTCTGGCCGTTCACAGTGACCACACCGTCCTCGTCCAGTTCGATCACATCACCGGGCAGGCCGATGATGCGCTTGAGCAGAAGCTTGTTCTGCCAGTAAAATCCGCAAAGGTCGCCGGTCTTCATGTCGCTGCCCTTGACCAGCAGAATGATGTCCCGGTCCTGCAGAGTGGGGTTCATGCTGTCGCCGGAGACCTGCAGCACCGGCAGAAACAGGGTGGCCAGCAGCACGGCAACGGCCGCGACCACCAGCAGCGTGTAGACCGTGCTGCGCAGCACCCGCATATAACGGCTGCGGTAGGCCAGACGTTCGCGCTCTGCTTCCACCTCTGCTGTGGATGGAATGGGCGTGAACCTGATCTTTTGCTCTTTCATTTGGCACGCTCCTCCGGCAGGAATTCCGTGCTGTGATAGCCGTCCAGCAGTTCGCTGGCCCGGCAAGCGGCCCGGCGCTGCTGGATCTCCTGCTGCGTCCGGGCAAGCATTGCCTTGCAGTCCGCTTCGGTCTGGGCGCGCTTGCGTGCGGCGGCTTCCGTTTCCGCGTCGCACTGCTGCTGGGTGCGGGCCTTCAGGTTCGCAGCCTCGGTCTGTGCCTGTGTAAGGATCTGCTGGGCTTCGGCTTCCGCCTGAGCGCGCAGAGCGCTGGCAGCGGCATCGGTGTTTTTGTTTGCTGCGAGCACCGATGCAACGTATTCATCAGCCGCAGCCTGCGCCGCTTCAAACACCTTGTTCAGCTCCAGTGCAGCCTGCGCAATGGAACCTGCGTTTTCAATATGGATCTGCCGTTCCTGCAGCTGGGCAGACAGGGCAGCGTTTTCTGCCCGGAGCTGGTCCTCGCTCTGCTTGAGCGCCAGAATGATCTCGACTAATTCGGTGCGGCGCATGTGCCGCAGTTCACGGTCTGGCATAATGATCGATTTCTCCCGCAAAAAGTGGTCGGATTAGGCGAACGAAAACTTTCGACAAATACGAAAATTTTCGCACCACAAAACCACATTTGATATATCAGTTTTCGGCGTGAAAGCGCCAGTTTGATGAATGACCTTCCACCTTATATGTTAGCACAGTATGCGTAACAAAAGCGTAACAAAAATGCCTTTTTCGTGCATTTTTTTGCCAAAGCCAAAGAAAAATTGTTTCTTTTGATGTAAACGATTAAAATGCGTTAAAAACAAAAAGAACTGTCCCCACAACGGAGACAGTTCTTGAAAAACAGATGAAAATAGAAGCCGGATCAGAAGCTCTTCAGCAGATCGCCCAGAGTCAGGAAGGACTGGTAGATCACGTTGACATTGTTGATGATGGAGCTTGCACCGGAGAAGATGCGGGCAATGGCGTTGAACACCTTACCGACATTCAGGAAGCTGTTGTAAGCGTCGCGGGCACCACCGTCCAGATAGACCATTTCCTCTTCGCTGATGGAGGCATAGTTTGCGGGCAGTTTCATAGTAGACATGGAGATTTTCCTTTCTATTGATAAAATTGATACAGTGTGTGGAAAGACTTAAATAAAGGCAGCCACGGCCAGCGTGGTGATCAGAGCACCGGCTACCGTCAGAACGCTCAGAATCGGGCCGTCATCGTATTCCTGCGCGGTCTGTTCCGGCTGAGCGGGCGTGGATGTGCTGGTGGAAGTGGTGGCATTTTTCACGGTCCAGTGTGCGTACACAGTGGTATCACCGGTAAACACCGTAGAGGTGCTGATTTTTGTGCCGCCCACCGGCTCGGTATACCAGCCGTCAAAGGTGTAGCCTTCCAGCGTAGGCTGCGCGGGCAGGGCACTGAGTTTGCCGCTCAGATTGGTGGTGACTGCCACAGCGGAGCTGCTGCCGCCCATGGCATCCAGACCAATGGTGTAGACCTGCGAATCCTTGTCTTCTGCGGCAAAGGCAGAGGGCAGTGCACAGCAGAGCAGTGCAGCGCTGAGCAGACCGAGGACCAGCATTTTCAAGATCTTTTTCATATGACTCCTCGCTTTCCTGACGAATTGGGATGTGGTGCATGCCGGGAACGGAAACACCAGAACAGACCTCGATGTCCCCGCCATGAGGCAGTAGACGAAAAAGCCGGGAAGAGGAGGTTTATTCAATCCTATATTTACCACATATAGCGTAACAAAAGCGCAACAAAATGGGCGCATTTTGTTGTTATGATGAAAAAAATTGGTTTTTCACAAATTGCAGGCTGCAAAAGGCGGCACAGAGCCGCCGCAAAAGCGGAAAAGTGGAACCTTCCCCTTGTGGAAAAACAAAGAATATGGTATAATATCTTGCACGATGCGCCATCGCCAAGCGGTAAGGCAGGGGACTTTGACTCCCCCATCGTAGGTTCGACTCCTGCTGGCGCAACCAAAAGCCCCGTCATCCTGAAAAGGCTGACGGGGCTTTTTGCATCACTTTTCCACAAAATGCGGCTGAACGGTGCAAAGCTCAGCGGCGGCGGATCTTTCTGGTGGGCTTGCGGCGGTTCCAGTTGTTCAAAAGGACCCACGCAAAGTAGATGATGATGGAAATAATACTCAATGTTATTACAACTTTGAGATACAGACTGCCTAAGAATTCCTGAAAACGCGCCACCGTGAACAGCAGCGGGTTCAGGCTGACGTCCTGCCCGGCGATCAGGTCCACCACGCCAATGGTCTCACCGGCAAGCTTCAGCTCCACGGTACCCACCACATCGCCCTGCTGGATGGGCGCACTGACCGCATCCGGCAGGTGGAAATATTTCTGGGTCACGCTGCCGTCGCCGGTGGAGGGCAGCAGGGTCATCATGCTGTCGGCGGGATACAGCTGCAGGGAGCTGGTATCGGAGGAATACTTCACCGGGATCTCGGCCAGCGTAAGGTCGGTGTCCAGCGCGGCCTGAATGGAAAAGCTGTCGAACACCCAGTCCATCAGCTTCACGGTCTCGCACAGGGCCGGGCGACGGTTGGCGTAGCCGAAATCGTCGCAGGTGTCCGGGCTTTGCATCACGCAGAAAATATAGGTGGCACCATCCTTATTGGCCCATGAAACATAGCTCTGATTGCCACTGTCGCTTTTGAATGCGGTCACATCGCACATGCCGCCCTGCATGGCGCTGCGGTAGTATTTGCCGCCGCTGGATTTGCTCAGCGCGGCGTTCTGGCTGACCAGAACAGACGAAGAACGGTGTTTTTCTTTGGCGGGCATGGTAAAGCTGGGCGCACCGGAAACCTCCACAAAGGCATCAAAGCTCATCAGATAGCGCAGGATCAGGTACATATCCACGGCACAGGTCACGTTGCCGCTGTCGATGCCGCAGGCATCCGTCCAGGTGCTGCCGGTGGTGCCGATGCGCTGGGACAGGATGTTCATCTGGCTCACCCAGCCCGCGAGGTCGCCGCCGGAAAGGGCGTAGGCAAGGCCCATGGCGGCTTCGTTGGCGTTGCGGGTCAGCATGGCGTACATGGCTTCGCGGTAGGTAAAGGTCTCGTTGGAGCGCATATCGGCGTTGTTGGTGTTATAAACGTAATCCGAGATGGCAAAGGGCATCTGGAAGGTGTCGTCCAGATGGTCGGCATAGTTGGTCAGCAGCAGGGCAATGGTCATGTACTTTGTCAGACCACCGGCGGATACCTGCTTTGTGCTGTCCTTATCATAGACGATGATATTGGTATCGGTGTTGACGATATAGGCACTCTGTGCCTGCACCTGATAGACCGGGGTGGGGTCGAACATAGCCCCGGCGGGCAGTACGAGGCAGCTGAACAGGACAGCGAACGACAAAACCAGCGCAAAAATACGTTTCATGTGGACAATTCCTTTAAAAAGCGATAATATAAAACAACAGGCAGCACGGCACAGGTGCAGTGCGCCGGGTAAGAACGAGATCACAGCGGAAGGCTGTATTCTTTATAATAACAGGTTTGGCGGGGTGTGACAAGGCTTATTGTGCCGATTTCACATCCGGTCAGGGAGGACAGGAATGGTATATCTGACAGGGGACACCCACGGCGACATCGACCGCTTCAAGCACGGCAAGCTGCGCTGGCTGGGCAAACGGGATACCGTGGTGGTACTGGGCGACTTTGGCTTTGTGTGGGACGGCAGCAAGGAGGAACAGAAAAAGCTGGATTGGCTGCGCAAGCGCCCGTATACCCTGCTGTTTCTGGACGGCAGCCACGAAAACTACGACCTTTTAAAGCAGTATCCCACCGAGGAACGCTTTGGCGGCAAGGTGCAGGCACTGGGCGGCAATGTGTACCATGTGTGCCGCGGCAGCGTGCTGGAATTGGAGAACAAAAAATACCTGTGCTTTGGCGGTGCGGAAAGCCAGGATGTGGAGGATCGGGAACCCGGCGTGAACTGGTGGAGGGAAGAAATGCCTTCGGAGGAGGAATACGCCTTTTGTGAGGAGAACCTTGCAGCGTGCGATTACAAAGTGGATTATGTGCTGACCCACGATGCGCCAAGCAGATTTTTGGATTTTACCGCCCTTGCCAGCGGCGAGACCAACCAGCTGCACAGCTTTCTGGATAAAATTTTGTTGAAGCTGACCTACGACAAGTGGTTTTTTGGCTGCTACCATAAGGATACCCAGCTTTCCACCAAAAGCCGCTGCGTGTTCTGCGATGTGATAAGCATGGGCGAACGGCACGCAAAGCGTTCCGTTCGATAACAGGGGCCGCTGCACCAGCCGTGCAGCGGCTTTTGCATTTGCTGTTGCTTGTGCGCAAAAAACCTCCGGATCAGTTCATGGCTCCGGCTTTCTCGAACATCTGCTGCACCTGCTGTTCCAGCAGTGCGTGCTCCGGCGCTTCCAGCAGCGGGTCGTCGGCCAGCATGGCAACGGCTTCCGCCTGCGCAGCATGCAGGGTGCGGGTGTCGTTCATCAGGTCGGCGATCTGCAGGGTGGGCAGGCCGTGCTGGCGGCTGCCGAAAAAGTCGCCGGGGCCGCGGGTCTCCAGATCGTACTGCGCCACCGCAAAGCCGTCCGTGGTGCTGCACAAAAATTTCAGCCGCTTTTGTACGTTTTCGCTTTGGTTGTCGCTGACAAGAAAGCACCAGCTCTCCGCTGCACCGCGTCCCACGCGGCCGCGCAGCTGGTGCAGGGCGCTCAGACCGTAGCGCTCTGCGTTTTCGATCACCATTACGCTGGCATTGGGCACATCCACACCCACCTCAATGACGGTGGTGGACACCAGTGCGTCCAGCCGTCCGGCTTTGAAGTCCTCCATCACGGCAGCTTTCTCCTTGGGTTTGAGCTTGCCGTGCATCAGGCCTACCCGGCGCTCCGGCAGCAGGGCTTTGGCAATGTCCTCGTAGTAGCTCTTAACGGCGTTCAGCCCGCCATCCGGTGTGTCCTCGATGGCGGGGCAGACCAGATACACCTGCCGCCCGCGCCCGATCTCCTGATCGAGAAAATGGTAGAGGTCGCGCCGCTTTTTGCCGGTGATGCAGCGGGTCTTGACCGGTGTGCGGCCCGGCGGCAGCTCGTCCAGAATGGAGATGTCCAAATCGCCGTAGATGAGCAGGCCCAGCGTGCGGGGAATGGGCGTTGCGCTCATCACCAGCAGGTGCGGATTCGCGGCCTTTTCGGCCAGCATTCCGCGCTGCCGTACCCCAAAGCGGTGCTGCTCGTCGATCACGGCAAGACCCAGCCGGGCAAATTCTACGCCTTCGCTGAGGATGGCGTGGGTGCCCACCACAAGGTCGGCTTCGTCGTTCCGGATGGCGGCAAGGGTGGTGCGGCGTGCAGCGGCCTTCATGCCGCCGGTCAGCAGGGCCACCCGCATCCCGAAGGGGGCAAGCATCCGGTTCAGGCCTTCGGCGTGCTGGGTGGCCAGAATTTCTGTCGGGGCCAGCAGCGCGGCCTGATACCCCGCCCGGATGCAGGCCCAGATGGCGGCAGCCGCCACCAGCGTTTTGCCGCTGCCCACATCGCCCTGCAAAAGGCGGTTCATGGAAGTCTCGCCCGCCATGTCGGCCAGAATCTCGCTCACGGCCCGGCGCTGGGCTCCGGTGGGGGAAAAGGGCAGGCTGGCCCAGAACAGGGACGGGTCGGCAAGCTGCATGGGCGCACCGGTGGCAGCGGCACCCCGGTTTTTCATCCGGCCAATGCCCAGCTGCAAAACCAGAAGTTCTTCATAGATCAGCCGCCGCCGGGCTGCATAGGCCTGCTCTTCGGTGGCAGGGCAATGGATGGCCCGCACGGCATCTGCCTTGGAGAGCAGACGGTATTTTGCCAGCATTTCCGGCGGAAGAGGGTCGGGCAGAAGCTCTGCATGGGGCAGCAGCTGCCGCACGCACTTAGCGATGGCATTGCTGGTCAGGCCCTCGGTCTGGGGGTAGACCGCTTCAAAGGGAGAAGCCTTGATCTGCTCGGCGGTGCGCACCTGCGGGTTGACCATCTGGCGGCGCAGCATCCCGCCGGTAACGATGCCCTGAAAATAATATTCCTGCCCAAGCTGCAGCTTCTGGGCGGCATACGGATTATTGAACCATGTGATCTCCAGACTGGACACATCGTCCCCGGCAGTGATGCGCTCCATCCGCCGCCCGCCCGGCAGGATACGCCCGCCGGGTTTGGCGAACACCTCGGCCCTGACGACGCACTCCACATCGGTGGGCGCTTCGGCGATGGAATAGGGTTTGGTAAAGTCGATATATCTGCGCGGGTAGTGACACAGCAGGTCGGCCAGCGTCACGATGCCCAGCTTCTCGAACCGCTCAGCGGTCTTGGGGCCAACACCCTTCAGGTAGCGCACCGGCGTATCCGGGGTGAGGGTGGTATGGTTTTCGGCGGGCATGGCGTGTCAGCTCCTTTCCTGGATGCAATATAGCCATTGTAACACGGAGCGGCAGCGGATGCAAATGGCCCAAAAAGGAAAAACCGGCAGGACCTTTGCCTTTGGGCAGGAACTGTGGTACACTCGGAAGAAAAAGAGGGGAGAATATTTATGGAGATCCGTAAGGGGACCTTAAAGGACTTGGAGGCCATTGCAGCGGTGGAGGCGGCCTGCTTCCCGGCGGCAGAGGCGGCTACGGCAGAGGAGTTTGCCGGGCGGCTGCAGCAGTACGGCGATCATTTTTGGCTGCTGTGGGAGGGGGAAAGGCTGCTGGCCTTTGTGGACGGCTTTTGCACCGACTGGCCGGACCTGACCGATGAGATGTACGCCGACGCCTCCCTCCACCGGGAGAATGGTGCCTGGCAGATGATCTTTGGGGTAAACACCATCCCGGCCTGCCGCAGACAGGGGTACGCCGGGCAGCTGCTGCAGCAGGCCATTGCCGACGCCCGGGCCCAAGGCCGGAAGGGGCTGATACTGACCTGCAAGGAGGCCCTGGTGCACTACTATGCAAAGTTCGGCTTTGTGAACGAGGGCGTTTCCGGCTCCACCCACGGGGGTGTGGTGTGGTACCAGATGCGGCTGAAGTTCTGAGGGGGACGATCTGGAATGGCCTACGCCTTGCTCCGGCCGTATTCAGCGGAAGAATAATTTTTAAGAGAGCAATGCCGGAGCGTCCGCGGAAGCTCCGGCATTGCATTTTCACTGGAGGGGGCGTAAAGGTAGACGGCATTTGCAGTGCCGCTTTCTGCGAAAGTGCGGCACTGCGGCAGACTTTTCGGCTTAGCTGCAAAGTGACCGATTTCGCCAGAGGCTCTCCCTTTGAGGAAAGACTTCCCCCGCTCCGGGGGAAGATGTCACCGCAGGTGACAAAAGGGGGAGTCTGTCACCGTAGGTGACGGAGAGGGCGAGGAGGCTGATAGGGAACAGCGCAAAAACAAAAAATCCCGGGAACCGAAGTTCCCGGGATTCTTTTGGAGGTGACGACCAGATTTGAACTGGTGGATGAGGGTTTTGCAGACCCTTGCCTTACCACTTGGCTATGTCACCGTGTCAGCGAAAATCATTATACTATATACCGTCGGTCCTTGTCAAGAGTGAAATGCCCGTTGAAACGGGATTTCTTTCATTGCTTTTGGTGTTACCTCACGGTCGTCTTTGCTGCAGCCTCAGAAAAAACTGCAAAAAGAAATAGAACAAATGTTGCAATGCGCGAAAGGGTGTGATATAATAGAGCCGGAAGAACAGCGGACGCGGCGCACATACAAAAAACGGACCCGCGCCGACACGGGGCGCATGAAAGGGGCATGGCTATGGCGAAGATGACCAGAATGCAGCAGAAGATCTACGACTACATCGCCCAGGCACTGCGGGAGCAGGGGTATCCCCCCTCGGTGCGGGAGATCGGCGAGGCGGTGGGACTGAAATCGCCGTCCACGGTGCATTTCCACCTGAAGCACATGGAGGAGCTGGGCGTGCTGACCAAGGGGGCCGGCAAGGGCCGGGCCCTGACGCTGGCGCAGCCCATGCAGGGGGAAATGCCTGACGGCGCGCCGGTACAG
>OHRQ01000077.1_pt1 | contig 70492 bp, 84 predicted proteins | sample 1578471 | NCBI WGS metagenome assembly OHRQ01 (sample SAMEA3879602, study PRJEB24766) | human gut metagenome | biome: human-associated habitat; feature: feces | place: USA | collected 1985/1987 | reverse complement strand
ACGCTACGAACAAGACAGAACGCTACGAACAAGACAGAACGCTACGAACAAGACAGAACGCTACGGACGCTACGGGCAGGGGAAAGCCGGAAGGCCCTGAACAACGCCGCAACGCTCGCCTATATCCAAAAGCCACAAAATGCCAAGAGAAGACCATAAATGGCGAAACATGGGAGCCTGTTGGCGACTGTGGAAAAGTGTGGAGAAAACGCCCGTTTTGCAATCTATTAACTACCAAGCGATTATAAAAACTGTGGAAATGGTGGAAAAGTGAATCTCCACGGCGTAAGAGAATGATAGTAAAAGAGTTGTAGCTACGAAAACCCTGTTTGTGGACTGTGGAGAAAAATTCTCCGAAATAAGGGGGTATTATTATTTCCCCTATCCTACCCTATAAATACTCCTATATACTATTATTTTAATATATTTTTTATTATAAAGATATTCTTCCACAAAGTGGTTAGTAGAGATATAAAAAGATTAGAAATGAAGGAGTTAGCGCGTGGACAAAAATCTAAAAATGTGGAAAAATAAATTTCCACAAAAATTGAAAAAGTGCTATATGAAGGAGTTATGAAGATTTTTGTGGAGCAGTTTGGAAATGGCTAAATGGAGTAAGTAGCTGATAATAAGGCATGTAGCTTGTGGAAATGGGGTAGGTTAGCGAAGGAGATAATTGGAATTATCTGGATATAGAGAAAAGAAATGCCAGAACTCCAGTGCTTTTAAAGGTTGGAATATGGAAGCATATATTTGGTATTATGTGGGAATAGGAGCAGAAGGGAAGCCTATCGGCGAACAGTAGGGGCTTATCAGCGGACGGAACGGAAGCCTTCCGGCTAACCTGCTCTATATGTACGAAGCGGGCGTAATGGGTATAGTGAATAGAATGGACATAGGAAACGAACAGGTACGAATAGGGCATTACAGGCGTTTAGTACGCTACGGGAGCCGGAACCCGGGAAAGGGCCTAAAATAGCCGAAATGGTAGAATCTGCACAATTTGGTTATTCTTGGCACGCTAGAAGGGGGCTAGAAGCGCGTTTTGGAGGGTAGGCAGGGTGATTATACCCGGGAAACGGTCAACGCCGCGCTAGGGGCCATAGAATGCTAAATCGCCATTAGTTGCTATTACTTTGGAAGAAATTGGTAGCATAGCGCACAAAAAGCTTGAACTCCCCTGCTCATGTGGTAGGGTATCGACATGCAAAATAGTGAACTATTGGAAGGGGAAGAATTACGCCCCATTGAAGGAGCTGGAGAGAAGTACCTAGTCAGTAACATGGGGAGGGTTTACTCTACCCGTAAAGGGAGCTTTAAGAAGTTGAAAACTATAAACGGATATGCCTTTGTAGGACTATATAAGGGTGGAAGATACAAGGTAGTATCTGTTCCACGCCTTGTGGCAAGAACATTTCTCCCCCTACCCTCTATCAATACAAGCCAACTCAACGTGCGGCATATTAACGGAGACAAGCTAGATAACCGTGCGGAAAATCTTGAATGGGTGGAAGACAAGAAAAGAAGGGAAGCAGGAGAAATGGTAGAAGTAAAAAAGAAGGGATTAAGTGCTTTTTACCGCCCTGTTGCGCAGTACAGTTTAGACGGAGACTATATAGCTTCCTACCGTAGCGCATCCTTTGCTGGACAGGTAGTTACAAAGAAGGATAAAGGGAATGGAGTATATAATTGTGCCCGTGGGAGTGCTCCAACTGCTTACGGGTACAGGTGGGCCTTTATCACCCCGGAAGAGTATGAAAAAAGGAGTACACCGAGAATGTTAGACCCCTTGCCTAAGAAGGAAAAGAAAAAGAAACGGAAGAGTAAGAAGGAAAAGGAGAAGTTGCGCATGAAGAGAATACCTACTAGGATAGGGGAAACGTTCGTGCCATTCCCAGTTAAAAGCTTGCGTGATTTTATGGCTATCAGCAACTTAGGCAGGATTTACAACACAAGATATGGAAAGTTTATACCTGTGCAGGATAACGGCCATATTTGGCTCTATGGCACCTGCTACAATGTATCAGAACTAATGAAACTAGCTTACAATGAATGATATTGAACTAATGGAAGGGGAAGAATTGCGTCCCATTGAAGGGATCAGAAACTACCTAGTCAGTAACATGGGGAGAGTATATTCTACTCATTCAAAACGATTTTTGAAACAGTCTAAAAATAAGTTTGGTTACTGGGTGATAACATTATGCGTAGAGGGAAAGACGCACCGAACTATGGTTTCAAGACTTGTCGCAAAGGCTTTTTGTGAAGTTTCAGAAAGGCATAGGGGAAAAAGCTATAATGAACTAGAAGTTAATCACATAGATGAAAATAAAGATAATAACTCTCACCTAAATCTTGAATGGGTAACAAGGATTGAAAATGTACGACATGGAACAGGTATTGAAAGAAGAAAGGAAAACAGAATAGCTAAAGGGGGTACTTGTCCAGTTGCGCAGTACAGTTTAGAGGGGGACTATATAGCCTCTTATCCTAGTGCTAACCAAGCCAATATTACCGTTTCCGGCAAAACAGGTGCCAGTGTATATTTATGTGCCCGTGGGAGTGCTCCAACTGCTTACGGGTACAGGTGGATTGCTCTACCATTGGAGGACTATCAAAAAGGAACCGCCCCCGTAAAGCTAGGGCCTATAGTGCCTTATAGCAAGCAAAGGGAGTTTGAAAAGTACAATGGCAAAGTAATGCAGGGGCCTATGGTGAACCCTAAAGGCATAACTAAAAAGAAAAAAGCAAGGAAAAAGATTAAAAATTTTCATGGGAAGAAGTGGAAGCGGAATAGGAAAACGCAGGAAGAGCTTGCTTTGGAGGGGGAAACGTTCGTTCCCTTACCCGTGAAAGGTTTGCGAAAGCTCTACACTATCAGCGACTTAGGCAGGATATATGATGTACGCTACGGAAAAATTGTACCTGTACATGATAATATAGTATATCTTTACGGTGGTTTTTATCGCCTGCCCTTGCTGGTTTATGTGGCGTTTAAAAGCCGTATACCCCGCTACGGAGTCAGCCACAAAAATGGCGATAAGACAGATAACAGGCTTGCAAACCTGAAAAGGCATGTTCCAGCATTTCCACCCTATAGCGGGCCGTATGAGGAATATTACGGTGAGACAAGCAAGAAAGGCATCAATATCAACGACTTACTACAATGCAAAGGAAAAAGAAGAAGGAAGAAGTAATAGGCAAGGGTTAACGGATTTTTAAGGATGGCACCCTCGCAAGGTACACCGCTAAAGACCTGAGCCCTAAGGCAACCCTAAGATTGCTTAGGATGGAGTACGATAGATTTATAGCGGACAGTGACACATATTCCGGCTATGTCATATATCGTAATGATAGTATTCTTTATAACTCACTTAATAGCAAGTATGACACAAGCGATTAAGTTTTTGCTTGCGTAAATTCACGCCTATGCTAAATTGGCCTTGTTCCCGGAAGGAAAGGGACACAACAAATAAAACCTAACCATAATATACAATGAACGAAGAACTGAAAAATGACGAAGTAATCATCCTTGACGAACTGGCTAAAGAAGCTCTTACCTACAGGGTTTATGAGGACAATGCCGGGGGCCTGCACTTCACGATTTACCAAGAGGATGAAGAGTTTGCGCGCCTGCTCGGAATCTGCTTTAATGTGCGTCCCGAAGAGATAAAGACCTGCATCGAAGATTTGACGGACTTTACGGACTGGGAAGGGATTATCTTGAGGAACAACGAAGAAGGGATGGACATTGATACTGAAAATAGCGTGCTCTTTACTACCTGCAATATCATCGATGAAACGTATATCCAAAAGAATCTGGGACTTAGGCGTGATATAAATTATTCCGACATGGGTGCCGCTGGAAAGGAAGCATACAATGGATAATAAAGATTACAGATTGGCAGTGCTTGGAAAGATGCTGGAAATGGCGGAAAACACTGCTTTTGAAGATGAAATAGGATTCCTATATGACCGTTTTATTCCGCTTGCAAAGGGGGTAGCAAACATAGATTCCCCTCCTATTGTTTGCGCTAGCAGGCTGATAGAGTTGAGGTTATGGATTTTCCGGGAAGAGAAGTTTCCAGAAATGATTTTTAGCAAAAGAGATTTGGCAACGTATGGAAACAAGTTGTTTATCCCTTTCAGAGTTTTCTCCCCCGGGTTGGAAAAGGTTGACTTTGAAGAACTTACGAAGGAGTTCCGAAACGACCTAATCGAACCCATGTTTGGATTGAACATGACGTATGACGCAAAAGAATGGGTACTAACCGTAGAAATTACTAAAAATGATGACGATTTTAGAACCGAATAAGACGGAAGCACTTACATACACTATTTTCCGAGATAGCGAAAAGAATCTTTATATCGCCGTGTACTGGGAAGATTTAGTTCAAAAAGACTTGAAAGGGGTTGTGTGCTTCGTAAAGCCAGAAGAAGTGCGTGAAAGAATAAAAAACCTTGACAAGTGGGAAACGTGGGAAGACTTACTCCCCTGCCCTTATAATCTGCATAACTTCCTCATGTTAGGTACGGAACAAATATTATTTACAACGATAGGTGATGAAGGGAAGATAGAAATTAGCTTAGAAGAGGAATCAGTAAAGGAGCTTATTTATGGAATACACTGAAATTATCGGCCCTCACCTGCACGGCCCCTGCGTAACCTACTCCGTTTATGAGGGGATAGGGAGACTACATATCGCAATCTACAGGGAGACAGAATTTAGCAAGATTTTACAAGGGGTTGTTATGGACGTTAAGCCGGAAGACCTTGAGGGTAAGCTAAAAAGAATAAAAAGGTGGAAAGAATTTGAAGGAGCTATGGAGTTTATCAAGGGCGGTGAAGTCCCTAATTACATGGACGAAATACTTGACAAGGGGAGACTGATTGATTTTACCATGGTTAGCATGTGCGGAAGGCTCTACCGCTACGTGTATTTTTCCGACATGGGCGAAACGGGCGAAAAGGCCTATAAATACTTGACGAACAATGAATAACGTAAAAGAGACAATAATCGAAGGGGTAAACAATACCATAATGTATCAGGTTTTTGCCGGGGAAGATGAACACTTGCACCTTGCCCTGTTTGACGGGAGTATCAACTCTTCCCGCCTGCTTAACGTGTGCATAAACGTAACTCCCGAAGACTTAAGTGATAAGCTAAAAAACCTATCTGAATATTGGAGCTGGAATGACCTTGAAAATACTAATCTTAGCCAATTTATCTATACTGGATTGCACAAAGCCTGCAAGATTGTAGAAGAGACTTCGATTGAAGATAAGAAGCTGATACGCAGTACTTTATACGAAAACATGACGGAGAACATTACTAGGGCCTTTGCCGATATAATACACCCGGAGCATATTGGCGTTAAGTACGCCACAATCGATGCGGACGTGACGGACGCTATCACCTACTCTGTTTACGAAGACGAACCGGGAAGGTTTCACTTACTCTTTTATCATGAACGAATTATAAGCGAAACAGAAAAAGGTTGCAAATTGGTTGGAGTGTGCCTAGGACTGACCTTGAAGGGGTTGCGAATGCGACTTGGTGCCGATTGGACGGAAGTACGTAATTGGAGCGGCACAGTCACTGATTCTGAAATGCTTGCGGATATTTCCCCTATTGTAACAACCAAGTGCAAGTTGGTAGATGTAACATTCCTGCAAAGTGGCGACCTTGTTAGAAAGGTAATGTACTGCGCTATGAGTGAACAAGTTAGAGATTCTTACGAAAAAATTTAGAAAAAAGGTATTGACATTATCCACCCCTTTGCTAATATGCCGTTGTGCCTGAAAGGTACGCTAAACAACTAAACAAGATTAAAAATATGAATACTTACATTGACACTACCGAAAAATATGACTGCATCGAATGCGACAACCGCGCCGTAACCCCCGTAAATGGGCGTTGCCCGCACTGCGGGAGTACCGTCTTGGTACTCGCCGAAGAACCGGAAAACCGTGTAGATGAAAACCTTACGATTGTTGAAGGTGTACCGGAATGGGCAATCTGGTATCTCGAAAACCCGAATGAAAGCCGGGAAGAACTGGAACCGGAAGAACGGGAAGCTTTGAAGGAATTTGAGGAAGACTATAGCTTTGAGTGCATTGTAGGGGGTAGCGAAGACTCCTTCAACCGCTTCCCCGCCTTTGGCCTCGCCTGCTCTACCGTGGACGTTTACGCCCATGAAAGGGGCAAGGAAAGTTGGACGGAAGAAGACGAAGAAGACGAAGAAGCCGCTAATGCTGAATTGGTTGATGAAGTAATGGGGGAAGAAGCAAGCTTAGAAGAACTTACTTGTGTGCCAGATATGGAGAATTACCACATGGAACGGGAAGTTGAGGAAGATGGATGTACTCAAACCCGCGCAATCTATTATGTTCCAAGACTTAAAAAGATTCTGTACTCCAATTTCAGGGAGAATGTGGTTAACGTGGATATTGAGGGACACTATCTTACGGATGCCTCTAATCTGAAAAAGCTTGTGCTGGATATTAGCTTCAACCCCGGCGAAAAGGTAGGGGGTGAATTTGAGCTGGAAGGATATGAAGATAGAATTCCCCTTTACACTGAAACAGTTATGGAGGAAGAAGAAGGTATCTTTGACATTATTGTAATGGATGGAACAAAGGGATTGTAAAAATATGAGAACCTATATTCTGACTAAACATGATGAAGGGTTCAGGGTTTACCTGTTCGAAGAATCCGTAACGCTCTGCATACCTATTGGTTACGTGGATGCGGAAGATGAACAATCAGCACAAGCGGCGATTAAGAATGTTGAAGTAGCTGAAACAATGCTGGGGTTTAAATCCTATATTGGCTCCCAGCGAGCTGAAAATGAGAAGGTACTTGAGCTTACCCACGTAGACGTTAACGGTAAAAAAGTAAAGAAAATAATCGCATGAACGGAAAATTTGCATTTTTTGCTAGTTTGGTTGAAGAACGGGAGAGAAGGATTGCAGAAAAAATCCTTACCCGGTACAAGGTAATACATCACTATCTGGATAGCGTAAATCCAAACACGCTTTTCATCTTGGCTTTTGTAGCAACCTTTTCACTCTCTGCATTTTGGAAATTTGACAATATTTTCCTGCACGTAATTATCGCCGTGGGATTTGCTTTTGGCATTTCTTCCCTGCTGGTAATTCTTGTTTCTCTTTTGTGGGATATTACAAGGAGAAAGATTGACATTTTGGAAAGGGTAATACTGGACTACAATACTCGCCATAATATCCGGGTATACAATGCGCGCAATGTTGTGGCGGTGGAAGTTAATAACGGAAAAATTACTTATGAATACTAAAAACAGTACAGATAAATTTTCGGAACTTATCTTTTCAGCCTTGTCCGGCTCTGGCATGCGGGTTTTTGACATGATGACCAGAGAAGAAAAGCAACTGGAAGAGAGTAAGCGAGTTATAGCAGTTTACCCGGATAGAAAGGATGAAGCACTATACAGGCTCCACAAGTCCGGCTATAGGGTAAACGCTAAGCATCAAAAGGTTGAAGGGGTAGGCTTTCTTGCTCTGCTCACTATCCATCATGATGAACGGAAGAAGTTGCTGGTCAGGGCGTTAGAACTAGTTGAAAACGTAGTTGCCCGCCACGGTGGAAGCAAAAGGGAGATTGTCCCTGAATTTTTCCTTACCAAGATTGAGCTAATCCTTCCAATCATCGACATTTCCCCGGCTGAAATGGAAAAAACTTTGTCCATCAAAAAAGAGTTTAAGCCGTTGAGAGTCAAGGCAGGATATGGTTATACAGGGGATAAGGATTGCTACCGTATGACAATTAGTGTACGAAAAAATGCTTTTTAGTGTTGACACTATACCCCAGTTTGCTATTATTCCGTTGTTCCCACGGGAACCCCTACAACAACTAAACCAGACTAAAAATATGCAATATACTGAAAAAGTTATTACGGATTACCTGAAAGGTGAGAAGCGCATGGGAAATTCCCCTAGACGTTTTAGCCAGTACTACGGCCATAAAGTTACTAGTATGAGCTTTAGCGAATGTACCTTATACAGTTATTCCACTGTCATCGCTAAGGTAGACCGTACCGAAAAGGTCATTTACCGTAGCGTAGCTAAGTACTCCCCTACAACCACTAGACAACAAAACGATTTGGAACGCTTAGGTTTTCGCATGGGGTTTACCTTTGTAGATTGCAATGATGAACGGGAACTTTTCAAAATTGACTTGTAATGAAAGAATATACCACGTATGAACTGATTGAGGACCAGCAGGGGAATCTGAACCTTGCCATATTTTTGGAAGACGCTTGTACCGTTGAAGAACTAGTGTATATCAGAAATATTGCACCTGAAAGAGTGCTGGAAATGTTAGATGACATTGAAAATTGGAAAAGCTGGAAAGAATGGAAAAAGTCTAAGGGTAGCGGACTTGCACAATATTACGAAGAACAGAATCAGCTAGGTTCAAACTCCCATGTCATTGCATTCAGCTACGTAAACAATGATAACGTTCTCTGCTCCATGAAGTATTATGATTGCTTAAGAGAGAAGGGGTTAAAGGCTTTCAGAATATCCTAATAAAAAAAGTTGTAAAAAAGTATTGACATTATTTCCCTGTTTGCTACTATGCCGTTGTTCCCACGGGGAGCCAACAACTAAACAAACTAAAAATATGAACAAGTACGACATGGAAAAATTGGACGACCTGAAAGAAACTGGAGACATGGCTTTCTTAGACAGTGTTCCGGTAACGGTAGTTAAGCTTGCTGATTGTTATGAGGTTAGGCAGAACTATTCCCTGCACCGTACATTTTATTCATCCCTTGCGGAAGTTAAGCGTCTTATTGTTTCCCTCTACCGCTAATAGACTGTCATGAAAAAGTTACCCTTCATCTTCCTTCTCCCCTTGCTTAGTACCGTTTCCGTTGCTAAACAACTGAACTTTGAATCTTTTCGCCCCCATATTCCTACTCCCTATGAAGTAGGTTATGAAATGGAGCGTGGGAGAATCCGAGCAATGGAAGAAGCCAGAATCAGAAGGGAACAAGAAAGGCTTGATTCAGAAATGTTAGAAGAACTCAACAAAGCCTTTGAAGAAGCTGAAAGGGGAAAGGCAAGAGTGAAGGAAGCACTTGTGTACGCTAAAGAAAACCTTCCATTAAAGATTTTTGTACGTGTTAAAAAGCATGTAAGACAGGAAAGGCTTTCTGGAAAAATTCCTTTTGACTATGACATAATTGCCAAAAGAATCATAAAATATACTGAACTTGAACTAGCTAAAATTGACTAAGAAAATGATTGACTATAACCTTATAGAATACGTTACATACCAAGTGTACCGGAGAAATACCGGGGAATATGTACTGGTATTTTATCGTGAGGACTTTGCACTTTGCCGATATAAGTGCTCCCTCACCGTCGATACACTAAAGGAAGTGAAGGAAGCAATCCAGAACAAGGAAGATATTTCCAACAACCCTAAGGTAGAATTTAGCATGAAGCATACGAACGAACCGCTTCCCGGTACTCTAATTTCCGAAACGGGCGTAACGATTGACGGTTTCTACACGCTCGAAGGGGAAAACCTTGAGTTTAAGAACCTTGAGAGAATTGAGTATGGCCGTGGGGATGCGGTAAAGTGCAATAATTGCGAATGGGCAGGCATTGTTTCAGTTGGTGAGGACGGTTGCCCGTATTGCGGGTACAAGGGGTGCCTTTCCGACATTGAGCAGGACGTTGAAGGAAATGTGTATGTTCCTGAAAACTAATGTACAAGAGAGACATACTTGGTTTTAAAGGGGAAATTATTGGTATCAGCTTTCACGGCAAGCGGGAGAATTGCCACGTTGTCAAGCTAAATAATGAGCTTAACGCACTAATTGCGCTCAACGGGCAACTTCAACCTATCTTTTGCGAACCGGAAGAAATTCCACGAATGGCTAAAATTTGCCTTGACCTTTGCAAAAACAAGGTTGAAAGCTATAGGTCCATTGCACCGAGAATAGAACTCCTAGGGGAAAATGTAAGGCTTGCGAAAAGGTATGTACTGGTGAAAAATGATGACGTTAATACTCCTGTACAAGCTGAAAATTACTACAACTACCTTTCTTCCCTGCTCAATTTTTCCACTAGGTTTTTCTTCATCCGTTCCGCAAGTAAAACCTACGTCATTTATCTTGGCAAGCATCTAATAACCTCAAATAAAATTCCGAGAGAAATTGCAAAAGAGTACTTACCGGAAGCCAAAAGCAAGAGAAAACGTAAAAAAGCTATGGGACGAAAGAGTAAAAAACGTATTTAATAGCCTAAGAAAAAAAGAGAATAATGAAAAAAGTTACATTTAACCTGTACGTGGACAAGGAAGAAGGGAAGTTCAACTTAGTCCCCATTGAAGACTAAGTAGGGCGGGGAACACAACCGAAACAATAGAAAGAATAATACTATGAAAGAAAATGAGATTGAAGTATGGGGAACTACGGAAGCGCAAGACGTTTCATCAAACGCCGTTAATAGCCGAGGTGAAAAGTGCCGCATTGTGCGCACCTATGACTACTACCCGGACGCGCAGGAGATTCATGAACACGTCAGTATTCAGAATGCCGTTATTATTAAACTTGTAGAGTTTAACGCTTACAAGGTTAGGGACTTGATTGAAAATACAGAAAGGTTCCGTGCTCGTCTTTCCGATTGCACAACCACCGTTCCTACGTGCGAACCGAAAGCCGAACCGTATGTGAGAAGCAACTCTATTAGAGTGTTCCGGGAAAGAGCCGTGCAATATTATGGCACAAACTCTGATTCTTTTACCCTTTACACGGATAGAAACTTTTTGGACATTCCTATACCTCTCGTTGTTCTCTTCTCAAAATAAATAGGATACGCCTTTTGTCATACAAAACAAAAAACTAGTTGACAAGATAAGTTGAAAAAAGTTATCGAAAATTCTTGACAACCGTTTCCCGTATGCTATTATTCAGCCATACCTGATAGGTACAACAACTAAACTAAACAAATAAAAAATATGGCACTGAAAGAATCAATCACCACGGAATTTGAACTCTATAAATGGCTTAGAGGAACTAGCTTGGAAGATAGCTATACCTTTCCAGCTTTGAGACATATCGTCGAATACTTTAATGAGCTTGGCGAAGATGTAGAAATTGACAGGTTCGTTATTTCCGAGTTCACGGAATATGATGATAGCGGGTTAGTAGAAGCATACGATTACCTACTGGACAAAGATTATGTGGAAGGCATGGACGAAACTGAAAAGGCGGAAGAAGTCTACAACAAATTAGAGGATGATATTTATATTTACAAGCTTGGAAACGGAAACTATATTGTAAGGGAGTAAAAAAAAGGTATTGACAACCCCCCCCCTAAACAACTAAACAAAACTAAAAATATGGATATAGTAACTATTGACAGTGAAGAAATGGCCCCTATTACAGGGCAGATTTACGGCTATCTGTCCGCAATGGACAAAGCGCACTTAACGCTTTATCCCGCCGAATGGTACGAAGAGAACGGATGCACCTGCTTCAAACTGGTAGGCTATGGGTTCGTTGCGGGCGTTGCGTGCGTAACTAGGGACGGTGAACTTGCTTCCCTTATGGTATCACCCCTCAATCAGGGACGGGGTTGCGGTAGGGTGCTTGTGGATTACGCCGTTGAGAAGCTAGGAGCAAGGTTCCTTTCCTGCTTCGAAGATTTGATTCCCTACTATGCTAGTACTGGCGTGGGTTTTAGTGTCACTCACTTCATTAAATGGAATGAGGAAATGGCACCTAAGACATGGGACTTTTTCACCTACCCGGAAGGCATGGACCTTGTGTTTATGAGCCTTGATGCAAGGCCCTACCCATGGCCCCCTAGTCTTGGCAGAGTATATAGCAACTTTGACCTTGCCCGTTCTACCGTAGCAAAGACGGCTCAACCTAAGGTTCTCACTGCTATTTCCAGCCAGAGAAACGGAAGGGATTGTACTGTCCATATCAGCAAAGTTAGTGACGGCCAATACGAAGTTGCTTCCTTCAACGGGCAAAGGTGCAAGGCCAAACTTTTTAGCAACCCGGAAGAAGCTACCAAGTACGCAACCGAATACGCAAATCTCTAAGCCATGAACGAAAAGGAATTAGTAGATAAGATTCTTGAACGGGAGAAAGAAACCCTTCCCGTCATGTTGGTAACCCTTACCGAATACGAAGCCATAGAGGCCTTGCTTGAAACTTTGAAGGTTGCGATATACAAGGACGGGTTCTATCGGAAGGACGGAAAGCATAGGGTAATCAGGCACGAAGACTATGTACGCCTTTCGGATGTATTAAATGGGACTGATATGCCGGAACTGAATACGGCCATAGTCATGCGGGGAAATGGGGAGGTAAAATCAGAAGTGAGTTATGCACACGGGGTGAACCTTCCGGGTAAGAACAAGATGGAAATTTTCTTTTCACTTAGCACCCTAATGAGGGACGGAACAGTAAAGCATAACTACTATGATATTTTCCTGCCCATTCTGGATGATAAAGGACGGCTACGGGAGAACTGGCGAGATGAAATGAACAAGTTTATCGGAGAATGGGCGCAGGAAGCAGACAAGATTCGCATCAGTTTGAAGAACCGGGGAGCCAAGCTAGCGGCATTTATTCATGAAGCGGTTGAAGCTTCCAAGAAAATTGAAAGGGTGAAGGGAATGATTGAAAAGGAAATTTACCCCACACTCTCAAACAAGTACCCTCACTTTAGTATTAACGACATAGTATGAAGAAGTATGTAGAGGAACTAGAAAACCTAGGTTGCAAAGTAAAAGCAGAGACGGAAGCAGAGATAGACGGGGAGAAGGTACTATACGTAGAATTATTCCTAAACAGTAGGGTATGCTTCCCGACATTTCAAAGACGGCTATTCGTTACTCCCTTCCGCATGGCGGTGCTCCACAAAATACCTACCTATGCAAGGGTATGCTTCATGAACAAGGAACTAATTTCACAATTCGATAACTGGACTAAACTCTATAACTCACTGAACAAAAAATGGCAAGAACTAAACTGAACTTTCTGAAAGCTTGGCAGAGTCAAATTCTGCTCACCGAATACCTGAACCAGCCGGACATTAACCAATGGGTTTACAGTACGGACATGAAGGTAAGCAAGGACAGGTACACGGCCAAAATCGTACTGGAACATGACACTTCCCCTTTAACTGCTAATCTAATTCTCTCCACGTTTCAGAGCTTCACGGACGGCAATGCCGTATTGGATGGGCGGGAGATTACCGTTAGCTACGAAACGGTGAGGCCCTTTGAAGGAAAGAACATTGGATTCTCCATTCACCGCAAGCCTATGAATGGAGTCCTTGTTCAGGTGTTTGAAGATGACGAAAAGAATCTCTATCGCCACTTCTCCGCTTCCAGTTTTGGAACCGCCATTCACACCTTGTCTTTAATGAAACTGACAAAGCCCGCAGGGAGTATTCAACGCACTATCTACCGGGAAGACTGCGAGCTTCTCCTCCTGATAGAAAGCGGAAGGTACGAACTGAACTACAACGCACTGACGGCTAGAGAAATTAAGTACCTTGCCCATAGAATGAACGCTGAAAAGTATGATTAAGTTAATCTTCACCCTCCTAATCACCCTGCTTGTACTGTTTGCGGTACTACTCTATACCCTTATCGGTATTCACGTTTACTACACCAAAAAGATTATCAAACAAAAACTTCAAAACAATAGACTCGAAAATGGAAAACTCTAACAATATTCTGGATTACAAGGACGGCTCCCCCAGCAAGGAAGTAATTGCTATGGCGTGGGAAAAGAAGCAAACCCCTGAGCAAATGGTATTCGAAATGATGGCCCCCTCCACCCATCGCAACTGCCTTCTAGTGGATGCTCTCACTCTTTGCCGTGTAGAAAATCCTATTGCTTTCTTTGAAGACCCTACCAACAACTATGACATTAAGCAGGTATTCCATTCCAGCTTTACCCGTGCCATCATTTCCTACCACAAGCACATTGAAGAGGTAACGGAAGTGGATATGACGGACCGCTCCGCATATTCTGGACTGGATGGGAAGGCAGTGTCCAACCTGCTACAGAATCACAAGTACCTGTACAAGTATGCACTGGCTTTCTTTGCTCTCCACCTGTCCGCTAGTTTGGACCGCAACGGCGTAGAGAGTGATAGACGGGTAGGGAACTCTGCCGCCCTTTCCCTTCTCCTGCTCTCTGAAATGGGCAAGTACATGCGCATGTCCAAAGCATCCATGCTACTGACCAAGGAACTCACCGTAATGTCTAAGATGCCCCTGTAATGATTACCAATACTAAAGGCTTGGAGTTTACAACGTTCATGGTATGCCGGGTAAATGATACCGGAGAATACGAATTGAACATGTACCGGGAATCTGTAGGCGATTGTAGGCAGATTCACTACTCTCTTCACAATTCTTTGGAAGAAGCTATGGAGCTACTCATGAACGGAGAGGAGTGCACACTGCCTGAGAGTATTCCAGATAAGGACGGCTACTCCATTTACGAAAGCCATGTTGAAGAAGATGATACCGGGGAACCTTTTGTGAGGACGGACATTAACATCTACTACACTACTGAAAAAGAACTTGAAACCCTTAAGAAATATTTATGAACGTATCTACTGCATTCACTATCACCCGTGGGAACCGCAGGGATAGCTATGATGTTGTTATCCTCTTGGAAGTAGAGCAGGGAGGAATTGAACATAGAGACTATTTCCCTATCTATATTAAAAGAGGTGTTACCATAGAGACGGCTTGCAAGATTGCCATGAACCGAGATAGCTTGAAGGGATTACCTAAGAGCGAAGGAAGAACGGCACACCAGAAGAGAATCATCTGGTTGGAGAATACCAATGGGGACATTCTTGTAAGCTGGGATGCTAGTATGGGGTGGGAATTCCTTGACCATGACATGACGGAAGAAGAACGGAGAAAGTTTCTAACCCTGTTACCAGATGAAGCGATTCGAGATTTACAAGAACAGTGGAAGTAAGGCTTATTCCATCTGTGCTTTCGAGGATGGAATATCTCACTACCCTTACGCCATCCTTTGCACGGATTCACTTAGAAGAGGTATAGATTTTATACACTTGAAAGGAGAGGACCTGATACGGGAGAATGCAACTCTTTCAAACGACTTCGATTTGAAAGAAGAGTATGATAAACTACGTATAGACGACCACCTATTAGTAGGCTCCATCCCTGTTCTCTTCTACAAAAAACCCTACCTGCTCATTAGTCCTTCCATAACGAACACCGAACTTAACTTACTCAACCCAAGCAAATTGAATATATGAAAACACATATCACCTACTCACTGTACCGAGAGTATGACTCCCTTCGGTATCATGTAGCTATATACCGTGAAGCACCACTTCCTGAAAAGATTAACGTCCTTTTCTACAATGGCCCCTATGAACTGGACAAGGCCCTTGAGATTATTAAGAACCGGAAGAGGCCACCGAAGGACAGCTACAGTAACAAGCAAGAAAGGTATGATGCTTGGATAAAAGACAATCGAGTTAGGGTTGTAGCAGAAGAATGCGTTAGCCAAGAGGGAACCGTACATAGCTGGATTGCAGATACGGATATTCCTGAACAGGACCATTACAAAATTGTAAAAATGATGGACGATGAAGACAACAATGTTCGACCTGATAAAGAATGAAGACGGGAAGTGGACCCTGTTCCTTTTCAATGACGGGTTCAGAGTATTTCCAATATGGGCAAAGACAAATTTATTCCTTGACATTGCCCTTGACTATGTTAAAAAGCTTGACGCAGGAGCGAACCTGATAGAGGAAGAACCCAGCGACCTTAGCTCCCACGAACTACTGGACAACTATTTTTCCGCTTTCGTTGACCAGTCCTACCTGTTCACAGAAAATGGAGAATGGTCTATGCGAGTTGGGGGACTACCTGCTCATGAGTATTTAAGAATAAAAGAAACCTACGATGAACATTATCGAAATATTAACCCGTATAACGAACCTGAAAAACATGAACTCAACAACTAACGCAGTAACCTACTCCCTGTATAGGGTAGATAACGAAGGAAAATATTCTGTTGCTATTACCTATGAATGGCAATATGGAACAACTTATGATTGTCAGCTTATAAGCTACCACAGAAATGTATCTCTCACTAAATGTCTAGAAGTAATTGAAAACAGGTGTAGTGAAGATACAAAGATTCCTGATGACTTTGAAAATTCAGAAGTACGATATAATACCTGCATGATAGATGATTTTCCCGTTGCTTCTATTCAATCCATTGATAGAGGAAGAGTTATAACAGCAACGAATTTGGGATTGGAAGGTTTAAGAAGTGACGAGATTACCCTTCTGGAAGAACTTCACAATAGAGAGACATGTGGAAAATAACATACGCTATTGGAACAGAAAGTAAAGGTGGACTAACCTTGTTTATATACAAGGAGAAACCTTTTTGTAGCAAGATTATCCGTACATATCGAAATCAGAACTGGGAAGAGGTAGTTCAACTTGTCAGAAAACGTGAAGATTTTGAAAACCTTCCTGAGGATGGACTAACCGAAAAACAAAGAAGGGAGATTCATTATCGAATTCCTATTGATAGGATTCTACAAGTTCAAATAGTATTGACAGAGACAGAGGTATATACTTCAACGGGGTATCATACCAAAGGAGCTACGGAGAATGATTTAAGAAAAGCAATAAAACTAGAAAAAGAAGAGGATGAAAGGAAAAATTAAGTTCGCAGTATTCGCAATCCTGCTGGCCCAGCCTGTGCTGGGTATCAGCAGGGACCACCAGTTCACGGAGGAAGAGCGACGGGATGTATTGGCATTAAAGGAACTGAACAAGGAGTTCATGAATTATCGTCTCCTCTACCGCCTTAAGAACGAAGTATTCGAGGTGGCCATGAAGATGAACGATGATAGCATCCTGTTACTAGAAGGCAACATTGATGTGAAGGAGGCGATTGAGAAAGGAGAAAAGAATCTCTACACTCTTCACTCCATCTACAAGCGAATGCTTATGTTGAAGGGGACGACGGAGGAATTCAAAGCCGCACAGAAAGAAGAGGCCGAGCTTGTTCTCAAAGTAACCAACCTCTACTACACCACCCTAAAGAAAGTAACCACTATCTATAACCCTTCTAAAAAATTCCCAGCTCTATTTTAATCTGGACATAGAGCTACCCCTGTAGTAAAATGTTCGTTACCATGAATAATATTATCAAGGAAATCAAAGAGGCAAAGCTTCCTGTTCCTGACCATGTAGAGGAAGGAAAGATTGGCTGGAGCTATGATAGCCTTCGTGGCATGGACGGAGATAAGCTGTCCAAAGTTCTTGCTCCATACAATCCGGTAAAGATTTACGTACCTAGGATGGGAGCCTTGTCATTCCAGCTTAGTGCGTAATAAAAAATATAGGGGAGACTTAAAGTTTCCCCTTGACATTTCCTTTCCACATGTTATCATCCAGCCACATGAACGAAGACAAAGAAACAGAAACCCGGAAGGAAAAGGTAGACAAAGTAAAGGTACTCATTAACAGCAACAGTATGCTGGAAATGATTAAGGTAGCCAGCCTTGTACCGATGCTCCTGTTTACCCTCTTCTGCAATTCAGACCTAATTGACCTGTTTGCACTGGGAGTCACCTGCTACTTCATTATCGCCATTACTGGTAAGCAGAACCGAAACACCAACGTTATTGACCGAACCCTGAACGAACTAGTCTAATGAATGAAGAAAGAATATGGAGAGAAATAAAGGAGATAGAAGAACTAAGGGAGCAATCCCACAAGGTCAGTAAACGTGTAGACCAATACTATAAGGTACAGCTTTTGATTTTGGGAACCTATAGTCTCATGTTGTTCCTTGTTAAGGACAAACAAATTGTACCCTATTTAGCAGGGTTAATGGCTCTTGTCTCCATCATCAACTGCATCTTTTTTATCAGAAAAATGAGCAAGCTAAACAAGCTTCGCAAGCAACTCTACGACAAGGAATATGAACTGGACCGCTACCTTTCCGCATAAATTAGTTCGCAAGTGGGATAGTCTTCGCATCGCAGTGATGCGTTCCATTCTCCCCGTACTAATCGTTCTTCTCGTACTCACCGTACTTGACGTTCTACCTGCCCTTCTCGGTATGGCAATCTATGAAGTTTATGTAGGCGTAGCCTGCTGTATCTCCATGGTACTCCTCGTGCGCATCGTGCGTATCATTCTAATCTTCAACGACAAAGACTAACATGAACCAAACTGACGTAATTAAAACCATTCTGGACGAACAGCCCATCGTGTCTCACCCCAACCACTACACCTCCCACCCCTCCGGCATCGAGTGCCTTGAGATTTCCCGGTATCTCCCCTTCGGTCTGGGCAACTGCATCAAGTACCTCTGGCGCAGTGGAATCAAGGGAGGCCAAGAGAAGCGGCTTGAGGACGTAAGCAAGGCTCTGTTCTATTTGGACGATGCGCTCGCTGAGTGGCAAGGCATCCGTGTGAACGCTTCGTTCATGATGAACATGGCCCGGTTCCTTCGAGCCATGGCTAGCCCCAGCATTAACAAGCGGGAGGAGGACCTGCTCCTTATCCGTGCTATCACGGCAATGTATCAGGACATGGAATGCGATACCGTGGACCTGAACCGGGAGCTTAAGTCCATGCGTGCTGACTTGGCAGAACTTGTGGAGAAGATGAAGAAACTTGAAGTAGTAGGGGGAGGCGTTGTAGACGTGTATGAACTCGATTGATTTCGCAGAAAAGCTGGACCACCTGCTCACTTCATTGGGGGAGGTGGAAGTAAATGGAAGGATTTATCGCTGGGATAGTGGAGTTAAATCCTTCGTAGACGAAGAGGGGTGGAAGGATTCCTCTGCTACCTTGAAGGTAGTTGAAGGGAGCTTCTCTACGGTCAAGCACATTGACAAGTGGGAATTCGACCAGACTCTATCGGACATAATCGAGGACGGTAGTGGGGTCTATGCCATGGATTTGTCTGACCCTAAGAACCTCTTCAATAATCACCCTGCTGATATTGAGAATGAGAGATACCAGTACGTTTACTTTGGAAGAGATGGCTCTCTCTATGTTACCGATGAAGTAGAGGTGGGAGAGTGCGGCTACTATGACGTAGTAGGAAACTCGATTCCTCTTGACTTAGCCAAAGTGAGGGATTATAAATTCCACACCTTACAATAATGGAAGATACCTTAGAAGAATACATAACCGAAGGTCTCTCCAATGCCAAGATTTCTAGGCTGGTACATAACCTTACTGAAAGAATTATCACATTATTATCATGAACTACGACGAACTAATTAAGACACTAAAGGAAGACAAGTCCTATTGGGAACGACCTATCTACGTTGAGGAACCTAATGGAAGAAAATACTGCATGGCCTATCTGGGAGAGAAGGACAGCTTCTATTACGTTGAGAGGCGTTATACTAGGTATGAGATAAAAAATCCGGTCAGGAAATTTCTTTCTTTAACTGAAAGCAAATTCAATCTTCATCTAAAGATTGACTACCCCACCTTGCTAAAGAAACTTGAGAACCGCGAACTGTGGAACAGGGTAATTGAGGTGAACCCTCCAGAAAAAGAATCCTTCTATATAAGCTATATTGGTATAGAGGACAGTTTCTATCTAGTGAATTTTACGGAGGAGGATGGTTTCTCTATTGGTAAACAAATCGGTCTTCCCCTTACTTTGTCCAAGAGTATGTTCAGACTTTCGGATAATCCCGGATTTAAGTATTGACAATAAAGGGAATAACCATTATGTTGTTCTCGTCCTAGGGAGAAGTACTCCCACCTAAAAGCATTCGCAAAGAAAGCCCGCTACGTTAATTTCGTAGCGGGCTTTCTCGTTTCTATTTCCAGCAGGAACTTTGAATATCAAACCAGACCTTGGCCTTTAGCTGGCAACCACACACCTTGCAATAGAGGTCCCCGTCTTCCTTCCCCGGGTCCTCAACTTCTCCCAGCCGCTTCGTGGCTTCGAAAATCTTTTCTCTTGCTCCATGTTCCAGAGCACAGGACTTGCAATTCAGGTCCTGCTCTTTCAGCCGGGTACTATGGGGGCAGGCTAGGCACCTATTGAATCTCTCCTGTGCAACCCCCTTGCTCACAAACTTCTTCCCATTGCGTACCCATCTCAGCATGGTAACGAAGAAAGCAAGAATCTTCTTTGCATCCAAGGGCCGCTCTTCCTGCCATGGGTCCCCTTCATCACCACAGGTTTCACACCACCCTTCGGGTAACAGGGCACACACTACCTCTTCAAACTGGGCATCGCTAATACTATACCCGTTGTTAATGAACAGCTTGGACACAGCCTCCTTAAGCTGGCCTAGAGTGGGAGCAATAATGGTAGTCCCGGCCAGCTCCTCATTCAACTGCACAGGGACAATGAACCTCCACCCATTAGGCGGGATGGTTCCATAAAAGGATTTGAGTTTACGCATGGAAACAATATACCCTTGCCCGACACTATTGTCAAGCAAGGGTACACTGTTATGCCTTTGTTGTTTTCTCTTTACAGCTTCTCAGCTTCAACCTTCTCAGCAACCTGTTCAGGGTTTTCGAGGAATGCGGAGATGTCTTCCGGGTTAACTTCCAGAGCTTCTTCCGCAAGCTTGAGTTGAAGTCCCAGTTGTTCCTTCACAGGTTCAGGAGTGTCCTTTCTACGCAGGATTCTTTCAGCACTTTCTTCCAACCCCCCCATACGCTGGGGAGAAAGAATCGGCTTCGCTTCTCCATCAAGGAGTGCATCCATTGTAGTCTTGCTTATCCCAGCCGCATCCACAGCGGCATCCAGAATAACATCAGGGTCACTTTCACCCATGCCCTTGAGGAACCCATGGAGAATCTGGTAGCAGTTGGCAAGCTTGACTGCCTTATCCACAACCACACCCTTGTCTCTCTCCATCACCTCGCGCATCTGTTCTTCACTCCAACCTTCCTTGTAGATGTTAGGGTTGAATACACGCTGGTTCTTCATGGCGTTAGTGAAGTCCTTATAGTGTTTGGCAAGGCCATCACGGCAAACATCTTCAATGTTTTTGTTGCGGCGAACACCCAAACCAAAGTTCTTCATAATCCAGTTGACCTTGGTACTGTCAGGGTTCATATCCCCGAAGGATTGAATACCAGACACAATCGTGGGATAGAGCGGAAGGTTGTCACGAACTGCTGTAGACAGACGTTCCATCCAACCCAGCGTCTTACCTCCAGCAAGGGAGACCTGAGGGCGCATGCCAAGAGACATGAGCAAGGCGTTGACGAACGCCCCCGGGATTTCTCCCACTCCACCCATTTCTTCCAGCGTAGCGGAGTCCCTAGGTGAAGCTTCGTACATGCTCCCAATCACTTGGAGAAGCATGGACGGAGAACCTACCGTGCTTTCAAGGAAGTCAAGAGTGGAACTGACAGGACTATCCTTGTACTTGTCAGGCATCTTGCCCGTCATAGCATCCCATCCCAGTTCAATGAAAGCACCAACGGTATCACCCACAGTTTTGTAAGGCATGAGGTACTGACCATCCTGCACGAAGAAGTTCCCACTGCTCTTATCATACCAGAAGAAGAGTTCCCCATTCTGGTCGTAGTCAGCAGAGAGACCAGCGTTCCTCGCCAGCCAGCGAGTGAAGGAAGAGGACTTGAGGACTTCCAGTTTATCCTGCTCGTCTTCACCTTCAAACATACCTGCGATAGTACGGGAGATAAGAGGAAGGAACATATTCACAAGGGAACCCATGATTGCATTGGAAGCAATGGAACCCGTGAGCTTCTGAACACCGTCGAGGTAAAGAGTGAGTGCTTTACCCTTGCTACCTCTCTTCCATTCATAACCAGCCGCAGTCATTTCTTCCAAGCCATAGCTGATGCTGTAGGGCATACTCTGCCATGTGTGGTAGACGAAGGAGAAGAACGGCATCCCAAGAACGGAGACGTTGTTTACCCAGTCAGGAGTTCTCGCACCCGTGGGGAGCAGGTTCTTCACCCGGTCAGCCGCACGACGCTCCTTGTATTGAGCGAGGTCCTTCTTAGCTTCTGCTTCCAGAAGGTCCACCATGCGGGGGGCCAGAGTCTGGCCTCGGGACTTCCGGTAGTGGGCTTCCTTAAGCTCGGCTTCAACAACCTTGTCCACCTTGTAGGTTTCCGTATTGAACAGGATTACCTTCGCCAGAATATCGGGAATGCTATACGCTTCTGCCATGACTTCCATGGGCTTGACGAACGTCCAGTTCAGGATTCCTTTCGTCCGGTTCCACACTTTCTTGGCGAGCTTCTCGTCCCCACCGACCTCTTCGAGGATGCTACTGAACAGGGCTTGGTCCTCAACGCTCGTAACGGGCGCATCGACCGCTTCGCGCAATAAGCCCGTCTTCCACGCTTCGCGCATGAAGTTAGCGGCACCAGCATCCATAAGCCCCAAGGACTGGAACTTTTTCAGCTTCTTCTGCAACCTGTCTTCGGCCTGAACCGTAGCTTCCGAGTTGGCAAGCTTGGACAGACCAAGGTCCCCTGCTCCTGAAAGAACACTGGCGATTGCAAAGTCCCGAATGATTTCCTGAACTTCAATGTAGCCGTTGATAGTACCCCTGTCCGTAGGCAGGGCACCAGCGTTCAAGCTCTGGCCTACCGTACCAGCCATGTTACGAAGGGTAGCGGAAGGAGATTTAATTAGAGTAAGCATGGAGACAAAGCCGGACATCTTGCGAAGGTCCTGCAAGTTGTTCTTCCAATACTTCACCAATTCGTTCCCCATCTTGTCCCCTGCTTCCAGAACCCCGTTGCTGGGGGCAAAGGTTTTGTAGAGGGCAAGAGCCGTTTCCCTATCAGCGAACATGCCGTTAAGGGGAGAGTTCTTATCTGCAAATTCCAGAACAATGTTCTTCTCACGGTCCCCTTCCGGTACAACTACCTTGTGCTTAATGAGAGAGGTAGTGATGTCCTTATTGATTACCTGATTCACATACGTTCTGGACTGTGCGGCCAGAGTATTCTGGATAGTACCGAAGGCATCTTCGATATTGCTGTAACCGCGCATGCCGAGGATTTGAAGTTCACTGTCCATCAGGTTCTTTCGCATGGCAAGAATGTTTTCATCATTCCTGTTCTTGCTCAGAGTTTCCCGGAACACCTTCTTGGCTTCGGCAATCAGGCCATCAGCAACATCCCCGTCAGCCAGCAGTCCCATGTCACGGGGGTTGATGGCGACTCCTTCACCGTTCCTCTTCATTTCAAGAGCGGCGCAGGTGCGGATGTAGTTGATAGTGTTCTTCACCCGGGTACGAAGGTTCTCGTCCTTGCTACCCATGATACGGGCGACTACCGTCTTGTCCACATAGGGAATGTCCAGAGCAGAAACAATCTGTTCTTCGCTGTCCAATCCCATCAGGAAAGAGCGAAGGTCCCCCTCACCCTGTCCCATGCTGGTCAGAACATAGTTGTCCAGAGCGATGTTCTTCATGTTCTCTTTAGCCTTGCGGATAGAAGCCTGTACCTTGCTCCGTTCACCAATGGGAAGGGAACGAAGGTGGCTATCCAGTTCGCTGGCCTTGTAGAGCATGCGAGCAAGGGAGACATCACCTCTCTTCATCAGGGCGACTTCATCCCACTTGCCAGCTTCGATGGCCTTGAGTGCACTTTCCTTCAAGGCTTCGCCTTCCAGCATGTAGTCATTCACTTCACCCCACACTTCCTTGCCTTCAAAGCCATGATATTCACGGCCCTCAAATCCGAGGGTGTCAGCCACGGAAGCCATGGCATACAGGTTGGCAATGAGCTGGGACGTACCTTCATTGTACCGGGAGATGTTTTCCCGCATGTAGGATTGGATGGCATCGTTCAACATGGTGGTGAGCAGGTTGAACTCCGGCTTCGCCTTTCCATGGTTGTCGATTACTTCCATCATGGCCTTAGCGTAGACCTGACCGTTCTTGCCCGTGGCACTGAATGTACGGGTAAGGTAGGAGAAGTCTTTCACCTTCGTTCCCAGTTCAACCGCTCCACGCCTATGTGCAATATTTACAGCATTGTTGGCGATAGTGCGTCGTGCATCATCCAGTAGAGCCATGAGCCGCTTGCCGAAAGGCTGGGACAGAATTACCTTCCGGCTTTCTTCCCGCTTCAAACCATACTCATTTCTCTTACGGAGGCGTTCAGCTTCAAGGGCTTGGTTGCGTTCAACCCAAATGGAACCCGGGCTGACCCAGTGACCATCCTTGCCCATGCCACCACGACGGGTGAGAGCCTTGTAGTTTTCCTCCGCGACAGCTATGGCCTTGCGCCTGTCTTCCCGGGCCTTGGCAATATCCTTCGCCGCACGAACAGCCTCTACGTCTTTCTTGAGCAGGGCCATGCGGTTAGCTGAGATGACCGAGGTGATGATGCTTTCGAGGTCGTCAACGCTACCTACTCCTTCCAGACCACCGAGGGAAACAAGGCCCTCTAAAATCTGCTTGGAGTCTTTGTACGTAGCGGACAGTTCTTCCGCAATGGCCTTCAAGGCCGCATCGTACATAGCGTTCACTTCGGACTTGACGCTTTCGTCAACCGTACCGTAAACATTCTGGAAAGCAGGAGTAAGTTTCTCCTGTGCTTGACGGAATTGTTCAGCCGCTACAGCCATAGGATTGTCCGTAGCAACCACAGGGGTTTCCTTCGCCACCTTGCTCGCCTGAACGATAGCGGCTTTTACAGCGTTGAGGGCTTCCGTTCCCATGAGAACTTTGGCCGCTCCTTCCGCTCTAGCTATAGTGGTCTTTCTTTCCGCAACGAACTTGGCGAACTTATCGTTCGCGGCGTTCACTTCGGCATCCAGTCCAGCCTTCGCCTTGTCCATCTTTGTCTGCGTTTCAGCGAAGATTCGACGTACCACCTTGGGGTCCATAGCGTTACCAATGTCGCCAGTGTAATCCACGATGGCCTGAATGACCTTGGACTTAGCGTTGGCTTCCATGTTCTTGGTACTGCTTTGTACGAAGCGTTTGATTCGTTCGCTTCGTCCATTGAGCTGACCAATGGAGCTGAGGTAGTTGCTTACGAACTCCTTGGCTTTCTTGCTGTTGCGGGAATCGAACGTGTAGCCGCCTTTCTTCTTGGCCGCCCGGACGATTGCCTTCCCTGCTCCAACAAAGTTCTGAGCATTGCTGAACAGGGCTGGGTCAACACCACGGGTAGTAATGAAGACGTTCTCCGTATCTACCTCGTTCACCTTATAATCAATCAGTTTCGGAGTAACGATAGGAGCACGGGTGGGGTCAGACAGGGTTCCCGGTTCAGCAACGATAGCCATGGAGTTGGTAGGAGAAGCCGTACCCTTCACAGGCTTGGAGCTTTTCAGGACGCTACGAATAGCATTGAGGAGGTTGGCAACAATGCGGGTGAACTTACCCTTACCAATAAGGTTGATGCGGGCAAGGTTCTCCGGGTTGCTCCACCCTTCCAGTTCAGCATCAAACGGAATCACACCTTCTGCTACCACCTGCCCCATGATGGGATTGGTGAGAACGTTCGGAAGGAATTCCCTGCTGGTATTTAACAGGTCTTCACTTTCCTTGGCAAACAGAGCGTATTCCATTTCTGCTACGAACTGGTCAATGGTAATATTGTCCATGTCCGTAACTGCTGTACGCTTAATGCGTTCAACTTCCTTCTTGATGTTGGACCAGTTGGAGCGTATCGTTTCTTCGATGTCCGCTACACGCTGGGCATAATCAGGATTGGTGGAACGAAGGTGGTTGTCCAGAACGTGGGAAAGTTCATGCAGGATAACTTCCCCTACACTCGTTTCCGGGTTAGCCGCACTGGCGTTGATGGCAATGTACTGCGCCTTGCTTTCAGGGTCAACCTGCGTCAGGCCAGCGATATTGCTGTCAGCGTTGATGCTGGTAATGTTCACCGGAATCCCGGCTTCTTCAATCAGGCCAACGATGGTTTCGATACCAGTACGAACCCCTTCGTTTTCTTCAACCAGAAGAATGTCGTCAACGGCATCCTGAATCGGCAGGGAGTCTTCACCAATAGCGGCATAGACATCAGCGGCCCAGTTGCTATCTCGAACAGGGGCTTCCACGTTGTAGTCCTTCCACACGCTCTTGTCCGTGAGCAGGGCATTTGCCTCATTCACCTCCGTCTTTCCTTCGAGGTTGATAGCAAGGGGAGCATCAGGACCAGTGAGGTTAGAAACCGTGATAAGCCTGCGAACAGTAGCCCGGTCAACTTCATCACTACCTTCCGTAATGAAGTCAAACATGTCAGGGTCTTCCAGTTCCAAGTCCACAAGCACACTGCTTACCCCCTTCTGAATTTCTTCGTTAATCGGTTCGTTGGAAAGATACCAATCATTGAGTTGTTCAATAAACGGAACAGGGTTGGGAGCATTGTACCCGTAGTCACGGTCAACGTTCAGGCTTTCAGCAATGTCGGTTTCTTCCGTGGGGCGAGTAACTTCGGGAGCAGGTGCTTCTACAGTAGGAGTTTCTTCTGCTTCTTCCGTTACCACTTCCACCGTAGCCAGTTCATCCAGACCTTCGGGCAAAATTGCTTCGCCAGCCGCTACGTCCACTTCAACAGCGGGCATCTTGGAAAGTTCGTTGATAGCGACACCAACCATTTCCTTCTGCTGGGGAGTAAGGGTATCATCCGTTGCCATGTGCTGGATGAACTCAAACTGCAACCGTGCCTTCCCGGCTTCGTCATCACCCAGCTTGTTCCAAGCTTCGCCGAAGTTGTTCATTTCAACTCGTGCCCTTTCCGGGAGCTGGGCCATGATAGAAGCAGTGCTGTCCACCGCCTGCTGGGTTTCTTCCCGGCCAGAGTTGCGAAGGAGTTTAACTGCACTCTCTTGGCTAACGATAGCGTCGTCAGCAATTTCACTGCTCCTTTCAAGCTGTGCTTCGAGAGCCTGAACAAAGGCACCGCTTACACTGGAATCTTCCTTACGGGATTCTTCAAGGCTACTTGCAAGGAGGCCCTGTGCTTCGAGGGCCTTCTCACGCCTTGCCTGAATTTCAGCAGGGGAGGTAGCCATACGCTGAATAGCAAGACCCATCTCGCCACCCATGGCACCGAGAACGAATATCTTGCTTGCGGCTTCCAGCACATCCCTTTCACTGGCGATGTCCTCTTCCCGAATTTGACCGTTCTGCACAGCCGTTTCCCAACCCCATTGCAGGGCTTCATCAGCCAGTTCTTCAACACCACCTTCAACAGCAGAAGCGGAGATACGCCCCAACTGCTTTGCGATAGACATTACCTGTGCTCTTCCGGGGAGCTGTCGAACAACAGACCAGTCCAGAAGACCGGGACCTTCAAGGCTCTTTTCAAGCTTGGAGATAGCAGAGCCAGTAGGCTTGACACCTAAAGACTTGCGAACCATGCGGACCCAACCAGCCCTGTTATTGAGCAGGGTGGAGGTGACACCGTAAGCAACAGCCGCAACAGAACCCTTCGTGGTGGCTACGTTCTGAGCCATTTCCATCTTGGTTCTTTCCGGGAGGTTGGCGGTTTCAGGATTCTTGTTCAGCTCTTCCATGGCCCGGTTGTAACTGGCAGGGGCAACGTTCTTGAACGTATCACTTGCCGCATCACCGAACACCTTGGCATTCACAGCAGAGCTGGTAAAGAAATTGGGGTGATGGAGAGCAAACCTCTCAGCACCTCCACCAAGCTTAGAGACAATCTGCCCGGCACGGAACATGTTTTGAGTAGTAGCCTTGAGAGCAAGGTTCTTACCCCAAATCTGAACACCCTTGACAAAAGCGTTGGCTCCTCGACCTACGCCACCAGTAGCTACGGTTTCACCAATCTGACCAGCGAGGTTCATAATCTCTGCACCCCAGTCGGCCATGGCACCGGAACGTTGGAGAATAGCCTGAGTAGACTGCTCTCCCTTGGCAAGGTTGGACCAGAGGGACTGGTACTTGGGGATGTCCCTGTTGGCAAGACCAATAGCGGAAGCGGCTTCGTTGGTGAGGTTGGCTACCGTATATCCTGCGCTCTTCCAGCGGGCCATGGTCTTAGCCGTGGCACCCATGAGAGCAAGGATAACTTGGCTGTCCTTTTCATTAGCAACGAAGTCCTGAAGGATTTGCGCATCTTCCTTCCCTTGAGCCTTGCCCTGAGAATAGAAGTCACGGAAGTCATCATACGGTCCCATCTTCGCCAGCTTCATGGCGAGTTCACTATGTGGGAGCAGGTCACTCTTAATCAGTTCTTCAACTGCGGCGTACTGGTCTTTCAGCATGTCTACCGTCAGAGCGGCTTGCTCCTTGGCAACACGGATTAAACCATCCCTCCACTTGTTCACGGTCGCTTCGTCCGCACCGTCCGCAATGGCCTTATCGGCACTACGGTTGATTAAGTCCGTGTCGTACACTGCGAGAGGATTGGAGTCAGCAGTGGCGTTAGCTACCATCTTCTTGCTCACCGGGTCCCAAGCCATGATGGTATTGGTCTCGTCGCTATCCAGCAGGTTCCCCTGCTTGAGAGGAAGCACAAGAGAATCCAAGTACGTGTCCAAACTTACACCCAGTTCTTCTGCCTTCTGCCTTGCGGCAATGCGGTCCACACGGAAGTCTCCACCAAGCTGGTTTCCATTTTCGTCGAACAGGGCATAGACAGATTCGTTACCCCTGCTCTCCCACTTGCCGAGATTGAGAGGCTTGTCATACCCGAGTCCCATGCCAAGCTCCATAGCCTGACCAGCGGTGCTCTGGTAATTGGAGACAGCCGCACGGGCAACGGTAGATACGTCGTTGTCCTGAGCTTCACGAAGGTATTTCTTGGCAATGCCGGAAACACCAACAGAGGCTACAGTTCCTTCGTCTAGACCAAGAGAGGACAGGTGCTCGTTAATGGCATCCTTCTCTGCCTTCTGGTAGTCACTTTCTACAAGGGCCTGACGTTCCTGCGCAAGCTGGGTAGTTCGAGCAAGGATGTTTTCCCGTACACTTTCAGGAACATCGTTTGCGTAGACTTCTTCAAGGGCATTGCGAGCAAGAGAACTTTCATCGTCAAGTTCGTTGCGTACATCAGAATACGTAACGCCCGGAGCGTTCGTAGCGATTGAAGTGGCCAGCTTGTCCTTTAGCTCGCGAGCCTTGCGATACGGAGCAAGAGCTTCTTCTCGTTCAGCTCCTTCCACTTGGGAGTTGCGGGCGTTGAGTTCGATAAGTGCGCTTGGATTTTGAAGGAAGAACCGGGCCGTCTCGTCAAGTACAAAATTGACAAGATTAGAAGAGTCGCCAGAACTTCCCTCTTCTCCCTCCCCCAACGGCTTGGTCCCTTCTACTTGCGGAGCCTCCCCATCCTCTTGACGTGCTGGTAACGGGAACTTTTCCCCTGCCTTACTATACGCTTCGTAGGTTCTTCGGTCTTGTCGTCGGATGTTTTGGACAAGATTGGTGAGGGATTCAACGTCGGGGATAAGGTAGCTGAGGTCTTTGGTACGTCCTTGTTCACGGGTAGTAATGGATTTGATGTTGTTGATGATAGCACGGGCGATGTTTTCGCTTTTCATATTCTCCTTGTTGGGAGAATTCACAGCGTCAATAAATCGTTCGTCAACAACAAGCTTACCATCGGGGCTTTGAGCAACGCCCCAGTTGGACTTGGAGAGAATACGGGAGACCTGCTGGTCAGGAGAGAGGTTCCACATCTTGGCCTTCTCGTCATCCTTCACACGTTCGGAAGACAGGACAAGAGAGGCACCAAAGTTTTCTACAGAGCTACGAACTTTGCTAAGCTCACCTACATCATTAGCCTTAAACTTTTCAACATCAAAAAGTTCTTCCGGCTTCGTAGAGGAAAGGTACTCGTCAAGGGCCACTCGGTTTTCAATACCGATTCTCCGGCCCGGAGCAACAGTACCAAGGTACTGACCAAGCTTCTTATCCTGCTTCTCTACTTCCTTTTCGTAGTCCGATTTAGCCTGTTCAGCCAGTCTACGTTCACGGTCTTCGCGACTCTCTTCCCATTTAACATCACTGCGCCCCTGTTCTATTTCGGTACGCTCGGCCTTCTCAGCATCTTCAAAAGCCTTGTTAAATGAACTCAGGAATTCAGCATCCTCCTCCAAGGGTACAAGCTTAGCTTCCTGCTCCCTTTTCTGGCGGCCTTCTTCCCACTTAATTTGACTCTGCTGTCTCCGCAGGTCCTTGTAATACTCCGCTTCCGGGTCTGTCGGACGGAAGCTCTCGAAGTTTAGTGGTTGGTTGTTAGGCATAACTAGTTTGTTATAGTACGTTTTCCCCTTCTTGTAAATAAAAAAGAAGGGTGCAACCCTTTCAGGTAACACCCCCTTTGTACCATAGGTAGTTCTTTTGTCAAGGACTAAAAACCTAACTGCATTTCAATACCCCTGTACTGGGGTTGACGGAGAACTTCTCCCCATAACTGCAACTGGTAAGCCTCCGGATTCGTCCGCTTGAGTTGTCGAAGCTGTTCTGCTTGAGTTCCAGCGATTCCTCTAGCCTTTCGGATATGAGGAGCCTGCCTTTTTTCCGTCCTCGCTTGAGATTGCAACTGCTTTTCAAGGGTCCTAACATCCTTGTCCAGCATCCTCCCATACCTTTCCTTAAGCTTGGGGTCGTTTCTAATCTGGTTCACAATCAGATAACCCCTTGCCATTTCCCGGTCTTCCGGGTTAGCGGTTCTACTCGTAGCCACCCTAGTAAAGTAATCCAAATCCCTTTGGTGAGAAGGAGTATTAGTTCTTGTAGGCACACCTCCTATTGTCGGTACTAGCTGGGTAGTAGCAGGGGCCTGTTGGGTAGTAGCCTGTTGGGTAGCCGGAGCCTGACCAAGCCTTTCTGCCGCCTGCCCTGTCTTCGCCATCCTGAGATGGTAGTCAGAAACCATCTGTTGAATTTGGCCTTCATTAAGTTTGCTCCAATCCCTCCCCTGTTTCTTAGCGAGGTTCTGCAACCTCTCAACAATAATGGAATCATCCAGAGCAATGGCATCAGCTTGCTTCTGTCTCTGCATCTGCTGGTTGGGGACAGGGGTAGGAATGCGATACCTCCCCTGCTCAAACCCAGACATATCCGCTATATCTTGAACAGTGAGAGGCTGGCTTATCCCCTGCTGGTAGGCTTGTCTTTGTCTTTGGGCGTATTCTGCTGTATTAGGATTGACAGCATTGGAAAATAGCCGCTTATCAGATTCGGACTGTAGCTCATGTGTTCCAGACATAAACTGGTATTTAGCTTCATCAACCAGTGCTCTTTGACTCGGGGATAATTTTCCGGGGTCTTTTGCATAGTCTTCGAGTTGTTTTCTGTCAAGTCCAAAAATGTAATCTCTGTCCTGCTTATCCGCATTCTGGTCTACGTTTAGCGGCTGTCTCGGGGGACTCCCGGCAGGCCTAGTAGGCACAGGATTCGAGGGTTGCTGAATACCCACATTGCTATTTTGCTGAGCAATGGGGGCAAGCTGTTCAGGTGTAGGTACTTTACCGGGGTCATTGTTGGTGGTAGGACGGATAGGTACGTTAGGGTTTGAAGCAGGGGAAACATCTTCCATCACTGCTTGCCTGTTTCTTTTTCCAGAAGCTACCTTCGTAGCGGGGTCGTCTTTTGCTTTAGGATTCTCAGCCATAGTGGGTTACATTGGACAAGTGAAGTTCGGTTGATTCGTGCCTAGGTTCTGCACAATACGGGGAGTAATAAGCGTACCTTGACGGGTCTTCCTCAGGCTATCATTCAAGGTCTTAACGGCAATGGAGTAGTAGTCCAGAGCTTGAGCGGTGTTACCCAGTTCCATGAACCGGACATATAGAAGCATGGACTTGAATGCAGGATAACAGTTCGGAATAACAGTGAGGTCGTCAGACCAATAGTTATCGTCTCTGATATTTCCGCTAAGGGGAGCAAGGGAAATCTGCATATAAACCGTGAGGTCGTTCCCCACCAGAGAAGGAGAATCCCCCTCTTGTCTGGCGTGTTCCCCATTCATCACCTTATACTTCCTCAACCCATTCTCGTCAATACCCATGTCAACAAGCAGGGGGTAGGCATAGCCGTGGGTACTACCGGAGACGGGATTGAAGGAGAATAGTGAGATGATAGTATACTGCCTTCCGCTACCAGTTCGAGCAAGGAGAATAGAGTCCTCTCCGTTATGTAGCGTTATCTCGTCCCCAGCGTTCGCAACGGTCTCAACGCGCTGAATGTACGAATCGAGCGTTACGGTCGCTTCGTTAATGAGAAGGTTCTGTGCTTCTTTGAGCATTCTACGGAATTCGTATTCTGCCCCTGTGGGGATTTCCCCCATGACAAGCGGCATTAGCTCGTCACGGAGGTTCCCGTATTTCAGATTGATTGTCGATTGAATAGGCATGGTTTATGCAGGAGGATTAATGGTGACTTTTCTGGCGAGGATGCCTACGCCATGGTTCTGTACATAGACCATGGTTACAGGCTTCCATCTGGTGTGGGTTGTTCCCGGCCAAGTGTAGTTAGTATTTCCGCTAACCCACTTAGCATCATTGTTCCCCACCGTAACAGCGATGTTAATCTGCGGGTGAAGGCACGCAGGGAAGTTGCAGGTGACAAGGGGAGACTGGAAGGAGCCACTGTTCGTAGTGTACTGTACATCCACACCGAGACCCCATCCTGCCGGGAGGGTTCTATTGGGACTATAAACCTCCTCAACGATGGCGGTGCAGGGACCGGAGTACCCATTCCTTTCCATCAGGGAATTCACGAAGTAGGCCCCACCTTCCTGCCCGTTGAGAGCAGGGCGGGTATTCCAAGCGTAGATACCGAAATTGCCGAGCACGGGAGGGAAGGAGAAGTTCTCCACGGTGGTATACTTGCGGTAGTACCCTTGTCCCGGGAGTTGCATGTAACTGTCCACGGCGAAACAGGGGTTCACGAATTGCCTTACGACCAAGGTGGGCACCTTGTCCGTTTCGGTCACTTCGTACACGTTGCCTTTTAGTACGGCAAGCTGAACGGCGAACTGGAACACTCTATTAATGTCCTTGTTCCGGGTAACGGTGATGTTCTTGAGGAACTTACCACGGAAGACGTAGTTACCGGAGACATACTCTCCATCTTCCCCTTGCTCGGTAGAAATTTCAATCCCTTCGGCCTTCTGGCTGGTGTTGCTGATTGTAAGTCCCACCTCGGCAACTTCCTTACTATTCATATCAATAAGAATGGTATAGTTGCCGGACAAGTATCCATCCCAGTCAGAGCAGATGATGTTCATGTAGAGGATTCCACCCTTCACATAAAGGACTGGGGTAATGTTGCTAGGTTTAGGAGAACCATAGGTGAACTTGACCTTGCTGGAATAATATTCTGCTTGACTTATAGACGTGATAGGATTTTCTCCCACGGGCAGGATGTCCATGGGCTGGCCTACAAGGTTGCTACCCCACGCCTTGGCGTAAGAGGCAGTAGCCATTTCTAGCTTATAAAACCCATCATCAGAGAACCAAGGACCATCAGGGTTAGGAACATTGTAATTATTTTCCCATGACCAGTTACCGGGTCCCGGGCTGGTTTCGTCAGGGTAGGATTGAATCAAGGGCATCGTATAAACGTTCTTGCCCATGTACTTCAATGCGATAGAGGCTACGCGAGAACCAGATTCAGGTCCTTCCTGAACAAATTCGATAGGAGTTCCTATAAGTCCTTGAGTATCGGAACCTGTACCAACAGCCAGATTTCCCCCAATCGTCATCCATTCGACCGGATAAGGTCCGCTTTGGGTTACACTAAAATCGGAGAGATTAAGAGGAAGAGGAGTGAAGGTATTGTCAGGAACTTCGTAAGGAACTTCTCTCTTGCTGGGTTTAGGACGACGAACGTAGTAGGTATTCCCCAAGGCATCTACCTCCTTAGTGAATCCTTCCTCCTCGTAGTTAGCAATGAAGTCCAGTGTAGGTTCCTTGACCAGAACTCGTCTCACTGGGAACACGTTCCCCGTAAGCTGGTCAACTTGGCTCTCCCACAATTCATCCACCGTTTCATAGGTGGTGCAAGTGGTAACGGTTTCCTTCTGGCTATGTCCTTCTCTTACAACAACGTCAGTACTAGTGGACCACTTACTGCATTCCTTGCCCGGGGCAACTACAGGAGGGAGGTCTCCGTTTGCACCCCAGTCAACATTCTGGCTCGTGGTCTTAGTAGTATTTACGCAACGAACAAAGGCAGAGGGAGGATTACAACAATCTCCGCTTTCAGTCTCACCCTTGCTGTTAATGACAATGTTGCTGAAAGACTTAATCATCCCCGTGATAATGTACAGTTGGAGAGCAGGGAAAGAACCCTTGTCCCAACCGTCATTAAATGGAGTGACATCCAGAGCTTCTTGTGGCATGTAGGGAACCTGAGCATCAAAATCGTTGGTTCCGTTTTCCGGGAACCCCCACACTTCTCTGCTCCACCTCTGTGCATTCTGTGCCCTCCATTTCCCTACATCACCTGGACCACCTTCATCAAACACCGTTTGACCAGCAGTCCATTGGGACACAGGAATAAGTTCCTTGACCACAGGACCGGGCATTGTTTTGTAGAACCGAACAATGCGAACAAAAATCTTGTTCAGGTAATCCTCTTCAAAAGGAACTTGCTCTTCATGTACAAGCTGGGCATCGAAGCCAGTGTACTTGTGGTTACTTTCATAGTCCGGGTCCAAGTCCACATTGCTCGGGTCAAAGCTACCAATAGCAGGGGAGACTGGAACTTCACTACGGAGGTACACGAAGGTTCGCTGAATATCATGGAACGTTTTCAGTTCATCTTCTGGCTGGGTTCCGTTAAAGAACTCCCCATCAGTACCCGTAGTGTTCAGCGTGTAACCATCCCTGTCCTTCTTGTGGGACATGATGTTGTACCTATACTGTTCCACCGGGGGAACCACATAGAAGAACCTATAGATGTTCTTCGTATCTTGGGTCTGTACAGGTTCAATGTGGGTGAGCACCGCCGCCCGCATGCCTTCCGTCAATCCCATGGCTAGTCCAGACTTAGGCTGGAACTTGGAGCCAAGAACATACTTAGGAAGCTGGTTTGGTGTAACCTGTTCGTCCACATAGAACATCAGGTTTTTTAGAATAGGATTGGGGAAAGACAAAACAGGCTCAAGCCCCAGAGCAGTATTATGCTGGAAGGGTTGAGCACTCCTGTCAGTAGCCCCTATGGGGACGCTGGGTTGTCCCGGCCTGACTGCTGGTGTGTTAAATTGCGGCATTTTCCGTTTTAGTTAGAATGCTAAAGGGTGGAATAAAAAATACGGCTATTGTACCGAAGAGGTTAAGATGTTTAGCACAGCCACAGGGGATTGTCAACTCTTGTTTTCTGTAATACTTCATACCTGTAACGGTATCTTCCAAGAACCCCTTGACCACCTTAATGATACGTTCATGTTTGTCCGTATAGACTGGCGGTAATTCTCCGTGGGCACGCATAAGAATTCCACTGCTCGTCTTACTACTCCCCATGTAGAAAAGAGAAATTCCATTCTCGTCAGTTATCCATTCACCTTCTGGAAGTTCCGTAACAATCTCCACCATATTGTGCATGTTCCAAAAAGGGAGAAGACCAAACCTTCGCACGTTTGAATGAATGGAGTTTCTTTCTTTTTTTAACTGTTCGAGCAAGGTACTGGTTTCATCCAGCACCTTTTTCTCTTTATGAAATATTCTTTTTAACTTGGGGTACATGGGAGTGGGAGCATAGTCTTTCAATCTCGGTTCAGCCTGATTAGGTAGTCCAGCTTTTCATTCAGCTTCGCCAGTGCTGTTCCTACCTCGTGTATAGCTTGTACAGATTCTTTTGTCAATTCAATAAATTGTTCGTCCTTCTTGAGCGTCTGAACCATACGCTGGGACAAATATTTATAGGCTAGCCTAACTCCAACAATAACGGTAATCAAAACCACCGCCGCAAAGGGTGTGGCTTCGGAGACAATCTTGTCGTAAAGACTCAAACCTTGGGGGCTTACTTGAGCAATGACGTAATGTTGGAGAGGAGAGAACATGACATAGACTTCTATACTAAAAAAGGGAGTACACTTTTTCGTTCGTGTACTCCCTAAGTTACAGGGGGGAAAATGGCTAAGAGTAATATAGACTATCTTACCAATTCAGGTCAAGGAAATTCTCAGCAATCTTTTCATCCTCTGTCCATCTACATTCCCAACCCTTTTTGAAGGTGCCATTCTTGTACTGGCGAAGGGACTTGTAGTAGGCTTGAATCTTGAGATTGAATTGAAGGAGAACCTTTTTCTCCCCGTACTCCGTTAAAACATCCCCTAAAGCTTTAGCCGTATTCTTCCCCCACTTGCCATCAGTAGCAATGGGAGATTGAAGGAATGTGTTGAGGGCACGTTGCAGGCATTTGATAGAAGCAGAGATACCTGCATTGAAAGCGAAGGAGCGGAACCTGTATTGAATAGCATGGCAATCCAAAAATTCCATTTCTGCTTCAATACTCTCCGTGATAGATTTTTCATCTATGGAGTGAATCATGCTACTCCATGCAGACTGCCTCCTTCCTGCTTCAATCTCCTTTCGGATAAAGTCCACAACTTCGGGTTCATAGCCGTCACTCAACCCAGCAACCTCCCATTTACCACCACGGTCTGCGGCAGGTAGCCTGTGTACCCGCATGGTATCAGGGTTAACACACTTAGGGTCTTCAAGGTTAACGATGTTCAGGACCATGCAACGAACCAGTAGAGGATAGCTAGAACGATTTTTCTCAGGGTCAAGCAAGTCACTTGCATTAAACCCTTCCCTTTCCTTCTCTTCGGTTTCCTTCTCTTCGGTTTCCAGCCCCAGTTTTGAAGCAATGGCTTTGGCGGTGTTAATCCCGTAGATACCATCTGCGGTTACACCAACACTATCTTGAATTAGCTTGGTAATCTGTTTTAAGTTCATGATAATAAATTGTCAGCGTGACATTCAGCGATTTCCCACTCAAAGCTCATAAGATGCTTGTAGTCAGGATAGAATTCAGATTCTTCGTTCAAGGCATATCGCTTTCCCTTAATGATGCAGGTGCACATACCTTCACGAACTTCCGAGCAAGGGGAGAGAAACTGGAAAATCCAGTCATCTCCTTCTCCTCCTTTTTCTTCACGTCCCCTCCAAGCTTCTCCGTCTTCTTCCTCTTCTTCATCCACAAGGCAACGGATGATAAGCCAGTTGTCTCCCATCGTAGGGAGCTTGGCCGCCATCCCAATCCTCATGGATTCCAGAGCTACACCGAAGGGCAACTTCATATCACTCTTATAATGAAAGAGGTAGAACCAGACATCCTCCCCGCCTTTCTTGTTTGCTTCCTTAATAAGCTGGGGAATATATTTCCGGGAGATGTTCTTGGTAAAATTAGGGTCGTTAGAGCAGATTCCTACCCCATTGTCTTGGGGGAAGAGGATGTTAGGCATATTGATGGAGTACTTTGAGAAAGGGTTCAATATTTTCCTTGAAACTAGCAACAATGTTTCTAAGAGCAGGGATAGGAGCATTCTCTTCCATGGTCTGAACAGTCAGTTCATACGCGCTCTCGAACAGGTGCAAAGCGGACGAAGTGTCCTTATCGTACAAGACGGGCTTAATGTCCATATCGACTTCCTCATACGTAATGTACGGTAAGGACGCTTCGATAAACTTGTCGATGTAATCATCAAAGATTTCCGTAATTTCATCGTACTTAGTATGATGAAAGCCAGAAGCTGTACCGTAGTGGCACAGCCGGATTATGTTCCGGCAATAGAGTAATGTGTGAATGTTAACGTACATTGTGGTAACATTTTAGAATGTTAATGAGTTCGTTATGAATACGAACGTTTACGGTCAGAGCTTGGAAGACTCCATTAGTAGTGTCCTTGATGGAGATAGTTACATCCACGTAGGGATAGTCCCCTAACCAAGTGTACAGGTCCGGGAGGACATTGCCTAGCGTAAACTGACCATTGGTGATGGAGTATATACCGTTCTCAACCTTGCATGACAGTGGGGGAAGTTGAGCCTTCACCGTCTTGCCTCGCCTATTGAATACGACTACTTCCAAAATGGAGGCGGGGTCAATGCTCGTAATCCCACAGTTGTGTACATGCAGGTTAAATGGGTATACGGAATCGGGAGAAGACATGACAAGCTGGGGGTCCGCTATCCCCCATGGGGTAGGAACCATTGCGTCAATCTGCTCGCTCTGCTGGGGAGTAATCCATCTGGCCTCCCCTAAGTCATAGTGTAAGTCGGACCAATCCATGAGCGTATTTTAGGACCTAAGTACTCCTCTGTCAACAAATCCCTTCTTCTTGTGAATGAAGTAATAGTGATTATTGTATTCAACGGTAAAGTACCTTTGGAACCCCTCCGTTGAAGTCCCCTTCCATGCGAAGTCTTCCTTACAAGAAATGAAAAGAGTAAGGCGGCATTTGTCTTCTTCGTGACTGTACTCCACTCCTTCGGGAGATACCTCATAATAGAGTTTCCATTCTTCATCCCCACACAGGTCTATAACTTCAAACACCCACAGATAACCGTTAGGGTGTACTACGGAAACCAGACCCTTCCCTGAGTCTACATCGTAATGGTACTTAACACCTCCCTTAGGGAATTTGAGAATGTCTCGGAATTCTTCAAGCACGGCTGAGGTATATCCCGAGAACTCATAGTTCTCTTCAAACCTCTTACACGCCTGCAAAAGTTCCTCAGAATTATATTCTTTGACAAGCCTGTCCAGCGTTTGAAGTGGAGCCTCTATCGTTTTGAATACTTCGGGAAGAACCCCGGAAAGATAGTCTACTGTCTTCTCATACTTCCTCTGGTCTTCTTCCTCCAAAGTTTTTTCTACAACTCTAAGGAAATAGGCAGAATTGGTTTTAAGTTCAGCTTGTGCGGCTTTTGCCTCCTCAAGAGAATCCACAGTGATAACTGCACGACACTCCGAGCGACAGACGGTAACTTTATACTTGCCACCTTCCGTTTCTTGAATACCCGGGCCGTAGGGGTATCTTTCCTGCTTGATGATTTCATCCACGTTTCGTTTAGTTTCTTCGTTCATGTTTATACAGGGAGATTGAAGCTAAAGCCCTTGGGGGTAGGAGCTTGGAATACATTCAAATTAAATGCGTAATTAACCATCGCACTTTGGACAGCTTCGTCAGCAAAGAATTCCTCACAAAGGATAGTGTATGAGCAGAACCTGTTGTGGTAGAGTTCACGGAAGCTACCGAAGGTAGATACAAGGTTGTCCACCGTATCTTCCACCAGCATGAGCTTATTGATGCCAATGACATCCGTGAAAGAAAAGATTCCGTCAAGGCTTTCTACTCCGCTTGCAACCATCTGGTGCGGGCAGGAAATAACCTCCCTCTGCATTTGCAGGAGGAAGTTGTGTTCCAGATAGGGCCTAGAGAGGTTGGTAAAGAAGATGCCATGCTTCCCTTTACCAAACTTCTCATAAGCCTTGCTCAGGAAATTGGTGGAGTATTCCCCATCAGTATTGTAGGTGAGGATTCCATAGTGTTCACCATAAGCCAGTGCTTCCAGATTGTCTCCAACAAGGACAATATCCTCAGGCTTTACCCCTACGTTTCGGAGGTAGTTGATGAAGAGGTGAAGAACCTTCGTGTCCCTGTCCTTGAAATCCACTCCTGCATAGGAGTGAACAGGAAGGAACACCTTGAACTCCCCATTGTCTATCCAGTTTGGTTTGTTTTCGTTCATGTGGGTTGACTGTAACATGAGCCAGATTTTTGTCAAGCTCTTTCTTTGAATTTTAATCCACTGAAATATTGTCTCGCAATATCTCCTGCGGCTCCTGCTTTACACCAATACTCCTAAGATAGTTGATGCTGAGATGGAGCAGGTTGTGTCATAATGAATCGAATTGAATATTTTTAAACCAATTCTCAACAACAGTGAGTAGAGGCACGGGTACAGTAATGGGTGACCAACACCAATATGTAGCGAGGCAATCTACGGGAATACCAGCTATGGTAGTACTCCATGTAATATCCCTTACGGCAGATGGGTTTGTTCCAGACCTGACATATTGTGTCTTCCCCATCTTGGCATTAATAAGAAGGGTTTGACGTTGTCCTTGAATGTCTCGAACATAGGTTCCCCCAAGGGATATGGTAAAATCAAGATATACTGCACCTGTATCTTTCTCAATGTACCAGGGACCAAGCAGGCTGTAGCGCACGGCTGTCTGGTCTGATTCAAGAGTGGCGGCTAGGTCCCCTGTTACATCCGGGGGAAACCCAACAGGCCAAGTGGGTATTTCGTATCCTGCCATGACGTGCTGGGGAGAGCCGGGATTCCACACACTCCAAACATTAGGATTAAAAATTCTTTGTCTTTTCTCCGCATTAATATTGGTCTTCCATCCTGTAGAACCAGTAGATGCGGCGAGAGCAGGTGTGTTAATATCCCCCAAAGCGTTGTATATCTTCCAGGCATCTACTATGTTGGAACACCTCACGCCCGGCCTATACGTGGCTCCTTGCTGAATTGAGCAAGCCATCCCACCAGGGGTTGGCATTCCTTCAAGCGTAGGTCCACCAGTATTATACCATAACCAGTTGTCGGGGGTTAGGGGAGAGGCATACTGATTATACCATTTGGAAAGAATCTCGTTGCCAGAGTTTCCCTCAATGGGTTTAGGAAAGGTTAATAGACTAGGCATCTGGATTAGTTATTGAAGCTTCTGCATACTGTCCCATCCGGCCAGAGATGTCATCCACGTAAGCAGAATACCACATCGCTCTGAGTCCTGTGGTTACAAGTTGAGATTTAACAGTGGCATCAAATCCACCTTGCGGGTTAGCGGTTACTTCGAGCAGGGCCAGAACACATTTGCTTTTCCCGGTTCCCGTATCGCTCGTAATGGGCGTAACGACCGTTTTGCCATCCCAGGGCGAATCGTCCACAACGACCGTTGCGCCCGTAATGGGAGCATAGGGCCATGTGTAATTCCATTCCAGTTGGACAGGTAAAGTTCCGGTAGTAACGATAGGTATTTCTACCTTCCCCGTAGTCCCAAACTGGGTGAGCGGAACAGTAGTCATCTTAGTATCCCGGAATCCCCCCTTATCTACTACAGCAAATGTTTCCCAAGCCTGAGTGACGGGATTCTGCTGGCGGCGGGTAGTTACTCGGAAGGGGAAAGAGCCTCCCCCACCACCAATGACAAGAGCACCGGAATGCAACTGCTGGATATTCCCGTTGCCGTCAATCCGAGCAAGCTCAAAGCTAAAGTCTGCACTTGAGTCCTTATTGAGCGATACGGACGATGCGGACCTATCGTTCGTTACGTTCAACCAGACCGTTTTGTTCGTTGGGTTCTGTCCAGCAGTGTGTCCTATCACTGGGTTCCCGTCGACCGCTGAGTACGTTACGGAACCTACCCGGGAAAGTTCTGTTCCCTCTACAATAAGACCTTGCGTGAACCGAAGCTGGGGCCAAGCACCATTACCCTTCGGGTTGTAGAATACCTTAAAATATTCCCCGGGGTTGTTGCGGAGGGCACCGATGTCTGCATCGATAAAGGGAGGCTGTGCCTGTATGTCTTCGCTCCCATAGATAGGTGTCTGAATATCAGGCCACACTGTGCCGTCCATTCCATAGTTGGAAACGTCTGGCAATGGAGGTAAAGAAATTGGGGCGGGGGGAACTTCCCCCTCGCCCTGATAACTTGTAAATGAATCTTTGTCAATCATTGTTACTTAGTCTGCTGAACAACCGGAGGCTGTTCCGTCTGCTCCATGTTCTGATAGATGGAAATGACTCCCGTTTCCGGGTCATATTCTGCAACTGCACCGGAGCAAGACTGTAACCCAAAAGCGGCGGCGATGGAGAGACCTGCCACGATAACCAGCTTCACGATTTCGACAATCTTGTTGTTGGCTCCAAACTTGGAAACCGTAGTACCGATAACCTCAGCCACGACCTGTTCCTTGTGAGCCAGAATGTAGTCTGCCTGATTCACGAAATCCTTAGTAGACTCTGCGGGTTGCTTGTCAAAATCATCCTTGTGACCAGCCATCTGGTACAGTTTAACTGCTAGCTTTTTAAGTTCGTCTTGCATGCTTGAAGTGTAGATTATTTGGATTAGTGTGTCAAGTCCGTTCTTCCGCTAAGGTCAATGCCTTCTGCAAACCAGCCATAACCCATGTCCTCCAAATTTACCAGCATCTTTGTGGCGAGGTTTCGGATTTGGTACTGGGCATGCTTGTCCAAACGGAGTTTCAGGAAGTGCCGGAAGGAGCGCAGGTTGAAGGTGACAACGATTTGAGTCTTCGTATCATTGGGCAATACACCCCTAGCCACTTCCGGTTTGAAGTTCATGGGGCCTTCCTTTGCGATAGCGGCATCGTAGGCGAGGGCGCACGTGAGCATTGCATTGCTCCAAGCCTCGTGTTGTTCTTTTGTAAGTCCACCCTCTACTTCCGGGACAATGACTTGGAGCTTGTCGTCGTATCTGCAATATCTCTGGCTCTCTTGGCTGTAAGCTACTCCGATACGATGGCGTACAAGCTGGTGGGTTACAGCTCTGTTCGTAACAAGGGAGAAGGTGAAGCTAATATGCTCCAGTACACTCTCATGTCCTTTAGCGATAATACGAAGCAGGAAATCTTTGTCGGAAGTTTTCCCTTCACTCTGGTAACAAACTCTTCCTGCCCTAGCGGCCCTACTAACCTGCATGGCAAGTTCCTCTGGTGATGTCCACAGTTCGGCGTATTGTCTGATTTCTTTAACCATAGGGCTTCCGTATAGCACGGGAGAAGGTAGGTGTCAAGAACAAAAAGCCCCAGCAGATTTCTCTGCCGGGGCAAAGCGGATAGGTTACTTACAACCTTTTCCTTTACCTTTTCCTTTACCTTTCTTCATAGCCTTTACTTTTTGAAGTAGTCAAAGAACGCGAAAGCTTCGTCACCTACGATAAGCAGGTCAGGGTTATCTTCATCCGTGAAAGTACGGATAGCTTTCGTTTCATCGTGAATGGCTTCAAGCTGTAGCCTCACCGCATTCTCGCCATCCTTCTTAGCGGGGAAAGCGTGAATTTGGGAAGCCACCCAAGATTGCTTGTCGCCCTGAATGGCCTGAGCAATCCCGGTATATATGGACTTCTGCGGTTCCGGGAGTTCATCCAGTTTCATCGTGGAGGGGTAAGTCCATTCATCAGCCTTGGGGCCGATAAAAGAGATGGTCCCTTCGAAGGGCTTGAATTCTTCCTTTACGGTGTTGTTGTAAACGATGTGAATAAACATGGCGTGTTAATTAAGCGGTGGTAAGTTGTTTGTCTCCAATGTAGAATTTTCCGGTGTCCTGAATGTGGTAGATGGTTCCGGGATTCTTTACAGCGATTCCGTCATATTCTGCTTGAGTAGTCTGAACGAACAAGACATACCTAGCATCACATTCCCCTTGAGTAAGGAGTTTGTCCTTAGCCGCAAGAGGTGCACCTCCACTAGCTTCGGGCGGGGTATAAATGTCCACGTGGGCACCTTGGTCACCGAGCACCGAAAGCTGGTTGGGAGCAACAGGAGTGAAATTGATTTCTGGAGAACCGTCTGTAGCACCCAACCCAATGTGGCCCTTTATTTTCGCATGACCACTGAGCATAGCCAACCCAGCAACGGTAATGGTGTTGCCAAAGGTGAAGGCATTCGTTGCGGAGGTGGGACCTTGGAAAGTTACCTGCTTCCTGAACCTAAGCTGACCTTCCGGTTCCATAGTGAATACAAGGTTATCAGATACACTTCCTAAATTGTATTTGTTGTAGAATTCTACATACCCTGTATTTGCGGTAAACTGTAGATAGCAACCATAGCGAGATACAGTTGTGTGGGTAATGTCGAAAAGCTTAGCTACTTGGTTCGCGGCAACATTCTTGGTGTATACAAGGTTGGTAACGAACTTTCTGTCGGGTGCACCGTTAACCATAAAATCACCTTCGTCTGTACCGGAGACATTTACTAGTGGTCCGAAGTAGGCTAGTTCCGTAGAAGGAATGATAATCCCCTTATCGAAGGTAGCAACGCCAGACACAGTAATTGTGCTACCCATGGTAACGGCACTCTCGAAGTTCGCCCCTTTAAGGTAGGCATAATTGGAAAGAGAAACTACCCCACCAATTCCAATGGTTAACCCACCACCTGTAGTTGGACCAAAGTGAAGGTCTCCATTAACACTCTGTGCGATACGGAGAGAGGTATTGTTGGGACCATTAAACGTAATATTATTTCGGAAAGTCGTAATAGTAGTGTTATCGAAGGTAAGAGTGTCCTGAGCAGTGATAGGTTCCTGTAGATTAACGGGAACAGCTACATCCAACTCGGTTGCATTACCACCTTCGATTACTGCCTCACCTGCACCTGTGCCGTGGATTTTAAGAGCATTTTCTCCTTGTCCAAGAAGAATCTGCGCTTCATCCTTCATAGTCAACCCCGATACGTTGCTGAAACTCCATGTTCCAGTAACATCCGCATCTTGCGTGGGGTCGAAGCTACCGCCAGATGCCGAACCAAAATTTACCTTCTGAACAGTCAGAACGTACTTAACACCCTCGGGGGCAGAAAGATGAACAACCGTCTTGTCGCTATCCGGTACAAACGGGAACTGAGCGGAACCCTGCTGGGCTTCGCGCATCACGCTAATCACATTCGTTCCATTTACGCCCATGATGTTGATGACAGGCTGGGTAGTACGGGGAGTATCTACTTCCTGTCCTTCTGCAACAGCACTGAGGGTATAAACGTCACCAGGGGAAACCAGACCAGAGATGTCGTGATAGCCGGAGCCGACGTAGCTTCCCTGAACGTAGGTAGCAATAGCCGGAGGAGCAGGATAGTCAAACCCGAGTTCTCGAATAGCAATGGTAGCGTACTGGACAGCCGGAGCCTTACCCGTTACACGGAAGTACAATTCCATGTCCTTCCCCTGTTCAAGGTCGAGCATGGTAGAGATTACGTTGCCCTTCACAACATAGTCTGGGTCCGTGATGTTGCTCCACTTTTCATCCGTAGGTTCGTTGTTAACTACCTCAAGAATAACATCCTGATAAGTAGAAGAAACTACCACGGCAGAATGGGAAAGCGTCGGGAGTTTGTAAGTAACTCCCGCAGTGATGGCGTTCCCGAGTTGGTAATCTAAAATTTCAAAAGCCATAGTAAAAGAAAAGAGTTGGTTTAGGCTAGGGGAGCATTTCGTTCCCCTAGCCTGTTAGAGGTTAGCTGATAGGACCGAGGTAGGAGATAACCGCCTTACCGGACCAACCGTTAGAACCTGTGGCCGTCTTATACGTAGCAAGAATAAGAGGCTGGCTGAGAGCACCCGGAGCAGAGTAGATGATACTGCCGCGCATGTCACGCACACCCTCCACAACGCCAGCTTCGAGGGGAGCGGCGAACAGGGAACCTGTGTTATCCTTTACCCCGGCAACGTTGTCCAGAATAGGACTGCCGCCAGAAGCAGTGAGAGTGGAGTCGAAGGCAGTTGCACCTGTGTCATGGATTTCCAAGTCCACACGATACAGCCCCTCCGGGCTACCCATGGGCAGGGAGATGTTGGTCTGGCCATCACCCAGTTCGGACACTGCGGTCGGTACGCCCGTAACGGGCAGGATGGACGTAGCTTCCGTGATGGTGATTTCCGCATCCTCTGCACTATCCAGCCAGAGGTTGAGCTGTTCGGTCTGAGCAGTTACCTGCACCGTACCATCAACAGCGACAAGGGGAGGAAGGGTAGTACCACCTTCCCATGCCATCTGGACCACGTGGGGCACATTGCCCGATACGGCCACTTCGTACACTTTACCAACCGTGAGGTCAGTCTTCTGGTACAGGGTGTTGGGATTGGCAGGAGAAACAAGGTCAACTGCGGCGGGAGCGGCAGTGGCCTGCTCTGCGGTGAGGGTGAGATTGGCACCAGTAGGAGCTTCTACTACAAGTCGAGCCGTGGTAGCAGTAGCGGTGAACTTGAAGGGAGCATTGTACAGGGCACCGGAGGCAAGAACCTCTGCTTGTTCATCCTCGTCTTCCGTGATTTCCAAGTTAACGAACTTGTCGGAAGTAAGGGTGACTTCATAGGTCGTGCTGGCCTCGAGACCTTCAAGCTTGTACTGGGTGTTCCCGTCAAGCTTTACTCCTTCTACAGGGATTGTAATTTCGGGCATGGTGAATTAAATGGGTTAAGCTTTCGCCGGAAGTTAGGCGGGAGCATGGGTGAAGGAAATGATTGCAGGTACATCCCCGTCAACCTTAACATTTATATCCCCCGTAGCAAGATTGGTCAATTCCTTTTTCTCGTTCATACCGGAAATGGTTTCACGAAGGATGACATTCTTGTCTGCGTCGAGGAACAGAATCTCAAGGGTTACAGGTTTGTCAGCGGTTACAGAAGCAATGAACTTCTCATTAACAGGAGGAGCCGGGGCCACCCTGTATAGCTTGTTAGGTTCAAGCTTCTCGGGCAGGATAGCTCCTTCTGCTTCTACAACGGGAGCGGCCTTGACCTGCAACTTCGCTACAGCGGAGCCAAAGGTAGTAACCGTAATGGTTGCGGAGGTAGCAGTAGGTGCAAAGTAAATAGGCAAGCCATCAAGCTCGCCTTCTGCAACAACATCTCCGTCTGCTTCCAGCTTAACTAGACTCTTTTTATCCACCTTAACTACAGCTTCATAGCGGGTTTCAGAGGTGAGACCAGAGATGGTAACAGGCGTATTTACTGCAATTTGAAGGGGGTTTTCCAACAGAGTGAGTGGTGCTTCCATCACATCAGAGGGGTAGGGAGGTACGACTTTTTTCATTACACTTGAGAGGCAAACTGATTCATAGCGGCAGAGAGGTCAATAGGAGCAGAGGTTTCGGTTTCGGTTTCTTCGGTTTCCGTTTCCTTACCTTCACCTTCGTCTCCTTCATCGTCGTCCTCTCCTTCGTCCTTCACTTCTTCATCTTCAACAGTGGTAACAATGATGGTCTTGCCATCATCAGAAACAACACCCGTTGCAATGAGGTCCAACGTATCGCCCGGCTTTGCGTCCGGGAAGTTATCTTGAATAAAGGGAATCTTCATAAATAAAGAAAAAAGGGGCGGCAGGTTTTTGTTCCTGCCGCCCGGTTAAATTACAGACCGTTGGCGGTCAGAGCAACGTTCGGAGTAGAAGCAAGGGAACCAATCGGGTTACCGTTTGCGTCAACCAGCTCAGCGTTAGCCAGAGCACGCACGTGACGGATAACAACACCATGACGGGGCTTGATGGGCATCACACCGTTGGAGAGGGAGGCGATGAACAGACCCTGCGTACCGAAGTAGTTGGAGTCCATGTCTCGGTTGTTCACCCATTCCAGTTCACCGGACCACGTTTGCGGGTTGAAGTTCACACGGTCTTCCCCGGTAAACGGATTGACCACCATGGACTTGAACACGTCCTTCACGAACACAATCGTGTCTTCGAAGGGAGCATCACGGTAAGCCGGGTTCTGGATAGCACGAGTACCATTGGTGGTCGGTTCCAGAATGTAGGGTTCCACGCGAATCCACTTCTGACCGGAGGGCTTGGTGTCGTCGAAGGTGTAGCGGGGAGCAAGGGAGTCCTGCAAGTACATGAAGTTCTTGTAAGCCTTCTTAGCACCGAGCTGGTTCATGAGGAAGGACTTATCGCCGTAGGTGGCTTCGGCCCAACGCCAGTCGTTGTGAGCCATGTCAGAACCACGGGTGATGAAGTCGATGGTATTACGGGAAGCCATCACCGTGAACACGGGGGCACCGTTGCTGTAACCATCAGCAGATTCAAACGCGCCTTCGAATTGAAGAACGTCGTTGTAAATCATGTCCATCACAGCGGCATTCAGAGCGGCTTCCGGCTTCACTTCGGGCATGGAAGTAATGTCAGAAGTCAGAGCGTTCAGACCGACGATACCGTTAGCGGTAAGAACCAGCTTGTAGGTGGCACAAGCGGAGTAGTTGTCGCGATAACGGACAGACCAGTTATACGCAACCATGGAAGCCAGACCTTCGGCAATAGCCACGGCCTGCTGGCGAGCCTGCCAAGACTGACGAAGGCGGGTAGCGTCAATCTTTTGGGAAGCCAGAATGGTCACGTCACGGGAGAAAGAGTATTCCGTGCTACCAACTTCGTTTACTTGAAGCGGGTTGTCATAACTGGTGGATTGCAGGGTTACCGGGTTCCACTTAGCCGGAAGGAAGGAAGCACCGAACACGTTCACTCGACCAGTGTCACCAACTCCATCTTCCCAAGCGGTCTGCTGGACCATAGAGCTGTTCCACGGAGAAGTACGAATCTGCGTCTTCCACATTTCCTTCTTGAGCAGGTTGCTCATGTTCACCATGATGGTATTCCCAGCATCAATCTCGCCGGGATTAGCGGCAGTAATAGTAGCCATAATAGCAGTAGTAGATAATAGATTGTTGATTCTTTTCAGGTTGTCCAGACCTAAAGCATTGCTTGTTTGGCCGTAGGGAAACCAGAATTATCTCCTACTGTGTAAAAAATTGAAATTGGATTCTGGCGAGAAATCCTGTTACGCCGTGGTTGATGAAATATGTTTAGCTTGTTTCAGTAACGTTTGTCAAGTACTTTTAAATAAAAAAAAACGTGCGAACGCTTTGGAACGTTCGCACGCTGTAGTCAAGTTTAAAGATTAGAAGCCTGCCAACTTCATGGCTTCTGCGAATAGGTCGCTTGTTTCTCTCGGCCTGCCGTCATCCTTTTGTTTGGTAGGAGCAGGGGATTGAGACTGGGGGGCTTTGCCCGTTCCCTTCGTAGCAGAGGGGGCAGAGGAGCGGAGCTTAGCTACCTTCTCTTCCAGCTCCTTAATCTGCTGGCGTGCATCTTCTAGCGCATCAACAACCTTGGGGAGCAGGGCCGCCTTCATAAAGGAAGCATTGTCAATCTTATGTGCGAAGTGTCTTCCTTGTTTGAGAACTTCTTCAAGCCCCTTATCGTCCAAATCGAGACCAAGGCTATCAGCTTCCGCTTTGAAGTTTTCGCTCGTGTAGTTCGTCAAGTCCACTTCGTACTTGCCACCACCCAGTTTCTTGAGGAATTCTTCACGGAACTTGTCAGCATTCTCCTTGAATTCCGTAGCCTTGGCGATTGCTTTGTCCCGTGCCATGGATAGACGAACAAACTTGTACATTTCGTTAGCGTCCAGTCCTGCTTCCTTGGCGAGGTCCTCATATTTGCCCTCACGGTCAAAGTCGTCCAGCTCTGCGTTCAGGGCTACTTCGTTTAACTGCTCCTGCGTAACGGTGGGAGCAAGGGAAGAAATAGCGGAGTTAGCCTTATTGAATGGCTGAGCTACAGCAGACTTATATTCTTCGCTCGTCTGGTAGGCATAAGCTGAGACAATATCCTTGTACTGGCTAAGTTCCGCTTCGAGCGTTTCGGACGCTTCGGGAGCTTTAGATTTGAGAGCTTCGACTTCCTGTTGAAGCTTTGCGATTTCCTTGCTCTTCTCCCGGAGTTCAACTCGCATCTCAGCAAAACGCTTCCCTGCTTTTGCACTCTGCCTAACGTCGCTAGGAACTTCGTCATCGTCTCCGTCTTCGGGTTTCTTTTCCTGTTCTTTCGGTTTCTTTTCCTGTTCTTCCGTGTTCTCAGGGTTCTCGGGATTCTCAGGAGTAGGCTCAGGATTTTCCTGGTTCTCGGGATTCTCAGGGGTAGGTTCGGGATTCGGAGCTGGAGCAGGTTCGGGGTTCGGAATAGACTGAGGACTAGGAGTAGGGTCGTTCACTTCGGAAATTGCTTGGTCTAGAAGGTTCCCAAAAAGTCCGTCACTTCCTACATTAAATACGGGGGCATCAGGTACGATTGATTCAGTGCTCATGAGTCTGTTTTATTTGTTTGGTGTGTTGAATCGGTTCAGTTGTTCAATGTAGTCTTGTAAACTTCTCTGGCTCGGTCTTGCTTCTTCGTGCTTGGCGTTGTTCACAATACTGTATTCTGCCATATCAAGCAAGGATTTTATTACAAAGTTTGCACCTGCGTAATAAGCACCTTGGATGGCCGCCGCCTCCATGCCCGAAGGCACAGAGGTTGGGCCAGCTATATCTTGAATGATTTCCAAGACCTCCTTGAAGAGAGGTCCTGAAACAATCTTGTGTAGTTCATCCGTTTTAATTTCATCGGCCTTGAACTGTCTCTTTCTTTCTAATCCAGTCATCATAATCCTCGGAGCATTTTATCTGCGGCTTCGGCTTGTTTTCTTGTTATTCCCGCTTGAGACTCCCTATCGAGTCTCGCTTGTTCTGCTATGAAGGCTTGGTTCTTACGGTCTTCTTCTGCCTGAGCTTTCATCATCTTTATCTGCTCGTCAGTGTCCATCCCTTCCTGACCTTCGACAGGGGCTTGTTCCTGCTGTTGCATAGCTTCCAATGCTCGCATACCGTTGGTAATGATTTCATTACAACGTTTAATCAGTTTCTCGTACTGACTAAATTCAGGAATAATTTCCTTTTTCACGGCAAGGTACTGCATGTGTTCGGCGAGGTGGTCCACAATGATTTGAAGAACCGGAGCAAGCTGAGCCATCTCTTCTTTGCTAAGTTCCTGTTCAGGAATCATAGACATGATTTGATTAGAGTGAACATCGGCGTGAACACGGTGGTCCTCATTGGGGATTACCGGGACAGTCATACCATTGGTCATCTGGTTGTTCTGCATAGCCGCAATAGCTTCCACGTTGGGTTGTCCAAAGTCGGTCTGCGGAGCAGGGTAGATAAGGTCCCCAAGGAAGGGTCCCATGTTTTCGAGAGTTACCAGACGCATGAGGTTGTCCTGCCCAGTCTTGGGAAGGAACTGCATGTACTGGAACATTTCACGAAGCATGAGCTTTCGCTGAACCGGAGAACCTTCACCAATAGCGGGGGTAGCCACGACAGAGTACAGGTCCACCTGAGCAAGGGCCTCTTTCGGAACGCCTTCATACTCAAGTTCTTCAATCATGTTCTGGACTTCTTCAAATCCTCGAACAGATTTGTCCATGTCAGCAGATGCTACTCGTCGAACAATCTCACGGAACAGTTTTGTTAAACATTCCATCAGCCTCGTCTGAACACGGTGAGAAAGTCTTGTAGCATTGCCAAGACGAACTTCCGTTTCAAACTGGGTCTTACCCATGCTACCGTCTGCCTGAGTATCTAACTCACCAAGGTAATCACGGATTGAAGCCTGCATGAGATTGAGAACTCCACCCATCCCCTGTTCAATGTTGACATTGGCAGATTGAGTTACTTGGAAATTCCCGTCGATGATGGTGTAGTTACCAATGGGGTTAACAGCCGCATCAAGTCTGGCTCCTTCGTTGGTAGCCTGTAGCGTGATGGAGAGGTTCTGCATAGCGGCATCCGCACCTGCGCAAGTAAGCTTGTTAGCTATCTTTGTTTGGGGGAGAATGTCGTTGCCAAAACCGCGAAGACTGTGAATGAACCCATTGGTGCTAGTTCCATAAGGGAACATGACAAAAGCCTGCTCCATACTTTCATAGGCACCCTTCTTGCTGTACATGAACTTGAGAACAATGTCATCACGTACCTCGGAAGAGCTGTCCACGGAAGCATTGGGAGTCTGCTGGTTCATTTCATAGAACACCGAGTGTGTCACAGTGCCATCGAACTCTTTCACCCACATGTGAACGATGGGAACGGAAGTACCTGTCATATCAGCCATGGTGAGGTCATTATTCTTCATCATGGTTTCGACAGTGGTCGCCACCTTCATGTAGTTAGGAAGAGAGTAAGAAGCAGTCTTAACAACCTGTTCTACGACCTCGGGGTCCCATCCAGCTTCTTTAGCGGTCTCCTTGTCTCGGATGAAGTCAAGGAGTTCATGCACCCTGAGGGTTCTGGAAGCAAAAACGATTTCCAGAGTCTTGGGGTCCGGCTTAGTTAAACGCTCAAAAGCGAAGTCGTCCAGACCACCTGCGTTCCAGTACCATGAATCCTTGTCGTCAAAGTATGCGGCGGCAAACCCATGATACGCAAAGTTATGAAGCAGGTAATTCAGAATAGACTGGTAGCCTTCCATTCCTCGAATCAACTTCGTCAAATGGGAGGAGAGTCTTTCGGAATAATAGGCTTTTGCCATCTTGGAACCATACTTGGTTTTACAAGAGAGCAGATAGGGAGTAGACTCTACAGCATCATTCAGTGCCGCCATCACCTTGCTGTGGAAGAGACGCATGAATCGGAAGTTGTCGTTTGTCCGGTTCACCTGTCCTAATGCGGCAAGGGTGGCTTTATCGAATGGAGCAACGCCGTCCAATTCTTCTTGGGCGACGTTGCGAGTGTTGCGAGACTCCAAATCTGCCCTCAGCGCATTGGCGTAAAGGCCACGCGCAACCATAGCATTGGGAACTCGCTCAGTGAGCAGGTTCCCCTCTTGGTCCACCACGGAGACCATAGCGGTCCCAAATCCGGGATTATCGGGAGATGTTGAGTTTTGCATAAGGGGGTTGGTTTACTTGTCAGAGGGAGTTCCCAGTTCCTCTTCCTCCTTCTTGTCTTCGGTTTCAGCTTCGGTCTTGCTCTTTCCTTTACCCTTGGCATTCTTCTTGCCAGTGAGGAAATCGTGGAGACTCTGAGCTTTATCGGGGGAAATGGTACTGGTCAGAGGCTTGTCCTGAATATCTTCGTCAGCACCAGCAACAATGGGTTCACGTTCCTTCCCGAAATTAGCAACCGGGGCTGACTTGGGGGAAGCGGCTACAGTTACTTGGCTGGCCTTGATAGGAGCAGGGACTGCGGGGTTCTCGTCTACAATAAACAGCGTGTTCCATTCTTCCAGCTTTTCACTCTTGTCGTTAATCAGAGCCTCCGCAAGGAAGGGACGGAAGTGAGAGTGACAGGTCAAGGAGCAAACATAGGGAGCCGTATGTGGGTACGTCTTCATGAAGTTGCTACCAATGACAAAGCTGTGGTCAGGGAAAACCTTTTCTACCTGAGCAGGGGCCATGGTTCCCGGGGCAGGGGCTTTGGCGAGGAGTTTGTTTTCAGGTCCATAGAACTGAACAGATGCGCGTTTGTAGAAAAGAGCTTCGATAATATCCAGAGCGTCTTTCTGGAAACGGTCAGCACCCTTCTCGTCATACCACACTACCGGAGAAATTTCATTGCTGGGGTAGTTCAGGTCCAGATAAGAAAGCGCAGTGGAGAAAGCCGTGTTGATAAACCCGTAGGGTTCCGTGCAGGGAGTCTTGAGCGTGTAGAAGAGGGAATGCCCGAAGAGGGGTTCCAGCTTACGGAATTCATTTGCCAAGTAATCGCTGGCGTAAGGAGTAATAACGACAAGGTTGTGTCGTTTCAGTTGGTCTTCGTCATGGCTTTCAACGATAGAATTTACAATACGTTCTGCATTTGCAACAACGCGAGGCTCACAAGGAATTATCAGTGTAGTGCTCATTAAATAATGTTGTTTCTTTGGTTGACTGGAACAGTCAGTGGATGGACCCTACTATAAGGAACCATTTGGTTTTCTGTCAAGCTTAATTCTCTTTCTCCCAGTAGTTTAACTGCGGCGTACCAAGAGAAATAGAATTGAGCTTCGACAAAAGGGTGGTAAAGGAGTGGCATGAGTTGGTCTCTCGTAAGCCTACTCGGAGGGGGTAAGGGTTCTGTCAGGTTGTTTCCGAAGATAGTGTATCGATAGGCTCGAACGGATTTGTCAGAAACAGATATGGTTAAAGGTACACAAGGGTGATAACAGTTACTGTTAATCCTACGGTTTTCCCCAAGCTGTGGCCGGAGAGATTGCCTATCAGTAGCCATCATCATGTAGGCCTTCCGGTACTTGAAAGCTTTATCCCAAACTTCTTTGTTCCCTATGAACCTGAGGCACTGTTCCTTCCTGTCGTTGTTACCCACCCTCCTCACCATACTGGAACGGGTTATTTTGGGATTCATTTTTCTAGGAAGTTCATGAAGTTAATGAAGGTATACATATCGAACTCAGGCATGGAATTTCCCCACCCCTCAAGCTGGTTAATGTCCTTCAATGGAATGGCTTCCCACAAATTGTAGGCTTTGTTGAGTTCTGTCATCCTATCCAAGAAATCTTTGTACCCGGGAGACATGGCAACAACCATGAAGAAATCCAGCAGTTCCTGAGGCATTGCTTCAAGGTTCCCGTGAGTAAGGTGGACTTCCCCTTCTTTAACAGCACGGCGAACGTATGCCGACCTTCGTTCGTTGATGTTCCGTGCCTTCTCAATAAAGTCCAGCATGTACTCCTCAATCACGTCCAAGTCCTGCAACCATGATTGAATGTTGTTCATCCAAGACCGGACAACCTCAATTCTCATTCGAATCAGGTAAGCAGTCCGAACTGCTTTAGGGAAGCACCCACAACTAGAGTTGTTGATGAATTCGTCCACGCTCATTTTAAGAACCCTCCCACAACCACACCTCACAGCATAGGGTGCATTAGGGTCCTTGGTGAATCCGATGATTTCCAGTGCTCCGTTAATGCTCCCCTTAGCGTGGGGAGCTACGTTGATTAGGTGTTCCTTCGTTTCAAAAATCTCAAAGTCTTCCGTTTTGACTTTTGGATTCAGGGTGGCAGGAGTCCAGTTATAGAGAACTTCCTGAAAATTTCGGGGCCGAAGTTTTGGCCCCTTGGAATCTACAGGGTTTTTGACACTTATCTTTCTGTTACTCTTAGCCTTCCGAGCTTTACTTCTTTCTAATTTCCGCTGTTCTCTCTTTGTAGGCATGCGAGGAAAATAACACGTGAGGATTTTTTGTCAAGGAGAAATTTAGAGTGGCCGCACATTGACAGACACTTTTCGTTGTACACTATTCTCCTCAACTCTTTTCTTTCTCTTACCTGCCCTGTCTAGAAGCACAAGACCTTCTTCTTCGTCTTCGTCTTCATCCTCTTCCAAAATGAGTTGCCTTGTAGTGTCTGTCTGTTCGATTTGGATGTTGTCTACCACTTCCCGAATCACATCCTTGTCAGCTTTTTCAAGTCCATCATGCAGTTTCTGCCTAATATCCAGAAGCTTACCAAGAACGTTAACCATCTTCTCAGCTTCCTTCCCATCATATACAGAGGCATTCTGTACATAGGAGAGCAGGGAACCAACACCTCCTTCAACGGCTTTATTGATTTTGCCGGAGACAGAGTTTAGCATGCTCTCGTTTTCTTGACTGAGGGTTTCTCTCCTTGCACGAACACGGCTGGTTGTGTTCGCAAGGTAGGTCATATTGAGTTCATCCCTCATTCGGAGTTCCTCCGGGGTAAGCTCAACGTCTGCCAAGTAAACGTCTACGTCCTCCCGGCTTAGTCCGGTCAGACGTTGAATGACACCCACAGGGGCACCGTTTTTATAGAAGGCTACGACCTTCTCCTTTAAGAGCAGGTTCCTTTTGGCTTCCTTTTCCTGTAACAGTTGGTTTTTACTAGCATCTTTCATTCCTCTCATAATGGCAAGTTTCTAAGTCTTTTGGCTTCATCTCTCCAATCATAGGTTACTTCACCTACGGGGGAGTCCTTTAAATATTCCTTTAAGTATCTTCCGTCAATAAGTTTCACACCATATTCGTTTACCCGGAACCCCTCAGCCTTTTTAACAGCAGGGGTATTATTCTCTACCCGGGTAATGCGTCCGAACTTCCCGGGAAAAATTCTCCGAGCAAGGTAGCAGAGCATAGCGGTAACGTCAGCCCTGTCCGGGCTTTTACGAATCCGCTTCCTCATTTCCTTCTTCTCTTCCAGCTTGATACGGGAACCAGACATAGTATACTGGCGAGATTTGATTTCGGACATTGTAACTCCGTCCAAACCATAAAGCTGTTTAGCCTTAATAGCTTGTTGCATCGTACCCCAAATCTCGGAGACCTTGTTGTGATAGATGTCGCAGGCCCGGGTGCTTTCATGAGCAGAGACTGGATTGATGCTCGCCTTCCCAGCGTAGGAGAGAGGAACGATGTCCCCCTTAATGTAGCTTGAAAGAATATCCCTAAAGCTCAATCCCCCGGTAGTATCGAAGATAAAGTTTTCAGGGAGCACCCCTTCCTCTTCCAATATCTCTTTAACCCTTTGGGCGATAACAAAGCTACGGTCTTTCCGGTTAGTACTATTGGCGTTTGCGCCGGGAGGCTTGATGTTGAAAATCTTGTCCTCACAAATAGCGAGGTTCCCGTTCACGTCCAAACCTACACGTGCCGTCTTCAAAATAGTCAGGTCCCCGCCGTTCGTGTAGGCAGGGTCCATAGCCGCTATTTTGATAGGGGTTTCAATTCCCCACAGCGGCTTGGTGTCACACTTCCCAGCAAGGAGTTCGTTTTCGGAGATTAAGCACCCTTCTTCCGTGTCGTCCGAGAAGGTCGCTTTGTAGAACCTAAGTACCTGAGGGGAGTTATCACCATAGGTATCAATCGCGTCCTGAATAATATCCTGACTAGTGAACCACGACCAGTCCGGCCTGTTGCAGACAATGCGAGGGTTCTTCGTGTTGTCGAACCTTACATAGATGCCATCAACCGTTTCCCAAGTGTCGCACTTTGTAATGTCGATACTATTCCAACCGAGCCTAGGCTTGGACAGAATACCGAAGGCATCCATCTTGCTCTTGGGGTTGGATGCGGCCATGAGGGTGGGAGGAGTATCAGCGGCGTTGGTACGAAGGTTGCTTCGCCAAACGTCCACCAGTTCGATGGGAAGTTCGGACAATTCGTCATAAAATACGTGCATGTTCTTGGCCTTGATACCAATGAACCGGGAACTCGGGTCCCCGATATTAGCACAGGGAATAATCTTGATACCGCGAGAGTCGTCTAGCAACCCTTCTTCGTTGATACCTTTGATTTGTCCCTTGCCATCAACAAGCTTCCCGGGGAACTTAACTCTCCAGAACCTTTTAATGTCCTTGAAGATACGTTGTTTTGCACCATCAATAGTCGTGGACGTAATAAGACAAAGCGTACCCACGGGGTCAGCAAGATAATAGAGCAGGGCCAATACGGCCATCATCATCGATTTGCCACATGAGGACCCTCCACCCATTACGCACACGTCGTTCTCGCATGCCGCCTTCAAGCCCATTTCGAGCCATGGGTTCCACACAATGGGCGTAGGGGAATCCTGATAGTTCCAGAGTAGGTCAATCGCCTTCTTCGCGTGACCATACTTCCCTAGTCCACCTTCTTCTGGCGACCTTGCGTACTTGAAGCAGTAGAGTTCGATGTCTACCGCGCTAGTACCGAGAGGCCACTCTAATCCGTATTTTTTGAACGTTCTTGCCATGTTAGTCGAACAGTACCTTCACACAAGCCCAATCTCGCAGGCTTGCGGACGTGTCGTCCATTTCGACGCGATAGGCGTATAGTGCGATTAGTAGGGCATCCGCTATCTTCAATGTCACCTTTGCATTGGGGAACTCCTCAATGGCAATGCTTTTAAGGTTGTTCTTCCATGCGGTCTTATCAAGGTAGCTAATTCCGGCATTGTGAGCACCAATCTCGTGCATCCACTGCTGTGGAATAACGCTCTTCACGTCAAAGCCCTTGGCTCTAGCGATTCCTTCTATGTGACCTGAGTTTCTACCAAGAACGCCCATGGCCCTCGGGTTGGAGAAACGAAGTACTTCTCCATCCTTACCCCTAGCCTGTTGAGCAAAGGTAAGATATTCGTACCAGTAGATAGCACACTTGGGCTTGTCTACAATGTTGAAGAACTTGATTACATTGTTCAAATCAGCAGGCATTGCGGAGTAGTAAACCGTATGGTTGCTAGGGGACAGGAGTACGATGCCACCGCTCTTCCCCGGGTCGCATGCCACAATTCTCTTCGTTAGTTTTTTCTTGGGAGCCATAAATAAAAAAGTGCGCACGGGATGTTAACCCGTGCGTAGTATAGCCTGTAACAGCTTAGTTAGTCAAGTAATTAGGCGAGGGCTTCGGCAAACGGAAGCTTCATCACTTCTTCCAGTTGTCCTTCACTACCTCGGGAGATGGCAGTCTTCCACTTGGCGAACTTCGTGTTGGGGGAGGACTTGCGGGAGCAGACCAGAGGGGTCCACTTTACTCGATAGGGACGGAAGCCGTTTTCGAATCCCTTGAGAGCAAGGAAGGAGGTGAGGGGTGTAATGGCTTCCTTGAACTGGAGGCCACGCACGTACAGATAGCCCAGTGCCCACTTCTTGCCAGCGAGTTCGACGTTGAACATGAAGTCCATATCTTCTTCGCTGGTGTCGTCAAAGGACTTATCGGGCTTCGCAATGAGCACCACCAGCTTGGCGGTTTCGTCAATATCCTTGAAGGTCAGGCCGTCTTCTGCATAAGCGGCCTGAGAGGTGTAGACTCGAGGGCGTTCTTCCGTGCCGTAGGGAAGGCGTTCAACGTAGGTCTTCGTGAAGGATAGAACAATCGTTTCAACAGGATTGCTTTCGTTGCCAACCACCATGCCTTGGAAGAGCACATCGCCCATGCGACCGATACCGTCTCCTGCTTCGGAGCACTGAGGGTGGAAAAGCTTAATCTTGGGGATGGAAACGTCGCGGCTGGTTACTTCACCGCTGAAAGCAGAAAGGTGAGAATCCGTTTGGGGATTATCTACTGCCAGTTCGTGCTTTTCTTCGGCCATCAGTTCTTGCTTATCATCCATCAGTTCAACATTGGCATCATCAATTTTCGGCATTGCTTTGTTTTGGTTTGTTTTGTTCTGTCTTGTTTTGTTTCTTTCTCAGGTTCCCTCTCCCGTTTTACACATAACGAAGATAGGTAATTTCTGTTAGTCGGTGTTAGGAGAGGGTTATGGGCCTGTAGGCGCACCACATCGCGTGGTAACAGGGATGTTATAACAGAGGGTAGATTCTAAGTCAAGCTTTAATTATTCGGCTTCCTACTTTAACCTCTTTTACTACGCCGCTGTCCTCAAGCTCGGAGATGATTTGGTCTTTAATTTCAAGTCGTTGCTCCTTGTTCATGTCTTCGTCCACGCTATTGATAATTTCATCAAGCACGCGCTTAACAGAGACACTAGATACTAGCTCTAGGACCTTTTCATCTCCAAGCCTCTTCCTTGCGAAATCCTTAAACGCTTCTTTATCAACGTTTATCGTGGTCGTGCCCTTTCCCTTCTTCCACCCGGGGATTTCGACACCCATGTTCAGCATGTTCTTGGCCGTGGATTTTACTGCGTCCTCAGCCTTCGACGCTAGCTTGTAGAAAGAGAGTAGTCTACCCACGTTCTCAGGTTTGTCGATAGCCTCTTCCAAATCCACAAGGAGCTTATCATCTTCCTCCACACCAAGAATCTTCTTCCCAAACTTATACGTAAGCTCAGCTATCCTCGGGCAGGTTGAAAGCTTGGAGCAATGGGGGCATACCTCATGACTGGTTCTGAAATACTTCGGGTTGCTGTTGTGGTCGATAACTCTCGCGATTGTGCCAAGATACGTGCAGGCCACTTCACCAGAGGAATGAAAGAAGCTCATATCAAATCCAAGATTTATGAACAGTTCGATGTCTTCTTCGTAACGTGGAAGGACAGCAATCCTCGTAACCTGCTCAGCCTCAGGCTGGATGATAGCCATGATGACGGCCATGCAATCTTTGTTCTCCGTCATTTCCATCAGGGCATAGGTGTTGAGCTGGAAGTTCTCAGCAGGGGGGTCTACCTCTACGTTCCCTTGCTTATAGTCCACAATGAAGGATAACTCTCCGCACCGCCCAAGAACGTCAGCACTCCCGGTCTGGATTCCAACTTGGGTTTCAATACCCTTGAAGGTATGTTCCGGGAAGATTTGAAAATCTTTCCCACCAGCCACTTCCTTCATCTTTGCATAGAAGCTCTCAAACTCGCTCTTGCAAACTTCGTACTTCCAGTGCTCAGATTTTGTGAGGAGATTGCTTGGGTCCATTTTTTCGAGAGCCTCGTGAATCCGAGTCCCAATAGCAGAGGGGGAGAAAGCATCCTCCTCTTCCATCTCTTCACCTTCTGTCTTCTCTACCTCTTCCCGTTCGTAACCTGGGCAGGTGGAAAACAGGGCTATGGATGACGGGGAAAAGAAAGAATGGCCGTCTTTGTTTTTGTACTTTTCTAGGTTCTTTTTCATAAAACAGCTTTCTGCATGGTATAGTGTTTTTCTTTTACCGCTTTGAATACTTCCTCCTCATACGTCCCAGCGGCAACAAGAATGAATTGCTCGGTGTCGCTCTTGGCTCCAGCTCGGTCAATCCGGCCTAGAGCTTGGAGGGTATCTGTAACGGAGAAGGTTGTGTTCAGGATGGAGGCACGTGGGCGGGAACCCCTTACGTCATGAAGGGAGATACCTGCTCCTCCGGCTTGAAACTGAACAATGGCAAGATAGGCTTCGTCCCTCTGGAACTTATCAATCTCCTCTTGCCGCTTATGTCCAGTTTTTGTTCCGTCGATTACCACGGAAGGAACATCGGGGAACTGAGCAAGGAGAGCATCAGTGGTTTCTCGGAAGTTGACAAACACTACAACGCTCTTCTTTTCACCCAGAAGTTCCTCGATTTTCTCAGCAAGGATAGGAGTTTTAAGAACTTCAATTTCCTGTCTTGCCCGTAGGATTTCACGGAGGTGGGTTGAGAGAACTGGCTCTTGTCCCTTCTCCATAGCTTCGTTGAACTTCTGGATGTCTCGCTCCAAATCTTCCTCCCTCTGCTGGTCCATGCGAAGAACATACTTCTCAAGCTTCTTCATCTCCTTTAAAGTTTTGGAATCGAAGTCAACAAGTATCTCGTGCAAGGTGGAGGTGGTAAAGAACTCGGCTAAGTCCTTTCTGGTAATTTGGACGGCACACCCATTTTCTCCATACAGGAGGTTCCTCAGGTAAGCTAACCCTGCTTCCCCTTCTGGCTTGTACGGATTGAAAACCCAGCCGTTAAAAAAGTTCTGGTAGCAACCACGTTTACGGCACCAAGATTTGAATGAGTAGCTATCTTGGATTTCCTTAGTGGCGATAGCGAGGTATTCACAGTGAAGAGGGTTTTCGAACGGCGTACCGGAGAGGGCGATAGTGGGGACTCCCTGCGAAGCCGCATCAACTGCCATGCGACCTTGAAGGGTTTTACTTCCAGCTTTCGCCTTATGAACTTCGTCGAAGATTAGAATACCGTTACGGGGGATTCTCCACCTTCCGTACCTTGCTCTCTTATTCCGGGTATACCATTTCGTTTTTCCAGTACGGGCTTTATCCCAAGACATCACAGTGTAGTAGTCTACTTCTTGTTCATCTAAAGCCCTCTCCCAAGCGGTGAGTGTAGAAGCCGGAGCAACTACGATAGGTGCTTTGCCGAGTATTTTGCAGGTTTCGATGGCCTGCAATGTCTTACCGGAACCAAGACCGGAGGTATTAAGAGCGAAGGAATTCTTCTTTACCAGCTCAACCATCTTATCGATGGCTTCCTGCTGTCGAGGGAACGGGGTTAACACGTTTCTCCTCCTTCCTCATACAGCCAGATGTAGCCACCAGCGGTTTTAAGCTTTCCACGGCAGGCTTTAGAAATATCCGCTTGGGATATTCCTGTTACTCGTTCGGCTTCGTGAGTACTAGGATATTCAGCTAGGAAGACACCATCTGTGGTATATTGGACGACAGTTTTTCCTTGAGTTTCTGCCATTCTCTTATTGCGGGTTCCATGATTGCAATTCTCCCTAGGTGTTACCCATTCGAGATTTTCTGCAACATTGTTTAGTTTATCTTCGTCAATGTGGTTGACCTGCGGCTTATTCTTAGGGTTCGGTACGAAGGCCTTCGCGACAAGACGATGAACCCCCTTCGTTACCTGCTTTCCACCTGTACATATCCCAACAGTAAGATAACCACATTGGTTCTTCCTCGGCTTTATAATCCTTGGGTACTTCCCTTTGAAGCTACAAACCCTGCCAATGTTGGAGATTTCGTAGTCTGGGAAGCCATCTATCTCTCTAAAAATTTCTTTTTCTTCTTTGTTCATAATAGTATGGCGCGTAGGTAACGTAATGTACCTACGCGCGAATGTCAAGGATAATTTAGTCTTTCCTGTAGTTATAAAGGATGTCTGCTGGTGCGGACAAGGGAATATCCTTGCCCCACTCGGGTACGTCAATCATAATCTCCTCAAGGGCTTTAGCTACCTCTTCGGCTTTCTCTTTCCGGCAACGTAGCACAGCTTCGTCATGTACCAGAAGAACCAGTTCGCAATCCTTCATCAATCCAGCTTTCACCATGGAACTTACCATCAAATCTCGAGCAGTGCCCTGAACTAGATTGTTGATAAGCGTAGGAACCGAAAGAATTGTATCACCGGGCTTACCATCTTCATCAGGGAAGTCCGCGACAAATGCCATAAATGGGCGACGCTCTTTATCTTTTGGCACAATGAGCTTGCGATGGATTCCCCTGTACCAAATCTTACGACCGGAAGGGAGCGTGATTCCAAACTGCTTACTAGGAGAAGCGCAACCATTTCGAAGGACAGTTTCCAGTTTCTTCCACAACGCAATCACCTTCGGGCACTTCTCCCGGTATTCAGCCACCAGCTCTTCACAACGTTCAAGAGGAATTGATGGGTTCTGTTTGTGGAGTCCCTTAGCGGCAAGACCAAAGCCACAACCGAGCAACTGACATTTCAGGTGGTGGCGAAGAGGAGAATCTTTCTCCTTGCAGTACTGCTTCAAGCTCCAACCCTTCTCGATAGCTTCTTTTGGCATCTGACCGAGGAACTTCGCGAAAGCTTCGTACAGGTCTGGGCTTGTTTTCAGGAACTCGAAAATCTCCGTTTGTCCTGCAAGAGACATAAGGACTCGTACTTCAATAGCCGCATAGTCAGCCACCACAAGGCGATACCCTTTACCCGCTTGAAGAATGTGTCGGGTATTGATACCCTCTACAGGGTCCCGGTTGAACTGCTGAGCATTGAGGCTCCCCTTGCCACCAGAAGTCCACCTCCCTGTACCAGCTCCACAGTATTTAAAGGTGAAAGGAATGCGGTCGACCCCCTCTTCATCAGTATACATACAGTTCAATGCTGTAGTATAGATGGAGAGGAGACGATTGGCAGAACGTTGCTTAGCGAGGCAGGAAATCCAAGGGACATCCTTCCCCCAAGTATCAAGCCATTCATGCCAGAGGGGATTGGTCTTCGCCGTTGTAACTGGAGGTTCAATCCCATGCTCCTTACAGTAAGCTATTAACTCGTTCCGGCTCTGCTTCTTACTGAGCGGAATCTGGCTTTCATAGTAGTCAACTCTTTCCTTCAACCGCTTAAGTGCGCATTCAAGCCACTTGCGGTTGGAGGGGATGCCACGGAGAGCCATATCCGTCGTAAAGCTCCAACAAGCTCTTTCCCGATTTGGCCAAAGGTTTCTAACTTCATACCAGATAGCAAGAGCGTAAACGGAGTCGAGCAATACATACCTCTTCATATCCTCCGGCAGTTCGTCCATCTTGCTAAAGTCGACACCTTCGGCCTTCGCTCGGACCTCTTTGCTAACCGAAATTCCGAACATCCTATCCATTACTTGGGCGAGGTTGCCACGGATGTTCAGGAAGTGGCAGGCGGCCAGACAGCAAATCCAGCTCTTCATGGGCCAGTCTCCCGGCGCACCGAGTCCGAATTCGTATACACTCCGGTCAAACGTAGCATTGAAAGAAACAAGTTCCTTGCCTCGAGTTACGTTCCAGTCGAAGTTTTTGGGGTGTCCTACCCATGCGGTGGTATCGGACACTACGGACATTACGTATGCGTCGAACTTCGGATGGCAGATGTAGTTCCGATAGGTCATCTTCCTCAAACTATAGTCATCTTCGTAAAAGGTTTCGAAGTCTATAGCGAGGACATCTCCTTCCAAGTCATGGCAGTCTTCAACTAGTCTCGGTTCTAATTCGTTCTTTGGCTTAAGCATTTTTATCTGGCGGGGTTGTGTAGAAGGCAATCACTGCTACTATGAGCAGGAGGATTACGAATAGAAGGGTCATTACTCTTCCTCCTTGTCTAAGTGCGCGGTACAAAGAAGGTATGCGTTTACAATCTTTTCAACGTCCTTGCTCGCTGTAGGAATTTCCTTCATAGTAAAAATCCTACTTGCGCTGATGTATTTATCGTCAGTTACTTTCAGTTTCAGGTCAAGGGCGAGGTTTCCTTCGCCCGTAGGGAGCAAGGACCAAACGGCCTTGTCTTCCGGGAGGCGATTGAGTTCCTCGGTCATTGTCTGAATCTGTAACTCCATTGGGCTGATTTCTGGTAATGCCATAAGGGGAGGTTAGATTGGTTTGGGGTTTTTGTCAAGAAAGAACTTGTACAGTAGGGGAGGAGCACTTGGGGCAAGCATAAGTTGCGACGGTTTCCAAGTAGTCGAACTCAGGGCAAAAGAGCTTGCTACCCACAGCGGGCTTAGGGATTAAATCCCCTTCAAATACTTTCCCGCACTCCTCACAGCAGACATCCGTCTTACCTTCTAAATCCTTCTCTTTAAATTTTTCTCCACAATTCCGACACTGGTAGATTTTACTTGACTTATTCACGTGTTTGTTCTATAAAGGTTTCACCGTTTGGAACGTGTTGTGTTCAGTTCGGTTATTTCTGATTCGTTCATTATTGGCTAGTTATCACCCCGTAGAGTTTGCAATCGCTCTACGGGGTGAAAACTTTTTAATTGGAGCTATCGGGCTTCCATTCGTTGTAGTTAGAGCAACGCTGGCATTCCTTACTTCTCTCACCTATCATATATTCGCAGGAGGAACATCCTACCATAACCCTCTTCACGTCCTTCATGTAGGCCCCACAAGCAGGGCAAAAGCCTGAGGCCAGTTTTCGGTTTAGGTTATTTCGGTCCTGCTCATACACCCGGAAACAGTCCGGGCAAACTTTGAGTTTATTTTGCATCAATATCTCTCCACTTTAGTACACCTTCACTGTACTTCCAATTAGTGTAGCCGTCTCCACAATGCCTGCATGGGTTAAAGTAGAAGGGTGTCTCCGCACACCGGGCAAACCCCATTCGTGATTTTGGGATTGAGGGAATTGATGAAGTACAGTTGGCGACACCTTGTACAACAATAGTAATGATTTGAATTTGGGCTGGACATGGCTAGTTTTTTAATGTATAATGGAAGGTTACTTATTTGCTTTAACAATGAATATTACGAAAGCAAGGCATGCGAAGTACATAATTACTAGGCTCCACCAAGGGTAAAGTAGGAAACCCCGGGTAATTCCGAGAACAACATACAGGGCAACAGTAAGTATAGGAGGCATAATTATTGCATCCTTCCAATTCCATTCGTTCTTTTTTTTATCGTTCATGGCTGGAACCCACAGTAGCACGCTCTTCGTTTTTGTCAAGCAATTCTTTCATCTTTTTCCTTGCGCCCGCTTCGTCAGCGTAGGTAAACCCGAAGGTTCCCCAGTCGCTCGTACAGGGAAGGTATTCATCCCCCGCCTTGATATTGAACGGTTCATAGTCCTTGTTGTGAGTACGGACAATCATTACTTCATAGCCCTTATACAGGCCACGGGTTTTTACGTAGAGGGCGACACCCCCCTGCCTTTCGAGCAGGGAAATGTCAAACCCGTCTTTCCTAAAGTTGGTAGGTATTTCTTTCTTCATCGCGGTGATAAGCAATCAAAATCGCCATTCTTGATGGCATGGTAAATGGAGCGGGGAACAACCGTAGTTACTTCCCGCATGCTGATATATTGTTCTCCAGTTTTGGCGTTCTCACGCTTAAACCGTACTTTACGCATTAAATCTTTCGTACTGCCCAACTTGAACTTCCTTACAAGGTCGTTCTTGAACTTTGCAAGGTCCGAGTTGGTGATGCGGGGAGCGTTGGTAATAGCCGCATCCTCTCTTAGCTGTTCCATTAACCTTCTCAGGGTAGTTACCGGGTTGAGGGAGTAGAACTTGGTCCCATCCGGTCGTTTGTCCATGTCGTCCAATAAGACGGCGTGGTCCAATAAGTCCGTGTCGTTCCCTTCGACCATGGCGTACTCCCGGTTGTTGTAGTCGATAATCTTGTTCAACCTTTCCCAAGTGTATCGACCCACACCGATGTCGTCTTCGGCCATCTTCTTCACTTGGGGCCAGATGTTGGTGTACTGCAACCAGTCCCTAATCTTTTCGTAGTTGAACTTCCCTACCGTGAAGAGAGGAATGAAACGCCTGTTGCCGGAGCTGTCAATCAGGAAGGCATCGTGGTTCGTACTTCCGATGTAGGAGACCTTCGTGTAAAGGTCCACCATGCGCTTGTCATAGGGCAGGCGAACCTTGCTCTGGGTCTTGGTGATAATCTGCTTCAACGCACCAGTGTCGTCCTTCCGCAAAGTGTAGTTGTCAATTTCGTCCAAGTGAGCGATAAGAGACTCTGCGGCCTTCATGCTGTTATCCTTGTTGGTCCCGTCAATGTCCCTAAAGCCACTGGGGTTCCACAGGTACTTCATGCCGAGCGGCTTTACCAGAGCAGAGATGAAGCTGTTCTTGCCGCAACCCTGCGTACCGAAGATAACCGGGCACATGTTGTCTATCTCCTCTTGGTTCGTAAACCGGGAGAGGTCCCCAGCATGAATGAACTTCCGGTAGGCGCAGACAAGCCACGTTTTCAGGACTTCACGAACGAAGTTCTTCGTGTCCAGCAAGTCATAGCTCAGCCCAATCTTCTTAGCAGTAGCGGGGTCGTGGGCTATGAGCGATGTGATATACTCGCGCGTTTCGTCCGTGTCGATGCTCCAACTGGGGTCCACGTTGTCGGCAATAATGTCTACCGCCTTCCCTACACGGTCCTCCACACCATCCCAGTCATCCTGCTCTAGGATGCGGTCAAATACGTTTACCAGACGGTAGTTGCTGAGGTCAATCAGCTTCTTGCGCAGGGCGGTTTCAACCCGGGAATCCGGCACCCCGTACCTCCTATATACATGCTCATGTAGGGCTTGGGAGACCGGAGTGATGAAGTTGTTCTCGTCCATGACTGCGGAGATGTTCATCCGGTCCATGTCTACCACAATCCTGTCCCCAGCAGTGCTGTCATAAAACGGGTACAGTTGGAAGCAGGTAGTAAGGAGGTACTCAATGTTATCCATGCTCAGGCACGGTACGGGGTTCCCTTTAACCTCCTCCATTTCCAGCTTGCTTTCGTCATAGTCCTTCGCCGTAGCCAGAATCTCCCGGCTGGACAGGGGCTTGTACATGCTGAAATAGGTAGTACCCCTGCTGGTATGGCTATTCACGTAGCTGGAAATAATCGGCTCGAAATAGTCGGCTTCGCCCTCCTCGTCCGTATCGGGCGTTACGCTCGCTACGGGCGCAGTGGCAGTATCGACTTTTTCGGTAGTGTTGGAAGCTACGTTCGTATTGGGCGTTGAGTACGTTACGGTTTTTCTGCCCCCGGTACTCATGGCTTCGCTGGTCTCGGCTTCATATTCCCTCAACCAATCCTGCATGGATTTAACGGGTTTGCCGTCTACACTGCTAACCCCGGTAGTGCAGGAACTGTGAAGGCACGTAGACCGGATGGTTCCGTACTCTTCGTCCCCCGGGATAAGCCAGAGGTCCTTATTTCCGCTAACCCCGGTAGTCCGGCCTAAACAGCAAGGGCAGGGACTCTTGTACCCATCAGGATAGTAGGTGAGATGGGAGGAGAGGAAGCCAGCTATCTCCGGTTCCTTTGTACCCATCCAATTCAAGAACCGGGCAAGACCGGAGGGGAAGGATTCCCCTTCCGCAATGGTAAGCGTTTCGGGGGCGGGTACAAATCCTTCCCTTTCCGGCGTAAAGAAGGAAGGGTTCAACTCCTCGGTAAAGTAGCTCCGCTCATTATACAGGTAGGTAAGCCTCCCAACGTCACAGCACTTGGGGTCCCCGAAGATGCCCCGGGCCGCAATGTCTTCCAACAACTGCGCGTATACGTGCTTGTGCTTGCCTAACCGGGTAGGTACGTCTCCATCATCCAACCAATACCGAGTCTCCTCGTCTACACAGAAAATAGCCTTTACCCCGCCGTTGGGGCTGGCGAACATGAGACGGAAACCCGGCACTTCCGGTAGCGTAGCGGTACACTTACTCCACAGTTCACTTTCGTCTTCTTCGTTCCCTTGTTTGCCACGGTCAATGTCGATGCAGAAATACCCTGTGTGTTCCCAAGAAAAGCCGTTAATATTGATTAGCTTCTTCCGGCTATAGAAGAGGAGTGGGCTATCTTCTATAGGCAGGAATCTTACGCTGGCCGTTATTGCGGGTAGCTTTGATTTGAGCAAGGGGAGAAGGGCCGTTTCCGGTTCCATTCCTTCCTCCACGTCTATAACCTCCATAGCTTCAATAGCAACAGGGGAGAGCCTACTATATTCTCCGTTCTTCACGTACCTATACGTATTCATGGCGAGCAGGATAGCCTCTACGTCCACGTTTTCGTTGAGGTTCGTAACGCACGTAGCGGGCGATACCAGCCTAAACAGTTCATCAATCCCTACATCGTGCGGGTCGTTGCAACCCCCTACATGTACGCGAGGCGACCCAAGCTGTACCCAGAAATCCGTTTCTAGATAGTGCAAGGACATCACATTCGGTGCATTTTCTTCGTTGTCCATTTTGGTTTTTTCTTTGTTTGGGTAGGAGCGAAATTGCTCCTACCGAGCAGAGGAACCATAGCGCAAGCTGAGACCGAAGTCAACACAAAAATGTGGCTTGGGGTGCGTTTCGGGCGAAATGCTCGCTTCGTCCATTTCCAAAAAATCCCAAAATCAGAGGGTGATTCGAAGCCGACTTCGAAGACTCAACCCGGAGGGGTTTGAGCAAGGGGGGTGGAGAAAAATGACCCATTTTGTGGAGAAGTGTGGAAGAAAAATGACCCTGTGTGGAAATGTAACACATTGATAAATCGAGGTGTGGAAATGAGGGTCAAAAATTTCCACATTCATAAGTTGTTGATAAAAGACTACTTAACGCATCACCTCCACATTTTCTATAGGATTCCGTGGCCAACTCCTTTTTTCTTTTTATTTTTAATTTTACCCCTCCCTCACGCCCATTCTTATTTCCCAAATATATCCATACCATATATTATTTCTTAATATATTATTTTATTTTTTTTAATAAAGAATATTTTTCCACAAATGGTATTATAGAGATAAAGAAGAATTGAAAATGAAGGAGTTAGCGCGTGGACAAAAATTTCGATTTGTGGAAAAAAAAAATTCCACAAAAAATGGAAAAGTCCTATATCAATGAGTTACGAAGATTTTTGTGGAAAAAAATTTCTTCCACGAATTTTGGAAATCTCCACATATCAATTAAGGATGAATAAGTTGCGTTGTGGAAATCGACTAAGCGCAGGGAAAGCCCCCTCTGCTCAGGGGTCCTCCCGTGCGACCAATATACGCGCACATACGCGCGTGAGGCCAAAATCCGGTATAGAGCGTTTTTAGGGCCGTTTGTACCCGGGGTGGTAGGGTGATACCAGAAAGGGGGTGAAACGCGCTTCTAGGGCTATACCGGGGGGCAAAAAATGGGTATTTCAGATTGGGGTCTGGTTCGAGCAAGGGGCCAAAACTAAAAATCTGAAAATCCAGTTTCCGGAAAAATTTGACTAAATGATTTATATACGGCCGCTTACGGTCGGAAGGGGGTGAGACCGTGGTGGTGTCTCCTTCGCTATGTGGATTTTTTAGTACCCATTTTTGGAAATTTTTGGATTCGAAGCGTACTTAACGTACCATTTCCGTTATACCGTACCCTTTCGGCTCAATCTTCTGATAGCCTAAATGTGCTTACGTATCGCTATGACTAGGAATAACTTAGCATACGAAACGTATTTGTGACTATGATATATTATTTCGCACAATGTACAATAATGCAAAGTAGAACGAAAAGTACGCTTAGTACGTTGAGGGTTAACGTTTAACGTAGTTCATTACTGAATTCGTTACGCCGGGATATGGTGAAATAGGCCATGTCAAGATTCATAAGTCATTGAGCCTAAGGAAGTTATAAAAATAGGATTTTTCTAAATTATTTATTATCAGTAACTTATGAATATTTAGACGTAATATGCATAACCATTTCATTCTCATACACTTAGCCTATTTCCTACTAGTAATATAGGGATAAATCCGTAACCAGTTACGCAATTCCCGGCTTTTTGCCTGCTCATACCCTCCATAGCGCACTCTTCTAACCATATCCCTACTACAACGGTAGGAATTATAATAGGCCCCTTTGAAGAACTCTATTTATACGTTATGGCATATCTGTATAAAAAAGTTTATGTAGGGCCTTTTTAGGGCCGTTTAGGTAGCGTCCGCTATAACTACCCTACCAAAGGCTAAAACGCGCTAAAAACGCTCTACACCGGAACAAGAATGAGCAGAGAAGGAGTATCGAAACGTACTTGACGCACTTATTGCCCTATAACGGACGAAATGGACTGCTACGCTCCATTATGCACGAAACGCACTTAACGGACGCTACGAACAAGACAGAACGCTACGAACAAGACAGAACGCTACGAACAAGACA